>Ga0209039_10001848_pt1 | contig 18936 bp, 13 predicted proteins | sample BogFormECP12_OM1_FD_188238 | JGI IMG/M metagenome (GOLD analysis project Ga0209039, IMG submission 188238) | Bog forest soil microbial communities from Calvert Island, British Columbia, Canada - ECP12_OM1 (SPAdes) (version 2) | ecosystem: Environmental > Aquatic > Freshwater > Wetlands > Bog ...
GCTGGGTCAACCTGGCGCTGTGGGTGCTGTGCGAAATCGCCATCGCGGCCTGCGACCTGGCCGAAGTCCTGGGCACGGCCATCGGGCTCAACCTGCTCTTCCACATTCCGCTGCTCTACGGTGTGCTGCTCACCGCCGCCGATACTCTGCTGCTGCTGTGGTTCCAGAGTTTCGGCATCCGCGCCATAGAGGCCTTCGTGCTGGCGCTGATTACGGTGGTGGCCGGGTGCTTCTGCATTGAGATCTTCTGGGCGAGGCCCGCGGTTTCCGAGATGGTCACCGGCCTGGTCCCGCGGCTCAACCGCAACACCCTCTACGTGGCCATCACCATCCTCGGCGCCACCGTGATGCCCCACAACATGTATCTGCATTCCGCCCTGGTGCAGACCCGCCGCATCGGGCGGGACGAGGCCGCCAAGCGCACCGCCTGCCGCTACAACCTGATCGACTCGGTGGTGGCGCTCAACGGCGCCATGTTCGTGAACATCGCCATCCTGGTGATGGCCGCCGCGGTGTTCTTCAAGCGGGGAATCGTGGTCACCGAAATCCAGCAGGCGCACGAACTGCTGCTGCCGCTCCTGGGCACCGGCCTCGCCGGCACGGTGTTTGCCGTGGCGCTGATCTGCTCCGGGCAATCCTCCACTCTCACCGGGACGCTGGCGGGCCAGGTGGTGATGGAAGGCTTCCTCAACTTCCGCATGCGCCCCTGGCTGCGCCGGCTGATTACGCGCTCGCTGGCCATCGTTCCGGCCGCCATCACCATCTACGTGGCCGGCAACCAGGCCAGCTTCGGGCTGCTGCTGCTGAGCCAGGCGATCCTTAGCATGCAACTGCCTTTCGCCATCATCCCGCTGATCCATTTCACCAGCGACCCGGTGCGCATGGGCAAGTTCGCCAGCCCGCGCTGGCTGCGCACGCTGGCGTGGATCACGGCGGTGATTATCGTGGGGTTGAACCTGCGCCTGGCCTACATGTCCATCGACGATTGGCTGGCCACGGCGGGGCCATGGCGCGCGGCCATCTGGGCGGTGGCCGTGCCCCTGGCGGTTCTGCTGGTGGCGCTGATGGTATGGGTGGCGCTGGAGCCGCGCATTTCCCGCCGCGGACGCGGACGCGCGCCCATCACGCTGCCGGAGTTCGCTCCCGCCGACGCCGCCGCGGCCCCGTCCTACCACACCATCCTGCTGCCCATAGACCACACCGCCCTGGATGCCCTGGCCGTCACTCACGCCGCCGCCATGGCGCGGATCTACGGCGCCAAGGTCTTCCTGCTGCACGTGGAAGAGGGCGTCACCAGCCAGATCTACGGCCCGGCGGCATCCACGGCCGAAGTGGAGGCCGGAGAGCAGTACCTCGAACGAATCGCGCAATCGCTTCGCGACCAGGGTGTCACGGTGGAAACGGCGATCTCGCATTCGGCTTCTCCGCGCAAGGAAATTGTTCGCTACGCGCGGGAGGTCCACCCCGACCTGGTGATTATGGGCGCTCACGGGCATGGCGGGCTCAAAGACCTGATTTTTGGAAACACCATCAACCCGGTCCGCCATAACCTGGCCGTGCCCATGCTGATCGTGAGACCGGGGAAAACCTGAGCCGGTTGAGGCAGAGTGTCTCAAGGGCGTGTCACGGGGACACGCGCCAACCCGTTTGAGTTGAATTAACCGATTTGTTATCATGCAGATCAGATGGTCTCATGCGTGCTTTTCCCAGTGGCGTGAAGCGCCTTGTGCCGTTGGCCGCCTGCCTCCTGCTCGGTTTGAACCGGCTTCCCGCCGCCACCCTGGTACAACTCTCGCTCTCCGACATGATCGGGCAATCTACCGCCATCGAGCATGCCAAGGTGGCGACCTCGTGGGCGGCGTTTTCCGGTCCGGTCATTTACACCCACTATCGACTTCAGGTGAGCGAGCGATGGAAGGGCCCGGCCATCACCGAAATCGTGGTCTTCGGCGGCATTGCCAACGGCATCCGGCAGGCCTATGCCGGGACGCCGCAGCTCAACCCCGGAGAGGATTACGTTTTCTTCCTCTGGACCAATAAGGCGGGGATGACTCATGTGGTGGGGATGACCCAGGGCCTGTTCGCGGTGGCGCGGGACGGGAGCGCGGACCCTGCCCTGACGCGCGCCGCAAGCTCCGAACACATGCTCGACGCCAGGACCGGGCGCCAGGTGCATGACCAGACGCTGGCGCTGAAACTGAGCGATCTGCGAGCGCGGGTTTCCAGCGAACTGGGCGCCGGGAAGGCGGCCCGGTGATGCGGAACGCCCGGCGCAACCTACGGATTCTGGCTGCCGCGGCGGCCATCGCCATGCTGGGCGCGCCCGCCGAAGCGTATTACCACTACGTGTACTTCAGCGGCCGCGGCGGTCCGTTCAGCCCCGTCAATGCGCGGTTCGACCTCGCCAGGCTGACCAACGACACGGTGGTCTTCTGCGTCGCCGATTCCGGTCCCGGCAGTTTCTACCCCAACGACAGTTTTCCTTCGGTGCTGGCGGAGATTCAGCAGGCCGTGGGAGCCTGGAACGCCGTTCCCGGTTCGGCGCTGCACCTGGCGTTCGGAGGTCTGGAATACGCCGGGCAGAACGCCAACACGCCCGGCGGCGACGTGATTTTTCAGGATCTGGGCCCCGGGCTGCTGGGCCTGGGAACTCCCAACCTGCCCACCACTCCGCAATTCATTTCCGAGGGCGGCGCGCCGTTTGTCCCCATCACGCGTTCCACCGTGATTCTGACCAACAATACCGGCGTCCAGCCGGGGCCGAGTTACCTGGAGATGTTCTACACCACGGCGGTGCACGAACTCGGCCACGCGCTGGGCATGCAGCACACCTGGACCGCGAGCGCCATGTCGCAGAGCGTGGTCCGCAACACCTCGCGGCCGCGGCCTCTCGATGCCGACGATATCGCCGGCTTTCTGGAACTCTACGGCCAACCCGGCTGGAACGCCAATTACGGCTCCATTTCGGGCCAGGTGACCTTCCCCGGGGGCAGCCCGGCGGCGCTGGCGTCGGTGGTGGCCATTCCCGCCACGGGCCCGGCCGTGAGTGCGTTGACCAACCCCGACGGAACCTATACCATCAACGGCTTGCCGCCCAATACCTACCTGCTGTACGTCCATCCGCTTCCTCCGGATGCGATCCTGCCGAACGGCGAGGGATTGCTGTTTCCGGCGGACCAGGCGGGGACGCCGTTCGGCGCCAGCGGCAGCTTCCGCACGGTGTTCTATCCCAACACACTCGATCCGAACCAGGCGGCCCAGTTGGCGATCGCCGCCGGCACGAACCTCGGCCAGCAGAACTTCACCGTACAGTCGCGCAGCGGCGTCCCCGCCTACGACCTGGTGACTTTTAGCTACCCGGACACCAACGCGCACAACTACACGTATTCTCCGGCGCAGTCGAGTCCCCAAAGGGTCACCCCGGCATTCCTCAATGTCACGCAAGGAGCGGTGCTGTTCGAGGTGGATGCCAACGCCGGGGCGGCGCCGGTCCCGCAATCCATGGCCGTTCTGGGCGTGGGGACCGCCAGGAGCTGCGCGGTCGCCAACGTGTTTCCCTGCTTTCTGTCCTTCGGCAACCCGACGTTCCTGAGGGGGTATTTCAGCCTCTCTTCCGCCCAGGGGACCGGTCCGCGCCACCTGGTCTTCAACTTCGGCAACGACATTTACGTGTTGCCCGACGGCCTGGTTTTTGTGCAGCAGGGACCGCCGTACATCAGTTCCGTGAACACCAACGGCGATGGCACCGTGACCATCGCCGGCGGCAACTTCGGGCCGGACAGCCGGGTCTTCTTCGACGGACTGCAGGCGCCCGCGACGTCCGCACCCGCTCAGAACTCGATCACGGTAACGCCGCCGCCGGGCGCCAGCGGCCAGACGTCCACCGTCACAGTGTTCAATGCCGACAGCCAGAACTCCATGCTGTTCTACTATCAGCCGAACGCCGCGCCGACCTTCCAGTATCCGTTCGCGACGGCTCCGCAGATTACCAGCGTGACACCGTCGTCGCTGACCGCCGGCGCCTCCGGAGCCCCCTACACGGCCATGGTGTCGATCTCCGCCATGAACGCCAATTTCGTGAACGGCCAGGTAACGGTCGGCGGGGGATCGAGCGACGTGCTGGTGGACGGCGTGTGGGTGAGCGACGCCAACCACCTGGTGGCCAATTTGAGCGTGGCATCGGGCGCATCCCTGGGGCTCTCGGAACTCAGCGTGATCTCGGGATTCCAGGTGATGACGGCCGGTTTCCAGACGCAGGCGCCGAATGCCATCCTGCCGCTGATTTTCGGCGTTCTGAGCGCGGACAGCTACCAGCCCACGTTGTATCGCGGCGGCTATGGCGCGGTCTACGGGGCCGATTTGCAGGCGGCCGCGGCCGCCACGGCGACACTGAACGGCGCGCCGGTTCCAGTCCTTTTCTCTTCCCCGAACCAGGTGAACTTCTCGGTGCCCGCGAACGTCCCCACGGGACCGGCGGTCCTGAGCCTTTTCAACGGTTCGGGCACCGTCAACCTGATGGTGCCCATCGGCAATCCGCCGCCCGCGATCCAGGGGGTGGCCAATTCCCAGGGTCCGGTCGATGCGGCTCATCCGGCCAATGTGGGGGATGTGCTGAGCGTTTTCGTGAACGGCATCGATCCCACTTCGCTGCCCGCCCCGAGCCGCATCCAGGTGTCGGTTTCCGGCTTGCCGATGGCGGTGCTGCAGATCGCTGCGGCGCCCAACTACCAGGTGCAGATTCAGTTCGTTCTGGGCCAGTCTTTCGGCGGATCGCCAGTGCCGGTTTCGGTTTCGCTCGACGGCTCGCCGGGCAATCCCTACACCATCGCCGCGCGCTGAGGCCCGGGAAGCGCGAGGCATTATCCCCGGCGATCCCGGGTAATGCTTCCGGAGTCGAGTATCTCGCGGACTTTCGCCGCCAGTTCATCGGGGCGGAAGGGCTTCTGAATATACGCCACGCCGCCGGCAAGCGCGCCGCGGTGGGCGTGCACATCCTCGGCGTAACCGGACATCAGTATCACCGGGAGGTTGGGGTACCGTTCCCGCAGTTGTTTCGAGAGGGTGCGCCCGTCCATCCCGGGCATCACCACATCCGTCAACAGCAGGTCGATCCCGCCGGCGTGGCCCCTCAGGACAGCGTGCGCGTCCGCGCCGTTGGCGGCTTCGAGGACGTGGTAACCCTGCGCCACCAGAATCATCCTGGCCAGCCGGCGCACGGATCCCTGATCTTCGACGATAAGCACCGTTTCATCGCCGCGCGGGACATTCGCCGCGGCCGGCTCCTCGTCGTCCGCCGCCACGGACGCATCGGTGCGCGGCAGGTAGACCCGGAACGTCGAACCCCGGCCATACTCGCTGTCCACCTCGATCCATCCGTCGTTTTGCCGCACGATGCCGTACACCATCGCCAGCCCAAGTCCGGTCCCCTGCCCTGGTTCCTTGGTGGTGAAGAACGGCTCGAAGATGTTTCGCCGGACGTCCTCTGCCATCCCGATTCCGGTATCGGTGACGGTCAATCTGACAGAGCGTCCCGGGGCGGCATCCGCGTGGGCGGCGGCCGAAGCCGTGTCCACTTCGACCTCCGCGGTGGCGATTTCGAGTTTGCCTCCGTGGGGCATTGCGTCTCTGGCATTGACGGCCAGATTCATGATGACCTGATGAATCTGGTCGGGGTCCGCCATCACCGGACCCAGGCGCGGGGCCAGCGTGGTGACGAGTTCGATGTCCTCCCCAATCAGCCGCTGCAGCATGCGTTCGGCGTCGGCGACGACGCCATTCAGGTCGATCGCTCTTGGCCTGATAACCTGCTTCCGGCCAAACGCCAGCAGTTGACTGGTGAGACTGGCGGCATGCTCCCCCGCCTTGGCGATCTCCAGGGCATACCCTCGGCGCGGATCGCGCACGGCCAACTGCTCCGACAGAAACGCCGCATAGCCATTGATTACGGTGAGCAGGTTATTGAAGTCGTGCGCCACCCCGCCCGCCAGACGGCCCACCGATTCCATCCTTTGAGTCTGGGCGAGCCGGGCCTGCAACGCCCCCTTCTCCTCCTCGGCCCGCTCGCGGCTGGTGATGTCGTTGAACGTCACAACGAGCTTGTCCGCCAGGAAAGCGGCGTAAAGCTCGCAAATGCGCACCGATCCGTCGTGGCAGGTAACCCGGTAGACGCCGGCGTCGACCGCCTGGCCGGATTGCCGCGCGTTCTCCAGGGCCGGTTTCCACCGGTCAATCACTTCGCGGCGGTACTGGGGATCCGGGTATGCCAACTGGTACCACTCGACGGCGGTAGGCGCCGTATGTCCGAAAAGCGTGAGAGCGCTGCGGCTCCAGAACTCGATGTGGTCGTCCTGAGCATCGACCAGGGCAATCGGGAACGGCGTCGCATCGAGAACGGCGCGGAGCCGCATTTCGCTATTCCGCAGGGTTTCCTGGGCCCGCTTGCGTTCCGTGATGTCCCGTAGAAAAACCACCAGACGCCCGCCTTCGATGGCCCAGTACTGGGCGCTGACTTCGACTTCAAAAGCGCTCCCATCCTTGCGGCGGTGCCGGGTCTCGAAACGATCTTCGCCCCGCGCCATGATCTCTTGAACGTGGACGGCCGTTTCGACGGCCGTTTCCGCGGCCTCCAGATCGGAAATGGCCATACGCAGCAGTTCCGGCATACTGTAGCCGGTCATCCGGCAATAGGTGTCATTGACTTGCAGCAAACGCCCCTGCATGTCCGTCAACCAGAAGCCGTCCATGGCCGTCTGGAGGACGGTCCGGTGCCGCTCTTCGCTGTCCCGCAGCGCTTCCTCGGCCCGCTTGCGTTCGGTGATGTCGCGAGAGGAAACCAGGAGGAGCACCCGCTCCCGCCTGGCAAAAGAACGGGCGGTGGCTTCGACGGGGAACCGGGTTCCGTCTTTCCTGCGATGAAGGCGCAGCGGGACGGTCAGGACCCGGCCCGGTTCCGCTCGCGCCTCCTGGATGCACCGCAGCGTGGCGTCCGGCTCCGTCGACAAGTCCGTGGCCTTCATGGCGCGCAACTCATCCCTGCTGTAGCCATACTGCGTGGCCGCCATGTCGTTGGTTTCGACGATCCGGCCCGTCCCCGTGTCGATCAGGAAGAGCGCGTCGGACGACGATTCGAACAATTCGCGATACCGGCTTTCGCTCTCCCGCAGCGCCTCCTCCGCCCGCTTGCGTTCGGTGATGTCCTGAATCTGCGCGACGAAATGCAGCGGCTTGTTCCGGGTGTCCCGAATCAGAGTGGCGCTTACCAGCCCCCAGACGACGGTTCCATCCTTTCGCCAATAGCGCTTCTCGAAATGAAACATCTCGGTTTCGCCGGACAGAACCCGGTTCGTTAGTTTGGCGCCGGCTGGTTGGTCTTCCGGGAGGGTCACGTCCTGGAACGTTCTTCCCAACAACTCCGCTTCGGTGTAACCCAGCATGTCACGGAAGGCGGCGTTGACCTGAAGAAAACGGAAGCCGGGCGAAACCAGCGCCATGCCCGCCGCCGAATGCTCGAACATGCGCCGGAAGCGCTCTTCGCTGGCGCGCAGCGTCTCCCCCTCGCGGTCGATGGCATCGCCGGTGCGCCGGGCGGTCCAGCCGATGAGAACCACGATCACCGCGCCGGCCACCACGGCCGCCAGTGAGTGCCACAGCGCCGGATTCGGGGGCGCGACGGTCCACTGGATGGCGTCCAGACCGCCTTCCAGGAGAATGATCGCCAGCACGGCCGGCAGGAAGGAGCGCAGCAGCAGGCCGCGTATGGAATCGCCCCTCCAGGCGCCGAGCGCCGGCACGCCGGGCGCCGCCAGCCCGATCTGCCCGGCGCCCACCAGCACGGAGGCGAGGGCGGAGGGCAAAGCCACCGGGATGGCGGCGCCGCCATACAGCAGCGGAACGCCGTAAGCGTAGCCGACTGAAATCACAACCCCGATCACGGTCGCTGCAAGCGCGAGCAGGGCAGCCCCGAAAGCCGAAAACCGCCAGCGGGCGGCGTGGAGCAGGAGCAGCAGCGCCGCACCCTCAAGAAGAAGCACCCCGGCAGTCAACGGCGACATCCGGCCCAGCGGGATGTGGCCGGCCAATTCGTTGGTCCGGGAGAGCACCCACTCCACCCTCAGATCGACGCCGGTGAACTGTTGTACGAGAACCAGCAGTCCCAGGCAAGCGGGGAGCCCTGCCAGAACCAGCGCAAGGCGGCGGCTCAGCCGATGCTCCGGCCAGCGCGCATAGGTGAAAACTCCACTGCTCAAAAGCAGCCAGCCCAGGGCGGAGGTGGGAGCCATCGGGAGACACCGTCCCCACTGCCCGGCCAGGAACCGCGCATGGAAAAGCCACCCCGCCTCGGCCAGCAGCGCGATGCCGAAAGCCGCTCCCGCGCACAGTTGGGTGACCCGCTGCGCTTGCGCGGGCGGTCTCGCTTCCCATGTGGCGGATTGCCGGGGCAACGCCTCCTCCTCTGCCCTACGTCCGGCGCAAGAGACGATGCCCGCTGCCGGAACCGCCCCCGGAGCCTGTACCATGATACGCCCTCATTGTCCGCAATTCATCGCCAGTCGCGGGGCGGACGCCGGCCACTCCGGCGCTGTGCTACCGTGTTCCCATGAAACTTCTAGTAACCTTCCTTCTTGCCGCCGGGTTCGCCTTGCCCGCCGGAGATCCTCCGGGCTTCTACCAGTGGAAAGGGGCGGACCTGAAAGCCATAGCCACCACCCTCGCGCCCAAACTGCCGGCCTCGCAGTACACCGGCGAATCCTACGGCAAGGCGGAGACCTATTCCTTCACGGCCAACCTGCGGCGCGTCTCCGGCGGCGCCGAGATTCACAAAAAGTGGACCGACGTGTTCGTGATTCAAAGCGGCGAAGCCACGCTGATCGTGGGAGGCACGATTCCCGGCGCCAAGGAGTCGCGGCCCGGCGAATTCAATGGCCCCGCGGTTGCCGACGGAGTGGAGAAGAAACTCGGCCCCGGCGACATCATCGCGATCCCGGCCGGGACGCCGCACCAGATCAAGGTCGAGCCCGGCAAGGAAATCGCCATGCTGGTGATCAAGATCGCCACGCCGGAAACGCCCGCGGCGAAGTAAGAGGTAACCGGCGGAGCCGGAGTGTTTCCGCGGGGCGGGCTGGTGGCCTGCCCCGCATCCTCGCGCATCCCGGACCTGGTCTCCGGTTGACGGCCCCCCTGCCGGATGCTACTCTTATGGCCGTAAAGACTGCCAGTTTCTCCTTAGAAATCAAATGGGTGCCACGCTGTACGCTGTAGGTGGGATTCTGCTGAGAGCCATCCCAACCTTCTTACTGGTGATCTTTCTCCACATTTACTTGAGGACGATGTTCTTCAAGCCCCTGGAGAAGGTGCTGAAGCAGCGCTACGACGCTACCGAGGGCGCACGAAAACTCGCCGAGCAGAGTCTTGAGCGCGCATCGGCGAAAGCCGCCGAGTACGAAGCCGCCCTGCGCGCCGCGCGGGCCGAAGCCTACCGGGCGCAGGAGAACCTCTATAAGGAACTGCGCGAGCGCGAGGCCGCGGAGCTGGCCGCCGCGCGGGCGCACGCCGAGGGCGCCATACGGGAAGCCAAGGAACTGCTCGCCAGGGACGTGGCGGCCGCGCAGGCAAGCCTGGCCCAGGAAAGCGACGCGCTGGCAGTCCGGATCGCCGACGCCCTCCTGCGGCGGAGCGCGGCATGAAGCGGCTGGCGTGTGCCGCCATGGTGCTGGGGCTGGGGCTGCTGGCTCCCGGCAGGTATGCCCGGGCGGCGGAGGCGGCGGCCGAATCCGGCGGCAACCAGGAAAAGGAGCCCTCCGAAATCTGGAAGTGGGCCAACTTCGCGCTGCTCGCCGGCGGTTTAGGCTACCTGGTTGCCAAGAATGCGCCCGCCTTTTTCGCGGCGCGCTCGAAGAAGATCGTCGAGGACATGACGGGCGCCCGGAAGCTGCGTGAAGAGGCCGAAGCGCGCGCCGCCAATGTCGACCTGCGTCTGGCCAACCTGGAATCGGACATCGCGGCTTTGCGCGGCGAGTCCCAGGCGCAAGCCGCGGCAGAAGCCGAGCGGCTCAAAGCGCATGCCGCATCCGAACTCGCCAAGATCCAGGCGCTGGCCGAACGGGAAATCGAAGCCGCCGGAAAAGCCGCCCGCATGGAACTGCGGCGATTCGCCGCGCAACTTGCGACCGATCTGGCGCAGCGCAAGATTGAGGCCCGCATGACGCCGGAGACGCAGGACGGCCTGGTGCGCGGCTTCGTGCACGATCTGGGAAACCCGCCATCCGGCGCCCAACGAAACTAGCCCCATGACACTCTCCGCCGTAGCCACCCGATACGCGAATGCCCTGGCGGACGTCGTCACCGCCGGCGCTTCCGCCGTGCGGCCCGCCGACGCGGTCGCCGAACTGCGGTCTTTCGCGGCGGCGCTGGCCGCATCCGCCGAATTGCGGAACGCCCTGGGCACGCCCGCCTTGCCGGTGGGCCGCAAGCGCGCCGTGATCGGGCAGATCTCGGGAATCCTCGAGCTCTCCGCGATCGTGCGCAATTTTCTGTTTATTCTGGTCGACCATCGCCGCATGGACGCCATGCCGGAGATCGTCCGGAGCTTCGAGACGATCGTGGATGAGCGGCTGGGGTTCGCGCGCGCCGAGGTGTCTTCCGCGCGGGAATTGACCGAAGCGCAGCGCAGCGCCGTGAGCGCGGAACTGGAGCGGCTGACCGGCAAGCGCCTGCGGGCGCGGTTCGCGCTGGACGCGGCGCTGATCGGCGGCCTGGTGGCGCGCATCGGTTCCACGGTTTACGACGGAAGCCTGCGCGGCCAGTTGCGATCGCTGCAACACCGGCTGGGCGGCCAGGGGTAAGGGAACGGGAAGGATTTATGGCTCACATTCGAGCGGACGAAATTACCAAGATTCTGCGCCAGGAGATCGAGAATTACGAACGGGCGGTCGACGTCTCCGAGGTCGGCTCGGTGATCTCCGTGGGCGACGGCATCGCCAGAATCCATGGCCTCGATAAGGTGATGGCCGGCGAGTTGATCGAGTTTCCGCACGGCGTCGCGGGCATCGCCATGAACCTGGAAGAAGACCAGGTGGGCTCGGTGCTGCTGGGCGATTTCGCGGAGATCAAGGAAGGCGACGAAGTGCGGCGCACCCGCCGCATCATGTCGGTCCCGGTGGGCGAGGCGCTCATCGGCCGCGTGGTCAACGCGCTTGGCCAGCCCATCGACGACAAGGGGCCCATCGCCACCAGCCAGTTCAACCCCGTCGAGCGCCTGGCGCCCGGCGTGATCTCGCGCCAGAAGGTGAAGGAGCCGATGCAGACGGGCATCAAGGCCATCGACGGCATGGTTCCCATCGGCCGCGGACAGCGCGAACTGATCATCGGCGACCGCCAGACCGGCAAGACCGCCATCGCCATCGACACCATCCTCAACCAGAAGGGCGGCGACGTGATCTGCATCTACGTCGCCATCGGCCAGAAGCGCTCCACGGTGGCCCAGGTGGTGAAGACCCTGGAAGAGCACGGCGCCATGGAGTACACCATCGTGGTCCTGGCGTCGGCTTCCGATCCCGCCCCCATGCAGTACCTGGCGCCGTTCTCCGGCTGCGCCATGGGCGAGTACTTCCGCGACGGCAAGCGCCACGCGCTGTGCATCTACGACGATCTTTCCAAGCACGCCGCGGCGTATCGCGAGATTTCCCTGCTGCTGCGCCGCCCGCCGGGACGCGAGGCCTTCCCCGGGGACGTGTTCTACCTTCACAGCCGCCTGCTGGAGCGGGCCGCCAAGCTGAACGAAGCCCTCGGCGGCGGATCGCTCACCGCGATGCCGTTCATCGAAACCCAGGCGGGCGACGTTTCGGCCTACATTCCCACCAACGTGATCTCCATCACCGATGGGCAGATCTTCCTGGAGTCGGACCTCTTCAACTCCAACGTGCGGCCGGCCATCAACGTGGGCATCTCAGTGAGCCGCGTGGGTGGAAACGCGCAGACCAAGGCCATGAAGTCGATCGCCGGCAGCTTGCGTCTCGACCTGGCGCAGTACCGCGCCCTGGCGGCTTTCGCGCAGTTCGGCAGCGACCTGGACAAGGCTTCGCTCGACCAGCTCAATCGCGGCAAGCACCTGGTGGAAATTCTGAAGCAGGGACAATACCAGCCGCTGCCGATCGAGAAGCAGATCGCGATCATCTACGCCGGAACCAAGGGGTACCTGGACGACATACCGGTGGAGCAGTGCCGCAGGTTCGAAGAGGAACTCTACCGCCATATCGACACTGCCTGTCCCGCCCTGTGGGAGGAGATCCGCACCAAAAAGGCGCTGGACAAGGGGTTGGAGCCCAAAATAGCGGCCGCCGTCAAGGAGTTCAAAGCCCGTTTCGTGGCGGAGCAGCGGTAAACTCATATGCCCAGCCTGATCGACATGCGGCGGCGGATCCGCTCGGTCAAGAACACCCAGCAGATCACCAAGGCCATGAAGATGGTCTCGGCGGCCAAACTGCGGCGCGCACAGAGCCGCGTGATCGCCTCGCGCCCATACGGCGCGCTGCTGAAGAAGGTGCTGGCCAACGTGGCCGCGGCCTCGCCCGGCGGCGGGGACGGCGAGGAGTCCAATCCGCTGCTGGCGCGGCGAAGGGAAGCGCGCATCCTGCTGGCGGTCATCACCAGCGACAAGGGTCTGGCCGGAGCCTTCAACGCCAACCTCATCAAGGGCGCGCAGCACTTCATCGAGGAGCGCGCCGGCGCCGTGGTGCAACTGGAACTGATCGGCCGCAAGGGCCGCGACTTTTTCCGCAAGCGGCGCGCCGCCATCCTGGGCGAGCACGTCGGTCTGGCGGCCAAGGCGGACTACGCCTCCACCGCCGCTATCGCCCGCAAGGCCGCGGATCTGTATCGCAACCGGGAGATTGACGCCGTCTACCTGCTGTACAACGAATTCAAGAGCGTGTCGTCCCAGAAGATGACGGTGGAGCGCGTCCTGCCCGTCGAAATGCCGGAGGTAGCCGCTCCCGTGGACTACATCTTCGATACTCCCCCCGAGGACATGCTGGCGGACCTGCTTCCGCGTTACGTGGAAGTGGAGTTCTACCGGGCGCTGCTGGAATCCACTGCCTCCGAACATGCCGCGCGGATGATGGCCATGGAAGCCGCCACCTCCAACGCCGGCGAAATGATCGAGAAGCTGACATTGTTCATGAACCGCGTGCGCCAGGCCAGTATCACCAAGGAAATCATCGAGGTCGTGAGCGGCGCGGCCAGCGCGGAGTAACGAGTTTAAGGACTGATATGGCAATTACCAACGCGATGGTTACCGGCAAGGTGGTCCAGGTTGCTGGACCGGCCGTGGACTGCGAATTTCCCGAAGGGCAGATTCCCCTCATCTACACGGCCATCCGCATAACCAGCGAGGGGTTCGACGCCCCCGACCCCATCGACATCGTCTGCGAGGTGGAGCAGCACATCGGCGAAGGCCGCGTGCGCACCATCGCGCTCCAGCCCACCGAGGGCCTGGTGCGCGGCATGAAGGCCATCAGCCTGGGGCGCCCGGTGGAAGTGCCCGTGGGCCCCGAAACCCTGGGCCGCGTGCTCAACGTCATCGGCCAGCCGGTGGACGAGATGGGTCCGGTGCACACCAAGCTGCGCTATCCCATTCACCGTCCTTCGCCCTCGTTCGAGGAACAGTCCACGCGCCTGGAAATGTTCGAAACCGGCATCAAGGTCGTCGACCTGCTGGAGCCCTATCTGCGCGGCGGCAAGATCGGACTGTTCGGCGGCGCCGGCGTGGGCAAGACCGTCATCATCATGGAGCTGATCAACAACATCGCCATGAAGCACGGCGGCGTCTCGGTCTTCGCCGGCGTGGGCGAACGCACCCGCGAAGGCAACGATCTGTGGCTGGAAATGCAGGAGTCCGGCGTCATCGATCCCCACGACTACACCAAGTCGAAGTGCGCCCTGATTTACGGCCAGATGACCGAGCCTCCCGGAGCGCGCCTGCGCGTGGGCCTGACCGGCCTCACCGTCGCCGAGTACTTCCGCGACGAAGAGCACCAGGACGTGCTGCTGTTCATCGACAACATTTTCCGTTTCACCCAGGCCGGATCGGAGGTGTCGGCCCTGCTGGGCCGCATGCCTTCGGCCGTGGGATACCAGCCCAACCTGGCCACCGAAATGGGCGAATTGCAGGAGCGCATCACCTCCACCAAGAACGGCTCCATCACCTCCGTGCAGGCCATCTACGTGCCCGCGGACGATTACACCGATCCCGCCCCGGCCACCGCCTTCGCGCACCTCGACGCCACCACCAACCTTTCGCGCGATATCGCCTCCCTGGGCATCTACCCGGCGGTGGACCCGCTGGCTTCGACCTCGCGCATTCTCGACCCCAACATCCTCGGCCACGAGCACTACGATACGGCCCAACTGGTTAAGGGGATCCTGCAGCGGTATAAGGACCTGCAGGACATCATCGCCATCCTGGGCATCGACGAACTTTCCGACGAGGACAAGCTCATCGTGGCGCGGGCGCGCAAGATCCAGCGTTTCCTGTCGCAGCCCTTCCACGTGGCGGAGCAGTTCACCGGGTTCGCCGGCAAGTACGTGAAGCTGGCCGACACCATCCGCGGATTCCGCGAGATCGCCGAAGGCAAGCACGACGAAATCCCCGAGCAGGCATTCTATATGCAGGGGACCATCGAGGAAGCGCTGGAGAAAGCCAAGGCCCTGCAGGGCTGAAGCGAGCGAAGGTAAGCCATGGCCGATACCATCGAGCTCGAAGTCGCCACGCCGGCGCGCCAGGTGGTGCGCGAAACGGTTACCGATGTGGAGATCCCCGGCAAGGACGGTTACCTGGGGATTCTGCCCGGCCACGCCGCCCTGCTGGGACTGCTGGGCGCCGGGACGCTGGCCTACTCGACCGGCGGCGGCAAGCGGTACGTAGCGATTCAGGGCGGGTTTGTGGAGGTGAGCGAGGATCACGTGCGCGTGCTGGCGGACATCGCCGAACCTGCCGGGGAGATCGACGCCGCCCGAGCCCAGGCCGACCTCGTCCGCGCCCAGGCCGAAGCGGCCGGCGCCGATCCCGAGGCCGCTCTCAAAGCCGCGGCTCTGGCCCAGGCCCGCATCGAAACCGCCAGGCGCGCTTAGTGGAACGGGCGCCGTCCCCCCCCACTTTAGAGATCATTGTCTTGGTCATTGAATTGCGGTTATTCTAACCCTGTGCCGTCCCACCCCGACCCGAACGCACCTTCCCGGCGCTCGTTCTTCCGCCTGAGGGTGGGCCGTATCGTGGCGACCTACGTCTCCGTCGCGCTGGTCTGGATCGTCGCCAGCCACTACGCCGCGGATCTGGTTCACTTCCGCTTCCTGCCGGCCGTCGAGGGCACCCTGTTCGTGCTGGTGACCGGCGCCTGGCTCTACGCCGTGCTCTCCCACGCCGTGGAGTCGATTCGGGCTTCGCGCAGGCGGTTGGTGGCCAGCGAGGAGCGTTTCCGCCGCGTGGTGGAACACGCGCCCATCGGGATCTTTATCGCGGCCAATGGCCGGTTCCAGTACCTGAATCCGGCCGCGCAGAAGATTCTGGGAGCGGCTTCCCAGCAGCAGCTTCGCGATGCCACCGTGCTCGATCGCGTCGATGCAAGCTGCCGCGACGCCGAAGAGGCCCGCTTGCGGAGCGTCGTCACGGAGCACGCCACCGCCCACTTCGAGCGGGAACAGTGGGTGCGCCTGGATGGATCCCCGGTGGAAGTGACCGTCTCGGCGGTGCCTTTCGAACGGGACGGCGAGCCCGGCGCGCTGGTCTTCTTCGACGATATTTCCGAGCAAACCCGCAACGAGGGCCAGAGGCGGATTCTCGAGGAGCAGTTCCGCCAGGCGCAGAAACTGGAGAGCGTCGGCCGGCTCGCCGGCGGCGTGGCGCACGATTTCAATAACCTGCTCACCATCATTTCCGGGTACAGCCAGATGCTGCGGGAGGATATCCCGCTCGACGAGCGCATTCGCGATCCGCTGGATCAGATCTTTCGCGCCGCCGCGCGGGCCGCCGATCTCACGCGCCAGTTGCTCACCTTCAGCCGCAGGCAGATCAGCGCGCCGCAGAAGGTGGCCGTCAACGAGCTGCTGGGCGGCATCGAGAAGATGCTGCGGCGCCTCATCGGCGAGGACATCCGGCTCATCCTGTCGCTCAGCCCCGATGCCGGCGCCATCTCCGTCGATCCCGGCCAGTTCGAGCAGGTGATCATGAACCTCGCCGTCAACGCCCGCGATGCCATGCCGCAGGGAGGCCGGCTGGCGATCGAGACGGCGCGCGTGGTGGCCGGCGACTCCTCGGCGCACTCCCCGCTGGCCATCCCTCCCGGCGTGTACGCGGCGGTGACCGTGTCCGATACGGGAACCGGAATGTCGGCGGAAGCCAAGGCCCACGTCTTCGAGCCGTTCTTCACCACCAAGGAGCCGGGCAAAGGCACCGGGCTGGGGTTGTCGACCGTTTACGGCATCGTCAAGCAGAGCGGCGGCTCCATTTGGGCCGACAGCGCCCCCGGACAAGGGTGCGTGTTCCGCATGCTCTTCCCCGCCGTCGAGCCCGGCTTCACGGCCGCTGAAGCCCCCGCACCGGCGGTGAAGCTGTCGGGCACCGAGACCGTCCTGCTGGCGGAGGACGAGCCGGGTGTCCGGAAGTACGTCCACCAGGCTCTCGAACGCTACGGCTACACGGTCCTGGATGCCGCCAACGGCCGCGAGGCGCTGGCCTGCGCGGAATCCTGCGGCCGGCCGATTCACCTCCTGCTGACCGACTGCGTGATGCCGGAAATGGGGGGCGCCGAACTGGCCTCCCTGTTCCAGTCCAGGCGCCCCGGGGTTCCGGTCCTCTGCATGTCCGGATACATCGACCAGCCGCGGGCGCCGTCCTCCGCCGCGGTGCATCACATTCAGAAGCCCTTCACCGCCGAGGCGCTCCTCGGCCGGATGCGCTCGCTCCTCCAGGCTTCTCACACCGCTTGAAGCCTGCCTCCGCCGGTGGCCGCGCGCGGAATGAGTGTGCCATGATCGGAGTTATGCACTCACGTGTCGCCGCGGCAGCGATGCTCTGCCTTCCGCTTCTCCTGCCTGGTCAGGACGCCGCCACCCAGCCGCCTAAGACGTGGATCGACCCGGACACCGGCCACCGCGTGGTCAGGCTCACCGACGAACCCGACAGCGCCAGCCTGTACTTCAACCAGAACGGCTACACCGCGGACCACAAGAAGCTGGTCTACACCACGCCGCAGGGCCTCTCGGTGCTCGACCTGGAAACGCACGCCACCCGGCTGCTGGCCTCCGGCAACCTGCGTGCCATCATCGCCGGCTTCAAGACGCAGAGCGTCTACTACATCAAGGATGGCGCCACGGTCTACGCCGCCGACGCGGACACCGGCGTAACGCGCGAGGTGGCCAGGTTGCCGAAGCTCGGCGCCACGGCGTCCATCTCCACCATCAATGCCGACGAAACCCTGCTGGCCGGCGCCTACACCGAGCTCACGGGGCCGGACTACAATCCCAACCGGCCGCCAACGCCGCAGTTGCTCGTCCAGCCGGCCAACAAGGGGCAGATGATGGAGGAACGCCTGGCGGCGCACTATCCCATGGGCCTCTTCATCGTCGATATCAAGACCGGCCAGGCGCGCGTCATCCACACCGGCAACGACTGGCTGGGCCACATGCAGTTCTCGCCCACCGACCCCACGCTCCTGCTGTTCTGCCACGAAGGCCCGTGGCACAAGGTGGACCGCATCTGGACCATTCGCGCCGACGGCACGGACCTGAAGCAGATTCACACCCGCGCCATGACCATGGAGATCTTCGGCCACGAGTTCTGGGACGCCGACGGCAAGACCATCTGGTACGACTTGCAGACGCCGCGCGGCGAGGTCTTCTGGCTGGCGGGCTACAACGTGGAGACCGGCGCGCGCACCTGGTACCACCTGGAGCGCGACGAGTGGTCCATCCACTTCAACGTATCCCGCGACGGCACGCTGTTCTGCGGCGATGGCGGCGATGGCGGCCAGGTGGCCCGCGCCCCCGACGGCCGCTGGATCTACCTGTTCCGCCCCGAGCGGTTCCCCAATCGCGACGGCATCCGCCTGCCCGGATTCGTGGATGCGGGCGTGTTCCATTCGGAGCGGCTGGTGAACATGTCGAAGCACAACTACCGCCTGGAACCCAACGTCAGCTTCACGCCCGACCGGAAGTGGGTGGTGTTCCGTTCCAACATGTTCGGCCCGGCCTACGTCTTCGCCGTCGAAGTGGCCAAGGCCAGGTGAGCGGCGTGGGGCGGACGTCCGCGGCCGCGGCCGGCCCTCCGGCAGCGGGACGTGGGCGTCCCGCGCGGACCAGTGGGTCCGCCCCATGAAGGCGTGCAAAACGCCGGTTGAAGTCCTACCATAGAGGGTTAGTCTTTCCCCGATCAGGAGCAATACAACGATGCACGAACGCACCCTACGGCGGCTGTCCGCCGCGGCCCTGTGTGCCCTGGCCGCCATGGCCGTTCTTCCGCGAAGCATGGCTGCCCCTACAGCCATCGCTCTCACGGGCCAGCGCCGCCTGAATTTCGACGACGGCTGGCGCTTCTTCAAGGGCGAAGCCGCCGGCGCCGAACAGCCCGGCTTCCAGGATTCCGCCTGGACCGAACTCCGCCTGCCGCACGATTGGGCCATCGAGGGTCCATTCGATTCCAGGCAGAATCCCCACACCGGCGCCTTGCCGATCTTCGGAACGGGATGGTACCGCAAGGCCTTCACCCTCCCCGAGAAAGCCAAGGGCCAGTCGGTCGGCGTGATGTTCGACGGCGCCATGAGCAACGCGCGCGTCTGGCTGAACGGCCACGAATTGGGCAACCGGCCGTACGGGTACATCAGCTTCTCTTTCGATCTCACTCCCTTCCTCAACTACGGCGCCGGCGTGAACGTGCTGGCGGTGCGC
>Ga0209039_10001849_pt1 | contig 18933 bp, 15 predicted proteins | sample BogFormECP12_OM1_FD_188238 | JGI IMG/M metagenome (GOLD analysis project Ga0209039, IMG submission 188238) | Bog forest soil microbial communities from Calvert Island, British Columbia, Canada - ECP12_OM1 (SPAdes) (version 2) | ecosystem: Environmental > Aquatic > Freshwater > Wetlands > Bog ...
CGGAAACCTGGGCGCAGGCGGGCTTTACATCCTGTCGTCGGCGATGGACTGGGGTCAGGGCGCGATCGCTTTCGCCACGGCGGATTATGGGACCAAGTTCATGATCGTGGCGGGATTGCTGAATTTCATTTCCGTCGCCGACGCGTATCACATTGCGATCGGGAAAAAGCAGTGAAACAGGGGTCAGGGGTCAGTTAGAACCTCTTTACGGATGAAGATGCAGTGACTATCACACTCAATCATTTCGGCGCGGCTACGGTGTTTGCTTTGTTCGCCTCTATCGTGTTCGGCATCACGCACCGCGAGACCACGCGCGACATGGTGCTCTACGGCCTGAAATGCTTCGCGATGTTTCTGGGCGGAGCGCTGGTTGCCGGGTGGGTGATGTGGGCGTTGAGAAGATAGCTGTCAGGACTTCAGCCGTCAGCCCTCAGCCCTCAGCCGTCAGCTAAGACCAGCCGTAGTTAGCTTTCCGCCGGGCGCGTACGACCTCAGACATACCGTAGTTCTCTCCTGGCTAGACCGTTTTCAGCTATAGCGTGGACTAAAGACGCTTGTCACCCCGAGCGTAGCGAGGGATCTAGGTTCTAGCCTGTACCGCCAGTATTGCCGCTGCGGGCAACCCCCCAGATCCCTCGCTGTGCTCGGGATGACAGTTCGCAATGGGCTACAGTAACTGTGAAAGTGCTCCAAGAGCGCGGAGCCCGCCTGGATCAAAATCGAGTGGTGCCGTGCGCAGTCAAGGTTTTAGCTGAAGGCTGACAGCTGCTCTTCTCACCCCTCCCACACGAATGCGTCGAAAATCCTCTTCGTATCGAAATTCAGGCGGCGATAGAGTGCCACGGCGCGCGCGTTCGCTTCGGTAACCGTCAGCGACAACATGGTGAACTTTCTTCTCTGCAGATTTGCCATGGTCGTCGCCATCAGGGACTCGCCGATCCGGCGCGTACGGTACTCCGGCAGCACGCAGACCTGGGTGACGTGGCCGACGTCGTGGCGAACACGAGAGCACAGAATCAATCCGATCAGGCTTCGCGCCTTGCGATCGAGGGCCACGAACGACGAATCCGCATCAAAGACGCCGCATCCCGGGAAGCGCACGATATTGTTCAGGAAGCGCAGAGAGCCGCTGAGCGTGTGGTACTGGTCGTTGATCTGGGCGTCCACGTGGCCGCGATACGCGGCCGTGATGACGGCTGCCGAAGGCTGGTAATACGCCTCACTCCAGGGACGGATTTCGACTTCCGGATGAACCTGAATTTCTTCGCCTGCCGACTTTCCCAGCGTCAGCACCATGAAGAGGCGAGGATGGCGCTGGAATCCGGTTTCGAGAAAGGGGCGCGAAACCGCGTTGGCGTCGTGCGCCAGCAGCTGCGCTTCCACGCGGTGAATTCCGGGAGACTGCTGCAGGGTCTCGATCACGTGAGTCAGCAGCTGCAATTCGACCTCGCGAGCATTGGGCAGCCGGTTCCCATTGGCGACGTAGAGGTCGCCAATGACTCCTTTATTGCCTTCATAAACGAAAAACGAATAGCCAAAGACACGGCCGCGGTCCACGGCGGCGTAGCCGGGCAGGATCTTCGCGTCCACGTAACGCAGAATCATCTCCGCCGAGCCGGAGTAGTCCCAGGAAAGCAGACGCGCCCAGAGCTGCGCCTCGTCGTCGAGCAGAGGACGCAGGTCGGCGGAAGAAAAGTGTCTGAGGTCAAGAATTTCCAAAAACGATCTCCGAAACGCTCCGCGACGGCGGCCGCCAGCAGGCTGTAGATAAACTCCCTTCGCTGATCGACCATTCCCTCAGCGACTGAAGTCGCTGCTGAATTTTGCGCACTGATGGCGCGGCTGGAAGCCGCGCCCTTTCAAAACGGTGGCGCAGGTCGAGTTTTCAGCAGGCTGCTGGAGCAGCGGCGAATGTCACGGCAAAAATCCGAGTGTAGTGGGTTCGCGGACCGGAGGCAAACGGGGCGAACACCGGGCGGCAACAGGCAAGGATCATCTCATTCCATATTTCATTCCATGGCCAGCGTTGCATGCGGCGAAGTTTCTAGACAGGCCGGTCACTCTCGCTCCTGCCCAGAATCCCGGGGAGGGAATCCGGCTGTTTTGTATCCAAGTTCACGATTCAAGGTGATCCGGGTCACCAAGAATGCCGTTGCCGCGGCGCAATCAGCAAAGCACGTAACGCGCCATGAGCTCCTAACTCATACACCAGAAGGACTTTACGGGAGTTGTTCTCCGCGAACCGCTCGTGCTTGCCCTCACTTAAATAAGTGACGCCGATCACACCACCCCCGGCCTCTTCCGCCGCATAATCGCACCTTACCTGGGAGTAATGATTACTCTTTCGCTGGGGGATATCGTGGCAAAAGGACGTGTTTCCGTCGTCGTGGAGCGCTGTAAGGCCTGCGGCTTCTGCGTGGAGTTCTGTCCCACGCACGTGCTGGCGCTCTCTTCCGCCTTCAACTCGAAGGGCTACCATCCGCCGCACGTGGTACACCCGGAAAAATGCAGCGGCTGCGATCTGTGCGGGATGTACTGCCCGGACTTCGCGATCTACGGGACCAAAGTCGCGGCCGAGAAGAGTCCCGAGAAGACCGGAGGTGAGAAATGAAAGCGGACCCGCATGGCGTTTTGACCGGTACTCATTTTATGGATGGCGACCATGCCTGCTGCGAGGGAGCGCTGGCGGCGGGCGCGAGATTTGCGGCGGGATATCCGATCACACCCTCGACTGAAGTGGTCGAGCGCTTCGCGGCTCGGGTGCCGACCGTGGGCGGAAACTTCATCCAGATGGAAGATGAACTGGCAGCGTCGATCACGTTGCAGGGTGCAGTATGGGGCGGCGCCAAGGCGTTCACGGTAACTTCCGGCCCCGGCTTCTCGCTGATGATGGAGCACATCGGCTACGCCGCCATGACTGAGACGCCCTGCGTGTTCGTGGACGTGCAGCGCGGCGGGCCTTCCACGGGACTGCCCACTCTCCCGGCGCAGGCTGACATGATGCAGGCGCGCTGGGGATCGCATGGCGACTACGAGATCATCGCGCTGTGTCCGAACTCGCCGCAGGAATGTTTCGATCTGACGATCAAAGCTTTCAACTTCGCGGAAGAATTCCGCGTGCCGGTGATGTTCATGATGGACGAAGTGGTCGGGCACATGACCGAGAAGGTCGTGATCCCTCCCGCAGACCAGATCGAGGTCACGCCGCGCAAGCACACGCACAAATCCATTGAAGATTATCTGCCCTATGGCACCAATGGCGACCTGGTTCCAGAGATGGCGCATGCCGGAGAAGGCTACAAGTTTCACGTCACCGGCCTGACCCACGACGAACGCGGCTATCCCAACATGACGCCGCAGACGCAGGACAAACTGGTGCGGCGGCTGCAGAACAAGATCCTCTCCGCGGTTGACCGAATCTGCCTGTTTGAGGAAGACCGGCTGGATGATGCCGATGTGGTCGTGGTTTCGTACGGAATCACATCGCGGGTGGCGCAGCGGGCCATTGATGCTGCGCGGACACGCGGACTGCGAGTCGGGAAACTGCGGCTGATTACCGCCTGGCCTTTCCCGGACAAGAAGATTATCGAACTGGCGGCGCACGTCAAAGCCTTTGTGGTGCCCGAGCTCAACCTGGGGCAGATGGTGCGCGAGGTGCAACGCGCCGCGGCCGGCAAGGCGAAGACCTTCGCCGTATCGCACGCGGGAGGCGGAGTCCATAACCCTGACGAAATCCTGAACGCCATCGTGGAGGCAAGCCGATGCTGAATGTACTGGACGAAACCGTCAATCCCGTTGAACCGTTTTTGCGCAGTGACCGCATGCCGCACATCTGGTGCCCGGGATGCGGCATTGGCACCACGGTCAACTCGTTTGTCCGCGCGCTGATCGAATCGAAAGTTGACCTGCAGTCGCTGGCGCTGGTCTCGGGCATCGGCTGCACCGGACGCGTGGCCGGCTACATGAAGCTCGATTCGTTCCACACCACGCACGGGCGCGCCATCCCGTTTGCCACCGGATTGAAGCTGGCAAATCCCAAGCTGAATGTGGTGGTTTACTCCGGCGACGGAGATTTGTCGGCGATCGGAGGGAACCACCTCATCCACGCGGCACGGCGCAACATTGATCTGAAGGTGATCTGCGTCAACAATCTGATTTACGCCATGACCGGCGGCCAGACCGCGCCGACGACTCCCGGCCACGCCACCACCTCGACCAATCCCTACGGCACGTTCGAGCCGGCTTTCAACCTGCCGCATCTGCTGGACGCGGCCGGCGCGGTGTATGTAGCCCGCTGGACGACGTTCCACGTGCGGCAACTTTCGCGTTCGATCAGCGAGGCATTCGCGAAAAAAGGATTCTCGTTTATCGAGATCATCTCGCCCTGTCCAACGCTTTACCAGCGGCGCAACAAGATGGGCGACGGCCTCGACACCATGAAGTATTACAAGGAAAAAAGCAAGGTGAAGCACGGCGCGCCCACCGGCGAAGTCGGACTCACGCTGAACGGGGAAATTGCGGTCGGCAAGTTCGTGGACCGCGACCGGCCCGACTATCAAACCATGATGCGCGCGCAATATGTGGAGGCGCTGGGTGATCGCTACCTCGGGGACGAGGTGGAAACGGAGTGCGTATGCGGCTAACCGAGATTCGGATTGCAGGCTTCGGCGGCCAGGGGGTCATCCTCTCGGCCATTGTGCTGGGCAAGGCGGGTTCGATTTACGAAAACGGCTTTGCCACCATGACGCAGAACTTCGGCCCGGAGGCGCGCGGCGGCGCGTGCAGCGCCCAGCTCGTCCTTTCCGACTCGCCGGTACTGTACCCGTACGTGACCCGGCCCGACATCATGGTGATTATGTCGCAGGAGGCCTACAACCGCTTCGCGCCGGAACTGAAGCCGGGCGGCACGCTCATTGTTGAAGAGGACCTGGTGCGGGTGTCCGATCTCAAAGGTGATCCCAAGGTCTACGCGATCCCGGCGACGCGCTTCGCCGAAGAACTGGGCAAGCGCATGGTGCTGAATTCGGTGATGGTCGGCTTCTTCACCGCGGTCACGAAGCTGCTGACCGCCGATGCCGTGCGCAAAGCCGTGGCTGATTCGGTGCCTCCGAGCTCGCGCGAATTGAACATCAAGGCTTTTGACAAGGGATACGAGTACGGAAACACAGCCAAGGCCGGCGCTCCGCCGGAGTTGGAAGAAGTGGCGTACGAGAAGGAGTAGCGGACGTAGTACAACGTGCCAGGAAAGGCGCAGCGTATATGCGCTTCGAGTTCCCGCAGTCCCCATCGGTTTGTCATCCTGAGCGAAGCGAAGGACCTATGAATCCCGCCGACAGCATTGCGCCGCCGACGAATGCATAGATCCTTCGGCGCGCCAAGAACGCGCGCCTCAGGATGACAAAGGCCTTGGCCATTCCCGTCAACGTTTGGTGCCCACGGCGGACACCCAATAATAATCCACATCCTGCGGCGCGTAGTGGCCAAGGAATGACACGCGCCTGCCTGCCGTTTGCCGGGCGACTTCGCTCTCCCACGTAGTCGGGGCCACCAGCAGATGTTCCTCCGCCGGGATCGGTCCGAACTCACAGCGCGCGATCGTCTGGTTGCGATAGAACGCCAGCCCGTACTCGAGTTCCCGAGACACGCCACAAACTGCAACCGGCAATTCGTGCGTCTCGACGGCAGCGAGTTCGGCAGCCAGCGGACGCGCTGAGAACGTCTGATCAATTGCCGTTGTGCCAAGCTTCAGCACGGCGGCTACCGCCAGCACCACCGGAATCAACGTGACGAAGCGCAGCATGCGCAGGCGCAGCCGGGTGAACAGGGTCAGGGCGACTGCGGCGCAGAGCACGAACGCAATGGCGAGCGCCAGCAGCATGGGCTGACCGGCAGGCAGGCGGTGCTGCGTCACGGCATAGACAATGAGCAAAGCGGGAACGATCGGCGCCGTCGCCACCAGCGCGTGCAGGACGGCCAGCCATTTCGAGACGGATTCTTCCTGCTCGAGATGACGCCGCAGATAATCCGCCAGCAGCACGGCTCCGGCGGGGATGGCGGGAAGGATGTAGCCGGGAAGCTTCGACTGCGAGATGGAGAAGAACACGACCGGGACCACGAGCCAGCAGCAGGCAAACAGATCGAGCTGCAATTCGAGATCGGGTGGTGCCTCAGTTCGAACTTCAGCTTCCATCGATGCGTCATCCCGAAGCCCCGCGTCCTCACCAGCGGGGCGAGGGATCTCGCGTGAACCGGCGTCCTTTGCACTGCACGCGAGATCCTTCGCTCCGCCTGAAGAACGGCTGCGCTCAGGATGACGCCGTCCCCACCGTTCATGTGAACTCAGGCTGAACCACCGCGCAAGACCTGGAATGACAGAAACCGACCTGCGCTCCGCCCACCAGGTTCGCACGGAAGCGGCGAAGGCAGCGATCACGAAAACCGTCCACGGCACGAGCGCTAGAAGTGTGACCGGCAGGTAGTACCAGAACGGCTGGCGATGATGGTAGAGGTCGGTAGAGAAGCGGGCCAGATTGTGTTCGAGAACGAATTCGCGGAAGAACTGCGGATTCCGGATCTCGACCGCGACGTACCACGGCAGGGCAAGCGCGCAAAACATCAGGATGCCCGGCAGCCAGAGGGTTCGCACGACGAGGCGCATATCCCGCGCCGCCAGCGCGAACAACACGATCACGACCGCGGCCAGGAACGGCGCGACGGGCCCCTTCGCCAGCGTGCCCAGCGCCATAGAGACGTAGAACAGCGCCAGGTAGATTCGCTTCCCACTCTCGCGCCAAGCCCACCACGCGAGCATGCCAATGGCGAAAGCCGCGGCCAGACCCATGTCCATTGAAGCCGCGCGGGCATAGCCGATCACTCCCGCACACGAAGCAGTGATGAGCGCTGCGTCCACCTCGACGCCGCGCCGGAAGCGGCGGAAGAAAAGATACACGGCAATCACCAGCAGTGTAGCGTCAATCGCCGCGGGAACGCGGGCCGCCGCATCACTCACTCCCATCACCGAATAGGCGAGCATCGCCTGCCAGTAGTAGAGGGGCGGCTTCTCGAGCCAGGGATGTCCGCCTAGGACTGGAGTGATCCAATCGTGACGGTCCAGCATCTCGCGCGCTACCTGCGCGTAACGTGGTTCGTCGGCGCCGATCAGCCCGAACTGCCCGGCACCGTAGAAAAACAGAAACGCACAGAAGCCGACAATCAGCAAAGCGTCGGTGCGGGTGCGGAGGGTCATGGGGAAAATTGTTGATTCTTGATTGTTGATTGTTGAATGAAAATCCCACAGAGCCCGCCGCGCAAGTGGTTTTCATTCAACAATCGACAATCACAAATTCAAAAATTGCTTTTATTGTACGGAAGGTCCGCGGCGAATCTGGAGAAGCACCTGGCGCACGGCGTCGGCGAGGGGCCCGTCGAGCGAGCAACCGCTGGCACACTCGTGGCCTCCGCCGCCGAAACTCTCGGCTACGCGGGCGACGTCAATTTTGCCCTTGCTGCGCAAGCTGACGCGGAAACGCCCGTCGGGCAACTCGCGGAAGAAGGCCGCCACCTCGACTCCGCCGATGGAGAGAACGTAATTCGCCAGGCCTTCGCAATCTTCCTCGATGGCGCTGCAGCGCTCCATCTGCTTCTGCGTCACCCAGACGTAACCGATTTGCCCTTCGATACGCAAATTGCGCAAAGCCTCGCCGAGCAGGCGGATCTTGGCCTCGGAGTGCGCAAAGTAGATGCCGCGAGCACAGATCGCCGGATCCGCACCGGCCAGCACCAACTCGCGCGCCAGAGCGAAAGTACTGTCATTCGTCCCCTGGAACATGAACGAGCCGGTATCGGTCATCAGCGCGGTGTAGAGGCAGGTGGCAATCTCCGGTGAAAACGTTACGCCAGCCTCCCGAGCGAGACGGAAAACCATTTCCGCGGTCGCCACCGCATGCGGATCAACCCAGTTGACGTGCGCGAACGGCCGCCCGCTGACGTGGTGATCAATGCTGATCAGAAACTGATCTTCCAGGCCCTCGAGCCGCGTGCGATGGATGCTGTCACACTCCAGAATGATTGCCGCTTCGTAACTGCCTATGACGCGGCTCGATTGCACCACCTGATCGGCGAACGGAAGAGAACGATAGATGCGGGGGACGCCGTCGTGCAGGACGACATCGGCATGCTTGCCCATAGCCCGCAGAACCTGGCAGCAGGCCAGCGCCGATCCGACGGCGTCGCCGTCGGGCCGGGCGTGCGAGGTCAGCACGAAGCGCTCGCGCTGTCCGATCTGCCGGAGCACATCCTCGAGCATGTTATGCGTTCTCTCCACCGGGTCCCCTGCGGGCCTTGCTTCGTTTTTTCGCCCGCGCTAACAATTCCTCGACTCGAGCCTTCTCCTGCTCCGCACGATCGAGCCGGAAGATCAATTCCGGAGCTCGCCGCAAGCGCAACCGGTCGGCGAGTTCGTGGCGAATGTACGCCTTGGCGGCATCGAGGCCCTGCAGGCTGCGCTCGGCCTCTTCGTCGTCGCCCTCCACATCCACCAGAACCTGCGCCGAACGGCCGTCCTCCGCCAGTTCCACGCCGCTCACGCTGACCAGCCCAATGCGCGGATCAGCCAGTTCGCCTTCGACGAGCGTTTCGAGTTCCTCGCGTAGGGCCTCCCCGACCCGGCCGCGATGGTACTTCACCACGCGCTTCTCCACGGCCTCACCCCCGCAGTAAAACGCAAGAGAATATCAGAAAATCGGGAACGCGTGTTGGCCTGGAAGCGCTATTGTCACCCGCTTTAGTGGGGGAGCGATAAGTACGGAGGTAACAATGTGTTAGGGGGTGTTGCGTTTTCCCGCAGATGGCAAGAGTTTCAAGGTTTCAAAAGACTGGCGCGCCGTTCTTGAAACCTTGAAACCTTGAAACCTGCCCTTAGAAATATTCCACGAAGGAATCGGCGATCTCCGCGCCGTGATTGTTGGCGATGCGGGTGGCCGCGCGCTCCACTTTCTTTATCAGGCCGTCGAGGTAGTCGCGCGAATTGGAGATGCTGACCACGCCGATGGTGGCGCGGTTCCAGAGTTCAGCGGCATCGAGCTCGGCGACGGAAACGTTGAAGCTCGAGCGCAAGCGGTCTTTCAAGCTGCGCACGACCTGGCGCCGGTCCTTCAGGGACTGCGCGGCTTCGATGTGGAGTTCGAGGGTGAGAAAAGCGATCATTCAGGGATCAGGGGTCAGGGACCAGGGGTCAGCAGCCAGCCGTGTAGACTGGCCCCTGATCCCTGACCTCTGGCCACTGTCTTACGCTATTACTTCCGCCGCGATGCGCTCGGTTGCGAAGGCTTCGATCACGTCGCCGATTTTGACGTCGCCGTAATTCGCGATCGAGATGCCGCACTCCATGCCGTTGTGTACTTCCTTGGCATCGTCTTTGAAGCGGCGCAGCGATCCGATCTTGCCTTTGAAGACGACTACGTTGTCACGCAGCAGGCGAACTTCAGAATCGCGCTTGATCAGGCCATCGATTACGCGGCAGCCCGCAACGGTTCCCACTTTCGGGATGCGGAAGGTTTCGAGCACTTCGGCGCGGCCCTGGTAGGTTTCCTTGATCGTCGGTTCGAGCAGGCCGCTCATGGCGCGCTTGATCTCGTCCTGCAGTTCGTAAATGATCGAGTGCAGGCGGATATCAACTTCTTCCTGCTCGGCCAGTTCCTGCGCCTTGCGCTCCGGGCGCACGTTGAAACCGATGATGATGGCGTTGGACGCCGAGGCCAGCAGCACGTCGGTTTCGGTGATGGCGCCAACGCCGGAACGCAGGAGCTTCAACCGCACCTTGTCGTTCGAAAGTTTCGCCAGCAGATCGCTCAGCACTTCCACCGAGCCGTGCACGTCGCCCTTGAGAATGATGTTCAGTTCCTTGGTGCCGGCGGTCTGGATCTGTTCGGCCAGTCCTTCGAGAGACACGCGAGAACTCTTGGCCAGCGCGGCTTCACGGGCCTTCTGTTCGCGGTATTCGGAGATGCCGCGAGCTTTGTCGCGATCGGCGACCACGACGAACTGATCACCCGCCTGCGGCAAGCCTTCCATCCCAAGGATTTCGACCGGGGTTGACGGAGGCGCCGAGTCCAAGGCAGCTCCGCGATCGTCGAACATGGCGCGAACTTTGCCGTAGACGTTACCCACCACGAAGTTGTCGCCGGCGCTGAGCGTTCCGTTCTGCACCAGCACGGTGGCCACCGGTCCGCGGCCGCGATCGAGCTTGGCTTCGAGTACGACGCCGGTAGCGGCGCGCTCCGGAGTCGCTTTGAGTTCCGCCAGATCGGCCACCAGGCAGATCATTTCCATCAGCAGGTTTAGATTGGTTTTCTTCTTCGCGGATACATCGACAAAAACTGTTTTGCCGCCCCAGTCCTCCGGCATCAGGCCGCGATCGGCCAACTGCTTCTTGACGCGGTCCGGCAGGGCTTCGGGTTTGTCAATCTTGTTCACGGCAACGATGATTGGCACCTCGGCGGCGTGCGCGTGATCAATAGCTTCCAGTGTTTGCGGCATTACACCGTCGTCGGCCGCGACCACGAGCACGACGATGTCGGTCGCCTTGGCTCCGCGCGAACGCATGCGCGTGAAAGCTTCGTGGCCCGGCGTATCGAGGAAAACAATTTCGCGCCCGAAGGCGGGGGATTCTTTGTCGGTAATGCGGACCTTATATGCACCGATGTGCTGCGTAATGCCGCCGGCTTCGCCCCCGGCCACGTTAGTCAGGCGGATTGCGTCGAGCAGGGTCGTCTTGCCGTGATCCACATGGCCCATGATCGTGACCACGGGAGGACGGGGCGTAACTTCGATAGCGGATTCCTCCCCGCTCGCGGCAGCCGCGTCAATATCCTTCGCCGTCTGCTCTTCAAACGTGATCACGTTGGTGTCGGCGCCGAAGAAGCGCGCCATTTCGCTGGCCAGCTCTGCGTCCAGCGTCTGATTGATCGTGGCAAAAACGCCGCGGCCCAGCAGTCGCGAGATCAAATCTTTGGCGCGGATGTCGAGCTTCTCGGCCAGATCCTTGACGCTGATGCCTTCGGTGATGGTGATGTTGCGGGTGATGGGCATCGGCTCGTTCGACACCACCATGCGCGGTGGCGGAACGTAGCCCTTCATCGGCCCTTCTTTTATGCCGCGCGGCACGTAACGCTGGCCGGGACGACGTGCGGGCGCGCCCGGACGGCTGCCGGGACGAACCGGACCCGGAGGCGGCAATCCCGGACCCACGCCAAGGGGACGAGCCCCTGCCGGCGCCGTGCGCGTGGGATGCATCGGACGACGTTCGCCGGGGCGCAGCGGCCGGGCCGCACCTGCTCCCGCGGCCTGCGGACGCGGACGCTGAAAAATGGGTTGCCCGGGAACGGGACGTCCGGGCGCGGGCCGCGCGCTTCCAACTGCACCTGCTTGTGCGGCAGGCGCGGCTGGGCGCGGCGGAGCTTTGTATACCGGGCGAGGTCCGGTCTGCGGCACAATCATGCGCGGAGCCGGTGGCTGAGGCGCCGCCGCTGCGGGCGGTAAAACCGGACTCGGCGCAGCCGATGGAGGTGGCGGCGCGGCAGATGCCGCAACTGCCGGCGCGGGCGCGGGCGGCGCGAGCACTGCCGCTGGAGGTGGCGCGGCTGGACGCGGCGGCGCGGCCGACGGGGCAGCCAATGGCGGTGCAGCGGGAATCGCGGGAGCAGCGGGCTTCTCCACTACGGGAGCAGCGACGGCAGGTTTCGCTGGAGGGGCAGGCACAACCGGAGGCGCATGCGGAGTCGGTTTTGCCGCTGGTGGCGCAACGGCAGGTTTTGCTTTTACCGCTGGCGGAGCCGGGCGCGCGGGAGCTGCGCCTTCCTTCTGCTGGGTAATGGCTCGGAGCACGTCTCCCGGCCGGGAGATGTGTGACAGATCTATCTTGGTCTTGATTTCTTCTTCGCCGCGCAGCGCACGACCAGGTTTGGCCGCATGCGCCGACGCTTCGGACAAGCCGCGGAAATGAGCCCGCACTTTTTCCGCTTCGTGGTCTTCGAGAGAACTGGAATGCGTCTTCTTCTCGGTCACTCCGACGAGCGTCAGCATGTCGGTAATGGCCTTGCTCTTGACTTCCAGCTCTCTGGCGAGATCGTTGATTCGAACCTTACTCATCCGGCCTTTCTTGTACCCCGCGTTGTGCTTAAGTCTTCATCGCAGCCTCACGGAGTCAGCTTTGCGCACTCGCACACTTGTCAAAACAAATACCTGTGCGTGCCATGACTATTCAGTTGTTTCGGGAGCGGAGCCGTCTTCCGGCCCCTGCTCTTTCGTTGTTGTTTCAGCTGCAGCTGGTTCTGCTGTCTCTTCAGCAGCCACCGCTTCTTCCTCGACAGCAGGTTCACCCGCTGCTTCAGCAGCCGGTTCGCCCTCGACAGCAGCTTCACCCGCGGCCGCGTCGCCGCTTTCCAGTGCGGCTTCCGGCGCGGCTTCTGCTACTGTGGTTACGCCCTCCGCCGGGACTTCGCCTTCGGCGGCGACGGCCTCGCCCGCGGCTTCTCCCGGTTCCAGGCTGGCGAAGTAATTATTCACGGCCAGGCTAATCTTTTCCACCGTCTTGGGCCCGATGCCCTCGATGGCCTCGAGTTGTTCCGGCGTCATATCGGCGAGGGCTTCCACCGTGGACACACCCGCGGCCTTGAGCTTCTCCACCAGCCCTTCACCCAGACCCGGCACGTTTTCGAGAGGAGTGGTGGCCGGCGGCGCCATCGCGGCCATCTGCTGCTCTACTTCCTGGCGCTTCTCTTCTTCGCTCTTGATATCAATCTTCCAGCCCAGCAGCTTGGCCGCCAGCCGGACGTTTTGCCCCTTCTTGCCGATGGCGAGCGAGAGCTGACTGTCGTCCACCACCACTTCGAGATGCTTATCCGAGCCGTCGAGCACGGTGACGCGGCTGACTTTCGCCGGCTGCAGCGCCTTTTCGGCGAAGGTCACCGGATCCTCATGCCACTCGATGATGTCAATCTTTTCCCCGCGCAACTCGCGGATGATGGATTGCACCCGCATGCCCTTCATGCCGACGCAGGCGCCGACGGCGTCCACGTCCTTGTCTTTGGACATGACCGCGATCTTGGTGCGCTCGCCGGCCTCGCGCGCGATGGCGCGGATGACCACGGTTCCGTCGTAGATCTCGGGAACTTCGGTCTGGAACAGATGCTGCACCAGTTCCGGCGCGGCGCGCGAAGCCACCACGCCGGGGCCTTTGGCCGCCTTTTCGACGCGGGCAATCACCACCCGCACGCGCTCGCCCACGGCAAACGATTCCAGCCGCGATTGCTCCTTGCGCGGCATGCGGGCTTCCGCCTTGCCGATGTCGAAGATCACATCCGGGCCTTCGACGCGCTTCACGGTGGCGTTCACGATCTCGCCGACGCGCCCGATGTACTCGTTGTAAACCGTGTCGCGTTCCGCTTCGCGCACCTTCTGGAAAATCACCTGCTTGGCCAGTTGCGCAGAAATGCGTCCGAGAATGCCCTCGGTCGGCCGTGGAATCAGCAGTTCGCCGCCAATCTCCAGATTCGGGTCCGTCTTGCGCGCCTCTTCCAGCGTGACCTGCAGGTTGGGATCTTCCACCTGCTCCGGAGTCTCCACCACGGTCTTCACCGCAAAGGCGCTGATCTTGCCGGTTTCCTTGTCGAGCTTGGCGCGGAGATTTTCCTGCGACTTGTAGTACTTGCGCGTGGCCATGACAATGGCGTCTTCCACCGCGCTGACTACAATCTGCGGATCAATGCCCTTCTCCCGGCTGACGCCTTCGATGATGTTGTAGAGCTCGCTTGGCATAAGAACCAAAGTTTCAATGTTTCAAGGTTTCAAAGTTTCAAGGTTGCGGGGTCTTTGAAACCTTGAAACTCTGAAACTTTGAAACCTATATTTCTGGCACCAGATTCGCCTTCTCGACGCTGGCGAAATCAATCTCAATTTTCTGTCCGGCGGTGGCGCCCATTTTTTTCTGCGACTTTTTGCTGGCCACGCTTAAATCCAGCGTCAAACGGCCGTTCTCGAAACTCTCCAGCCGCCCTTCAAAGTGCCGGTTGTTATTTACCGGCTGGCGCGTCATCAGCTTCACGCGGCTCCCGACGAAGCGGCTGAAGTCGGCTGCCCGAGTCAGCTTGCGATCCAGTCCGGGCGACGATACTTCCAGCGTGTACGAACCGCCCAGAACCGCATCTTCCACGTCGAGAATCGTGCCAAACTCGCGGCTGAAGTTGGCGCAGTCTTCGTGCGTCACGCCAGTCAGAGGATCGGTTCCCGCCGCGGGCTTGTCGAGAAATACGCGCAGCATGCGCGCCTTGCCTCCGCCGAGGAACTCGATCTCGACCACTTCGAGCCCGCTGGAGGCGGCTACCCGCTCCGCAATCTCCCGCACCCGATCCACGTCAAGCGCCATGAATCCAATAACTTACAGATGATGCCCGCAACCGGCCGCGAGCTCCAACTAAAAAGTGGGCTTGCGCCCACTGGTGTGTTTCGCCAAATGCCGGTAGTACACAACAGTTCCAGTTTTTTACTATACGCCCGTAAGTGCTAAAAGACAAACGCCAGTCTCTTAGCCTTCATTGACTTGCCCGCTTCGCCCACGTAAGATCTGCCGCTGATGATCGGCCAGAACATCTCGCACTATCGCACCGGCGAGAAGTTGGGTGCCGTTCACAAAGCCGAAGACATCACCCTCCGCCGATTTTGTCACTCTCAAGTTCCTACCCGATGACGTCCCTTGAACGGTTACCAAAGCCACGGAGTATCGTCTTGTCTACCGGTTCTTGCTGGTGAACTGAAGTGGAGACAACTTATGCCAATCCAGAAAGCCTTGAACTGTATTTTGGTCGGAGCGCTCGTTGCTTGCACGACGTGTGTGCCCATAGCAGCGCAGTCAACCTCATCTCCGTCGAAACTGACCTCAACATCGGCGAAGCCGGTCGAGGCTGCATCTGGATATAACCAGCCGCCGAAAAACATTCTGGATGTGATGCATGCGCCCTCGCCGCCAATTCCCGAGGTGAGCCCGACACAGGACACGATTCTCCTGGTGTCGTGGCAGGACTACCCGCCGATCTCTCGCGTGGCGACGCCTTTCTTGCGCCTTGCCGGTGCGCGCGTAGAGCCAAAGAATCACAGCAAGCACGACACTCCGGGCGGGTACGGAGTCACACCCTGCGCCAGGAACTTCGAACTGGTACACATCGCCGATGGCGCGCAAATTCATGTCGCCCTTCCTGCGCGCGCATGCCCCGGCGAGCCAATTTGGGCCGCTGACGGAAAGCGATTCGCGTTCGTGAATATTGCTCCCGAGTCGGTCGAACTCTGGATCGGCGATGCCCGGACCGGCGAAATACATCGAGTGCCCGAAGCCCGACTCAACCCGATATTCGGCGGCGAGATGCAATGGATGCCAGACCAGAAAACGCTTTTGGTCAAGCTGGTGCCCAAGGGGATGGGTGCGCCGCCGGCCGAACCAATCGTGCCGATGGGGCCGAGTATCCAGGAGACCGAAGGCCAAAAAGGGCAGAGCAGCACCTACGAAAACCGCGACACGCTCGGGAGCCAGCACGACGAGGATCTTTTCGATTACTTCGCGGCTTCGCAACTCGCCTTAGTCAATGCGAGCACCTCGGCGATCACGCCCATTGGAAAGCCGGGAAATTACGAGTCGCTCGGTCCCGCGCCGGATGGTCAGCACATCCTGGTCACCGCGATCCACAAGCCCTACTCGTACGTCACCACTTACGATCGCTTCCCCAAGGAAGTCGAGGTTTGGGACGTGTCACAGCGCTCGCACGTCGTCACTCATACCATCGCGTCGCTTCCCCTGGCGGATCGCGTTCCCATCCGAGGCGTTCCGGTGGGTCCGCGCGATTTTTCCTGGCGCGCCACCGATCCGGCGACGCTCGTCTGGGCCGAAGCCCTGGACGGAGGCGACTGGAATGTGAATGTTCCGGCGCGCGACAAGGTCGTGCTGCTGAAGGCGCCGTTCAGCGCGCCCCCCGTCGAAATCACGCGCACCGAACAACGTTATGTCGGCTTTGCCTGGAGCGAACAACCAAACGTCGCTCTCTTGACCGAGTACGATAACAACCGGCACTGGAGAAAGAGCTTCGTCTTCGACATCGATGATCTGCAACAAAAGCCTCGCTTGCTTTGGGATCTCTCGACTGACGAGAGGTACAAGAATCCCGGCTCTCCAGTGAGACGCCAGCTCGCGAACGGTTCCTGGGTGGTTCGCCAGGACGGGGATTCCATCTACCTTGCGGGGGCCGGCGCTTCGCCCGACGGAGATCGCCCGTTCCTCGATCGGCTCAATCTCACCACGCTGAAATCTGAACGCCTGTTTCGCAGTGATCAGACTTCCCTCGAGCGATTTCTGTCGTTTACCGGGGCGGACACACGTACATTCCTCACCTGGCATCAATCGCCGGCCGACCCGCCGAACGCGTTCACGCGAACGCTTGGGAAATCACTCGATGCGCCCGCCGGAGAAGCGGCCTATGCATCAACCAGGGTCGCGATCACCCACATTCCCGATCCCACACCCGAGGTGCGCGCGATCAAGAAGCGGTTGGTCAGATACAAGCGCGCCGACGGGCTTGACTTGTCTTTCACGCTCTATACGCCGCCTGGCTATCAAGAGGGCACGCGCGTCCCCACTATTCTTTATGCATATCCTCTCGACTACGCGGACCCTTCAACCGCCGGTCAGGTTACAGGCTCGCAGGAAACTTTCACGCAGCTGCGGCAATACAGACTGTTGCTCCTGGCGGGCTATGCGATCATCGACAACGCTTCGTTCCCCATCATTGGTGATCCGAAAAAAGCCTACGACACTTATATGGAACAGCTCGTCGCCGATGCGAAGGCCGCGGTGGATGAGGCGGTGCGCCTTGGCGTTGCAGACCCCGACCGCGTCGGAGTCACCGGACACAGCCACGGCGCTTTAATGACCGCGAATCTGGTGGCTCATTCCGACTTGTTCCGGGCCGGTGTCGCTACCAGCGGCTCCTATAACAAGACGCTCACGCCTTTCGGTTTCCAGAACGAGCAGCGATCGGTGTGGGAGGCAACGGATGTTTATCTGAAAGTCTCCCCGTTCTTCTTCGCTGACAAATTGAAGACGCCACTTCTCATCATGCACGGCGCGGAAGATGCCAATCCTGGTACGACGCCCCTGCAAGCTCACAAGCTCTACGAAGCAATTCGAGGCAACGGCGGTACCGCTCGCCTGGTGATGCTCCCGCACGAGCCGCACTGGTATACCGCCATGGAGTCGAACGAACAGGAGGTTTACGAGATGCTTCGCTGGTTCGACAAATACGTGAAGAATGCGCCGCCGCGCCCCGTGGCCGGAGCCCATTAGAAGGCTCCTGCCACAAGTGCGCCATCCGATGCGATGGCTTTCAGTTTCAACGCTGTCCCCGGGCGGCATTCTTGTAAACAACGCCGCCCTTCATCACAAATACAACGCGCCGAACGGCCGTGATGTCGTCCAACGGATCTCCATCGAGGGCAATGATGTCCGCCTGCAGGCCGGGGGCGATCGCTCCAATCTGGTCGCCCAAGCCTAGCGCTTCAGCCCCCAGTGAGTTGGCAGAGACCATCGCAGCCATCGGGTGCACACCGCAGTCACGGACGCGATCGATGAACTCCTCGGCGTTGCGTCCGTGCGCGCCCGCCACGGCGTCCGTGCCAAAAACGATTTTCAGTCCAGAAATTTGTGCTGCGTGTCGTACCACCTCGTGGTCAATCGGAAGGATTCTCTCCATGGCTGCAAATCCCTCGGCCGTGTAGCCGGCTGTGCCGAGATACTTTTCTTTGTTCTGCAAGTAGTTTTCAATGACCAGCCCGGCTTGCGGATCAAAATAGGTACCCTTCTCTGCCATCAATTTCAAGTCGTCGTCTGTGGCCAGCGTACCGTGCTCCACTTGGGTGCATCCCGCTAAAGTCGCGGCGCGGACCGCCTCTTTGTAGGCGTGCACAAGCGTGCGCAGTCCCTGCTTCTTGGCTTCATCACACGCCGCGTTCAATTGCTCCTGCGAAAGAGTCATTCCTCCGCCCGTGCGGATGGACTCCGACGCGAAGATTTTGATCAGGTCCGCTCCGGCCTGCTTTTGCTTCCTCACATAGGCCCGGATTTCATCGGGCGTGCCGGTCGCCTCGCCTCGCCCTTCGAGTGGCTCGCCGGCCGTCAGGATACGCGGGCCGGGGAGTATTCCTTTCGCGATGGCATCACGAAGCGGAATATCATTGGGCGCGCCCACACTTTGCACGGTCGTAAAACCTGCCATCAGCGTCACCCATGCATTCGATGCCGCTTGATAGGCATCCTCTTGTGTTGTTCCTTCGGTGCCCGCGTTTTTCCCGTCCTTGCCGAAGATCCATGTAATGTGCACGTGCGCGTCAATCCAGCCAGGCAACACCGTCAGGCCGCGCAGGTCGTAGTCCACCGGCCCCTCGACGTTAGGCCCTAGCGCAACAATCTTTGACCCTTCGATCACGATCCGAACGTCATGCAGTATGTGGCCCTTGCCATCGAGCACCACGCTCGTGGCAATTACGATGCGTTGGTGCGACGCAAGCGTCTGTGCAGGAATTCGAGGCGCCAGGGCGCAGACGCCAACAATGCCGAGGACACATGAAATGACCTTTGCGGGTCGCATGAACGCTCCTCCTTCGGCTCGATCTGAAGTTCGAACCAGCTCCGTAGCTTTCCTGAACCTGAATTCCGATTCGGGCCTCTGGCTTGTGCATTGTAGGCGTCTAGCCCGCAGCCTGTACAGAAAACGCGTGAACGGGTAGTGTCCTAATTTGCTTTTTTCACCACAGAGCCACAGAGAAACCCAACTGCTTGTCAGACCCTTCCCCCTCTGGTCCTTGCAGGTTTCGGGGTCTTCTCTGTGTCTCTGTGAC
>Ga0209039_10001850_pt1 | contig 18908 bp, 16 predicted proteins | sample BogFormECP12_OM1_FD_188238 | JGI IMG/M metagenome (GOLD analysis project Ga0209039, IMG submission 188238) | Bog forest soil microbial communities from Calvert Island, British Columbia, Canada - ECP12_OM1 (SPAdes) (version 2) | ecosystem: Environmental > Aquatic > Freshwater > Wetlands > Bog ...
GCATCGGGAGGGCTGCTGGCGCTGTGCCTCTTCGCCTGCGCGCCCGCGCTCGCCGCCAAGACGATGAATGCGCCTGCCCTGGCGGCCGAACTGCGCATTGCCAGTATCCTCCTGTTCTTCAATGCAGTCAACGGAGCGCAGACCGGCGCCCTGTCGGGGTTTGAGGCCTTCCGGGCGATTGCCCACATCAACCTGGTGCGGGGCCTGATGGCGCTGCCCATTACCGTCGCCGGGGTGCTTATCTGGCGACTTCCAGGCGCCATTTGGACACTGGCTGTCAACGCGGCCGCTACATGCTTGTTGAGCCAAGTATCGCTGCGACATCAATGCACCGCCGTTGGAATCCGGCCGCAGTTTTCCAACTGCTGGGAGGAGGGCCGGGTTCTCTGGATCTTCTCTATCCCCGCATTTCTGAGCGGAGCGTTGATTGGACCCGCAATCTGGGCAGCAAACACCATGCTCGTGAATCAACCAGGCGGCTACGCGGAAATGGGCATATACGGCGCGGCAAATCAGTGGGGAAACGCAATTCTGTTCATCCCGAGCGTCCTGACGCAGGTCGCGCTGCCACTCTTGTCTAACGTGAACGGGGAGCGGGATGCCGCGCGCTACAAAAAGGCTCTCGGCTGGAACCTGATCCTCACAGGCGCAGCCGCAACGGCAGTTGCCGCCCCGGTCGCGCTAGCTGCTCCGTACATCATGCGATTGTACGGGAGTACTTTTCAGCATGGCTCGTTGGTTCTGGTTCTCCTGTCCGCCACCGCAGTCATCAGTGGTGTCAATGGCGTCCTAGGGACGGCCATGTTCAGCGCAGGATGCGCCTGGACACGCTTTGCTTTCAGCGCCCTGTGGGCTACTGCGTTCACCTTCGGATGCCATTACCTGATTCCCAAGCACTTGGCTCTTGGCCTGGCCGCCTCAATGTTGGGAGCGTACGTTGCGCACTCAGCGTGGCAGGCAGTGTACCTACGCCATCACCTGTCCCGCTTTCAGACTCAATCATGAAACCCACGCCACCAGATCTCTCTTCACGCCCCCAGAGCCTGGGTTTGGGAGGACGGCTCCGGTTCGAGGAAGGTGCGATCAGGCAAGCGGCCCAATCGAGCGGCCGCCGTACTCTCAACACGCCTCCAAACAGACTATTAGCGCACCAACCGTTCGCCGAAGAAGGTGGTTTCGCTTCGATTCCATGAAATTGCGCGTAGAAGACGCGCCCTTGGCTGCAAGCTGCCGATGAACCCACAGATTACCGCTCTACTCCCCCGGCGCCGCAGCGATCTTTTTCCAGAGTTGGCGCAGCAAAGTACTCCCATGCCCCGTCCGGCCCATTACCTTTGTGCTCTTGGCGACGCTGCCTCTCCAAATGTCTATAGCGGAACGCCATTCTACTTCTGTCAAGAAGCACAGCGGCAGAAACTGATAGACTCGATGCTCCGCCTCGACACGGTCAGCTTCCCGTGGCAGGTCAGCCGAGCCGCCTGGACCATCCGCGCACTCCTCACCGACAACCGATGCCGGGGATATCGTCTCTCGGCAGCGTGCCTGGACCGAATTTGGAGGCCCTTCCGCGAAAAGGTGAGAGACTGTGTCGTCCTGAACGTCTTTCAGCTGTTTCCCACTTTCATCGCCGATGACGACCGCGTCGAGAAGTGGTTCTACATCGATGCGACGCTCAAGCAGAATTTCGAGGACTACGGTGTCGGGCAGAGGGTCGGGCGCCGTCTCGTGGAAGACGCCATGGCGAGGGAGAAGCACGGCTATCTCAGAGCCCGTGGGATCATCGCAAACAGCGCTTGGGCGGCGCGCAGTGTCGTCGAGGACTACGGTATCTCCGCCGAGCGCGTCTGTGTCGTCATACAGGGCGCGAACCTTGATCGTCGTGCCTACGAGGCCTGGGAAGAACGGGCGGAGCTTGGACGCTCTGAAGACTTCGATCTAAATGAGCGCGAACTGAAACTCGTCTTTGTGGGAAGAGACTGGAAACGGAAGGGCCTTGACCGCCTGATCGGTGCTCTACGCCTGTTTCGAGCCCGTGGAGGGCGCGCAACACTCCGCGTGCTCGGTGTGGAAGCTCGCAACCTGCCTGCCGGGGCGGCGGCCGAAACCGGGATTGAATGGCTCGGGTATCTCGACAAAACCAGGCATCCAAACCGCTTCATGGACCTCGTTTCCGAGTGCCACGTCGGGTGCCTCCTATCCACCGCAGAAGCGGGCGGCATAGGACTTCGCGAATATCATGCTTTAGGCCTTGTCGTGTTAGGAACGCAAGCGGGCGGCGCGGCGGACCAACTTCTTCCTGGTGCATCTGTGGCAGTTGCAACCACCGCTTCCGTGTCAGAAATAGCCGATATCCTCCTGGACTTGCAGCAAGACCGTGCGAAGTTCCTCCGGATGCGCGCCCACGCATGGAAATTCCGCAGGCTGGCTCTTTGGGAGCCGGTAGTCAGGCACGTAGCGCAGACGATGCGCCCGCAGGGCGTCAACCCGCATCACGCTGAAGTGCCGGTCCGGCTGCTTGCCGGCAGGACAACTCCGACAGAACAACGGCCGGACGACGGCCTATGATAGACGTTGTGTTATTCACCTCCGAGGGGCGCGAGGCCTATATTCGGCCTGCACTCCACAGATATGCGGCGGCTCTAAACAGCCCGGCAATCGGAAGCCGAATCCTGGCGGTGGATGGAACTCTCGACATGACTGCAACGGTAGACTGTGCGCGCAGCGTTGACACGACCGTGATGGCCAGGGTGTCGCGAGGGTACTTTTCCAACATTGTCCAGGGAGTAGCACAAGTGCAAACTGAATACTTCTTCTGGGCGGAAGACGACTTCGAGATTGATTCCGCGCCTGACCTGCCAGCGCTGGTCGGGACCCTGAACCGGGTCCCGTCTCTGGCACAAATCCGATGGTCCAGGTTACCCGAACTCCTGCTGGAGGACAAGAACGCCGGACGCTTAGGCGGGTCTTTATGGCTCCAAGGATACTTTTATAGTTTCAACCCCCACATTGCCAGAACGTCGTTCGTCCGGTCGACTCTCGATCGCCTGCTGGCGGGCGGCTACCCGGGCGAAAACATCGAGGTTGCGTTTTCGAAAGAGCTTCGCAGGCAGGGACTCGTCTCGGCGGTAATCGATCCTGCGTTGGCGAAGGCCACGCACCGAGGACCTGTTCACGTCCAGGAGTCTTCGTACTATGCCAAGCACCGCCTTCCCAGCCGAGGCTCTGCGCCCAAGCCGGAAGGCACTGGAGCCGGCGGCCGGGGTGCCGCTTCTACGGTAACGAAGAAGTCAGGCGTCCTCGGCAATAAGGCGATGGAAGTGGTGCTGAAGTCTTGCTTCGCCATTGGCGTCACGGTCGGCTCAATCCTGTCAGCGCCGTTCAGCCGGCAAGCTCGCGCGTTCATCCGCACAGTGTGGCGCTACTGGAGGCCGCTGTTCTCTGTACCGACGTATCAGGGTTGCACGCGAGATGACGGGATATGAGCATTGAACGGAAGGGTATGCTCGGAAGGCCGCTGATGGAACTTGTGAAGCGCAGAATGCCAAGGGAATCCCGGGAGCAGCCGGATGCGCATTACAGCGCTGGATTCTATGCTACGTACGCGAGGGAGTCGTACTGTTCGGCAAAGGTCATCACCGGTGTTGTCGCAGAGTGTCTTCCAGTCGGCAGCGTCATTGACATCGGGTGTGGCACTGGCACCTGGCTCAGAGCATGGCAGGAACGTGGAGTGTCCGATATCGTGGGTGTAGACGGGGAGTACGTCGAAAGATCCGCGCTCCAATTCGATTCCAAGCGGTTCTTAGCCATCGATCTCTGCAATCCTGGCAGCATTGGACGGAAGTTCGACCTGGCGGAGACGCTGGAGGTCGCCGAGCATATTCCCAGGGCCATGGAGGGGAAGTTCATGGATTTCGTGTGTTCGGCATCGGACGCAATCGTCTTTAGCGCTGCGGTTCCCTACCAGGGAGGGAGACACCACGTCAACGAGCAGTGGCCGGAGTACTGGGCGGAGTTATTCGGCGCCCGGGGGTTCCGGTTTCTCGATGCCATACGGCCGCACGTCTGGAACGACCCCGAGGTGGCGTACTACTATGCGCAGAACACTTTCCTTGTGGTACGGGAGTGTGTTCTCGCCACATCCGAGAAACTTGCGCGCCTCGCCGAGCAGACGGACCCGAAATCACTTTCAAGAGTGCACCCGAAAAGATGGATGGCCGCACACGCGTCGTGCCTTCCGTTCGAGAAGCTTCTGGCAATGGCTCCGGCCAGCCTGCGGGACCTTGCAAGGCGGGGGGCACGCAAACTGCTCCGGTCGTGCGGAGATGTAGCCGGTGTTCGGCCTTGACAGCCGAACAGCCTCGGGCGAGTTCTGAATGCCGCAGAACGGCCAGGAGTAGCTGAAGCGGTCTTGTCTGCGAGCTTGCGGCCAGGGATCCAAATGCGGAGTTTCGCGGGCGGTGCGGTGCTTCTATGGACGGCGCTCTCCTAGTGCAAAGTCGTCGCGGCAGTCACCGGTGGAATCCGATGTGCGTGGACCATGTGGGCTCCATGCGAAAGGCGGACGTCCGCGTTTTGTGGCGGGAGGGTCTGGCCGTTGCGGGGCTGCTGGTAGTTCAACTCGCCTCGGACTACGCAGGGGCGGCTCTGTTTGTGTCGCTGGCCGTATGGGCGTGTCGGAGCACCAGAAACGCAGTGCAGTCCTTGAGCCTGTCGGCCGTCGTCACTTTGTGTAACCCGGCGCTTGTCGGAGACCATCGGCCGTTCATAACTACTCTAAGGTGGGTTCTATTGTTCGCCGCTACGCTCCGGATCTTCGGCGATGCCGACTGGCGCCCTAAGGCGCGCCCTGGATGGCTCACTCCGCTCATTGTGTTCGGAGCCGTCGCATTGGCTCTTAGCGTGGTGGGGCGCGATTGGGTCCTTTCCGGTTTGAAGATATGTGTCTTTCTGGCTGGCGCCGGCAGTGCATTAGTAGGGATACGCGACCGACGATACCCTCTGACATACTGGCTAAGCTGGTTCGTCACAGTCTACGCGGTGGTTCTTTCCCTGAGCGTGCCGCTGTACTTCATGTCCGCTGGCCGGTCAAGGAACCAGGTGGGTTTCCAGGGCATTCTAGGGCAGCCACAGGCATACGGCGTGTTCGTAGCCCCTCTTGCGGTCTACCTGGCGGTTTCCCTGTTGACCGGCCGCATTCAGTTTCGGGTGCACTGGACGACGTACCTGATTCTCCCGTGGAGTTGGTATTCGCTGTTTGAATCGGGCTGCCGCACGGCGCTGCTCGCCGCGGGGTTCGCCGTGTTGGTCAGCTTGAGCTCGATTCTGCTTCTGGCGGCGCGTGCCCGCGTGAGGACGCGCCTGCTGTTCGGCGTGGGGGCGGGCGCTGCCGTCTGCGTGATTGGTCTGATGCTGTATGGGGGGGATATCCGGGATGTCATGATTGGGTTCCTTCAGAAGGGGCGCTACAGCCTCGAGACGAGCCTGTTCTCTCCCGAGGGCCTGGGTGGTGCAAGGGTCTTTCAAGCAAGAACGCTGTTTGCGAGTTTCACGGAACGGCCCTTGACCGGTATGGGCTTCGGGTTGGCTGCTGCGGGCGTCGAACAATCGATCGGGAACGATCGGATCATCGGTCTGCCTGTCAGCGCTCCCACCGAGCAGGGGATCCTTCCGCTTGCGGTTCTGGCACAAATCGGATTCCCTGGGGCCATCGTGCTGGCTGTTTTTCTTTATGCCATCGCGAAACCGGTGATGGCGGGAGGCAGGCCCGCATTTATCGCCCTATTCCTGACCCTGATGTTTGTGAACTTGGGCGAGCTGATATTCTTTGCCCTGGGCTCCGGTGGGATGCAAATGTGGCTGCTGGTGGCGGTCTGCTACGAGGCCGCCATGGCCACAGGGCGGGGCCAGACGGGGAGTCAGTCGAGATCGTCCGGGCGGGTCCTGACGCTCGCAACGAGTACGGGTGCCGCGTGGCGCGGGTGACATCTGAAATGAGTGGACGGCCGAGGATTCTTGTCCTGGTGGGTTACTACCTCCCCGGCTACAGGGCGGGGGGGCCGTTGCGAACGATCGCGAACGCCGTGGAACGGCTTGGCGACGAGTTTGCATTCCGGGTCATAACATCCGATAGGGACCTCGGTGCAACCGAGCCGTATCGCGGAGTGGTTCCCAACCAGTGGGTGAAGGTGGGGAAGGCCGAGGTACTATACGTGCCAAACGGCAGCCCGCGCGGCGTGCTGCACCATATCCGCAAGACGGATCACGACATCCTGTATCTGAACAGTTTTTTCTCCCCGCCGTTCTCGATGGTTCCGATGTGGGCCTGTCTCCTGGGATTACTAGACCCTGCCGCGATCGTCATGGCGCCCCGCGGAGAGTTCTCTAGCGGAGCGCTTGAGCTTAAACCCTGGAAGAAGAGGCCGTATGTCGCATTGGCGCGCCGGATGCCCGTTTACCGCCGGATTGTGTGGCACGCGTCAAGCGAGTTTGAGGCCGAGGACATCCGGCGCGTGTTTCAGGAGAGCGTCTCATTTGAACGGACCCCAGTTCCGCCGGCAAGAGGCCGAAAGGCTTGCAGTTGCAACGTGGCGACGGCCTCGGACTTTCCCTCGCCCGGCGGCGCAGGCGACGGCCGGCGCCTGCAGACGGCGAAACCCAGTAACTCTTTGCGGTGTGTGTTTCTTTCGCGGATCGCCCGGAAGAAGAATCTGGACGGCGCGATCCGGGTGCTGCGGGCCGTGCGGGCCAACGTGGCCTTTGACGTATATGGACCTATTGAGGACCAGGTGTACTGGCGTGAATGCCAAAGGCTGATTGCCGGGCTGCCCTCAAATATCCGTGTCCGGTACCGGGGAGAGGTCCGGCATGAAGACGTCGCGAGTGTCCTGGGCGAGTATGACCTGTTTCTGTTTCCGACTCGCGGCGAGAATTTCGGACACGTTATCTACGAGGCGCTGGCGGCCGGGTGCGCTCTGTTGATCAGTAATCTGACGCCGTGGCGGCAACTGGAGAAGCTCGGTGTCGGCTGGGATGTGCCCCTGGATCGAGCCGAAAGATTCTCGGAACTTATCGAGCAGTGCGCCATGATGTCCCCGGAGGGGTTTCTCAGCCTTCGCGCCAGGGCACAGGCGGCTGCCAGGAAGCATTACGACGACCCCTTGCTGGTGGCGCAGAACCGCGCGATCTTCGCACAGGCTCTTGGCCGGTAGCGGCGGGAAGCCGTGCCGGCCGATACGGCAATTGTGAGGTTGCATTCTGGACGGAATGGCGGGTGCAGAGTGATGGACTCGGACGCATTTATCGACAAGACGCTCTTGATCACCGGGGGTACCGGGACTTTCGGCAACGCTGTCGTGGAAACGGCCCGCAACGCCGGCTTCGGCGAGATCCGGATATTCAGCCGGGATGAAAAGAAGCAGGACGACATGCGGGGGCGCCTCAAGAGCAACTCCGTGAAGTTCTACCTCGGAGACGTGAGAAACTACGACAGCGTGCTGCAGGCAATGCGCGGTGTGAATTTCGTGTTCCACGCCGCGGCCCTGAAGCAGGTCCCGTCCTGCGAGTTCTTCCCCCTTGAGGCGATACGGACAAACACTCTGGGCGCCGAGAACGTGATGAACGCCGCGCTTGCCTCCCGTGTCAGCAAAGCGATCGTTCTGAGCACGGACAAGGCAGTCTACCCGGTTAACGCGATGGGCATGTCCAAGGCACTGATGGAAAAGTGTATGGTGGCCAAGGCGCGAATGTATGGCGAATCTCCCACGGTGTTCTGCGGGACCCGGTACGGAAACGTCATGGCGTCGAGGGGGTCAGTGATCCCTCTGTTCATCCATCAGATTCTGGCGGGGGAGCCGTTAACCGTGACCGATCCGAATATGACGCGGTTCATGATGACGATCAAAGGAGCCGTGGACTTGGTGCTTTACGCGTTTGCGCACGGCAAAGCGGGTGACATATTCGTCCAGAAAGCGCCGGCAGCCAGTATCCGCACCGTGGCGGAAGCCCTGCTGCGGCTCCTGGACGCGGATAGTGGCATGCGCATCATCGGTACGCGGCACGGCGAGAAGCTCTATGAGACGCTCCTGAACCGCGAGGAGATGGCCCAGGCCGAGGATCTTGGCGATTACTACCGCGTGCCTGCCGACGCGCGGGATCTGAACTACTCCTGTTTCTTCAGCGAAGGGAAGGCGGACGTCTCCGAAGCGCCGGACTACAATTCTCATAACACGCAGCGGCTTGATGTGGATCAGATGATGAGCCTGCTGCTGGAGTTGAACTGCGTTCAGGATGCCATGAGCGGACGGGCAGTGGCGGCATGATGAAGGTTTTGATCACTGGCGGGCGCGGGTTCCTGGGGCGCAACATCGCGGCGCACCTTGGCCGGCGGAACGACTGCGAGACGCTTGTGTTCGATCGGGAGGACTCCCAATCCGGCCTGAAAAGCCGGCTGAGGGTGGCGGATGTCGTGTTCCATCTGGCTGGCGTCAACCGGCCGCAGGATCCCGGTGAATTCGAGAGTGGGAATGCCGGGTTCACGGAGCGGATCTGCGAGGTGCTGCGCGAGGCGGGACGCAGTCCGGCGATCGTGTTTGCGTCTTCGATTCAGGCGGGCGCCGGGAATCCGTATGGGCTGAGCAAAAGGAAGGCGGAACGGACCCTGCGGGCCTTCGCGGCCAGCACTGGCGCGAGACTCAAGATCCATCGTCTGAAAAACGTTTTCGGCAAATGGTGCAGGCCAAACTACAACTCGGTGGTGGCTACGTTCTGCCACAACATTGCGAACGAAATGCCGATTCACATTTCCGACCCGGGCCGGAGAGTGGAGTTGATGTATGTGGATGATGTGGTGGAGGCCTTCCTGGCTGAGTTGCCGGTCCACGCCAGGAGAGACGGCCATTGCGAGATCCCCTGTTTCAGCCTGACGCTCGGCGAACTGGCGGGCCGCATACAGTCGTTCCACGACATGCGCACCAACCTGCTCGCTCCCGACTTCGCGGTCCGGTTCAACCGGCAACTTTACGCAACGTATCTTTCCTATGTGCCGGACGAGGTGCGGCGCCGCCAGCTGGCAGTCAAGGCGGACCGCCGCGGCAGCCTGATTGAGTTCATCAAGTCGAAAAACTTCGGACAGATCTTCATTTCGCGGACCCGGCCCGGCGTCACCCGCGGAAACCACTACCACCACACGAAGACCGAGCAGTTCCTCGTCGTCGAAGGCGAGGGTGTCGTCCGCATGCGAAATATAGAGAGTTCCGAGGTGCTTGAATACGGAGTGCGCGGCGAGGCCCTGCAAGCGATAGACATTCCGCCGGGGTATACCCATTCCATCGAGAACACCGGGGACGGGGACATGATCACGCTCTTCTGGGCCAGTGAGATCTTCGATCCCGACAGGCCAGATACCTACTTTCTGCCGGTACTGGAGCCGGCCGAAAACCCGATTCCGGCAACCGCATGAAGATTGCTACTGTGGTGGGCACTCGCCCGGAGACGATCCGCCTCTCCCGCGTCATCGCCGCGCTGGACCGGCATACGGATCACGTGCTGATTCACACCGGCCAGAACTACGACTACGAACTGAACGGCATCTTTTTTGAGGATCTGGAGTTACGAAAGCCGGAGTTCTACCTGGACGCAGCCGGCAAGTCCGCCGCGGAGACCATCGCCAACGTGATCGCGAAGACCGACGAGGTGTTCGGCCGGGTTTTGCCCGACGCCATGCTCGTGTTGGGCGATACCAACAGTTGTCTGGCCGCGATCGCGGCGAAGCGCCGCAAGATCCCGGTTTTTCACATGGAAGCCGGAAATCGCTGCTTCGATGAAAGGGTCCCGGAGGAAGTCAATCGGAGAATTGTCGACCACATCAGCGACATCAATATGCCGTACAGCGGCATTTCGCGGGAGTACCTGGTGCGGGAGGGCATTCCGCCGGACAGGATCATCAAGACCGGCAGTCCCATGTTCGAAGTGCTGCACCACTATCTGCCGAAGATTCAGGCATCCACGGTACTCGGCAGGCTCGGGCTAAGTCCCCGGGAGTACTTCGTCGTCAGTGCGCACCGCGAGGAGAACATCGACCCGCCCGGCCAGGTGCGGAAGCTGGTCCGGGTCCTCTGTGAGATGGCCGCCCGGCACGGCCTGCGGATCGTTTTCTCCACTCATCCCCGCACCCGCAAGCGCCTGGCGTCAATTGATGCCGAACTGCCGCCGGAAGTGGAATTGCTGCATCCGCTCGCCTTCAGCGACTACGTGCATCTCGAGATGCACGCCAAGGCGACGTTGTCCGACAGCGGGACCATCACCGAGGAATCCTCGATCCTGAACTTCCCGGCGCTCAACATTCGCGAGGCGCATGAGAGGCCGGAAGGAATGGAGGAGGCAGCGGTCATGATGACCGGTCTCGAGTGGGAGCGCGTGGCCGGGGCGCTGGCGATTCTGGATGCGCAGGGCCCGGACGCGCCGCGGGCGCCGCGCCTTGCCGCGGACTACGCAGTCCCCAACGTCTCGGAGAAGGTCGTCCGCCTGATTCAAAGTTATACTCACTACGTTGACCGGGTGGTTTGGCATAAGTGCTGAGTGGTAACGGCAGCCGCCCGGCCGTTACCTCGAATTTCCGATCGCAGAATGAAGATCCTCCTGCTAAGCCAGTGGTATCCGCCGGAACCGATGAAACTGCTCTCGGACATGACCGAGAGCGCCGTCGCCATGGGGCACGAGGTCACCGTGTTGACGGGATTCCCGAATTGGCCCACAGGAGCGATCTACCCGGGTTTTCGCCAGCGTTTGGTCCAGAGGGAGATTGTCAACGGTGTGCACATTATCCGCATACCGCTCTACCCGGACCACAGCCGCAACCCATTCAAGCGCACCGCCAACTTTCTTTCCTTCGCGCTCTCGGCTTCGATACTGGGGCCGTTTGTCGCTCCCCGGGCGGACATCATGCACGTTATTCACCCCCCCATCACGGTGGGCCTTGCAGCGTGGATATTGAGCCGGATCAGGGGCATTCCGTTCACCCTTGAAGTCCAGGATATGTGGCCCGAGAACCTCAAATCCACGGGCATGCTGCGCAACCAACCGGCATTGCGATTGATTGGAACCGTGGCGCGATGGGTCTATTCCAAAGCGGCATTCGTGCGTGTGATATCGCCCGGTTTCCGGCTGAATCTCCTGGGTAAGGGAGTGCCGGACGAGAAGATCCGGGTGATCTCCAACTGGGTGGACACCGAGGACTACCGGCCGGCCGCGCAATCGCCGGAGATCCTGGACAGGTTCCGTATGCGCGGACGCTTCAACGTCCTGTACGCAGGGACGATCGGACTTGCCCAGGGCCTTGAAGTGGTTCTGGACGCCGCCTCCCGGATCGAGGCATCGTCACCGGACACCCAATTCCTGCTTGCCGGCGATGGCGTGGAATACGACCGCCTGCGTACGGAGGCGATCGCTCGAAAGTTGAAGAATGTCCGGTTTCTAGGCCGGTTGCCAGGCGGCATGATGCCGTCTTTGTACGCCTGTGCGGACGTGCTGATGCTCCACCTGCGCGCCGATCCATTGTTTGCGATTACGGTGCCTCACAAGGTGCTTACCTACCTCGCGGCTGGAAAGCCTGTCCTGGCCGGCGGCGAGGGTGACGTCGCTTCGCTGGTCACCGCATCGCGCTCCGGCCTGGCGTGCTCTCCCGGAAATCCCGAGGCTCTGGCGAGCGCCGTTATGGCGCTCCGCTCGATGCCGCCGGAGGAGAGAGCGGCAATGGGCAGGAACGGCCGGCGGCTTGCCTGCCAGTCATACCGCCGGGGCGACCTGGTCGGAGAGCTTCTTGAGGAGATTGAGGCCGTGGCTATAGCCGACCGTTGCCAGAGGGAACTGCTCTGTTGACTCCTGCGAGCGTAACTATGCACGAGCGTATCCTGTTCTTCAAAGGTAGACCTGAATCGTCGCCCGCACCGCCGCTTCCGGGCGCCGGCTACGAGCCTCTGTTTTGGCGGCCTTCCCTGGCTCGGATCCGCCCGCCCGGGCAGAGTCCGTACCCGTTCGCGATCTGGTGGTTGCTGCACGTGCTCGGAGTCTTCGGCAACCGCGGGTACGGCGTGTTCCTGATCCGCCATGCCGGCCAATGGGTCCACCGCTCAGTGGTAACGCCCCGGTATTTCCGCTTCCCGTTCATGCATGCCGAGGATCTGCAGGTTGGAGACGTCTGGACTGCGGATGGTGAACGGGGACGCGGATTGGCCAGCTTCGCGCTGCTTTCCATTCTGCAGGCCGACCGTGACCGTCAAAGGCCCTACTGGTACCTCGCCGGCGAGGGCAACCTGGCGTCTATTCGTGTCGCCGAACGCGCGAACTTCCGCAGAACGGCATGGGGCGCGCGGACGTCCCGCTGGGGCGTCGGCTGGTTCGGCGCCTACCGGATCCGGGAGCAGTACCATGGATGACAAGAAGCCGCTTCGAACTGAGGACGAAATCGAGTCCGCCGCCGCCGTCGCCCGGATCTTCGACCAGTGCCCGGACACCACGCAGATCAAGCTCGAGAACTTCACTAAATATGTCAGGCGCCAGCACCTGAAACGCTTCCTCGCCCTGTACGAAGTTTTCAAGCTGGCGCTGCCCGTCAAGGGCTCGGTTGTCGAATGCGGGGTATTTCGCGGATTCGGCCTGATGGCGTGGGCCAAGCTCAGCGCCATGTTGGAGCCGGAGAATCTTACGCGCCGGATCTATGGTTTCGATACTTTCGAAGGCTTCCCGTCCGTCGGCCAACGAGACCGCAGCGCGTTCACGGACGCTCAGCCGGGGGATCTCTGCGCCGACTCGCACGACGAACTGACTCAACTGATCCGTGAATACGATCGCGACAGGTTCCTGGGCCACATCCCCAAGGTGCAGCTCATTCGCGGAGATATTACGCGCACCGTTCCCGAATTCGCGCTTTCACATCCGCATCTGGTGGTGAGCCTGCTCTACCTGGACGCGGACGTGTACGAACCCACGAAGGCCGCGCTGGAAACCTTTCTTCCGCGAATGCCGAAGGGCGCGGTCCTGGCGTTCGACGAACTGGACAACCCCATATGGCCCGGCGAGACGGCCGCCGCGCTCGAGGCCGCCGGATTGCGCAATCTGCGCCTGCGCCGCCTGGATTGGGATCCCTATATTGCCTTCGCGACCCTCGAATAGTGCGGCTATCGAAACGTCCAACCCATGCCTAGCGTGCCATTCTTCAACTATCCGGCGCTGTTCGCCGCTCAGGAGGCCGGCTTTCAGGCGATCTTCTCGGACGTCGGCCGCCGGGGAGCTTTTATCAAGCAGAAGGATCTCGAAGACTTCGAGACGAGCCTGGCATCGTTCCTCGGAGTCCGCCATGCCCTGGGAGTCGGCAATGCAACCGACGGGCTGGAGGTAGCGCTCTTGGCTGCCGGCGTGGAGGAAGGCGGCGAGGTCATCCTCAGCTCCCACACCATGCTGGCGACGGCGGCCGCAGTCCACTCCGCCGGCGCCAGGCCGGTGCCGGTCGAGTGCGGCGCGGATCATCTGATCGATCCCGCAGCGGTGGAAGCGGCTGTCTCCGCCCGCACCCGGGCCATCCTGCCCACCCAACTCAACGGCCGCACCTGCGACATGGACGCACTGCGCCGGATCGCCGGTCACCATGGATTGCTTATCGTCGAGGATGCGGCCCAGGCGTTGGGTTCACGCTACAAAGGCCAGTGCGCCGGCAGTTTCGGCGCGTCCGCGGCGATCAGTTTCTATCCCGCCAAAGTACTGGGCTGTTTCGGCGATGGCGGCGCGGTCGTCACCAACGACACCCGCGTCCATGAGCACGCGTCGGAACTCTGTAACTTCGGCCGCAATGCCGCCGGCGACGTAGTCCGGTGGGGTTTCAACTCGCGGCTCGACAACCTGCATGCGGCGATCCTGCACTTCCAGCTCAGGAGCTACGGCCAGGCCGTGTGCCGGCGCCGCCGGATCGCCACGCTCTATGGCGAGGGCCTTAACGAGGTTGCCGAGGTCGTGCCGCCGCCGGCCCCGGACTCCGATCCAAACCACTTCGACATCTTCCAGAACTACGAGATTGAAGCCGAAAGGCGCGATGACCTCAAGCAATATCTCAAAGACCGGGGGATCGGCACGCTTATCCAGTGGAACGGAGAGGCGATCCACCACTTGACGGTCCTCGGCTTCACGCAGCATCTGCCGTACACCGACTGGCTGTTCACGCGTATGTTGATGCTCCCAATGAACCTGTCGCTGTCCGATGACGACGTTCACTACGTGTGCGCCAACGTCCGTTCCTTTTACGGGTACCCGCAATGAACCAACCCCTACCGGACGGCACCCACCGTCTGGCCCGCCGTATCCGTACCCACGCCCTGCGCATGACCAGCGCCGGCGGCGGGGCCCATATCGGCGCGGTATTCTCCTGCGCGGACATTCTCGCAGTCCTGTACGGCGGGGTTTTGCGCGTCGATCCCGCCGCTCCAGGATGGTCCGGCAGGGACCGTTTCGTATTGAGCAAGGGTCACGCCGGGGCGGGCCTCTATGCCGCCCTGGCGGAACGGGGCTTCTTCCCGGTCGAACAACTCCTGTCGCACTACCAGGACGGCTCCGATCTGAGCGGTCACGTCTCCCACAAGATGCCCGGTGTGGATGTCTCCACCGGTTCCCTGGGCCATGGCCTCCCGATTGCCGCTGGAATGGCCTATGCGGCGAAGCTCAGGTCAGCTCCGCATCGCGTCTTCTGCCTGCTGAGCGACGGCGAATGCGATGAAGGCTCGACCTGGGAGGCCGCGCTCTTCGCCGCCCACCACGGGCTCTCGAACCTCGTCGCAATCGTCGACTACAACCGGATTCAGGGCATCGCGCCGGTGTCCGAGGTCCTGGAACTGGCGCCCTTCGCCGAAAAGTGGGCCGCCTTCGGTTGGGGGGTGAGGGAAGTTGACGGGCACGATCATCGGGCCCTGCAGACCGCGTTAGAGGCCGCGCGCCTCGCCCCCGGGAAGCCCTCTTGCCTGCTCGCCCACACGGTCAAGGGCAAAGGCGTCAGTTTCATGGAGAACACCGTGCTTTGGCATTACCGGATACCTCGCGGGGCGGAATTCGACGCCGCGCTGGCCGAGTTGGAGGCCCGTCCGTGAGAGACGCCTTCATCCGCGTGCTTACCCGGCTTGCCCCTCAACGCCCGGAACTCCTCCTCCTCACCGGCGATCTGGGCTTTGGCGTTCTCAACGAATACACCGCCCGTTTTCCCCGGCAGTTCCTCAACGCAGGCGTCGCCGAGCAGAATATGTCGGGTCTGGCCGCCGGCCTGGCGCTTGAAGGCCACACGGTTTTCACTTACTCCATCGGCAACTTTCCCACCCTGCGCTGCCTGGAGCAGATCCGCAACGACATCTGCTACCACTCCGCGAACGTAAAGATCGTCTGCGTCGGCGGCGGCATGAGCTATGGAGCGGTGGGATTCTCACACCACGCCACCGAAGATCTGGCCATCCTCCGCGCGCTGCCCCACATGCTGGTCCTCTCGCCAGGCGATCTTTGGGAAGCCGCCGAAGCGTCCCGCTTCCTGATCGACCACCGCGGACCGGCCTATCTGCGCCTCGATAAGTCCTATGCGCCCCCCAGCCACCGGCCGGATGAAGTCTTCGCTCCGGGCCGCATACGCGTCGTCCGCCAGGGGCGGGACCTGACTCTCGCGGCCACGGGGGGCGTCCTCGGCGAAGCCCTCCGGGCCGCCGATGCTCTCGCCTCGGATGGCATCGAAGCGCGGGTGCTCAGCGTCCACACGATTCAGCCCCTGGACGCCGAAACCCTCTGCGCGGCGGCGCGGGAAACCGGGGGGATCGTCACCGTCGAAGAGCATACCGTGTCGGGCGGCCTCGGGGGCGCCGTTGCGGAAGCGCTTCTGGAAGCCGGAAATCCCCCGCGCTTCTTCCTCCGCATGGGACTTCGCGATACGTTCTCGTCGGCCGTCGGCAGTCAGCAGTATCTCCGCAAGGTCTATTCGTTGGATGCTTCCTCCATAGCGCGCGCCGCCCTCAGCAGGCTGGGGGCCGCCATTCCGGTTCCCGCATGATTCGCAAACGAGCCTTCGACATTCTGGCTGCCACTCTGGGCCTTCTGTTGGTTTCGCCGCTTCTCCTTCCGGTCATGCTGGCTATCTGGCTGCAGGATTTCCGGTCCCCGTTCTACATTGCCGCCCGCGTGGCGCGGGGCGGGAGGCGCTTCCACATGGTGAAGTTCCGCTCCATGGTCCCGAACGCCGACAGGATCGGCGGCAGTTCCACGGCCGGCGACGACCGGCGCATCACCGCCTTAGGGCGCTTCGTCCGCGCCTACAAGATCGACGAGCTGATGCAACTCTGGAATGTGCTCAAAGGCGACATGAGCCTGGTGGGCCCCCGCCCGCAGGCCGAACTCGACGCCGGTCTGTATACCGACGAGGAAAGGGCCATGCTGTCGGTCCGGCCCGGCATCACCGACCCGGCCTCGATCGTCTTCTCGGATGAAGGCGAGGTCCTCCACGGAAGCCCCGATCCCGACCTCCTCTACAACCAGATCATCCGTCCGTGGAAAAGCCGCCTCGCCTTGGCCTACATCCGCCATCGCACGTTTTGCCTGGATCTCCGGCTGATCGTTCTCACCGTCGTGGCCATCGTGTCCCGGCCGGTCGCGTTACGCGCGCTCGGAAACACGCTACGCCGCTGGCAACTCGATCCGCTCGTCATCCGCATGGCCGCCCGGCAGGAGCCGCTCTTGCCGTACCCTCCGCCGGGCGCCGCCCGGATTGTCGCACAGTACCCGTAAACCGCCGTGCCATCGTCAGTACTTCATCTCCGCGCCGCGGTTCGACTTACACCGTGCCGCCCGCCGGCCCACGTCCGGGCCTCCAGCGGCGCCGCGCCGCTTCCGGAACCGGTAACGGCGGCCGCCGCAGCCACCCGTTGGTTTTTGTCGCCATGTCACGATTAGGCCTCCACCGCGCCGTGCGCCACCTAACCCGCCATACCCGGTGGGTGGCGCGCGCCGTTCAGCTCGCCATATTCGTTCTTGCCGGTGTGCTCGCGTTCCTGCTGCGATTCGACCTCGGCATTCCACGGCAGTTCTGGCCCCATCTGCTCGCCGGGTTGTGCGTCTGGATACCGGTCAAGATCCTGGTCTTCGGGTCCTTCGGCTTGGATCGCGGGTGGTGGCGATACGCCTCGGTCGGCGACGTCTCCCGTCTGGCGGTGGCGAATTTGTCCGGCAGCGCGCTGGGTTGCCTGGCCCTCGTGTGGCTGGCCCCCAAGGGTTTTCCCCGCTCGATCTACATCCTGGATTCCGTGCTTTGCTACGGCATGACCGCCGGAGTCCGCCTGGCGCTGAGGCTGGCGTTCGAATTCTCCCGCATGCCGCATCGCACCCCCGGGAAGCGCGCGGTCATCTACGGCGCCGGCGACGCCGGAGTCACGCTGCTGCGCGAGATCCGCCAGAACCCGGCCCTGTCCTACGAAATCGTTGGCTTCATCGACGACGATCCGGCTAAGACCGGCAGGCTGATTCACCGCGTAAAGATTCTCGGCAACGGCGCCGCCCTGCCCGCCACACTCTCCTCCCAGAATGTGGAAATGGTCCTCATCGCTCTCCCCTCCGCCACGGGCGCGGAGATGACCCGCATCCTCAGACAGTGCCACGAAGCCGGCGTTTCCTACAAGACCATCCCCGGCCTGGCCGAGATCATCGAAGGCAATGGACTTGCCACGCAGATCCGCGACGTGGCCGTCGAGGACCTCCTCGGCCGCAGCCCCGTGCGCCTCGAAGAACGCCAGATCCGCGCCGCCATCGAAGGCAAGGTCGTCCTCGTCACCGGCGCGGCCGGGTCCATCGGTTCCGAGCTGTGCCGCCAGATTGCGCGCTTTCAGCCCGCCGGAATCGTGGGATTCGAAATCGCCGAATCCCCGCTGTTCGAAATCGACCGCGAGATGCGCCATGGGTTCCCCCACACGCCCTTCCATCCGGAAATCGGAAGCATACGGAATCGAGCCCGCCTGGATGAAGTCCTGCGCCGGTACTCGCCGTCGATCATCTACCATGCCGCGGCCTACAAGCACGTACCCTTGATGGAAACCCACATCTTCGAGGCCGTCGAGAACAACGTCCTCGGCACCTACAACGTGGCCATGGCGGCGGTCCAGCATGGGGTCGAGGACCTCGTCATGATCTCCTCCGACAAGGCCGTCCGTCCAACCAACGTGATGGGCGCCACCAAGCGCGTCGCCGAACTGCTGCTCATGGGCCTGCAGAACGGGAGCACCAAGTACGTCGCCGTGCGCTTCGGCAACGTGCTCGGGTCGAATGGCAGTGTGATCCCCATCTTCAAGAAGCAGATCGCCGCCGGCGGGCCGGTAACCGTGACCCATCCCGACATGCGGCGCTTCTTCATGACGATTCCGGAGGCCTGCCAGCTCGTTCTGCAAGCCGGGGTCGCCGGCGAGGGCGGACAGATCTGCGTCCTGGACATGGGCGAACCGGTGAAGATCGTGGACCTGGCAAGAAACCTGATTCTGCTGTCGGGCCTGAGACCGGGGGAAGACATCAAGATCGAATTCACCGGCATGCGCCCCGGCGAGAAGCTCTACGAAGAACTGAGCGGCATGCTCGAGGACACGGTTCCCACCTCGCATGAGAAGATCCGCATTTACACGGGCAACGGCATGCCGGAAGGCGACATGCCGGGATGGGTGCATACCCTGGAAGAATTCTGCAAAACCCGCGATGCCGGCCGCCTGGTCGTATCTCTAAAAGAGATCGTCCTCGACTACAGTCCCAGCACGCATTTACTGAAACGCGCCCTTCCCTGAAGCTCCCGCCTTCGCCGTTCACGCTGGTTTAGACAATATTCGTGCGTGCAAATCCAGTCACTTATGCACAATTAGCGCAGG
>Ga0209039_10001852_pt1 | contig 18883 bp, 15 predicted proteins | sample BogFormECP12_OM1_FD_188238 | JGI IMG/M metagenome (GOLD analysis project Ga0209039, IMG submission 188238) | Bog forest soil microbial communities from Calvert Island, British Columbia, Canada - ECP12_OM1 (SPAdes) (version 2) | ecosystem: Environmental > Aquatic > Freshwater > Wetlands > Bog ...
TAGGAGACCATCTTTCATCCGGGGCAATCTTGAGCTTTGATAGGTCTTCTCTTTCCATTTTATACTGTTTGACACCGTTCATGACGCCTTATGATCTCCTGCCCGGCCAGTTGCCCTGCTCTCAGGCGAGCCCATCAAATCTTCAATGCGATGACATCAGTGTCTCAGTTGCGGTCCGGATAATTACAGCCAGAGACGCCCGCCATCCTCCGCAAAGTGGCTGCTCCACGATAATATTCTGATAGAGAGACTTGCTCGGCACAAATGGCGGATGCAGGTTTCGCTTCTCAGTGCTATATACTGTACAATTAATGAAAAATCGACGTCCCAAGGGATAGGGCAGTGTCCTAATTTGGGACACGATGGGCGGTCCTTACAAACCGTCACCCCGGACTCCGATCCGGGGTCCAGTCCCGCGTTTCGCAGGATGGATTCCGGCGTGCTCCGAAATGACGGCCAGTACACTAAATTAGGACGCTACCAGGGATAGCCCCCGGAGACATGTTTTGGCATGCTTCACGTCCCCACGCAACCTGAAAGATGCGGACGCACCGTATTCGCCTGTATCGAATCCAAAGCACCTATGATTAGTTGGATGCTTGGCCGCAAGGAGGTCAAATTTGCGCTTCTCTTTCCGACAATTGCCGTGGATAATTTGGACCGCTTTCGCAGTGGCGATCATAACTCTCATCATCTCGCCCCCGCTGATTATCGTAAGCCTCTTTGACAAAACAGGCGGTTCTCCATATTGGTTTATGCGCTTGTGGGCCCGGATGGTTTCCAGATGTATGGGGCTCACCTGCTCACTTTATGGCGCCGATAAGGTAGTGCCGGGCACTTCGTACATATTGACTCCCAATCATCAAGGAAACGCCGATATTTTGGCCCTGGTCACGATACTTCCGCTACGCTTTCGGTGGGTAATAAAACGAGAGCTGTTGAAGATTCCGATGTTTGGATGGGCTCTGGCCGCGACAGGAGCGATTTCACTAAACCGGTCGGACAGACAACAATCTGTGAGAAGCCTCAAGGACGGGGTGTCAAAACTAGCCGGCGGCTGGTCGGTGCTCATTTACCCGGAAGGGACCAGGACCTCGGACGGAAATCTCCAGCCTTTCAAGAAGGGTGCATTCATGATGGCAGTTCAGACGGGCATCCCTATTTTACCGGTCAGCTGCAACGGCGCCTTTAAGATCCTGCCTAAAAAGACCATAGTGTTTCGCCCGGGACACGTTACCCTGACCGTGGGTGATCCTATTCCCACCGAGGGGCTGACTGAAAAGGACTTGCCGGAGCTTATGGAGAAGACACGAGCCGCGATAAGCAATAATCTCAATCCCGACTATAACCCTTTTCAGTAGAAGAACAGGCAACATATCATCTGCCGCTGATAGCAATTACCAAGAATAATGTCCGTTGATATCTCGCACGTTACGAAAGTCAATAAGGAACGGTCGCGTGCCTCGAAGCCGCGGCAAGGCCCGCCCGCATCAGGGTCACCACATCCGCGCGGTCAGCAATCCCATATCGTTGAACCAGATCCAGCACGTCATGGTAGCCTAGCCACACCGTACCATCGGACTCCTGCCAAACCACGACTCGCAAAGGCAGGTCGAGCGCGATACTTGGGCGGCTGAGCATCAGGTGAGTCCCCACAGCGGGGTTGCCGAAGATCAACACTTCCGTGGGCCGCAACTCCATGCCTTTCTTCTTTGCCGCGGCTGCGTGATCGATCCTCGCAGCGATATCGACACCCTTCAACTTGAGAAACTCTTCGAGGCGATTCACCGTGGTTTGGACCGAGTAGCAACTCTCCAAGCACGTCATAACCTTCGGCCCGACGGGAGGACCTAGCTTGCGGTTGAAAGCCCCGGCTATAAGACGGGCCAGTACGGTCAAGTCCACCCCTTCCTTGTTGGCACACAGCGTCACGCAGACAAGTTCGGCCTTGTCAGTAAAGCGGCTCAGGTAGCAGGAGAAACCGGACACGTGCCCCTCGATGTCCATGAGCCCCTTATGACCGGGGAACCGCCAGCCGCAATGAGCGGGCACCACTGTTCCGTCGTTCAATTTGACCGCGTTGTACAGAAACTCACGGTTTTCCTTTTTGCTGACGAGCAGGTTACCCGCCAGCCCTATGTCCCACAGGCTGATGTCTTCCGCCGAGGCAAGCACCGCAGCGTCGGCATACCAAGCGCTTTGACTATTCCGTTTGACCGGTACAAACTTGCCGTCTTTTTCTGTGTACCCGGTGGCCATTTCGGTGGGGTTGATGTAGGACGGATCGCTCAAGAACTCTTTGTGTTTGAAATCATTTTTTTCGACTGCCTCTAGTTTGACACCGGGCAACGCGGAGGCAAACAGCGTGTTCTTGAGCCCCAGGCGTTCGATCTGGTTCTTTGTTACAAAGGCTTCGTAGCTCAGGCCACTGACCTTTTCGACCACCAGCCCGAGCAGGAAAAAGTCGGTGGCGCTATTTGCGACCTGCGTACCGGGCTGGAAGGCCAGGGGAACGTTCTTCACCAGAGCGATCACTTCGCCGGGTTTGTACTCATGGGCGGGGTTGAAGGCAGCCTGTTTCGTGTAGTCCGGCGTACCCGAAACATGAGCCATGAGTTGCCGCACCGTGAGGGGTTGCCATTCGGCGGGTAGGTCGCCCACATGCTTGCCGACAGGGTCATCCAACGTCATTTTGTCGGCTTCGACCAATTGCATGATCGCCACGGCCGTGTAGGCTTGCGTCATCTGGCCGGCATTCCAAAGAGTCTTCGGCGATGCCAGCAACCCTTTTTCGACATCGGACACTCCGTACCCAACCACCCGAGGTATGTACGGGGCCTGCACGATGGCCAGCGTCATCCCGGGAATGCGGTGTTCTTTCATGAACGCCGCGATCATATCGTCGATGGTTTGGGCTTCAAATTCCACCTTCGGGTTGCCACGTTCCGCGTACGTAGGCTGAACTGAGGTAAGCATGAGTACTCCTAACAGACACGTCCAAGCGAGCTTTGCTATCAAGATACACTCTCCGAAAAAAGTTGTGCCTAACGAAGGAAGTTAACGGGCCAGGCCGCTTGCGGACTGGTCCGGGTTGAACGAGGGGTTAGGCGGCGAAGGTTATGGATGTGCATTTTCAAGCTCTGAAATGTGGGACTTCATTTTTTTGATGAGGTGCGGCATATCTATCTGTCTTTCTCCCGGTGCAGCCGCTAGGTAAGCCTCAACAATTCGCTGCACTTCCGTAGAGCCATGCAGAGAGATTCGCGCGAAGACGTTCCCGTAAGTGGAACGGTCAGGATTGCCCCCTCGGTCCATATTGAACAGCACGTTCAAGGCGCAGTCATAAGTTTCTCGCAACCGGTCAACATGCTGTTGAGAGGTTGTGCGTTCGAACGCCACCCTTTCGCGGCGTGCTGATGTCCAAGCTGTTAGAGCCGTACCGACGACTCCGATTACGCCGCCAATGACGGCTCCGAGTAATGCAGAGGTTGCTGAGTCGAGCCCCATGGTGTGCACCGCCTAACTAGTGATTATACGGTTCTGTATAAGAAGCCCCGCGACATTATTTTGCAATTCAACACGGCCTGTGGTTGTCTCTCAGAATGCGCAAGACCAGTAATGGCCTCAGCCCCTTGAATGAGATCTGTCGATTTATGCGGGAGTTATATATAGATCCGCATGAACCGCCTCCACAGGCTGCCAGCCCGCGGCAGCCGTCAGCGGTGAAGAACGAAGAAACGACCCTCGGTGACTGCCTGATATCTGCCGCAAAATAGCTGCACAATTCAGGCCGTGGTCAGTCTTCCGGAACTATGTCTTCCATTGGTTCCCGGCCATGCTTCCTGACAAAACTTTCCACTGCCAGTTTGTACGAGGACTCGGGAGCAGCAGTGCTCTTTTCGGATGCCAGTTCATCTTCCAGGGCTAGCTTCGCTTTGGCCAGGCGAAGCTCATCTCCGTCTCTCGCTGTCTGATCGACCCATTCCAGGGCCTTCAGAACTTCGGATTTGTTCATCACGAGGCCTCCTTTTTTTGAAGTCGTCACCCATTCACACTAAAATAGTTTAGTTATCAGACCGAATCAAGTCCATGATTATTTCGACAGCAGCCATTCAGTCAAGGGGGGAGAATGAAGAAAAACATTTCACCGCAGAGGCCGCGGAGATCGCAGAGAACCATTATGTGAACTCTGCTCATCCTCTGCGGTTAGAAATCTCTTGCTTTCCTGCGTGAAGCTTCCCGTGCAACTGAATAGTTGCTTTCGACAATCGTTGCAGCGGCTTGCCCGCCTATTCCTCGTGCATGGCTCCGACCACGGCAGTTCTGGTCAATTTGTATGTGGGATAGAAAGCTGAGGCAAGACATGCCGCACCGGTAAGGAGAAGGGTCTTGACAAAAACCCATGGGTTAACATGGACATCCACGGACCAACCGAAAGACCGATAATTAATGGCGTAAATGAGGATGTAGGTAAGGATCAGGCCGCAGACGACCGAAATGCAAAATGCGGCCAGGCCCATTATCAACGCTTGGAAAACGTTCATCTTGCCCATTTCTGTCGGGGTAAGGCCCAGATATCCCAGGACAGTCATTTCCCTTGCCCTTTCCAAAAGAATTGCCATCAGAGCTGTGGCCACCCCGAGCAACGCCACCAGCAGGGAAACCCCCTTTAATGTGGCAGTAGTAGCAAAGGTCTTGTCAAATATGGTCAGAATGTCTTCCTTCATCCTCGTGTTGGAAGCTATGGTCCTATCCAGGCCCGAAAACTGCGCGACTATTGAACGACGCACCGCATCCACAGAAGCGCCCGGCTTGAGAAAAAGAGCCGCGGACTGTACGCGATGGTCTTTCCAGATGCGTTCATACACGGCACGGTCGATATGGAACGTCCCCTGGTCCGACGAATAGTCCCTTATAACTGACACTATGGGAAACGAAGACTGGCCCTCAGGGGTTGTCAGTTGAGCACTTTGTCCAACGTCCTTTCCGAAGCGATAGCTTAAAGATTCCGAGATAAATACTCCTCCAGCCTTCAAAGCATCCCAGGCGCCTTTTCCACCTTTCAAGAAATGAAAACGGGAATGCTGTTCGAGCACCGAGCCATCCACCACTCTCAGCTTCACTGGCTTCCCATCGAGGAAGATATCGTACGTGGCATAGCGCTCGACAGCTTCGACATTAGGATCCACGTTCAATGCTGCGATCAAGGATTCGGGCAGAGGATGGTCCCACTTGGTTGTGGCAGGTGAGATGTACAGATCTCCCTGCAACGATCCCTCCAGCCATTGAGTCACCGAATTCCTGAAGCTGTAGATCATCATGTCCACGGCCATGGTCATGGAAAGCGCTACAGCAAGCGCGGCCACTGCAATGCTGGTGCGGCTCAACGACGCTCGGATAGTACGCGCAGCGAGGAAGCCCTCCAAAGAGCCGAATATTCGCTTTAGACCCATACCCCCGTAATGAGTGAAGGGGGAGAGAATCGAAGGTGTGAACAGTGCAAAAGCGAGAGTCATACCAAAGGCGGAAGCGAATCCCCAAAATATCGAAAAACGAGATGCCCATGCCGCGGTAAGCGCCGCGGCGAAACAAACAAAACCCGCAGCCAGTAACAACCCTTTTAGGTTGTGCGCGCGATCTTCAATGGATTGCCGCTTCATTCCGAGTACGGGGGGAGTTACGGCAACTTCGAAGGCCGGTAAGCCCGTTCCTAGAAGAGTAGCCAAGAACCCAATGCCAAGCCCACTCAATGCAACGCGAATCGTTAGATGAACTTCCTGCGCCTTCACGTAAAAATATAACTCGCTGATCGTAGAAGAGACTTTATCGATGCTCAACCACGCCACCAGGAATCCGAACAAGATACCGATCAGACTCCCTGCTGCACCGAATAGTAGAGATTCAGCAAGGAAAGCTCCAACCAGGCCGCGGCGGTCTGAGCCGAGAATCAACAATAAAGACATGTCCTCCCGCCGCGATAAAACTGAAAACATCGAAAAATTGTAGATGAGAAAAATGCCCACAAAGAGAGCTAGTAAGCTCATGGCGGCCAGGTTCAACTGAAAAGAATAAAGCATGGCGTTTAAGGCGGATTTTCTGGAATTCGCGTCGGTTAATTTGAGGCTTTCCGGCAGGCTTCGGACAAGGTCGTGAACATTTGCGCCTGAGATAATGTCAATGCGATCCAGGTATCCCTGTCGGCCAAAAACTTCCTGTGCCGCGGAAATATCCATGATCGCCATGTTTTCGCCGAGTCCTTTTTCGGTCCGCGGCGGAATACCGTCCAGAATTCTTACCTTCTTCTCGATACCCGCAGTGAGAACGGTTAATGTGGCGCCAATCCCGAGATGATATTTTCTTATCAATTCTTGCGAAAGGTACGCCGAAGGAATTTCGCCTGCCACAAACTCCGTGAGCTGCGCCGTGGTCCAATCACGGGGTGTTAACTTTCTAAATTCCGCGTCGAGAAACGGGTCGATGCCTATGAACTGAAGTGGCTCATCCCCTGTTTCCAGGGTAACGGCCATAGCCTCGATTATCGGAGAGGCGGATTGAATGGAGCGATTCTTCCAGACCTCTGCAAATAATCTATCTTCGATGCGCCCGTAGCCGGAAACAATGGAATGAGTGGCCTTGCCTGCGAGCAAATCCACAGATTGCGCTAAGGAAGCCAGCGCAGAATCATTGATCAATTCCACAGCCACGACAACCCCGACCCCCAGGGATATCCCCATAAGGCAGAGGAGCGACAAAAGGGAATGGCGGCGATAGTACCGGAGATTGAATTTAAGCAGCGTTGCGATGCTCATGTGTGGCGTGTATCACGAGGTTGAGAAGTTGAATGTGGGGCCACCAGCTTCTTTGACCAATTTTCCCGATCTCAGTCTGAACTTGCGATCCGCCAACCAGAGCGCTTCGGAACTATGGGTCACCATGATCAGAGTGGCACTTCTCTCACGACAAGCTTCGTCGATCAGCGCCAGAATGAGATTCCCCGTTTCGACGTCGAGGTTGCCCGTGGGCTCGTCCGCCAGGATCAGACGAGGCTCCTTTACCAATGCTCTGGCAATAGCGACTCTTTGCTGTTCACCTCCGGAAAGCTGCTCAGGGAATTTTGTCCACTGCCCTTCAAGTCCCACGGCATCAAGAGTGGCCCGGGCTTTTCTTTCGTCGGAGATGCCCAGCAAATCCAGCGGGAGCATCAAGTTCTCTCCTACTGTCAGCGTTGGGAAGAGATTGAAGGCTTGAAATACAAAACCCACTTCTTTTCTGCGATATTGGGCCAATTCTCCGGCCGACAGGGATGTAATATTAAGGTCCTCAAAAAAGACCCGACCACTGCTGGGAATATCTACTCCTCCGACCAGATTTAAGAAAGTGCTCTTGCCCGATCCGCTTTTCCCAAGCAGGACAATTCGTTCTCCATGATAGATCTCCAGGTCCACTTCCCTCAGCGGGTAAACTTCCGCGGCCTCTCCGCTGTGATAGCATTTGCTCACCTTTTCAAGGCGAATCAGAGAAGCCATTTTATCTCTTCCATGAGTTTTCCACAGGTGTCACTCGGCAGCAGTTTATGGCAGGACAGAAACGTTCTCACTCCAGGCAATCAGTTAACGGGAGCATTTCTCCGCGCCTGTCATTTCGAGGAGTAAAGCGACGAAGCAATCTCCGTTTTTTCTCGCCTGCCTCGGGACTGGAGATTGCTTCGCTGCGCTTGCAATGACAAGCACCATCTAACGAGACTGAATACATGCTTCTCACACGCCCTTTACACAAGGATTCTCAAGACCGGGCATTCACAAATCTTGGGGGCTCTATCGAACCGTCTTTTTTTTGGCGGCTTCTTTCTCCGGAAGGGATTCTCCGTAGATCCGTTTAAGGCGTTTCTGGAAGTACTCGCTACGTTTCTTCCTGAACACCATGTAGTCATCCTTGTCAGGAAGACGGTTGTCGTTGAACGTCAGCCACAAACGGGTGAGGTTGACTTCTTCCAGGGTCCACCCGAGCCTCATGCAGATAAGCTCGCCCTCCGACAGCTCGCCCATCTCTTTGTCCAAACTTTCCGCGGTCGGCTCGGCCTGCCTGTAGATTGCATCCCTGAATTTGGGGTCGGGAATCAGTTCCATTGGATGTTTTTTCTTCTTATCCGCCAGCTCGTGAGCAGCCTGGATGACCTTGTAGAAGTCGCGCTTCATAAGGGGGATGCCGTATGAGACTATCTTATCCGCAGTGGAGCGGAGCCCTAGTATCTTTTTCTTTTCCGAGGCAGAAAATAGAATGGAATACGGGAGAGAATCTATATTCTTTTGCGCGGCCTGAAGTTTGTGGGTCTGTTCTTCAAGAAAAAGGAGGTTTTTCAGGGGACCTCTATCAGCCTGCTTAATGAAGAATATCAGGGAGGGATGATCCTTTATGAGTGGCTTTGCCGCGTACTCATTGACCTCCCGCAGTTCATATTTGAGGAATTCCTCGATAATGACTCTGTTGTTTTCCGCCACAATTTCGCGGGCTGTCTCAGCATCCGAAAGCTGTTTTGCATTGCAATACACAGGCAACATCGCAATAAATACGTATGCAAATATTATTGTCACGTAACATGATCTGAGGAAATGCGAGTCAAACGCCATCAAGCCGTTTCCTTTCATAAAGCAAGCGTCCCAGAACAACTCGCGGGCTCACGCCTCGGGAAGGCAGAAGATCACTATCCGAGCTATAGCGGTAATCACAGAGCTATTGGGCTGATCTTGCTTTCGAGCCAACCTGTAAAATCGCTGATCCCTTCACCTGTCTTGGCAGACAAGGGAAAGATTCGGATCGCGGGATTCATTGCCAAAACCGTTTTACGCAATTCCTCCATGTCGAAATCGGTGTGAGGCAACAAATCGATTTTGTTTAGGATCAGAGCATTGGACTCTGTGAACATGAGGGGGTACTTCAGAGGCTTGTCGTGTCCTTCCGGAATGGAGAGGATCATTACTTTGACATTTTCCCCAAGTTTGAATTCTGCGGGGCAAACGAGATTGCCCACATTTTCTATAATAAGAAGTTGTTTTCCGTCCAGACCAAGGCTGTCCGTGGCAGAGAGAATCATATTTGCGTCGAGGTGACACGCACCTCGCGTGTTTATCTGCACCACATCCACGTTGGTCTTTTGTATCTTCCTTGCATCAACGTCTGAGGCTATGTCGCCTTCGATCACGCCGATTTTGTGCTTGCCCGACAATGCCTCGATGATTTTCAGAATTAACGAGGTCTTTCCCGCGCCCGGAGAAGACATGAGGTTCATGACGAAAACCTTTGAAGCTTCGAAGCGGCCACGCAGGTTCTCGGCAAGCATGTCGTTTGCACCCAAAATGTCTTCGTTGACGTTAAGTGTCTTCACTGCCATTATCGCCTCCCTTTGGAATTACGGCTTCGTTTCTTGGTTCGAGCAATCTCCCGGACCGCAGCCAGAGTATCCTTGTGCCTGACATGTTCGACGTATGCGCATTCTTCCGGCAGCCAATGGAGTTGGCGCACCAGATGCTCGGTGAGGGTGATGCAGTCCGGCTCGACCTCGTCACGTCTCTCATACACCTTGCACAAGTTAGTTTCAGTGTCCAGATGGACGCACGGTTCGTCAGTGTAGTGAATTATCCCGCCACCGAGATCTACCTTCTCGTAACAGCATCGGCCGCATCTTCTACAAACGGTTTCCCACTGATCCCGGCTCATTCCTCTGGTCCCCTGCAATCGTCCCTTACTCAAGTCTTATCAATTAGCACAAAATGCGACTGAGAAAAAGATGGCGGGAATTGTGGTAGTGTCCTAATTTGAGACACCTTGAGCGGTCTTGACAAACCGTCACCCCGGACTCCTATCCGGGGTCCAGTCCCGCGTTTCGCGGGATGGATTCCGGCGTTCGCCGGAATGACTGCCAGTACATCGAATTAGGACGCTACCGGAATTTGGGTAGTGGATCACTGTATTCGGCGATTTCTAAACTCCGTAACGGCCGGGCGCAATCACCTGATTCGGATCAAGGGCCTGTTTAATCTGCTTAATTAAATGTTGATAGGAAGGATTGCATTCCAAGAGTCGCTCCATTTGAGGCGTGGTGCAACGATACTGCTGGTAGTGATGTGTTTTAAGAAGCTCACAAAGTTGATCATAAGTTCTTTGGGCGCGCTCCGTCTCTTCAGAGGTTTTTTTGCTAAAAAATAATGGAACCAGCACAAGGAAAGTTCTGGGATTTACCTGAATGAGTGAGACAGCGGTTTCAAACTGATTGCCCGCACAAACTTGCTTAATGTTTTGTACAAAAGATTGAATTTCATTCCCTCTAGCGGGGAGAATGGGGGCAAACCAAATGAGGCCACACTCGTCGCGAGCGGGATCTAAGTTTTGTTTTGGCTGTTGCTCTTTGTTTTTGAAATAGGCAAGGGCCAGAATGCTCTCATTCGGTTCACCTTTGAGAAATGGGTACAGAGATAGCAAGGATCCCATCATCTCAGCAGACAGTCTGGAAACAAACAGATGGGAAATGGACTTAAGACCCTTGTAAAGAGCGCCCTGCAAACCGGGTTTGCGAACTCCGCGAACTATCGAGTTCAATAATTTTTCTGAAGTATCGCCAATAAAGACCAGTTCCCCTAACGACGAAAGATATTTTGCGATTTCGGCTTTGTGAGCCTTAACCTGTCGAGAGCTCCCATAGACTCCCCCAACAAAAGTCCAAGGTGCCAGTCCTTGTTCGACAGCCAATTGCTCGATATCTTTCTCACTTAAGGATTGTTTTCCGCCGAGAAGGTGGCTTGGATAGCCGAAAGTGCGAGCCACTGCGAGAAACTCATTAAAACCATGGCAATTGCTGACAATTCTTCTCAGGCCCATTTCCCGGTGAGCATCAATAACCGGCGCAAGATTTTCCGGATCAGGGACCCTGAAAGCGAACATCTCGAACGCTTCCGGTTTTGGCATGAGCCACAGCCCTGCTTTGGTGACCAGCCCCAAATTGGATTGAGCAAAGAGCCCGTCAACAAAAGGTCCCACGCCCCATTTATATGTGTATCGTGTAGGACATTGTTCGGATACGCCTCCGGTCGTAATGATTTCTCCATTGGCAAGAACAACTTCCATACCGCAGAGGTGGCCGAAATGATCACCGTAAGGGCTGTACCCGGTTCCTTTATCAAGGGCATTGCCAATAAGACTGCCATCCGGAGATGAGTCCGTGCAATCAATCCATAGGTGAGAACCTCGGTTTTTGAGATACTCGTTGAAGTGTCCTTGGCTGACGCCTGGTTCGATTATGGCGTAGCAGAGTTCTTCGTCTACTCCGTGAATCCGGTTCATTCTTTCGAGAATAACTATTAGAGCGCCTTCTTGTAGAGCGAGTACGGTTCCGTAACCCCAGTTGTGTCCGCGGCTGAAAGTCCAAACGGGCATTCTGAACTCATTGCACAGCCGAACAATGCGAGAAACCTGATCAACGTTTTCAGGCAAAACCACCGCTCCGCAGGTCCGAGACCACGGAATCGTGCACCGGGAATACAACTCAATGGCTTCAGGTGAGTGCAAGACATGGTCTGAACCGCAGATTTCAATGAGACGTTTTATCAAGTCCGCTTCCATAAGTGGGCCTTCTCTTTCTTGAATTCTCGACAAATATGGCAGAGCTTTTTCCCAGGTAATAGCTCAGATTGACACGAAAAAATATCGAAATTTTGGTATATCAGTAGCCGTTCAGTTACGCGGGGAGGTTGCAGAATAAGATTTCACCGCAAGGAACGCACAGTGCGCAGACAAGAGTCGAAATAATCATTCTCCTCGATTTCTGCGACCTCGGCAGTGAAATATCTCCAGTTTCAAGTTGAGGTTACGTAAGTGATTAATTACCTGAATCTGTTTGGGACGGCGGTTTTCGCTATTGGAGGCGCGTTGGCGGCTGCCCGGAAGGGCATGGATCTGTTCGGCGTGGTGGTGGCCGCGGTTTTGACCGGAATCGGTGGTGGAACGTTGAGAGATCTTTGCCTAGGTCTCCAGCCGGTTAATTGGGTGACCGATCCCACCGCACTGGAGGTTGCGGTGATTTTCGGCCTGTTGACGTTTGCTTACGTGCGCTTCACCCAATTTGCGAATATTCCCTATAGACTTCTAATTGTTGCCGACGCTGTCGGGCTTGCGGTGTTCACGGTCCTGGGATGCAACACGGCCCTCACTAACAATGCCGGATCTCTTATTATCGTGATAATGGGGATGGTGACCGGCTCGGGTGGTGGAATCATACGCGATGTCTTTTCTGCGGAAATCCCGCTGTTCTTTCGTAAGGAGATTTATGCCACAGCATGCCTTGTCGGTGGCGGAGGTTATTTACTATTCCTGACTTCAGGTGTTCCCGAGAGCCTGGCGATGTTGGGAGGCGCGGCCGTCACACTGGTAATTCGGCTGGGCGCCATTTACTGGGGATGGTCCCTCCCGGTATTGACGCGAACCCCTGACGATCACCAAGGCTGACTGAGGTAATTATTCCGGGGGAGGTCATGCCGAGTTGTGGTTCCGTCCTCATTTGGGTGGCAGAGCGCTCACAAATTGCCTGGCCTGATCAAGCCATTCTTTCAGGGCCTCGTCAGTCCCGAATCCTTGGCTTTGCACCATCACCCATCCTTTCATGGGTCTCCCGGTGATGTCAAATAGGCGTACAAAGGGCAATTCCATCGCTTCCTTGGAGTTTGCTTGTCCCAGCCGGAGAATCAGGGAATCCTTATAAACCCCGCAAAACATGTTGCCATTCAATAGATGGCACACGCCGCCAAACATCTTTTTCTTATTCGTATTTTTCCAGCCGGACACAATGTTTTCAATGCGGGCTTCAAGTTCTTCGTTGTATGCCATGATGCCGGCCTCCAATTGTGAACAGTGATGTTCGACTTTGGGTGAGCATTCAGGTTCCAGGGGGCAAGAGTCATTATGCCTGCCCCACGTACCAAAAGCATAAGGCTGTCCGATTCTCAATCCTCTGCTTTGACGTTCTCAGACACCAGACGAACATCAGGGTCACCAGGAGGTCCTCGCAGCCTGAACGTGAACGTAAGGATCTTTCCGTCATTTCCGAACAGGCCGGAAACGATAGTGTCCACACCTACCAGCGGGGATACGTCGACCTTGAAATCCATCCGATCCTGGCCGCTGAAATACATTCCCGAAGCGTCCATTCTCGCGGCATCAGACAACAATTTTAGGTCCTTGACCCTCCATTTGTCGTTAAATACGTCCATCGACCAGGTTAATTGATAGAAGGGCAGCCCCTGTGAAATGATGTCCGGCAAGCGTCCCCGGAGAATGGAACCGAGATTGACCGCAGAGAATATTTTTGAAAGGATGTCAAAGCGATGTATGACCCCATCCTTAATGCGGACCTCGACAGTGCCGGTTTTGTGCAGGCCGTGATTATCTTTGCCGGGACCGAGTTTCCATTCAATGTGACCTTCCGTCAGGGCACGTCCTTCCACTCGAACTTTGTCGGGGTCGGCGGAGAGCATCATTCTCTCCATTTGCAAGTGATCGCCCTGGAAATCCAGAGTGAGGGGTTTTCCGGGATTTTCCCGGATGTCGAACAGGGCGCTGCCGCGCAAGACCCCATCGGCAAAATTCATCTGCCAAGCCGAGGCTTTTATAAATCCACTATTGCCTTCAAGGTTGGCCTTGAAGTCGGCAAACGTCCTCCACGCGGTTTTACCTCTGGCGATTTTGAGCGAGCCGGTTCCTCTGCTGCGGGCAAGGAACCTTATCACCGGGTTCGCATGGATCCATTCACCCCAAGTGACGTGGCTGACATGTCCGACAGGCGCAGTAAAATCCGTTGTGTCCAGAAAGGAGAAATCCAAGACAATGTCCAGCTTGGGGTTGTCAATGTCCACGATGGAGGCCGTGCCGGCCCCTAAAGAGTTGCCGATCCTCACCCTTTCCAAATTTATATTCACAGATTTTCCGCGCCAGCGAACACTGCCGGTAATGCCTTCCATGCGTTTATGCATCCCGATCAGGTGAAGCGACAGGTGATTCAGCTCTAGATTTGCGTCCACCGATACGTCGCGTGTCCTATTGGTCCCTATCCGAATGGTCGCATCCCCATCTATGCGGCCGCCGGCCTGAATCTCCAGCGCAGGATCAGTTATGGGGATAAGAATGTTTGTCGGTATCCCTTTGGGAGGCAAATTAATCGAAGCTACAATTTTTCCCTCATTATCAATGGTGGCCTTGGCTGAAATACGGCTATCGTCGAGGACCAGATAAGCCTCTTCTATCGTTACTCCTGCCTGATTTCCACTGCCAGAAGCCTCCAAAAGAAGAGGGACTCCCGGCTTCTTCTTGATAACCGGGGCGATATGTAAACCATTGCCTTTAAGATCCAGGTGAGTCGAAAAATTCATAGCCGACGGATTGCCGGTTAGTTTCAGAGAGAGGGGGATATTGCCGGATACCATCCAACTATTGGGCAGCAAGTTCAGTTTCCTCAGATCTTGAGGAGCGCCCTTCAGTTCGCCGGAAACATCCATTTTTTCCGGAAAGATCTCTCCGCTCATTTCTGCCGCGCTGTCGCCAATAATGCCTTTGACGCCCGAAAAGGTCACGCCTGAGGAGCGAAACCGTAAGATACCGTTGGCCTTCTTGAGCGGTAGTGGGAGTCCGGCAAACCTGCATTGAAAATCCTCGAGGACGACCCGCCCCTTCATACTCGGGCGGTTGAGGCTGCCTTTCAGATCCAGAGTGACGGCTATGCCTCCTTGCGGCTCGTTAATCCATCCTGACCAGGGCCCCAAGTAGCGGGAAATCAGCTTATTCTCGATGATCGGCCTCAAATCCTCGGCCTGAGCTGTTAATGAAACAAACAGATCAGTCATGGGAGAGGTCCTTAAATTAGTTATCCAGCCGTTCAGCACGATAGGGGAACTGCCCATTGTCAGGCTGATTCCCTTGAACAGCATTTCGTCGGAGTCAAGCCGGATTCGGCCTGTGGCGTCCCGTACGGGCAGGCCAAATCCGGGGATGAACCCCGAAACCTTGTCCAAATACGCATCGAGCACAAGTGCGCCCTGCCAGTTCTGCTCTCTTAAGAGGTCAGATAGCTTGCCGTTCCAGGCACCGCCTGTTACCTGTACGTGTCCGTTGAGACCGGCTTCAATCAGCCGTTCCCGATCTTCGGTGCGTATCAGGTTCAACGGGATAAGTGGAAAGAACTTGTGCAGATCAAGGTCAGCCTTCTTGAAGTCCAGGGCAAGAGTCGGATCTGTTGCGGAAAGTCCGCTTATCGTAGCCTGGGCCGACAGGCTCAGGCCGGGAAGCGCCGCTTCGGAGACGTCAATGTGAAGATTGTCCTCGCGGCGCTCCAAAGCCAATTTAAGCACGGCATTCTCAATCGGGGCTTTGTCGCGAAAGGCTCGCCCCGGGAGCAAAAGAGCTTGGGACAACGTGAGCGCACCTTTAGCCTTGAAGGCTGGCGTCCCGCCCGTAACCTCTCCGGTTCCACTCAAAATGCCCTCAGAAAACGGCAGATCGTACGGTGAGTATGAGGTGAGAGCACGGAATGGGAATATCGGACAAGCTGACAGTCGCACGCGAATTTGACCGCGCCACTCCGCTCCATTAAACGGCGTTGAATCTACACTAGCAGAGATGTCGAATGCCCCCGCCTTTTCGCCCGAAATGGCCATACCCTTGACAGTCAGGCTTTCCGCGCCATCAAGGGTCAGATTCTTTAGATCAGCTTGAATTCTCGAGAAAAGGGTCTTTTCAACATATCGATTTCCAACCGAATGCCCAAGAACCACACGGCCTTGAATTAATTCGAGCCTGTGTACCATGGGATAGAGTGGAAAGCGTAGCGCCTGCGTGTCTGGAATTATTGCCGTAGCCTTGTTGTGTCGGATCTCAGGAAGAAAAAGCGCGGGTTCGGAAAGCTCAAGCCTATTGATCTTAAGAGTGCCTGCGAATAAAGGCAACGCACTGATCTCGATCACCACTCTAGGAATGTGAATCAACAAGGATGCGCCCGGTTGCTCTCTCACTTTGAGGTCCGTCAAAGAAATCCGCGCTTCGTCCAGCGACAACCAGGAGAGCTGGGCTGTAGCGAAAGAGAAACTTTTGCCGATGCTGCGTTCCAGTCGATGAATAGCTATGCCTGCAACACGATCACCGGGTAGTCCTACCCTGATGAACATAAAGATGCCTGCACAAAGGAAGACAAGAGCTATGACGAGGAACAGGAGCGTCGCCAAGATCGGTCTTCGGAAAGCCGTTTGAGCCGCAACAGTTGAGGGGTTGTTTTCATCCATTGAAAAGGTTACGGGGCGGTCCGGTGAGTCTGTCTCAATCTTTCTCCAATTTGACGAGAACAAGATAACACAGAAATACTCAATTATTCATTCCACACACAGTCCCCTATCACGGATAGGCATTAAATTTAAATTCCAAAAGCCGCGGGACTCCGCACAGTTGGTGCCGCGGACGTGTCCGAGGCCTCGTGAGACTCGTCCGTGCACGGATGAGCTTCGCACATCCGCGCACCGTGCCTTGCCCGCCATTGCTGAGAAGGCCGGACCCAGACGTCTTCCCGGCGAACGCCGGGAACCGGACTCTTCTGGATTCCGACTTTCGTCGGAATGACGAAAGTCCTGGATTCCTGCGTGCCCGGAATGACAACAGCAGGGGTTTTTCCCGGGATGACTATCTGGGCTGAGGGGGTTGTCCTAAAATCAACAGCCTATGCCCCTTTCCGTCCTTATACGACAAGAAATGCCGGTTCGGCTTCAAACAAGTGAGTCTGGCCGGCGTCCCTGCCGGCCATTTCCAACCGTCCCCTGATTGGTTGCGATCTGGTGTAAGACATCCCGTGATTACTGTCACTTGATGGGCAACAGGAAGAAAATCCCGGCCTCACTTCTGGCGCCGGGTTTGTTTCTTAAGCCGGGATAATTTCTTTCTCAGAATCTCCAGACGTGCGCGTGCAGCTCCCTCGCCGCGTTCTGCATCCCTAACTTTCTTTAGCTCTGAAATTTTGTGCTTGACGTCTCGCACTGCCTCGGTTTTTTTCTGCAGCGGCGCCTCGATACCCTTTGCCTTTCTCAGGATCGAGATCAATTCCTCTTTATTCATGCCATGAACGCCTTGAACGTCAGGTACGGCCAAGGCTTCTTCGCGCAATTCCTTGACGGTCCGGCGTTCCAATGGTTTCTCTTTCTTCTCTTTTTGTTCCTTTTTCTTTCCAGCCATTTGTCCTCCTGCCCGAGATTCTCGTGTATCGAGCGAGATGAATTATGATTAAAAAACCGCTAAAATTCAATCGGTTTTTCTTGCCCCTGTGATGTCGCCATATTCTTGCCCTCTTGCAGAAGTAATCATGCACCTGGTTCGCAGGCAGAGCCTCGGAACGCAGAGCCCAAACGCCGCTATTCATGTTGTTGGGCAAGCATCGTGAGATCAAAACCCTCCTTACGACTCCGGATGTCGTAGTAAAAGACGACCAGGCAAACACCTCCAAAAATTCCTCCTATCAGTCCTCCGATGTTACTCAACAAGTGCTGCACGACAGACCCCACAATCCAGGATTCAGGCATAAGGGCTGCAATTATTGAAGCCGGTATCTGGAAAACCAAGGCAATGGTTATGCTGATCAAACCGAAGAGAAACAGCAGAATAATCATCCTTAAGAAGTATCCTCGCGGCCACCCGCCGTCAGCCTTGCCCGTTAACAGATCCCAACTCCTTTTGAGGGCGTTCGTATAGGCAATATCCTCGATGATGACTATCTTGTCGAAAAGTAGCAGTTTGAAAGAGGCGTAGAACGGTATCAGTGACAAAGGAAGCCAAGTAATCGCGGACCACCAGCCCGACGAAAACATCTCTTTGGAAATGAAGAACAGAACCACCCCAAACAACACCGCGATCAAGAATGCAGCCAAAATCACAATTACCAAGAGAACAGAAGTCAGAACGAATTTCACCAGTCTCGCCAGTACGAAATGATAAGCATCCCCCACGCGGATGTCGCGGCCGAGGTGGACCACTGAAACCGCGTAAATCAACGCCCCTTGTGAAAGGTAAAACACAGCGATGATCGCTACAATGATGGACGGGATCAATGTGACGGCAGCCGCGATCAAGACCCAGATCGATACGTCTCCTAGAGCTTGCAGGGTGAATCCCACTACTGCGGCCACTATGGATACGATGATAGCCAGAGCGGCAACAATAAGGTACGGAATTACGACGATTGCGAACAGCTTCCAGAAGTGCCGCCGACAAATTTGAAATGTTCGATCAAGAATGCCGCCAAATGACAAGGGTTCGATTGAGAACCCATCGCCGCCAGGAGGTTCTGGGCCGTCTTTCACATTCAATTCAGGCGGAACGGGAGGAGGAGATTGCTGTGGAGGAGAAGGTTGGCCCTCCGCTTGTACCGACGAACCTGAAGCGGGAACAATCGAGTCACCGGGAGTACCGCTCAGATCATCCGATACCGTTGTCTGTGCCTCCGGAAGCAACATGGGGTCGGGTACAACCTGAGTTCCTACCGACTCTGGTGACGTAGCCTCCGCCGGCGACGGAGAAACCTGTACAGTAGCTCCGAGTCTTTCCATCACCCGAACCAGTCGCTCTGCGGTTTTTGCGGTGGCTCGCCGGGTCAACGTCCACGGGAGCGACTCCATCCGCTTGGAAGCCTTGTCCGCGGGCAGATTCGTGGTGACACGAGACAAGGTCTCTGCCACTTTTTTTTTGGCTTCTTCGTCCTGGATTTTCGTCAGAATCACCGTATAAAGAGCTTCGGAGGTTTCCTCGCCCATTAAATCTCCTTTGTTTCCCGTCGGCACAGAGTTTCCAGCTTTTCCAAGAAAGCTTCGGGGTC
>Ga0209039_10001854_pt1 | contig 18879 bp, 8 predicted proteins | sample BogFormECP12_OM1_FD_188238 | JGI IMG/M metagenome (GOLD analysis project Ga0209039, IMG submission 188238) | Bog forest soil microbial communities from Calvert Island, British Columbia, Canada - ECP12_OM1 (SPAdes) (version 2) | ecosystem: Environmental > Aquatic > Freshwater > Wetlands > Bog ...
ATTGACCACAAAATCTTTCTTGACACGCTCCAGCTTCTTGATCTCTGTGATGTCGTGAAAAACGGAAACAGTCTTTTCTTCAGGCTCGATAAACGTGACATTGCATAGATAGGTATTCTCAGGCAGTTCTACCTCGCCGGTGCAACCCTTTCTCTCCCTCCGTACTTTTTCGAGTAACGGAGTGAAATCAACGTTTCTGAATACTTCCCAGTAAACCTTACCCTCCGCCTGATCCGTACCGGCAAGCATTTTGAAGCTCTCGTTACAGCGAAGAATCACGCCTCTCCTGTCGAGCACAACGAGCCCTTCCTTGAGGGAAGAAATGATGGCATCCAGCTCTTCTCTTTCTCTGGATAACTGCGAGAAGGAACTGCTGAGCTGCTCGGTCATATGATTGAAGGTGGAGGCAAGAGCTCCGATTTCATCCCGGTTCTTCAAAAAAACACGCGCGCTCAGGTCACCCGAACTTACTCTGATGGCGCCTGCCACCAGCTCCTTGATCGGCGTGGAAACGCTGTTGGAAAAGACAAGGGCACCGATGAGCGAGAGGAGAGCGATGACGAGGGCGACCTTGAGGATGTCTATTTTGAGGCTAAAGAGAAGGCTTTCAATCTGCGTGACGGATAGGCTTGTTCTCAGTACCCCGACGACTCTCCCTTTTTCCCGCAAGGGGATTGCCACGTAGAGCATCTCTTGATCTCCGGTAGTACTGTACCGGAGGGCGTGGCCGATCTTACCGGAGCGAGCCTCCACCACTTCCGCAAGAGCCTTCTGATTCTCCATTCCTTCTGGGTCTTCCTGCGAGTCGGCGAGCACAACGCCCTTCGCATCGATAATCGTAATGTCAAGATTCGTTTCCTTGCCCGTGTCTCTGACAAGCTCTTCCAACTCGTCGATGCTGCTCTTGTCAAGCAGCGGCACCACTGCCGATCTAAGGGCAACGCTAACGTTTTGGAGCCGATCGGTCAGAGTTTCGGTGTAGTACTGTCGTATCGTGTTGAACGAGAAAAGGAATATCAACGTGGAAAGCGCTAGGATTATAAAAAGGTACCAGCCGCATACCTTGGGAAAGAGGGATCGGCTCATGCTTCCACTTTATACCCAACGCCCCTCATGTTCTTGATCAGCCCTGAGGCCGCCCCCAGCTTCTCGCGCAGGTGCTTGATGTGCACATCCACCGTCCTGTCCACGACGGTCTTGTCGTTCCCCCACAGATAGTCAAGAATTTTGTCCCTGGAAAAGACCCAGCCCCTCTTTGAGGCGAGCAGCCGCAGAATGCGAAATTCAGTTGAAGTCAATTCGACCTTCCTGCCTTGCACGCACACCTCATGCTTTTGGAAATCGAGAGACAGAATGCCTTCTATGTCGAGTCTCGGCGCCTCTTCCGCAGGCGACCCGGATCGTCTCAGAACCGCTTTTACCCTCGCGACGAGTTCGCCTGGCGAAAAAGGTTTCGTCACGTAATCGTCCGCTCCGAGTTCGAGGCCCAGGATCCTGTCGGTCTCTGTCACACGTGCGGTGAGCATGATGACCGGAGTGACGGCGAATCTATCCGATTTCCTCAGGAACTTGCAGACTTCAAATCCATCCGCATCCGAAAGCATGAGGTCCAGAATTATCAGATCAGGAACTTCCGAGTGGAGAAAATGATAAAAATCTTCGGCGGTAAGAAACTCGCGGACCCTGAAACGGTTTTTCTGGAGATGCACCGAAACGAGCTCCAGAATGTCGGCTTCGTCGTCAACAACGGCTATTAGCTCATTCATCGTTTGGCCCTTAATTGTAACGGTCGGATGTTAAGGTGGCTTGTACGTGCAGTTAATTTTTGGTTAACAGTGCATGGATCGAGGCAATCGGCCGCGCTACCGTAGTGGATCATTCACGGCGCCCTTCGGCCTCTCGCCGTTCAGCGCCTCGAAGATACAGGCCACCGCTTCCAGGGTTATCGCACGTCGAACCTCGTCGCCGGCATCTGCGGGGTGCGGTGTGGAAAGCGGCTCGTGCTGAATGCTGGTAAACCATATGCGATTCTCGGTGCATGCCTCCACGTCGACATTCTCGGAGCGCTCGAAGGTACCGGCAATGATCTTTAAACGGGGACATGCATTAACAAATAAACAATCGATTACGTCCGGCATGCCTATTATGAGTGCGTCTGCTTCTCGGGCACGCTTCAGCACCTCTCCACGAGGTAGCGGCTCGCGTGTCATGTTGGGAATCACACGGAAGCTATGGCTCAGCAGCTCAAGCACTTCGGTGTGGATCCAGTGGGTGATGACCACACAGGGTTGCACGGAATCAGTCGTCATGCTTTAAACGATACTGTTGCTGCAGATTGTTAAGAAAAAATTAAGATACTATGAAGAGTCGGTTAATTCATGAGGAAACGTTGTTCCGTTCGCCGAAAAAAATGCTCGGGATGCACCATGGTACTATGTCGTGTTACGGCTGGGCTATGCCACGATCGCTAAGTCCCGAGCTCTCGCGGGACGTCAGTGATGAGGGACTGGATCCAAACCAGCTTACTTTCCTCTCATCGAATTCAGCAATGGGCTTGAGAAGTCTTGCTTCGCGGCTGGGAACGGTTTGGGGGACCACGTCGTATACCTTCCACTCGCCTTCCGGCATCTGTATTCGCAGGAGGGCGTGATCTTCAAACAAGGCATGCACGATCAGAATGCGGACTGGGTATGGATAGCCGAGCCGCTTCAAAGTTCCCATCATGAAAACCGTGATGTCCTCGCAATCGCCGGAGAAACCCTTCTGGATAAACTCCTTCGGGGTGTCCCAGTGGTCCTGTATTTCCATCCGGTAGGTGGCGAGAGTGCGAAACTGGGTCAGAATGGAATGGACCTGGCTTTCCGACCATCCCTCTCTCCGGATTCTCATTTGCCACTCTTCGATCTTTTCCCGGTAGACGGGATGGATTCTTTCCCGGTCGGTAGTCTCCGTCGTAGCGCAGCCCCAGGTAAAGAGAAAGAGGAACAAGGTCCAATAGAAGAATCGCATTCCATCTTTCTTATCGGCGCGTGCGAGAAATGACTTAAAGGTCTTGTATGCCTTGGGGGTGCAAGGTACTTACTACACCACGCGAAGCGCCGGCATGTGTCCGGAACAGAATCTCCACTGTTCCGGACACGATACGGTCCCTTCTCGCTGGAGCACCTCTCTGCCAACTCTGTGTCTCTAGCGAAGCGGGTGGTACGCGAAAATAGTCTTAGCGTTTTGGCCTAATCGTAGTGGCGCCCAACAGGGCGAGCGCCAGCACGGCGCCCCATAAACCATAGCTGGAGAGTGCAGGCACTGCCACCGGCGCGAGCGCGAGTTCCAGCACGGCATACACGTCCACACGAGGCGTCGTAACGTTGTTGCGCGGGTCCGTGATCGGCCGCCCGGTAGCAGTAAGCCGTGTGGTAGTTGAATCTAGCGTTTCAGATGGGTAAGCTGACCGGAGCACCGCCACGGCGCCCGCGACGTGTGGTGTGGCCTGGGAAGTGCCTGAGTCGGTGTATCCGCCCGCGGTTATGGCCGCGCCCGGAGCGAGCATTGTGAGAAAATAGGCACTGTTGGAGAAGCAGGTAACCTGGTCGGCCGCCGTAGTCGAGTCGGTGCAGAAGCCGTAGGAGACGCCGCCTATGTCCGCATCGTAAACGGCGCCGACGGAGATGATGCCGGGCGTGCAGGCGGGGCTACCGATGCCGCTGGTATAGCCGTTGTTACCCGACGCCGCAACCGGCAGTATCCCGGCCCCGCGCGCATTGCTCACGGGCGTCACGAAAGGATTGGTGTACCGGTTTGAACAGGGAGATGTATTGTCGGAACCGTCGCCGAGGCTCATGTTGATGGCCACGATATTGTAAGCCGACTTGTTGCTGATCGCCCAGTCGATGCCGTCGATCACCAGCGCATCGGTGGAAGTGCCGTCGGTGTTGAACACGTGCACAGCGGCGACCTTGGCGTCCGGAGCGACGGCAACCACGATACCGGCGACGTTGGTGCCGTGGCCGTTGCTATCCAGCGGGTTGCTGTCGTTCCCCAATATAACGGTCGCAATAACCTTGCAGCCGCTCGGCACGCCCGGGGATGTGCAGGGGCCGAAATCCGCCACGGTATAGTTCACCCCTGTGTCGAGCACGGCCACGGTGGTGCCCGCGCCTGTGTAACCGGCGGAAGCCGCCTGAGGCTGGTTGATCAGCTGAAGATTCGGCGCCACGTACGGGTAGATAGTCCGGTTTTCATATAGTGCTGCGACCTGTGACAGGCCAACCAGGCGAGCCATCGCCGAAGGCGAACGCAGGCGCAGCAGGGCCATGGGCAGATGGCTGTAGTCGATGAGAACTCCCACCTCAGCAGCCGGAAGCTGCGCGAAAGCGCTGTTCTTGATCTGCCGGAAACGTTGGGCTTTGTACTCGCTGATGCCATGGTCGTCGTACGTTAGACCCCTCTGCGAACGCACCGCCGCGGCCTCTGCCTCAACGTTCGCTGAATCGAACTCAACGATTACGTCTTGAGGCTCTCCTGCAGCCAAGCGGTCCACGAGACTCTGCGGAATGGCATTCAAAATGCTTTCCCTGCGAGCCTGATCGGGTATCTGGCCGATGCCGTGAGCTGGCATGAACACCGCGAGAAACGAGGCAAATAGCATCGAATAAAGAAAAACGGTCCGCGAACGTGGGTGGTCCTTGGCCATGCTTAAAGCTGTCCCTGTTGCTTCCTCCTTCCTGGAAAGGAGGAAGCGCCCATATTACTGTAAAAACATGTCAGCGAAATGAAGGTTCTGTAAAGAATTGATGAAATTTCCTGGGACCAGGACGGGTAAAGATTTTACTCTGCCTTAACCGGGTTGTCATCCGTGTGTAATAAGGAAGTGTTATAAGACAGCACAACTCGAGGGATGAGGTTTGAAAATAGTCCGTCCCATGGCCAAAGAGGCTTCGGCCACACATAAAGAGAGGACCGGCTCCAAAAACGCCCCTTCGGACAGACTCAGTCTATCCGGCGCGGTTCGCTCGGGGCGTTTTCGTTTTGCGGCAATCTTCGGTCTTTCCTGTCTGGGGTTGCATGCCCTTATCTGTGTGCTGCCGTCCTCATTTGCAAGGCTCGCCTGTGAACATACCGCCCGGACCCTGGGGCGTGTCCTCACCATCTGTGGCTCCCCGTGGCTGTCCGCGGTAATATCGTTTCTGGAACCGGCGTCGCTTTCCAGGTCGTTCTCGAGTGCACTGCTCTCTTCGCAGCGGGCCTCTTTGCCTGCTTTGTCTGTTTCAGCCAAGCAGATGTCCGCAAAAAGGTACTAGCGCTTGCGTTGGGGATCCCGGCTTTATATGTTGGCAACATTATTCGTCTCGGCTTGGTTTTCCTGGCGAGCAGGTATGATCTGAGGCTCTTTGGCATCACTCACGTTTACTTCGGGCAGGTGTTTACCGTGTTCCTGGTCCTTCTGGCCTGCGTGTTGTGGCTGAAATGGGTCAACCCTGTTCCTGCTCCTAGCCCTCTGAGCAGGACAGTGAGCTTCCTCGCACGTTTTGCCGTGATCTGCAGCTGCGTCTTCCTCTTCTGGATGGAGGTCCACCAATGGTACGTCTGGTTCCTCGACCGGCTCATGATTCTCGCCTTTTCCTTGTACGGCTACCGCCTTCTTGTTCCCCCAGAAACCGCCATCTATTATGAGACCTTCAGTATAGTTACGTTTGCTTCGCTCACCATCGCGACATCGCCGGCAGAATGGTCAAAGAAGGCCAGGGCCCTTTCCTTCGGACTCGGACTCTTTTTTCTGCTGCATCTTTTACACAGAATTAATTATGTTCTAACGTCAGCCTTCCATTCCTCCGCGCTCTTTCAACTGGACTTGTTCCTGTGTGATATAGGGCAATACCTGCTGCCTATCTTACTGTGGCTGGTAATGACTCTGTGGCAATATCCTCATCCAAAGTTAAATGTGCGCCATCGGTCGCGTTGATTGGGTGATACCTCCGTAGATTAATGAGACCTTCACACACATTTAATACAGTTGTAACAGGCGTGGTCTAGCCTATTTCTGTCGTTGCAGTCCAGTTGGGATTGGTACCAGGGTGTGATCGATGCGTCTTCTTAGACACGTGCTCAGGAACGTGAACCTCCTCAACCTTCTTCTCGTTGCAGCGGTAGTGTTGCTGGCGATCCATGTGTTCCCTTTTCTTAGTATGAAGGTGACGTACAAAACTCCGACACTGAAAGAGACACCGGGAGCACAGGAAGAAAAGCCCGCGACCACTCAAAGCCCTCCCGCGGCCGACTACGTGGTGATTGCAGAGCAGAACATCTTTCATCCGGAGAGGAAGATACCACCGGAAAATAAGGACGAGAAAGAGAAGCCCAAAGCTGAATTCGTTCTTTATGGCACCTTGCTTGCGGACGGCATGCGACTTGCGTACCTGGAGGACAAGAAATCTCCGCAAAGCACTCCTGGAAGAGGGAAAAGACAATCCGTCGTGAAGCAAGGCGAGGTGGTGAGCGGATATCTCCTGAAAAGTGTTGAAGCCGACCGGATAGTGCTGGTACGTGGCGAGGAGCAGATCGTTGCGTTAGTGAACGACCCAAAGAGACAGAGGGAAGGAGTTACTTCGGACGGCATCCTACGAGCAGGGTCGATGGCCCCTCTGCCGCGGCCTGCCGTGGCTGCGCAGCCATCACGGTAGTCACGTATCGTGTTTGAGGCCCGAAGGCCACAACCACAACAGGCGTTGCCGGCGACCAATAAGAAAAGGGAGTAGATTGCGGTCCGGAAATGAATGCGTATCAGAGACGTGCGGCAGAGCGGAGGTCCCTTCGTGAGAAAATGCTTGAGGAGGAGAACCCATCTCTCCGCAGGGGCGTGGCGGTGAGCCGCGCACGGTGCAACGGTTATATGACATTGGAAAGATTTGGCAGCCTGGGCAACTACTTCCTTGGGATGCGCTGTTTGCTTTGTGGTGATGTTATCGATCCGGTCATCATCTTGCATCGCCTGAGCCGGGACGCACGTGTACCCATTCCTGAGCACACGGATGAGATCATTCTTTTGATCAAGAAATACTTGGGTCTCTGGCCGGAAACTGCCTAGCTCCGGTAACTTATTTCTATTCCGCCGCAATCTTACAGGCAAAGCGGATAAAGGTCCGCTTTTCATCAGACCTTTACACAGTTTTAACATAATTTTAACAAGTGGCTGCTAGAGTACTCCCGTTCCGGACACCAAGCGCAGCTGGAATGACCAAGCGGACTAAGCCAACGCAATAATCAGGATGGATTGGAGAATCTGACATCCATGGAATTTAGGGCCCCCGGCCCTCGCGGTCAGGGGAAATTCAGAAGATTGTGGGTGGGTCTTTTTCTCCTGTCCGCCCTGAGCCTGCCCATCTTGGCTGAGCGTGCTTTTCCCGCTGAAGAGCCACCCACTTTTGACATCCAAACATTTGTCGTCGACGGGAATACCCTGCTTACGGAGAAAGCGGTCCAGGACATCCTCCAACCATACATGGGGCCGAGCAAGACCGCCGCGGATGTGGAAAAAGCAAGGGATGCCCTCGAAAAGTTCTATCACGATCAGGGCTACCCCGCAGTTCTGGTGAACCTGCCGGAGCAGACGGTCGAGGAGGGCACGATCCATCTCCAGGTTATCGAAAGCAAGATCGGTAACGTGCGGGTCACCGGAAACCGCTACTACACCCGGGAGAAAATCCTTCGGGATCTTCCTTCTCTTGCGCCAGGGAAAATTCTTTACGTGCCGGACGTGCAAAAAGATCTGGAGTGGATCAACCGCGGGCAGGATCTCAAAGCCTCGCCCGTGCTCTCCCCCGGCAAAGAACTGGGCCTGACAGATGTGGACGTAAAGGTGGAAGACAAGCTCCCCCTGCACGGAAGCCTCGAACTTAACAACTACAATACGCCCGGCACGGACGACCTGCGACTCAACGCGCTGCTCCGGTATGACAACCTCTGGCAGCGGGACCATTCCATCTCGGCCCAGTTCCAGACCTCGCCGCAAGACACCAGCCAGGTGAAACTCTACGCCGGCTCCTATACGCTGCCCGCCCCGTGGATGAAAGATCACCAGATCGCCATATACGCAATCAAGTCGGACAGCAATACCACCGCTGCCGGTCAAGGTTTCCTGGTCACCGGCAAGGGGAGTATTGTTGGGGTACGGTACGTCGTCCCACTTGCCCCCTACGGCGCGTATGCGCACAACATCACCATAGGCCTTGATTACAAAGATTTCCAGGAAACCACGGGTCCTAATGGGACGATACAGACGCCGGTCAAATATCTTCCCCTCTCTTTCTCGTATAGCTCCTCTCTGCCCGACGCGTGGGGCGTAACCCGGTTCAGCAGCCTGCTGAACATGGCTTTCCGAGGGTTGGTCACCGACCAGAGCCAGTTTGAAGTGAAACGTTTCGGGGCGGAAGGGAATTACATGTATGTGACTGCCGGGGTGGAAAGGCAACAGAAACTGCCTGCGGGCATGAGCCTCTTTCTCAAACTGGACGGCCAGATCGCGGACCAGCCGCTCATCAACAACGAGCAGTACATCGCGGGGGGCGTCACGAATGTGCGGGGATACGAGCTGGCCGCGACCCTCGGGGATGACGCGGTTCACGGGACCGCGGAGCTCTCCGGACCCGACCTCGGGCCTCGCCTGGGTTTGGGAAGCCGACTCCAATGCACGCCCTATATTTTCTATGATTACGCCTGGGTGAAGGTAACACAGCCTCTACCCTCCCAGACTGAGACCACCCGCCTCCAGGGCACCGGCGTGGGATTGCGGGGGAACCTTTACAGGTATATGTACTTCGAGGCTGACCTGGCTTTTCCTATTTCGGTCCCGAGCGACGCGGAAAAGAACAAGCAGCAATTCTATTTCAAGCTGGGTGCCCAGTTCTAACAAGTACAGGTCAAGGTTAAGGTTAAGAAGGAGAGAATGATCACTTCCTACAAGATGGGTGCATATTAATGAAGAATTTAAGGTTCTGTAACACGGGTGAAACATCTCTTTGGTACCCTCACATCGATACTCTATCCTGGTTTGGTCGGGTGTGAGAAAAAGCCTGCCTCAAGCCTGTTTTTAGGGGAGAGAAAGAATGACTCGAAGAGCGATCATAATTTTTCTGTGGGCTATGCTGTTTCCGTCCATACTCTTGGCAGCAGGGCCACCGATACCAATCCCCGGATTCTATGGCACGGTGACCCCCTCCCTCCCTGTAGTCGCTCCCAGTGCGCTCCCTATCCTGAAGCCTCAAGGCTCGATCCAGGGGCTGAACCCTAACAATCCTTACACGATCCAGGGAGGCAACAAAGCTACGGTCAACCAGGTACAACCGCAGGCGGTTATCGATTGGAATAGCTTCAACATAGGCCAGAACGCCTCGGTATATTTTAATCAGCAGGGAAACTCGACCTGGGCCGCTCTGAATCGCATCTGGGACCGGAACCCCACTCAGATCTTCGGCCAGCTGACGGCAGATGGCCAGATCTACCTGATCAACCAGAATGGTATCCTCTTCGGCCCGGGCTCGCAGGTGAACGTGCACACACTGGTGGCTTCCTCGCTGAACATTCAGAACAACGACTTCCTCAACAACACCCTGCACTTCACGGCTCAGAATTACAACGGTCGGAACGATAACCTTTTTTACGATCCGGTCAACAACATTCCCGGAACGGTGTCGAATTTCGGGACCATCCAGACAGACAGTCTCGGCTCAGTCTTCCTTATCGGTCCCCAGGTGGAAAACGGCGGTACGATCATCTCGCCAATCGGCCAGATCGGGCTCGTGGCTGGAAAAGACCTTCAGCTTGCCCCGCCCCAGAGCGCTTCGGGCAACATAGTCTCTTATCCCGGGGGTGAGTCCCGAGCTACGCTGGTAGTAAACATGTACGATTCGACAGGATCCATTGCGTCGAACCTGGCGGGCGGTTACCTTGCCGCCGACACCGGCCTCGTAGGCATGTACGGGCGAATCGTGAACCAGAACGGAGTGATCCGGTCGGTAACGGCGGTTCAGCGAGGAAGCCACGTGGAACTCCTCGCTTCCGATACGGTGTCGACAGGACCGAACAGCCAGATTCTACTCCCTGTCGACCAATCTTCTAACCCGATCGATCAGTCCTTTGCGACGCAGCGCAGTGACGTCACCCTGAGCGGACTCGACCTGGTTAACCCGGCCAGCCCTCAGGTCTACCCGAACCTGATCGTTCATCAAGGGGCCATCGTGGCGCCTTCAGCCTTGGTAATCATGAATGCCGTAAACCGGGTCTACCTCGCGTCGGCAAGCCTCATCGATGTCAGCGGTCTCTGGATCGATGAGCCGGCTTCTAGCGGCCTCATCAGCGTTCAACTGAATACCGTCAACCTCAGGGACAACTTCTCTCAAAAGAATGGCGTTCTCCAGGGGCAAACGGTCGCGATAAGCCAGCTCGGCGGTTCTGCCATTGGAAACGTATCAGGGACCTTCTCAACCCAGAGCTTGACGGCAGAAGAGCGACATACGACCGGAGGCGAAGTTGACATCAGAGCCACCGGATCGGCTGCAGGACCAGGCGACGTGGTGATGATGCAAGGGTCGACCGTCGATTTTTCCGGCGGTGGAATCCGTTACGCAGCGGGCTCACTGGATACAACCATGCTTCTTTCGGGAAACAAGATTTATGACATCAGCACCGCGAACCCTAACATACAATACGACCGTATCCTGAATTCACAAACGGTGACGTATCAGCGTTATGGTATTACGCAGCAGTTCGACGGGATCTATTACGGCGGGGCAAACCCTTTGATGAATTACGTGGCAGCTTACACAGTGGGAGCGAACGCGGGGGTTCTCAACATAATCGCTCCCCAAATGGTCCTTGATGGTACGCTCAGCGGCCAGGCGACAAACGGCCTCCAGCAGACGCTTGCGGCCAACCCGGTAAACGGGACAAATACTCAGTCGGCATCGGGTTACGTCGAAGCTGCGGGGGGGACGGTGAAGATCGGCGCTACGGATGTTCCGAACGGGGCGACGCTGGGAGACACGACCGATTATGTCACCCAGGCGATCACGGTGATTCCCCAGGGCACAATCCTTCCCGCAACGTTCAGGCCGTCCGATGCGCTGCCACTGACAACGACGGTCCTTTCGGCGAGTACTTTGAGCAACGCCGGCCTCAGCAACCTCAGCCTCGCAGCCAACACGACGATCACCGTGGAGAAAGGCGCCTCGCTTACGCTGAATCCCGGAGGTTCCTTCAGCGCCAAGGCGAGGAGAATCGAAAACTATGGGGCGATCACAGCGCTCGGGGGCGCCATAAATTTGGCATTGCAAACCAACATAACGTCAAATCCTATTCCTGACGCAGGCGGCAATCAAACTAACTCAAGGTATGTTCCTCTCCAGGAGGTGATTTACCTGGGGGAGGGAAGCTCGCTTATCGCCAGAGGCGAAAGGATCGATAACTCCGGAGCGGCATCTTCCTCAGCGGGCATCACGACATCGGGCCATATCAACGGAGGTTCGATCAGTATCCAGGACCAGACGGTCACGGGAGAAGGAGTCTTTCTCCTCCCCGGGGCCCTTGTAGATGTTAGCGGTGGATGGCAGATCAGCACATCCGGGAAGGTCTCGGGAGGAGATGCGGGCAAAGTGGTTTTTCAAGGTTCGTCTCTCGTCCTCAACGGCGATCTTTTGGGCCAGTCCCTCCTGGGAAATAAGGGGGGTTCAATTAGTATGACAGCCCCAAATATCATCCTTGCAGCTTCCCCCGGCCTCCTTCCGGCGGGCTTTACGGCTGACTCGGCTGTCCCCCAGGAACTCCGTGGGCGTCTTGTCTTCGGCTTTGATCAACTGGACGGCACTGGTTTTACCAGTGTCACCATGAGAAGCGTGAACGATATCGTGTTTCAAGATGGAAGTCTTGGTCCGTCCCTCGCGAAGCTCTCCACAGCCTTTACAGAAGGGGGTGCGCGTTCCGGAATCCTCCTCGCGTCGCAGGATCAGATCGAAGCAAGTGGGATAACCCTGAGCGCAGGAGCCTCGGCATCCGTTACCGCCGGGCTCAGCAACCCTTATGGAAACGGGCTGCTGGTGCCACCAAATCCAAATCTCTCACCAACAGTTTTGGTTGGCCCGGGAGCGGCCGTTAAGACCTCTCCCGGCGGTTCCATAAGCGTGACGGCCGCTGTCGTTGATATCGCGGGGCTGCTGAGCGCTCCCGCGGGGACGATTACCGTGTTGTCACAGCAAGGGGCTTATACTGGAGATCTCACCTTACAACCTTCCGCAAGAATTCTTGCGGAGGGGTACAATCGGTTGGGCACCACCGCTGCGCTGAAGGGGTTACCCGCGCAGGCGACCCCGCTTTCGGGCGGCTCCATTACCCTCACGGCGGGCAAAGCGCTGAATCTCTCCCCGGGTTCCCTGGTGAGCGTGTCGGGCTCCTCACCGGTACAACAAGCAATCATTGCAGATGATGGAAGCCTTTCGTTCAGTACGCTTGCCGGGGCGCCCGGCACCATTAACCTTTCAGGATCGACGATCAACGGATTGTCGGGCGCGCAGCACGGGGTCCTGACGGGGCAGGCCTACCTTCAAGGACTCCAGGGGGGGACGCTTTCCGTCCAGGCGGGGACTTTGTCCCTGCAAATAGGTGATCTGACCCGTTTGAGGGATGGAGGATTCGACTCTGTTTCGTTGATAAGCGGCGGCAACCTGAACCTCTCCGGATCCGGCACAGTTTTTTTCGGCCGGGACCTCACGCTGAACGCGGCTACCATAGCCGGGCCGTCCACCTCTGGGGCGGACCAGCTTACGCTGGGGGCCCCGTGGGTGAAACTCCTGGGCGGCGGCACGGGCCAAGCCCCGGTACTGCAGTCCGGGCCGGCGCAAATCACCCTCGACAGCACTTGGCTGGACGTTACGGGAATAATAGGCTTTTCGGGCTTTAGCAGTGTAAGCCTTAAAGCGGCTCGAGATATGACTTTTACCGACCAACTATACCTTGACAAGTATACCGGGCTGCTTGCGGTTGCCGGTGATTTGACCCTCCAGGCCGCGCGAATCTATCCGACCACCCTCTCCCGCTTTACCATAGATACGACGAGTGCCCCTCTGCCTTACGGGAAGGTGACCATCCTTCCATCCGGAGTCCAGGTGGGCAGCGCCATTTACTCTGCCGGTGGAAGTCTGACCATAACCGCGGGTGGGCCCGGCATCGATCAAGAGGGAATGTTGGCCGCGCCCATGGGTAGCATCTCCCTTCAGGCGAACGCAACCGGCGGCCGGGTCTATCTTGCGCCGGGGAGTGTGACCACCACGCGAGGTAGTGATCTGTCTGTTCCGTATGGTGTGATTCAACTGGCGGATGACATGCAGACCCTTGGCGACAACATTTGGGCCGTTCGCAGCAAGGACAACGCGCTGGCGGTTCCCTACGTGGCTGTCGGGAGTGCCCCGGCGAAATCGATTCAAATCAGTGCACCGACCGGTGAAGTCATTGTGCGTGAAGGGGCCACCGTTGATATTTCCGGTGGCGGGTCGGTTTTCGCAGCCCGGTTCATCCCTTCCTATTCGGGCACGAATAATCCCCTCACCGGCAGTTGGGTCATCCTTCCCGACAACAGTGTTACCCTCCCGGGAAAGGGTGTCTACCTGCCCGGCACGACAGGGATACCCGCCGGTACCTATTCACTCCTTCCCGCAACCGACGCAAGCGGCAATCCAACAGCCTATGCCTACATGCCCAATGCAGTGATCATCACGCAGCAGGGCACTGCTACAGCGAGTTCGACGCCGTCGCTCTCCAGCGACGGCTATCCTATTGTCGCCGGGTACGCAACGACCGTGGGGACCACCCTGCGCGCCCCCCAGCCCACGGCGTATGTGGTGAGGCCTGCCTCGACTGTCCTCGCTCAGGGGTACTTCACAACACAGAGTGCGACGGCGGGAGACGCGGGCAGCGTCACGCTCGCTGGGAAAACCACTATTCTGAATGGGGCCATTCTGGCCAACGCTCTCAGCGGTTACAGCGGGGGTTCCATTGCGTTGAGCGGCTCCCTTGTCACAGTCCAGCCCTCAGCTACTGCCCTGCCGACCGGATTCGGGTTCTCTACGCCGGTCCCTGCGGAACTTGCCGGAACCCTGAATGTTGCTGCGTCTTCGCTCAGCGGTAAAGGGTTCAATACGATCGGGCTCGGATTTTCCAACCTGGCTGATCCCGTCGACTCCATCACGGCTTCACAGGTCACCCTTAAAGCGGGCTTAGTCTTGCAAGCGGAAAACATTATCGTGGCCGCGCAAAACCTCATCACCCTCGAGCCCGGGGCCCAGGTTCTCGCCCTCGCCCTCCCCGGGGACACGGGGCAGGCAAGCCTGATTTCTCCAACTGGAAAAGCGGTGATCGGACCAAATGCCGTCGTCCATGCCTCAGACGTGATCTCGCTCCAGACAGCGAGCCTCGATCTCCAGGGAACTCTCTTCTCAGACCACAGCTCGATCAATCTGACAAGCAGCAGTATCACCTTCATTCCCGACGGTACTCCCCGGCCATCAGGTTCCGGCCTCTTCCTCACCTCGAGTCAATGGGCAAGCTTCGGCAATACCTTCGATAATATCGCGCTGGCCACTGCTTCTGATCTGGTCTTCAACGGCACTTTTGACCTTTCCGCGAAGAACTCGCTCACGATAGACGCAGCCAGGCTGATGGACGTTGCTGCCGGGAGCACGGTCACGGTAGAGGCCCAGAGCATCACCCTTCAGAACACAGGCGCCGCAACCCCTGTTCCAGGCGCGACGCGGACGTCACAGATCACGCTGGTAGCTCCGGAGATGCAGATCGGCAAAGGGAATATTCTGTTCGACACCTTCTCCACAGTCAACCTGAACGCCCCAAACGACCTGACGTTCAGAGGAATAGGCAGCCTGTCGACAGGCGGAGGCGATTTGAATATCGCAACGTCGCGGCTGACGACTTCCTATTACCTGGAACCGGTCAACGCATCGGTGCCGCCGGTCTACACGGCAGCCAACTTCGCGATCAACACAGGCACGGGCAAAGTGACTATAAGCGCGGGCGGCGGCTCACCCGGAATTGCATCCACGCCGGGGGGAAGCCTCGCGATAACAGCGGGGGGTATCGACATCTCGACGCTGGTGCATATCCCTTCGGGCCAGCTTACTTTGACGTCCTCTGGTAATATTAATCTTGGAAGCGGAGCGCAGCTTCTGCTGCCCGGTATCGACTCGGCTCCCGGCGGTACCGTTTCTATGATGGCCACGAACGGTGGCGCCATTACCCTGGGGGCTGGGTCTCTAATCAGCGTATCCGCAGGCGGGCAGGGAGATGCAGGCAGCATCAGTTTGTATGCCCCAGCCGGGGGGGTAGTTCTCGCGGGAGATCTTACCGGGCAGGCCGCGCCGGGCGGACGCGGTGGCTCCTTCACGATGGTGACCGACGTTCTTGACGATCCCCTGAATTCCAGCCGGAATTTTAAGGATATCAACCGGAAATTATACGCGGGGGGCTTCAATGAAACGCTTGATATACGGGCTACAACAGGGAACATCGCGATTCAGTTCGGCGAGACCGTCCGTGCCCGCAACGTCACACTGACCGCGGACAGCGGAGCGATTGACCTTTCCGGCGCCATCGATGTCTCGGAGCCCGACCACGGAGGAACGGCCCAGATATATGCTCAGAACCTCACCGTGGGCGGGACCATTCTCGCGCAGGGCACGGGGACCAATGCTCAGGGTGGCGACGTAACCCTGAGTGTAGGTACCGGAATGCTCTACTTCAGCGGAGGCATCATCGATGTCTCGGGCTCGGGCACGGGTACCGGAGGCACCGTTACGTTCGTAGATCCGCCTCCCCCCCCGCCTAACCCTTCTCCAATCAACATGTCTCTTTCCGGGAGCATCAAAGGAGCATCGAGCGTAGTGGCTGAGGTGGACAAGGTTTACACGAATCAATTTCCGGTGATTACCTCGGCGGTAATCAGTCAGATCCAAACAGACGTTTCGAACTACATGAACACTTACGCCAGCAGTCTCAAGACAGCGCTCCTGGCGCATCTGGATGACGGCCAGGGCAATCCTTTGAATCCGGCGCTGTTCCATTTCCAGCCGGGGGTCGTCATCCAGCAGACCACCGGAGATATCACCCTCAGTCAGAACTGGGACCTGACCAGTTGGCGGTGGTCAGGCGAGCCGGGCACGCTTACGCTGCGGGCCGCGGGAAACCTTTACCTGCAAGGCAACATCACGGACAGTCCGCTGGTGCCCGGCAGTTCTTCGGCGAGTGACAATTATAGGTATCTGCTGAAGAGCACGGCTCAGCCCTCCTGGAGCATTGATCTGGTCGCCGGCGCGCAGACGGGCAGTGCCGATCTTCTCGCGGTGGTGCCGCAGGGTGTGCAGGGAGCTACGGCCGGAAACCTCTTCGTGGGCACTGCTACGGCGGGTCAGGTTGTCTATACCCAGACGGGGAAACTCAGTTTCGCTTCCGGCGGGGACACCACGGTCTACCCGAGTCCAACAAACAATAGCTTCATGATAGTCTCGGGGGCCGCCACGGCTCAGATGCCCTATTCGCTGGCCACCTATGCCGGGAACATCAACGGCAGTGTGGACGGTAGTCTCGTCCTTTCCCGGAACGCTGCAATCCAGTCAGCGACCGGCGACATCCGGATTCACGTGGGCAACGACCTCAATTTGATCGGAGGAGGCTCCAGTAACGACCCGAATAAGAATCTTGGCGCCATCAGGACAACGGGCGAGCGAAGTACCGTGACGGGCTCGGGACCCTACGTCGACTATCAGACCGATTCCAGCGGCAACCTTATACTGGATAGCAACGGGAATCCCATTCCAAAGCCCTACCGGTATATCGATTACTACAGCTTCCAGGGCGGCGGGGATATCGTCCTTGATGTCGGGGGTAATGTGGTGGGTACCCTCAACCCGAATGCATGGTTCTACGAAGGTAGATCAATAACCACAGCGCAAGGGATCAAGTACTATCCGGTCACAGCTTCCTTCTCGCAGGTGGTCAACCAGACGCAGGAGGTCACGCAGGGGATCGTGACTATGGCCGGAGGCGACATATCCATCAAAGCTGGAGGCAATTTCGACACTGTCCAGGTAGGGACGTTCGGGCAAGGGAACCTCCAGATCTATTCCGGGGGGAACATGGCAGGCCGCTTCCTGGTGCAGCAGGGGACGGGCGTGCTCAACGCCATGGGCAATTTCGGTGTTCCCAAGCAGATGATAGTGAGCTCGCTCGAAGCTGTCCCGCAGTTGATCGAGATGGGAGCGTCGCAGATCAGCGCATACGCCCAGGGGAACGTCGAAATCGGTGCTATCGTAAACCCCAACCTCGCCGAGCCTGCCTCGAGCAATTACTGGGACAACAGGTACGCTCAGAGTTCGTCTATAAGGCTGGCAGCTGCTACGGGCGATGTGAACATCTATAACTACGTGGACTCCAGCAAGTACGGCTACCTGAGCGGGACGAGCTATCTTCCGCCCTCGGTGCAGATTTCAGCGGGACGGGATATCCACGCGATGGTTTCCAGTACCCAGCTCCCGGCGCAGAGCGGAAGCCTGAGTATGCAAGCGGGGCGCGATATTCTCTTCGACTCACGCGTGACATGGGTCATGTCGGACGCGGACCTCAACACAGTATACCCCGGCCACCCGACCCTGAGTAAGCCATCCCCGGCCTATCTGAATACCGCGCATGCACCGGCTCCCGTCCACACAGGGGATGCGAGTCCGGTCATCATCTCGGCCGGGCGTGATTTGGTTGACGTTAACATTGTGCTCCCGAAGCTCGCTACCATTACGGCCGGAAGGGATATCGTTGACCTCGCGTATGCAGGGCAAAACCTAGCACCGGACGACGTGACGAGGCTCACAGCCTTTCGGGACATCGTATTTGGCCAGAGCGCCACAACAGCCACCGAATCGATTGTCGTGGGAGGGCCAGGGTACGTTGTAGTTCAGGCAGGCGGGAAAATCGATTTAGGTTATTCTGATGGTATTCAGACGGTTGGGAATTACGCAAACCCCTACCTCGGGGATACTGGCAGTTCTCTGGCAGTGGTGGCAGGACTCGCTCGTGAAATGACCGTACAGGAATTATCGAACTTCTTCGATAGCTTGCGCACTGCGGGAACCGATTACAGCAGCCGTTTGGCAGCCGGGGATACGGCAGGGGCTCAGTCGGTCGTAAATCAGGCGAGATCAAGCATCATCGGCCCCTTTCTGGACTCGGGGAGTGGGGGCGGAGATATCCTCATGACCTCATCACAGATTTCGACCACTGGCGGGGGCAGCCTCTTCATTGTCGCCACCGGAAAGCTGGACGTAGGAACGGCGACGCTCAAGAGCGCACAGAGCACCAACAACGAGAAGCAGACGGGTATTTTGACCCAGACCGGAGGAGGAATAAACGTTTTTGCGGAAGGCGATGTGAATGTGAACGAGGCCAGGATGATGACCTTCCAGGGAGGCGACATCACGGTATGGAGCGACCAGGGTAACATCAACGCCGGAAAAGGTGACAAAACAGCAGTTAGCGCAAGTCCGCCAAAATATATTTGTAACAATGGCGTCTGTTCGGTTACGTTTGCTCCTCCTGCCGTTGGGAGCGGCATACGGGCGCTCACGTACGCCCCGGGTGACAATGTGCCGGCCCCGCCGCCAGGGGATATATTCTTATTCGCACCACAAGGCGTCATAGACGCGGGCGAGGCGGGCATATCCGGAGGTAATGTGGTTTTGGGAGCCGTGACCGTGCTGAACGTTGCTAACATCTCCTTTTCCGTCGGGTCAGTGGGCGTGCCTGTGGCTTCCCAGGGTGTGACTCTGGGCGCTCTCTCCG
>Ga0209039_10001855_pt1 | contig 18868 bp, 16 predicted proteins | sample BogFormECP12_OM1_FD_188238 | JGI IMG/M metagenome (GOLD analysis project Ga0209039, IMG submission 188238) | Bog forest soil microbial communities from Calvert Island, British Columbia, Canada - ECP12_OM1 (SPAdes) (version 2) | ecosystem: Environmental > Aquatic > Freshwater > Wetlands > Bog ...
CGAGGCGCCCGTCCCCACACGAGCGGGCTACAGCAAGGCCGAATCCGCGCTAATGGATTCGGACTATGGACACGTCTCGGCACAACGTTTAGAAAATGACAACTATTCGTGTGGGGTTTGACCTGAGTTCCAGCTAAACAAGTCAAGCGTGAGAGCTTGAGTCGCAACCGGGAGGCATTGTGATCTCCAAGAGGCTGGCGGTCTTGGTGTGCGTAGCTATAGCTATGATGGTTGGAGGCAGCGCGCTATGTGCTGCGCAGAGCGAGGGGTTCTTCGCAAGCTGGGAGGACCGCGTTCGCGATACGCTGGCGCAGCAGCCTTCGTGGCCCATTCCGTTGGTCACGGCGTCGTCGGGGCTGTTGCAGGTGGCCCGCACCGATTTCGTCCGCCAAATCGCGCCCGCTCGGACCGATACCTGGAACTATGGCAACACCAAAGGTGTCAATGTGGTGCCCTGGTACAAGATCGAGTTCGATGTGCTGGTGCCGCCCTATATCCAGCACAACTCGAAGGCCGAGGATGGCTTTGGGGATTTTTCGATGCTGCTGAAGTACCGTCTGGCGGCAGGCAACGAGGCCCATGGCAACTATTCGCTGAGTTTTTCCCTGGCCGGCACTTTGCCGACCGGCAGCTACAAGAATGGAAGTCTCGACGCCACGATTTCACCCACCCTTTGTGGGGGCAAAGGTTTCGGAAGGCTCGACGTGCAATCGACTCTGGGCGCAATCTTGCCCGCGGGCGACACGGCGAAACTGGGCCGCGTCGTGGTGTGGAACACAGCAACGCAGTACCACCTCGGCAAGTTTTTTTGGCCGGAGATCGAGAACAACGCGACGTTCTATCATGGCGGCGCCAACGACGGCCGCGTGCAGGACTTCGTGACGCCGGGATTGATGCTCAGCAAGTTCAAGTTGGAGCGCGATCCTCGCAACCGTCTCGCCTTAGTTGTTGGCGGAGGGATGCAGATCGCAACCACACATTTCCATAGCTACAATCACGGACTTGTGCTCACCGCGCGGATGCTGTTCTGAGAGGGTGGGTCAATACCGCTTTCCCGCCTGCGTGACACGCCAGGCGCGTCTGGCCGGTGTCACTGGGTTTGTGAAAACCGGCTGTTGACTACTGTATAGCTACAGTATACACTATGCAGGGTGATAGTAAGCTTCCGGCATAAGGGTGTCGAACAGTTCTTCAAAACAGGGTCGAAGGCGAAAATTCAGCCAAAGCACGCGGATAAATTGCGACTGCAACTGGCTGCGCTCGATAACGCCAAATCCGAGAAGGACATGAACGCACCCGGGTGGAGGCTGCATCCCTTGCACGGCAATCTGGAAAACCACTGGTCGGTGGACGTCAGCGGCAACTGGCGGCTGACGTTTACATTTGAAGGTGAAGATGCCGTGCTCGTGGACTACCAGGACTACCACTGAGAGGTGTTTATGCGCATGCACAATCCGCCACATCCGGGAAGAGTTTTACGAGAGTATCTGGGAACGATGTCAGTCACCGACACCGCCAAGCACCTTGGGGTGACTCGGGTCGCCCTGTCGCGCATCTTGAATGGCAGCGCGGGAATTTCGGCAGCCATGGCGCTGAAGCTGTCCGACGCCCTTGGCACCAGCCCCGAACTGTGGACTGGCATGCAGGCCCAGTATGATCTGTGGCGAGCGTTACAGCACCACCATAAGAGGGTGACGCCATTTTTCATGGAAGCAGGGCGCCCACGCCCCGGCAAACCGCTCTCAAGGTCGGGCGGAAACACCCGTGCCCGTGCGGCGGGACGACCCTGAACTGAATCGGCTGAGTTCTGGATTCCTCTACCCTAATACTGCTTTCCCGCCTGCGTCTGGTTGGCAGCAGCCGTGATCTGGTTGCGGACGTCCCAGAGGTCTTTGTAGAGCCAGCTTTCCATGCGTTGCTGCAAGACTTCCACGGGCGTTCCCATGGTGCCGACGACGCGGCCTCCGATGATCCGTTCGGCGAGCTTGAGATGGTGAAAACGGAACAGCTGCGTGCGTTCGTCGAAGTCGAGCAGGCGCTCGGCAACATCGTGCAGGCCGAAGAATTCTTCGTGACGGCGGTAGAGATCGCCGATGGTCAGGCCGGCGCGGCTGAGCTGCTCGTGAAAGGCGTGGCCGAGGCGCGGGCCGATGTGGAGCAGCGAAAGGAATCCGGGAGAGTCGAGGCCGCTGCCGTGCCCCAGACCCGCGCGGATTATGTGATAGTCATACGGAGTAATGGTCTCCAGAATGTGCAGCAGTCCGATGGGGGGCTCAAGCAGCGAGATGGCGCGACGGATCAGGCGCGTGGCGTTGCCGTAGTCGGCCTGCTCGAGCGCTTCGAGGGCGCGACCGAGTTCGAAAGCCGCTCCCTTCATGAGCAATTCCGAGCTCTGGTGCACGACCAGGAAGGTCATCTCGTCCTGGTGCAGCAGTTCCTCGGGCGACTTTTGCAGGGCGAGGAGCTCGTCGGTGTGCAGATAGCGCTCGTAGTCGGTCGCTCCCTTGCCGGGAAGAATCGGTTTTGTCAATTCGTCGCGATGTGCCATGTAGAACCTATGCGCTATCAGGGCTGCAAGTGTTCGGCCGGATGATGCGGCGCCCACTGCGGATCTTCATCGGGCGTGACGATCTGGCCGTCGCGCATGTGGACAATGCGATCGCCATACTCGGCGGCCTCGGGATTGTGCGTAATCATGAGCACGGTCTGCCCCAAATCCTTGTTCGACTGGCGCAGCATGTCGAGGACGATGCTCGAGCTTTTCGAATCCAGGTTGCCGGTGGGCTCGTCGGCGAGCACGATGGCGGGGCGGTTGATGAGAGCGCGGGCGAGCGCGACTCTCTGCTGCTCGCCGCCGGAAAGCTCGTTGGGCCGGTGCTCCAGACGCTGGGCGATGCCGAGCATCCCGGTGATCTTCTTCAGGAACGCGGGATCGGGCTTAGCCAGGCCGGCGATGTCAACGGCGATTTCTATATTCGAGCGCGCGCTGAGTGTGGGCAGAAGATTAAATTTCTGGAAGACGAATCCGATCTTGCTCTTGCGCAACCGGGTACGCTCGCCGTCGGAAAGCGTGGCGAAATCCACGCCGTCGATGGTGACGCTTCCCGAGTCGGCGCGGGTCAGTCCGCCGAGCAGATAAAAAAGCGTGGACTTGCCGCTGCCCGAAGGGCCCACGACCGTGACGAATTCGCCCTTTTGCACGCTGAAGGAGATACCGCGCAGGGCTGGCACATCCACTTTGCCAACCCGGTAGGTTTTGCGCAGTTCCCTGGCTTCAATGAAGGCCGGCATCCAGTGAAAACCATATCACAAGCGTTATTGAGTCATTAAAACATTGAATCATTGAGACGTTTAGTCATCGACCCATTGCTTCAGGGTTTCAATGACTCAATGATTCAATGACTCAATGCCTCAATGATTCTGCTCATGCCACGGTCGCATGCTCGACGTCCACTGCACGGGCGCGGAGTTCAACTGAGCGCTTGGGACCGCGCTTGCGCACCAGCAACAGGCGAATGCGTTCCAGCAGCTCCGCGGGTTCGTACATTCCCTTGGGCAGAAAAAGATCGGCGAGCGTTTCGCGCTCGTAGATTTTGGTGCGACCGGAGATTAGCACGACCGGAGTCAGCGGAGAAAGACTTTTGACTTCTTCGATCAGCCGCGAACCATCCACACCCGGCATGATCAGATCGGTCAGCACCAGGTCAACGCCGCCGCGGCGGAAAGCTTCGAGGGCCAGTTCGCCACTGTTGCACGCGAGCACGCGGTAGCCTCGCGTTTCCAGCAGGATTTTGCGAATGGAGAGTGATTGTTCGTTATCGTCCACACAAAGGATCGTTTTCTTGGGCTTCATTGGCCTACGCCTAACCGGGAGACTGTCGTCACAAATGTTTTCTGAATTCGATGCCTGATTTCTTTTTTGAGATCTGGGAGCGAGGTGCAATGCTAAACACAATCGCGGCGTTGGTAAAGTAGCGCGCTCGCCAATGGCACTCCGGTGTTTGGCAAGATCGTGCCATCGGGTGGAGAACCGCGACTGTCGCAGCGTTCTGATCTTCTAGATCGCGAGCCTGACTTCACCGCGGAGAACTTCCACACAATTTCCACCGACACGCACATTGACCACCTGGTTATCTTGCCGATTACCCTGCCGAGTATCCTGCTGCGTGGCACGAACAAAAATGCTGCGGGGACGGTGCATTTCGTACGAAGCACATGCGTCAGATTTTGCCGTGCGCCAGGATTTCGCGCGCCAAAACGTAATCGCGGCCCGATGCGATACCATAGTCCCAGCCGGAACCGGCCTGGCCCCGGTGGACGGGCTGCTGGCCGCTGGATATTCTATTTTCTACTAATGCAGTAGGGCTTAATCGCGCTGGCCAGCCATCGATTTCAAAAAACTACGCGAGGAACCAATATGTCTCTACGCATCAACTCCGAAGCTCCCAACTTCACTGCCGAAACCACGCAAGGCAGGATCAACTTTCACGAATGGATCGGCAACGGCTGGGCCATCCTGTTTTCGCACCCCAAGGATTTCACTCCGGTATGCACGACCGAACTGGGCTACATGGCGGGTCTCGAACCGGAGTTTGCCAGACGCAACACGAAAATCATCGGGCTGAGCGTGGATCCGGTGACGAGTCACGGCAAGTGGGCCGCCGATATTGAAGAAACGCAGGGTCACAAGGTGACTTATCCGATGATTGGCGATCCGGAACTCAAGGTGGCGAAGCTCTACGACATGCTGCCCGCCGAGGCAGGGACCGCCAGCGAGGGCCGCACGGCGGCCGACAATGCCACGGTACGCACCGTGTTCGTGATTGGTCCGGACAAGAAGATCAAGCTGATGCTGATCTACCCCATGAGCAGCGGACGCAATTTCGATGAGGTGCTGCGCGCGCTGGATTCGATACAACTCTCCGCGAAGCACAACGTTGCCACGCCGGTGAACTGGAAGCCGGGGCAGGACGTGATCATTCCCACATCGGTCTCAGAAGACCAGGCCAGGCAGAAATATCCCGGCGGCTGGAAGACTGTGAAGCCCTATCTGCGAGTGGTGGCACAGCCGAAGTAGTAGTTCGTGGGCGGTTCGAAGCGAATCACGGAAGCCCCGGTGCCGATTGCAACCGGCGTGATCCGGAGCTAGGATGACGGCATGCGGAGACAGCCATGAGCGAGGATCGTCTTGATGAGCAGAATGCCACTGCTTCCCGCCGCAATTTTCTCAAAACCACCGGCGCCGTGACCGCCGGAGCGCTGGCTGGAAGTCTGCTGCCCGAAAGCGCAGCGGCATCGCCTGCTGCTCTATTCAACGCCCCGTTTAATCCCGCCACCGCCGGCGCCATGCCGACTCGCAACCTGGGGCGCACCGGCCACCGCCCAGGCATCTTCAGCCTGGGTGGACAAGCTGCCATCGAGCAGCCCCACAACGAAGCCGTTGCCGTACCCATCATCGAGCGCGCCCTTGATCTCGGCGTCAACTACGTGGATACCGCCGCGATGTATGGAGGCCCCGAGCGCTGGAGCCAGCGCTACTTCGGCCAGGTGATGAAGCATCGCCGCAGCCATGTGTACCTTGCCAGCAAGACGCATGACCGCACCCGCGACGGTTCGCTGAAACTGCTTGAAGAATCGCTCAAGTTGCTCAACACCGACCATCTCGACGCGTGGCAACTTCATCACATTGACAGCAAAGAGGAGGTCGAGCAAATCTTCGGCAAAGGCGGCGCCCTCGAAGCCCTCCTTCGCGCCCGCGAACAGAAGATGGTTCGCTACCTCGGCGTCACCGGTCACTCCGATCCCGGGGTGCTGATGGAGTGCCTGCGTCGCTTCGACTTCGATCAGATCCTGATGGCTGTCAACGCCGCCGACCCGCATCACCGCAGCTTCACCGAACACTTGCTGCCCATGGCCGTGGACAAACAGATGGGCATCATCGGCATGAAGATTCCCGCCCGCGGCCGCATCCTCAGTTCCTGGCAGCCGGACAAGAGCCACGACTCGGGCTGGAACCAGCCTGCTCCGAAACCCGGCGTTCTGGCGATGAAGGAAGCGCTTTATTTCACCCTCAGCCTGCCGGTGAGCACAGTCATTATCGGATGCGATTCCATTGCCCAACTCGAAGAAAACGTCCAACTCGCCCGCGACTTCACGCCGCTCAGCGCAACCCAGATGGCCGGCCTGACCGGACGCACCGAGCCCATTGCCAAGCAGGCGCTTTTCTTCAGAAACTGGGCCTGAGGGCTGAATACCTCGTTGTGATCTCTCAGCCAGCGGTGGACGGAAGGGCTAGAGTAGTCATTGCTGATAAAACAGAATTGAAAACAGAACGGAAGCGCATGCGGTCCGGTGATCGTCCCGGTCTTCAAAACCGGCGGGCGGCATCTTCGATGTTGCCGGTGTGTTCGACTCACACACGCTTCCGCCAATTGTCATCCAGGAAGCAAGCGACATGAAGACCTCATCACTCCTACTCTTGTTCATCGCGCTTTTGATCGTGATGGTTCCAGTGCGCTCAGGCGCTCAGGCCGCCGAGTGGCGCGACGATCTGGTGGATCGCATGACTGGCGACTGGAAGCTGGAGGGCCAGGTCATGGGGCGCGACGCGCATCACGAAGTCCAGGCCGAGTGGGTTCTCAACCACCAGTTTCTTCGCATCCACGAAAGGACGGATGCGGGCGCGCCCGGCTCCGAACACCGGTACGAGGCGACCTGGTTTCTCGGTTACGATCCGGTGAGCGAGCGCTACGTGCTGCATCTACTCGACGTCTTCGGAGCGCGCTTCTCAGAAACCCTCGGCTACGGCACGCGCGACGGCAACGCGATCCGCTTTGTCTTTGAGTATCCCGACGGCCCGTTCCACACTACCTATCGCTGGTCACCGGAAAAAGACACCTGGCAATGGCTGATGGAGCAAAAAAACAAAGACGGCAAGTGGACGAATTTCGCCGACCTCAAGCTCACGCGGGTTTCGCGGTAGGTGGGAAGTGGGGGCGGCGAAAATCAGCATGCGCCGATGAGCAACTGATCTTGGCCGCTCGTCCAACCGGCGACGCTGCCGAGCTTCGCTCAGCTTCGACGGGCGGAACGTCCGTCGCCACACGAGATTCCAAAAAAAAGCAGTGGGACGCGTGGTTGGCGCGTCTCACTGCTGGGGTAGAGTGTTGCTATGCTGCATTGCTACGCTGGAAAAAATCCAGCGCAGTGTTACCTTCCATGTCTGCCGCCACCGCTGCTCCCGTGCGACGACCCGCCACCGCCGTGCGAGGATCCACCTCCACCGTGCGACGATCCGCCGCCGTGGCTGCTAGGCGCCGAATGGCCACCGCTGGGAGCAGAACGCCCGCCACCGCCGTAACCCGGAGCCGAGCGTCCGCCGCCACCGCTGTAGCCGCCGCGGTTGCCGCCATACGGGCCAGAACCATATCGACCTCCGCCGTAAGAGCGCGGCGTGACGATGGGCTGCCTCATGTTGAGTGGCGGACGAGAGTATCCGCTGTAACCACGGCCCGCTGAACCCGAATTGCGGGAAGAGCCGTACGAACCGCGGTCTTCTGTGCGGCCCATCGATGGGCGTCCGCCCGACCCACCAGGCCTGGCTGACTCAGAAGACGAGCGCGGCGCCATCGGCGAAAATTTCTGCCAGCCGCCGTTGCTGCTGCCACTTTCGCGAGCGGTTGTCGAGCCACTCGAATTGCCGGGTCTGGTCGCCGAACTACCCGAGTTGCCTCGTGTTTCCGAACTTTGGCCGGAGCGCTGGAGCCCGTTGTTCAAGCTGGTCCTCGAGCTGCTGTTTCCGGGCCTCGCAACGTTTCCGGTCGACCTGCCATTCGGCGCCGTTGCAGTGGCGCCTCGGGCTGAGAAGAAGTGCTGATTCTGCGCCACGTTCCGAGTCGTGGAGGCAGCCGCCGGGCGTCCGCTGGCCGAGAAGCTCTCGCGGCTCGGAGTTACGGGCAGTCTGCCGGTCGAGAACCGCGCATTCTGGAACTGCGCATGACTCATCGGCTGAGCGCTCATATGGCCTCTGCCGAACTCGTTGGCCGAGACAGTCGTCCCGCCGCGGAAGTTCGCGTTGTGCATCGCCAGGTTCACGTTCGAAAATCGCGTGCCGCCGTGCAGCGGAGCAAAACCGCCACGGTTGAACTCGCCAAAGCGGCCCTCGCCGAAGCGCCCACCGCCCCACCGGCCCCACCAGGGATGGAAATGGTCACACGGTCCCAGAGGAAGCCAGCCGATCGAGCCCCAGCCGCCACCCCAGCCGAATCCGAATCCGAAACCACCGCCGAAGCCGAAGAACGAAACATAAGCCGGCGCCCAGATCGGACGGTAAAACGGATACCCGTAAGCCGGACCGGGCCACCAAGCCCAGGCTCCGTCATACATCATCCAGCGACCGTAGTGATACGGAGCCCAGCCCCAGGGATCGTACGAAACCCAGGTCCATCCCCAATAAGGCTCATACACCCAGCGACCGGCGCGATACGGAGCCCAGCCAGGGTCCACGGTTGGCCGCCACACTGGACCATAGTCCGGAACTTCCGACCAGGTGCCGTGCGAGTCGAGATCTTCGGTTCCTACGTAGTAATCGTTAGTGCGCCGCCGCGATACCGAATTGCGGATCATGTTGTCGCGATCCGTGTTCCACTGGTCAAAGTCATCCCGAGCCGGCGCTTCGCCGATCTTGTATTGCGCCTGATCGCCGGCGCCCTGAATGGTAATGAACTGATTCTGTCCCACACGCGTGCCGCCTTGCGGAGTCGTAACTTCCACTTCGCCTTTGCGGACCAGCACTTCGGTGTGATCGTCGGCCGTCACCAGAATTCGAAAGCTGGATTCGCGGCGCTCGGTGCGAATGGCAACGTTGGGCGTATCGATTTCCGCATCCGCATCGCTGTTCTTGAAGACGGAGTAGTTCGCCATTCCGTGCCCAAGTTGAATCTGGATTTGCGAGCGGGAGAGCTGCGTGATGTTAGCCTGCGAATGCTCCGCAAGGCGCAGCATGTTGGCATAGTCGAGCTGAAGTTCGGTGCGCGCTTTGTCGCCGGTAGAAACACGGTCACCCGCGAGCACGGGAGCATTGAGCGCAGCCGCCGACCAATCCTTGGAATCGCCACGCTGCGTGGAGACGTCGCCGTGAATCAGACTGATGCGCGCCACGCCGCGGGTCTCCTCCGGAGCCGGCGTGTTGTAACTCGGGTTGCTGCCTGAGTTGTTCGGGCCTGGTTGCGACGGGCCCTGATTCATCGTGCGTTGGTCCATCGAACCTTGGTCGTTCGCACCCTGATCCATCGAACCTTGGTCGTTCAAATCCTGGTCCATCGCACCCTGGTCCATCGAACCCTGGTCGTTGGGACCCTGCATTGGGACGCCCGCCGACGGCTTCGCCTCTTGATCCGGCGCCAGGTCGTCCGCATTCTGAGCGAAGGCAGCGCCTGGAATCGCCATCATCAATCCTAGAAGTGCCGCTATTAACTTGAGTCTCATAGATACCTCCACCCTTGCTCGGGACAAAACTCTGCCTGAAAGAATGCAGGCCGAGTGCCAATGCAGGGCGATGAACGGAAATTTGATTAACTGCATTGTTTGCAGCTAGTTAAGAGTGGGATGGCAGCCGGGACAGGCGGCGCTTCACGGGCTTCCGGTGGCCCGGTTCCACCAGAGTGGTGGTTTTCGGCCAGGGAGCCGATCCATCGTTTCCAGGGCGCAAGAATCAGGAGGTCCCAGAGAGACTATTGAAGAGGTTTTCGATCACCCGATGACCCGATGATCCGCTTCACTCGGTTTCGTTGTCGTCAATTCCAATCTTCGACAAGCGGTACCGCAGCGCATTCCGCGAGAGGCCAAGCAGACGCGCGGCTTGCGATTTGTTGCCGCCAGCGCGCTTGAGCGCCTCACGAATCATTTCGTCTTCCCACTGGTCGAGGGTCATGCCGTCGGGGAGGAAGCGATCGGACGCACCGCCAGCCAAAGAAATGGTGCGATTGCGCGGCGAGTCGAGTTGTATGTCGCTCGATTCCAACTGGTTGCCCGAGGCGAGCGCGCAGGCGCGTTCGATGACGTTTTGCAATTCACGCACATTGCCCGGCCAATAATGACCGGCTAGAAGCTGCATGGCGGCGGGCGAAATGCCGGTGATTTTTTCCTCTCTCCCGGAATCTTTGGCGAAGCGCGCGAGGAACAGGTTCGCTAATCCAGAGATATCTTCTTTGTGTTCGCGCAAGGGCGGGATATCGATCGGGACCACGTTGAGCCGGTAGTAGAGGTCTTCGCGAAAGGTTCCGTCTTCGAGCGCGGCGCGCAGGTCGCGGTTGGTGGCAGCGATCAGGCGAACATCGACTTTGATGGTGCGCGTGCCGCCCAGGCGCTCGAACTCGCGCTCCTGCAGCACGCGGAGAAGTTTGACCTGGATGGCGGGCGGCACGTCTCCGATTTCGTCGAGGAAGAGCGTACCTTTGTCGGCCAGTTCGAATTTGCCCGGCTTGCTGGTGGCGGCTCCGGTGAAGGCTCCTTTTTCGTAGCCGAAAAGTTCGCTTTCCAACAGATTTTCGGGAATGGCGGTGCTGTTGATCTTGACGAAGGGACCGGAAGCGCGGCGCGACTTTTCGTGGATGGCGCGGGCGATGAGGTCTTTGCCCACTCCGCTTTCGCCGCCGAGCAGCACGGTGGAGTTGGTGGGTGCAACCCGTTCGACGGTGGCCAGCACTTCCTGCATTTTGGGACTGATGGCGACGATGTTGGGGTGGCTGTACTTCTGTCCAAGGGCTTCGCGGAGCGAGCGATTCTCCTCGCGCAGGCGGGAGTTATCGAGCTCCTTGTGCACCACCATCCGCATTTCAGCCAGGGAGAATGGTTTGAGCACGTAGTCGCTCGCGCCCGCTTTCATCGCCTCGACTGCGGTTTCAACCGATCCGAACGCGGTCATGACGACGATGGGCAACGCGGGGTTTTGCTGCTTGGCGCTTTGCAGAAGTTCGAGCCCGCTCATGCCGGGGAGTTTGAGGTCGGTGAGGACGAGGTGCACCGGTTCGGAGGCGAGCAGCTTCAAACCAGTTTCGGCGTCGGCGGCGGAGAGCGTCTTAAAGCCGTCATCGCCGAGGTTCAGTTCAAGCAGGCGGCGCATTTTGGCTTCGTCTTCGATGATGAGGATGGTCGGCATTTGGTTAGCTCGTGTGGGGACGGGCGGCCTCGCCCGTCCAAGCCGAGCGCAGCTCGGCAGTTGCCGGCGGCTCAGCGGTTTCTTCCAGCGGAAAGAAGAGCGTGAATACGGCGCCGCCTCCCGGGGCGTTCTCGACATGGATCGTCCCATGATGACCGTCCACGATCTTCGAAACGATGGAGAGGCCAAGTCCCACACCGGTTTTCTTCGTGGTGACAAACGGGTTGAAAATTTCTTCGCGCAGTTCTTCGGGAACGCCGTGGCCGCTGTCGGCCAGGCGCAATTCCACTCCTTCCCGATCGTTCTGCAGAGCGGGTCGAACCTCGACCCGCAGCGTGCCGCCGTGGTCCTCCATGGCTTCGTAGGCGTTTTGCACGAGATTGAGGAAGGCTTGCTCGCACAGGCTTTCGTCGAGCAGAACGGGTGGCAGTCCGCTCGCGTAGTAGCGCTCGACGCGCACGTCTTTACCGGTGAAACGTCCGGCGACAATTTGCAGGACGCGATCGAGAAGGGCGACGAGGTTCGCGGGATGCGGTTCGGCATGAAGGGGACGAGCGAAGTCCAGAAACTCGGTGACGAGGGCACTGAGCCGGTTGACCTCGGTCGAAATGTATCCGGCTAACTCCCGGGCAAGCTCGTCGGAGGCCTGCAATTTCTGGGTCAACATCTCGGCCGAGCCCTTGATGACTCCGAGGGGGTTGCGAATTTCATGAGCCAATCCGGCGGAGAGCTGGCCGAGAGCGGCCAGGCGTTCGGAGCGCCGCGCTTCCGCCTGAGCCTGCTCGAGGCGGCGATTGGTTTCGGCGAGGCGTTCGGCGAGTTCACGGTACAACTGGGTTTGATGCTGGCTCTGCTGCGCGAAGCGGTTGACGACCATGGCGGCGAGGAAGAAAAACATGATGCGCAGCGCCAGGTAGCCGAAGGCCTCGGGAGTCAGTTCGTATTCCTGCATGGCGGGATAGAGATACGAGCAGTAGGCGGCGGACGCAAGCAAGGTCCAGAGCAGCGTCAGCCACGGGCCGCAGTAGAGTGCCGCGGTGACGACCGGAAGATAGTAAATAGGATAGTAACTGCTGTTGATACCGACTTCGCCGGTGTGGTCGATGAGCAGGGTTGCCAGCAAAATCTTAAGGAGGATGACATAGAAGACTCCTCGTTTGGGGAAGTGGGAGATCAACTTTGTCTCCAGCAACTGCACAATTCCGATGGCGAGGAGAATTAACTGCTTGTGCCATTCCAATTGCGGAGGGAGCACAGCCAGTCCGGCGAGGAAGAGGAGCCAGATCGTGAGCCAGACTGCGTCGAGACGGCTAAGCCGCCGGGACTCGGGATCGAAAATGGGAGGGGCAGGTGCCACGCAGCTTCCATCCAACCGCAGAAAGCCCTTCGGCGTCAATTGGACGGGCGGCTTCCTCCGGTGCTGGCTGCACACATAAGGATTTCCAATCACCTACATAAATAGTTTCCACTTCCGCAAAGGGCGGGTCAGCGGCTATTGTTATGGTGCTGTGCGTTCACGGCGAGGAGTCAGAAGGGATCCATGAAGAATTCCGCCACCGTTTGTCTTACGCTGGTAATGGTGTGTCTATTCGCGATCGGCGCGCTGGCGCAGGCTTCAGGCGGGAATCTCGCCGCGAGCGGGACTGGCGCCGCGACTGAGGCGCAATCGGCGCGGATCGCAAAATTGGAACAGGCGGTGGCCGACGCCAAATCCTCCGGCGACAACGCCTGGATGCTGACGAGTTCCGCCCTGGTCCTGATGATGACCGGACCCGGCCTGGTATTGTTCTACGGCGGGTTGGTGCGGAAGAAAAACGTCCTGTCGACGATGATGCAAAGCTTCGCGCTGATGGCCATCGTCACTCTGCTGTGGGGCCTGGTCTCCTATAGTCTGGCATTCGCTCCGGGAAACAGCTTCATCGGCGGCTTGCACAACGTCTTTCTTCGCGGCGTGGGAGCGCAACCTGACCCCGATTACGCCGCGACCATTCCGCTCCAGACATTCATGGTGTTCCAGTTGATGTTCGCCATCATCACCCCGGCACTCATCACAGGCGCGTTCGCGGAGCGCATGAAATTCAGCGCGATGACAGCCTTCATGGTGCTGTGGTCGCTCGTGGTGTATGCCCCCATGGCGCACATGGTCTGGGGGAAGGGTGGCCTGCTGAATGCCTCTCTCGACGGACGGTTCCCCTGTCTGGATTTTGCCGGCGGCACAGTGGTGCACGTCACCTCGGGCGTATCGGCGCTGGTGTGTGCGTGGTATCTGGGACCTCGCATCGGCTATCCGCAGCAGTCCATGCCTCCTCACAGCGTGGTTTTGAGTTTCATTGGGGCCTGCTTGCTCTGGGTGGGATGGTTTGGGTTCAACGCGGGCAGTGCGCTGTCGGCTGGGGCTCTGGCTACGAGCGCATTTGTCGCCACGCATTTTGGCGCCGCCGCCGCAACCCTCGGCTGGAGCGGGGCGGAGTGGTGGAAAAGGGGGAAGCCCAGCGCACTGGGCGCGATTTCGGGAGCCGTGGCCGGGCTGGTCGCGATTACCCCAGCGGCCGGTTTTGTCTCGCCCATGTCGGCGATCGCCATCGGATTGGCCGCTGGCATTGTCTGTTTCCTCATGGTGACCAGGGTCAAGGCTATGTTCCGATACGACGACTCGCTCGATGCGTTTGGCGTTCACGGCGCGGGTGGAACTCTGGGAGCTCTTCTGACGGGCGTCTTCGCTTCGAGCGCCGTGAATCCCATCTTTAAGAACGCTCAGGGACGCACGCTGGCTTCGGGATTGCTCGAGGGCAATGCCCACCAACTACTCAATCAACTGGTCGGGGTAGCGATTGCCTGGGGACTGGCGATCGTGGGAACCGTGGTCATCCTGAAGCTGGTGGACATCACCATCGGCCTGCGCGTTTCAGAGGACCACGAGATGCAAGGTCTGGATCTTTCGCAGCACGGCGAAGAGGGATATTCTTGGGATTCGCCTGCATAACGAGAAACCGAAACGGGGCGATGGAAGCAACGGGACGGAGAACCATGACAAAGGTCGAAGCGATTATTCAAGTTTCCAAGCTCGAAGCCGTGAAAGACGCACTGCACGAAGTGGGCGTCGAAGGCATGACGGTTTTTGAAGCCAGAGGCCATGGCCGGCAAAAAGGACACACCGAGTTTTACCGGGGACGCGAGTATACGGTGGACTTGATCCCGAAGGTGAAACTCGAGATCGTGCTGGCCGATGAGATGGTGGAGAAAGTCGTGCAGGCGATCACCACCGCGGCCCGTACGGGAAAAATCGGCGACGGAAAGATTTTTCTTTCGCGCATCGACGAAGCGATTCGGATTCGCAACGACGAACGTGGCGAGAGCGTGCTGTAAGCGCACGAATTTCGAAACGGCGGATCGACAGCAAAAGATCGACATCCCCCTCGTCTGCTTATTGCTAAGCAGAGTGGAATAAAGGCTGGAGCAGGGGTTAAACAGTTCGGGGAGAGTGTCATCGAAATGACCACCGTGGCCACCGTCCGCAGTGAGTTGCGGGACCTGTACTTGCGGGAATCCGCCGCCATCGAGCAGGAGTTTTCCGTTACTAGTGAAGGGCGCACGGCGCTCGCCAGGCGCACGGCGCTGGTCGATTCGATTGTTCAGCGGCTCTGGAACGAAATCATCGTTGGCGCTAACTCCGATTCGTCGCCTGATTCAATGTCTGCCGGCTCGGACAGCCCTAAGAATTTCGCGCTGGTGGCAACCGGTGGATTCGGGCGCGGCTGGCTTTTTCCGCACTCCGATATTGATCTACTGTTTCTCCACGCCGGCAGCGGGTCCGAGAGCGAATTCAAAGATCCCATCCGGCGCTTTTCGCAAGAGCTGTGGGACCTGCGTCTGAAGCTCAGTCCCGCCACGCGAAATTTGGCGGAGTGCGAGAAGTTAGATCCGAACAATGTTGAGTTTGCCATCTCGCTGCTCGACTGCCGCTATCTGGCGGGCGATCGCGAGCTTTTTTCGCGGCTGCGCGAAAAAGCTATTCCTCGCCTGGTGGGGCGCGAATGCCAGAACCTGATCCAGAACCTGGGCGAGATTACGCGCGCGCGTCATCACAAATTTGGCAATACCGTCTTTCACCTGGAACCGAACGTGAAGGATGGGCCCGGCGGGTTGCGCGACTACAACGTCGCCAACTGGCTGGCGCTGATTTCCGCGATGGAAAAGTTGAAGGTGTGGCCGGACACGAAAACGCTGCTGCCGGTTTCTTCGCGGAGGGCGCTCGACGCGGCACTGGACTTCCAAATGTCCGTGCGTTGCTTTCTGCACTTCCGGCACGGACGTCATGACAACACGCTCACCTGGGAGATGCAGGACGAAGCGGCGGCGAGAAAGATTGGCGCCAGCGACGCGGAAATTTCGAACGCGGCGGACTGGATGCGCGTTTACTTTGGCCACGTACGCAGCGTGCACCGGGTCTGTAGCCAGTTGCTGGAAGAGATTCCGGCGGCCTGGTCGTCGTTGTACCGGCAATTCCAGGGCTGGAGGTCGCGGGTCGCAAGCGCGGACTTCTCGGTGGTGGATGGACTGATCTTTCTCAAGCAGCCGCAGCAACCGGATGGGCTGCGCGATCCGGAGATGCTGTTGCGGCTTTTTCATTTCATGGCGGAACATGGCCTGAAGCTGAGCACAACCACCGAATATAAAGTCGAGCAGGCGCTGCCGGCGCTGGCGGCGACGCCTCCGCGGGGCGCCGAGTTATGGCTTTACATGCAGGAAACGCTGGTGCAGCCGCATGCCGCCGACGCTCTGCGCGCCATGAACGCGCTCCGCCTGCTGCCGCTTCTGCTGCCGGAACTAAAAGGAATTGAGGCGCTGGTGGTGCGGGATTTTTACCATCGCTATACGGTGGATGAGCACTCGTTCCTGGCGATCGAACATCTGCATCGTCTGAAGGAATCGAAGTCGGAATGGGACCAGCGTTTTGCCGAGTTGCTGAGCGAACTCGAACAGCCGGAACTGCTTTACCTGGCGCTGCTGCTGCATGACTCCGGCAAAACCGTGCCCAGCGAGAATCACGTTGAGCTTAGCCTGCAACTTACCGACAGTTGCGCGGAGCGGCTGGATCTTGATCCGGTGGACCGCGAGATGGTGCGATATCTGGTGGCGAGCCATCTGGAAATGTCGGCGGCGATGCGGCGCGACGTGTTCGATCCCGCGAATGTGAAGTCGTTTGCGGAAAAAGTGGGAGTGCCCGAGCGGCTGAAGATGCTGTGCCTGATGACTTATGCCGACATCAAAGCCGTGAACCCGGAGGCCATGACGCCGTGGAAAGCGGATAGCTTATGGCAGCTATACATTGCGTGCGCGAATTATTTGAGCCGGAGCGCCGATGAACGCGTGCACACGGGTAGTGACAAAGACAGCGCGAGCGTTGGAGTAGTAAACCTGACTCATCTGCGCTCGCTGGCTCGGGTTGCAGGCAAGAAGTTCAACATTTTTCTGGAAGGCTTGCCGCAACGGTATCTGCGGATCCACGGCGCGACGGACGTTCTGGCGCATGCCGAAATGGCCGCCCGGGTGGGGCAGGACGGCGTCCAACTGAATTTGAAGCAGATCCGTCATTGGTATGAGCTGACGTTGGTCACGACGGACCGGCCCTTCCTCTTTGCTTCGGTTTCTGGAGCGCTGGCGGCGTGGGGCATGAACATCGTGAAAGCAAATGCCTTCTCGAATGCCGCAGGCACGGTGGTCGACACCTTCTATTTCACCGATCGTTTTCGAACGCTGGAAATGAATTTGCAGGAATGGGAGCGTTTGAGAAAAAGTATCGCGGCCGTGGTCAAAGGAGAAACCGATGTGGCGCGCATGCTGAGCGACCGCTTGAAATCGGAGAAGGCGGACAGCACGAAGGTCAAGATCGCGACGCAGATTGAGTTCGACGATAGCTGTTCGGCACAGAGCACGCTGATGCAGGTTCTGACCCAGGATCGTCCGGGATTGCTTTACCGGATGTGCTCGCTGGTCTCGAAGCACGGCTGCAACATCGAAATTGCGCTGATCGAGACCGAGGGGCAGATGGCGATCGATGTCCTATATCTGACATCAGGCGGAGCCAAGTTGAGCGCGGATCGGCAGGCGGCGCTGGGGCGGGCGCTGCGGGAAGAGCTTGCGGCGAAATAGGTCGTGTAGAGCGGACACTCTTGTCCGCTGCCGTTGGCGTTGATTTTGAAAGTTGACTAGGAAGGTCAAGATCAACTACAAGGTCAAGAGCAGCGGACAAGAGTGTCCGCTCTACACAAGACTACCGATCCGCGTAATATCCCTCCCGGGTTTGCACCGTCAGGTCTTTTTTCTTCACCTGCAACTGGACGTGATGATAGCCGGACGCAGTGCTGTCTTTGTCGGGCGTATAGCCCATGTTGTACTGGGTTCGCAGTTCCTCGACAATGCTGTCGTAGATCTCGCCGACGGTTTGCTTCTTAGTGACTTCAAAAAAACGTCCACCCGTTTCTTTGGAAATCCGCTCGAGAATTTTCTTGCCATCGGCGCGCGGCTCCTCGGGATGACGTTGGCCTCCGCCGGGACCGCGCCGACCTCCGCCACCTCCGCCCGGCCATCCACCTCCGCCACCGGGCCAGCCGCCACCACCGCCACCACCAGGGTACCCGCCGCCCCGGCCCATTCCGCCGCCCTGCCTTTGGCCTTCGTCGCGATGAGATTCCGCGAAATAAATGGAGTAAACAACGGTGTCGGCACGTTGGGCAGACTCGATCGCGCTCTCCAGGTAAGTCTTGCTGCCGCGGTCAACGCCGTCCGTGAGAATGATGAGGGCCTTCCGGCCCTGCTGCTTTTTCATTAACTCGTTCGACGCCAGATACACGGCGTCGTAAAGCTGAGTACCGCCGGTACGGTGCGATCCCGATCCGGAGCGGGAATCGCCGGAGTCGTTCGGATCGTTCGACCTCTCACGGTCGGATGGCGTCTTGAGCAAATCGAGCGCCGCTTGCAGCTTTTCCCGGGATGACGTCAAGTCCTGCAACAGTTCCACTTCCTTGTCGAAGTGAATGAGGAAGGCTTTGTCCTTAGGCTGCACGAGCATCTGATCGAGAAAACTGCGGCTCGCGTTGCGCTCCGCGTCGAGGACGTTGGTTTGACTGCGGCTGGTATCAACGAGCAGACCCAGCGTGAGCGGGAGATTCGCTTCCTGCGAAAAATAGCGGATAGTCTGCGGGCGGCCGTCTTCCTGAAGAGTGAAATCGTCTTTCGCGAGGTCGCGGACGATCTTGCCATGCTTGTCGCGAACCGTGACGGGCAGCGTGACTACTTTCACGTCGACGGCGATGGTGGCAGCGGGTTCCTGAGCCCGCATCAACGGGCCGACTCCGGGAAGAGCGGCCAGCGCGGCGATCAGCGCATAGGCAACCGCCTTCCACCCGGATGAACGGTTCGCATTTGTTTCTCTACTTGGCCGGTTTTTATGCGGCCGGGCCTCATTCACCTTGCGTCCTCCGCTTATCGTTTATTTCAGACGAATCTTAAGAGCGCTGAATCTGCACAAGAAAATAGTGTACACAGCCAGGATCGCACCCGCCCAACTGGGGAAGGCAACCGTTAACCGGTACAGGAGACCTGCGGCAATCGGATGGGACTGCTTTTCGGGACTGGATTTGTCAGCGAACATGGGCAGCCATGCGAGCATCGTTCATCAGTGACCAACCCTCAGGGGCTAAAGCCTGC
>Ga0209039_10001856_pt1 | contig 18865 bp, 13 predicted proteins | sample BogFormECP12_OM1_FD_188238 | JGI IMG/M metagenome (GOLD analysis project Ga0209039, IMG submission 188238) | Bog forest soil microbial communities from Calvert Island, British Columbia, Canada - ECP12_OM1 (SPAdes) (version 2) | ecosystem: Environmental > Aquatic > Freshwater > Wetlands > Bog ...
TCCTGGCCACCGCGCACAAGCTGATCAGAGTGATGTTCTCGATGTTGGTAAACCAAAAATGCTTTGAACCGGAAAGGAGGAAATAAATATAGTTGACTGAAAGTGTGAATTTAAGATTTCTCACTCTTGTACCACGTTTCAGGCGGTAATAGCGTAGCACCAGAAATGAAAAGTCAGGGGCACCAATAATGAGGGGAATGAAACGGTCGAGAGAAGGGAATGCGCTCAATGGCTACCTCTCGCCCCTGCCTCTTTCTCCCTCGACCCTCGCCGTATACGACTAAGGTCCTATAGACAGTATCCCCGCTTGGAGCATATTCTTCGTACAGTCCCACAAAGTCCTTACCAGAGAAACGAAGCACCTCTCATGAATTGTGATGCGACAAACCGCACCTTGTGTGATCGACGTCCCATTGAGTCCGCAGTCGAAAACACACCCGGCGTGCTGCAGGGCCCGTATGTTAAAAGAGATAGCTTGATCTTTAAACAATGCCATAGTTGGTTTTCTGTCTGAATATATTCAAGGGAGATTATTATGGGTGACTGGATAACGAGGTTTAACACGTTTATGGTGTCTTATCTGATGCCGGTTGGCTGGAAAGTTATTGGTGCAGTTGTTCTCTGGATTGTTGGCAGTTGGGCGATTAAAATCATCAGAAATCTGTCGGTAAGAGGAATGGGGGCTCGGAAATTGGACCCTACTCTCATAAAATATTTTGAGGCTACAATCGGAGTTGTATTACGGATGGTCCTTGTCATCGCAATACTTGCCATATTCGGCATCGAGACAACATCTTTTGTTGCCTTCATCGCCGCCGCAGGTGTCGCCATCGGCATGGCGTGGGGGGGCCTCCTGGCCAACTTTGCGGCTGGAGCATTTTTGATAATTCTGAGGCCATTTAAGGTTGGCGATATGATTACCGGAGCTGGCGTTACCGGTGATGTTAAAGAAATAGGCCTTTTTGCAACAACTGTAGACACCGTGGACAACCTGCGTGTTATCGTAGGAAACAACAAGCTCCTCAGTGACAATATCATCAACTATACAACCAATCCCTTCCGTCGTGTGGATTTGAAAGCACAGCTTGCCCACGGGGTCGACCCTTTTGAGGCAGCGGCAAAACTGAGAGAACGGCTGAAACAGATTCCCAATGTGATCTCCGACCCGGCGCCGCACGTTGAGATCGTGGAGTTTACCATGGCGGGGCCAGTTCTTTCTGCCAATCCCTTCTGCCACAACAATAACTATTGGCAGGTCTTTTTTGATACAAACAAGGCGATCGCAGAGGTTGGCGCGGCGGCAGGGTATCCTCCGCCATGGATTCCAGAGGGCCGCCCTAACACCCTTTGCAGTGATCACTGATCACTGCTTTTCATCTCAGCGGAGAGGCCCCGTGTTTCGACGATCCTCTGCCATGTGTCGTTTCGCCGTTTCGCTGGCCGTTGTTATCGCCGTGTCCTGCCATCCGGGGACGGACCTGCTCGCAAAGAGCAAGTCGCGCACCCCGGTTACCTCGAGCGTCAAAGGCCTGGAGATGTCGCCGGAGGAACTCCGGGTCCGCGTGCGTGCCCTGATCCGTCCGACGCTGGGGATCATCGAGGAAAGCGCCGACCGGATTATCGCGAACACGTCGGACCCTGCGGTGCGACGGGGTGGCCTGACCTTGAAGATCGAGATGACGACGACGATGCTCGCCGCGATGCTCCGGAGCGACCCCGTGCTGGCCCTCGCCGACGCGTGGGGGTGCGTGCTCCAGGCCGGGGACGGGCTGGCGCGACCGGACCTGCAGGCCAAGTACGGCCAATCTGCTGCCAGAGCCTCCGAAGCCCTCGCACTGGTCGACAAACAGTTCCGCGACTTCGTCGCCAGCGTGCAGGCCGGCCCCTTCGCTGAGAAGTTCGCGTCCGCCGTGCGACGGTGGGCGGACGGCCATCCCATCGAAGGGGCGCTCTACCGCAGGCCGTCCATAGATAGCGCGGTGGCGGAGTTGCTCGCATCGTCCGGAGCGAACGGGGTCTTCGCGGCGCTCGGCAGTCTCGACGAGACAGCGGCGGACGTAATGACCCGGATGGACCTCTACACGATGTACCTCCCGCGGCTCGCGCGCTGGGAAGCCGAACTGGCCGCGGACGACCTGACACGTGGGGTCGACGCGCAGACGTTGGGCGCCGATTTCCAACGGTTGACGATGGCCATAGATCGGATCGCGACCGTAGCAGAGACTACGCCCGATGTGATGGCGCGCGAGCGAGGGGCTGTGCTGGATGCTGTTCGAGGCGAACGCCTCAGGTTGCTGGATGCTGTTCGAGAGCAGTGCCTCGCGTTGTTGGACGCGGTGAAGAAAGAGCGCATCGCGACCCTTCATGAAGCCGAGCTGATCGCCCAGCGTCTCACGGATCGCTCGGGCCCTGCGCTACATGATGCGGTGCGCGTCGGCATGGAGGAATTCGTGAAAAGCATAGAGGAGATGCGCAAGCGACTGATGGTGGACTCCGGTGAAGCCCTCGATCGGGTCGTGGACCATGCCTTCTTCCGGCTGGTGGAGCTACTGCTCGTCTGCGCAGGGTTGGTTGCGCTGGGCCTCGTGCTCCGCGTCTTTCTCCTCCGCAGGCGAGGGCGGGGGCGAGACGTGCTACCATAGGCAAGCCAATCGAAGGGAACGTTGTCGATTTAGTTGAGAAACTCGCTTCCTGTAAAGGATAGCTGGAGACGTAGTTGAAGTCCTGCCGCGGCGATGGTGGGAGGCGACAGAGATAAGAACCCGGATCGTACCCAATGATGGCCTAACAATCGGCTGCACCTGATCGCAAATAAAGCTGGCCATGAGTGAGCCATACGTTATTGCTTTCCGGTGGCAATCTGCACGTTCTCCACACTTGGGCAAATACCCGAGTACCCATCAGAGGGCCCCTGTCAAGAAAATAATATCCTCCGAACAAGAACGTACTTCTTCTTGCAGGTTTGACCCCATGTGCCGAATCCCTCCGTCCTGGCCTCTTCGTCCCTTTGTCTTTTCTCTTTGTATGGTTAGCGGTCCCTTCCGCTCCACGCACCCATCGGGATGGCCGATCTTTGTCGGCCTTCCAGAAAATGTATCAGTACCCTGCCAGTCTAAGCGGTCTCACAGGACCCATGGTTATGAACCACTCATGTGGTAGCTCATGGCAGGGGCGGATGAGACGCCGAACGATCGAGCCGGCTCTTATCGTCCGAACAAGATACTACCTCAGAACATCGAATCTCCTTCTCTTGTTATCGGGGACGCTTTCGCTCCCGTACCATTTTTCCGTCGTATCGTAGGACCCCGGCCCCTTCTTATGCTCTCGGGGGAGGATCGCTTTGCCATGTGGGGAGCGGCCGCCAATTTAGGTGGTGTGGTTACAAGCCAACAACTCAATATGGTTCACCGCTCCCCTTCTTATTTATGCGAACAGACGCGCAGGATCGTAGTCCACCTGATCGCGCAGCACGTAGTAGGATGCCCGGGTGAGCTTATGGCTCAGCGCCTTGATCGCCACGATCCTGTTCGTCTTGGCCATCTTCTTCTCATAGTAGCTCCGTACCGTCTCGTGGAACCTGCGGGCAGCTTGGGCGGCTTCGATGTAAGCCCAGGAGAGATACTTATTCCCGTTCTTCCGGTTGCCGTAGCCAATGATCTTGCCGGCCGAGGTACGGATGCTTTTGACACAGCGGCAGTACGAGGAGTAGTCGCCCACGGTGGGGAAGCGATGGATATCCCCGACCTCGAGCATGATCGTGAGGGTGAGGATCTTACCGATGCCAGGTACGGTCATGAGCTTGGCGAACTCCTTTCGTACTTTGAGCTTCTTGGTGATCATGGCCTCGATCGTCGATATCTGGTCCTCCAGATGGCGGATGAGGCCGACGCTCGAAAGGACCATGGTCTGCATCTCCCTGTCCGGAAAGAAGCGCATGACCTCTTGATCAGTGATCCTCTTGACGTCCTCGCTCTTCATCCTGATCCCGAGATTGCGCGCAAGGATGTTCTTGACGCTCAAGACGTGGGAGGTCCGGTGGCGGACGAGTTGGAGCCTTTTCCGGAGGAGGTCCCGTGTGGGGCGCTCCTCTTTGGGGTAGATGTAGCCCGTGGGGAGGATACCGAGCCTGAGGAGGTTCGCGAGCCAGAAGGCGCTCCGCTTGTCATCGATCTGCTTCAGGCCCTCGTACTGTTTGATGGCGGAGACGTTGGCCAGATGGACGCGGTAGCCTTTGTCCATGAGGCCGTCCACGAGCCAGTACCAGTTAAAGGTTGATTCGACCACGACGCCCTGGATATCCTTCTTGAAGGGATCCAGCGCGGCGAGGATCAACGGGAGTTCGTTTCTGCACCGCTGCTTGTAGAGCACCGTGTTCTCCTCATCAATCATGCCGACGTACGTGTTTGTTGCATGCAAGTCCATGCCGACGTACACTTTCATTGGGGCACCTCCATGATAAGATTTGGAATGTCTTTCACCATAGTACAACGTCGTGTTGTCTATGGCGAGGTGCCCTCTAATGATTATCAGGTGTGAGAAATACTCTCCGAACCCCGACCAGTGCTTCCTACTATGATAAAAGTCAAGACATCATGCGCAGGTTTTTTTCTACCCGCTTTCTCTTTGATATACGTGGTCAGGTCATAGCTCTCACTGTACTATGCGCTTTGCATTGCTACTTTTTCGTGCAGTAGTATAAATGGCAATGGGTGGTTCGTAGCAAATGAGCGATGGGAGTGAGTACCGGAAAGGAACTTCACCTGGCAATGCTGACCGCCCCGCAAATCTTATCGGCGTTCCCATGTGGACCTTGGGAAACTAATGAAGGTCTCTAGCCAAGTGTATGAAACGCACCATGTCTTCCTTGAAATCCCAGTCGGTTCGTCCTTACCTCCTTGACGCTTAGATTAATAACTTCTGGGAATGACGCCCTCCTTCCTTGGTGGCGCAGCAATGTCACATGGTCGGTATTATATTCTGATTAAGGAGGAACGCCATGAGCAGCGTAGAAGTGTAGTCTTGCAAAGCAAGTGCAGCATCGTGGGAAGATGCCACGAAAACAAGACGAGAAGGAGGGAAACATGGGTCAAACTCCCATGCTGCCGATAAGGGGTATAGGCCAAGGGTTGGAGCCGGTGCAGGGTTTTGGAGGATGACTTATCAGAATTGGCGCTATAGGAAATACAGGAAATTCACCATCGACGGCGCAAGGATGTACCTCAGCAGGCAGCGACGACTTATGGACGAGATCAAGCTAGAGCTCAGGGAGATCATAGATCTCCTGGAGAGAGGTAGTTGAAGGAGATGAAAATGAAACGAACAGCAACGTTGTGCTTTGTTTTTTTGTTGAGCGGTTTTCTTGCAGGCTGTACCGGCTATGTCAATCTGGCCAAGACGCAGCCAGAGAGTCTGAAGGCCTCATACACCGATCCTCAATTGGCAGCACTTAACCAGAAGTATAGTGGTTTGCTCAAGGAGATCTACGCGAGGTATAACGCCAAAGGGATCGGAGTCGCCAAGGAGGGGCTTGGATTCGTCACGGTAAGGGACAGTAAGGGAGGAAAGGTCGCGTATCTTTTTGTTGAGACCCACCATGAAGAGTGCAACTTCGATAGGAACAGTTCAACCGGTCAGGAGAGACTGCAGACTGTGATGCAGAAGTATTTTGAACCGGAGCTCAAGGTGTTGACTAAGAATGATTTACCTAGCGACGTCAGCGGTCTCGCCTTCGGGGTCGCCTGGGCTGTTCGGGATTTCTACCAGTGTGACCAGTACGGTGGTTTTGTGGAATATGTCGTCGCCTATATGGATAGGAGCGACTTTTATGCGGTCCTCGATGGGACTAAGACTCTCAAGAGCGTCTTGGTCAGTGAGGAAGTGCTCGCAAGCCTCGATTCTCAGCCAGCGACGCCCGTAAAGATGAAATAGAGCAGAACAGGTTAAGGGAAAAACAGGTAAGAGCTCAAAAAAGGTAAAGGTAAAAACTAAAGCGAAGGTAGAGGAGCAGACAAGAGCAGGTAAAGGCTCGCTTACAAGAGGGTGCTCCAACTCTATGGACCCGATCACCTGGTTGCCCACCTATGGTTGGCTTGTACGTACGCGATGATGGGTCGCGAAAAAGAGGCGCGCACCGAAGCTGCAGAAGTCCTGAGGATCGACCCCACGTACTCGGTGGAATCTGGAGCCAGGAGGCTTCCCTTTAAGAATCAGAAAGACCTCGATGACAGTGTGTCCGCTTTGCACAAGGCGGGGCTCAAGTGAGAATAGGGTAATCACGTACATTTTTGACGGTAATGTGCATCCTCTCCGTCATTCCTGAACGCTCTCTTTGTAGGTGAAAGTGCCACCCTATGTGACGGACCGTTAACATCGAGCATTGTCCGTACACGCGTACATTCTTGTTGCCTTCGTCAGTGCATGGCAGTAAGATGTCAGAAAAGACCAACTTGGTATATGGTTATAAGGTTCACACACGATGAACGATCATGAAATGACCGTCGCTAAAGAACTTGCGAGCTATGGATTGCGCTGTGAGCCTTTTACAAAAACTGAGATGGCCGAACGGAAGACGCCAGACTTTAAGGTATTCCGGGGTGACGAGCTTGCATTCTTTTGTGAGGTTAAAGAAATAGCGAAGGACCCGTGGCTCGACGGACTTCGGTCAGATCCTATATTCAATCGCCTCACCGACGACATACATACAGCCATCAAACAATTCGACTCCGTCAATCCAGACCTCCAGTATCCGAATGTACTTGCTTTTGTGAACAACGATCATATGTGTGGAGCACTGGACCTGGTAGGTGTGCTTACCGGTCACCTTCTGTTGGAAGGAGGCGGATCAGCTCCCATCTATCGCAAGTATTCGCAAGGCAGGATACAAGAAGAAAAGAATCGGATACACCTGTACTTATGGGTCGATTCGTTCAAGGCAAACAAGGTGCTGTTCAATACAACTGATTCACGACATCTCAACCAACCCTGCGAATGGTTTAGCTTTAAGCCGGAGGCCATAGAAAGGATTGACTTATAACAAATCGATCCAGCCGACCCCGTAAACTCGGCGGCTGATTTCTTACGCTAGGCGGAAGGGATACACAATGAGCAACAACTTTGAAGACAGGTTAGACCGCCTCGTACATACGTCGTGGGCAGAAAGGGAAAGCGATGCACCAAGACAAATAGGGAAGGTGAAAGCAGACGCCGCTCACCGTGGCGCACTCATCTCTTCTGGGACCATCCTCATGATAGACCAAATACTAGCTCGGGAGTTGGAGACGCGAGCTATCTTACTTTGGCAAGCCATTGTAAGAGTGCATAGGATAACTGGCGTTGATGAGGGTGTAGATTTAGCTGGCTATTTCAAGAGAGTCTTTAACCGGTATCTCGATGAGGCTCTGAAGGCTCTGTTGTCAGTTTACGAAAGGGAATCACAAATACTAGGTAATATGGGAATTAAGATTTCCTCGAATCTTACGAGCATAGCAGAACTGTCAATAAAGAAGCATGATGTTGAGATTGATCTTTATGTAGATTCGTTGAGAGGAACAAGTAGAGACGCTGTAGTCTCTCCGGCCAACACGTATAATTTTTATGGTTCCGTTGGAGCCGTTCAAAGTGGTCCTGCCTCATATGCAAACGTTGTTCAGCATTTGGCCGCTTCTGAAAAGCAAGACATCATCGACGCCCTCCGCGAAGTTAAAATAGCATTGCAAAATGTTTCCGATAGAGATGAAAAGGAAACAGCTGAATTAATAGAACTGGTTGATGAGTCTGTTGTAGAGCTTGAAAAAAATACTCCAAATAATACAAAGCTTCGAGCGTGGTTCGATGTCATTGCAGGAACTATTCAGGTGCTTGCAAACGCGGGTCCCGCATATCGAGCATTAAAAACGGCATTGTTACCCCTTGGTATCGTATTGCCATAGGGTTTCATGACAGACCCTCACTGATAACTAAGTTGCGATATTGCGAAACTATCTACACATGATTAAGCTGATTCGCCACGCTGCCCACGAGCGTATCTCCTCCGATTTGGGGTCAGGTCTTGTTTCTTGCACTTGTTGACTTTCGCTATGGCTCGCCCGTTACGCATAGAATACCCCGGCGCCCTCTACCACGTGACCTCACGTGGTAATGCGCAGCAAGACATCTTCCTGACCGACAGGGATCGGGACTTGTTCCTTTGTCTCGTTATACTTATCGTTATATTTATTTGATATATAACGTTACAAATGCTATTGAGATAGACAAGATTCTAAAACGGTTAGAAGAAGCAGGTTCGACGGAAATTTTTCCTGAAAGGGCGCCCTCTCTTACATATTCTATAACGGAGGTATAGTATGGTGGAACTCACCGCAGCACACTGGGTTTATGCGTTTTTTGTCGTACTTGTACTGGTGACCATGGGCTTGAGGAAAGATACCCCACTTGTCTGCATTGTCGGCTCTTTCGTCCTCTCCTGGGTAGTTACTGGAAATGTCGTGAAGGCGGTGCAGGCGGTCTTCAACTCGATCACCGTTGCCTTTGGTGACCTGCTGGGGATCGTCGTCATTATTTCTCTCATTGTCGGTATGGCCAAAATGCTTGAAGAATGCGGTCTCGCAGAAACGATGTTCCGGCCTATCCGTAAGCTGATCAAGTCCCCGAGTATCGCTTTTTGGGTCATGGGTTTTGTCATTTTGATTGTGGCCTGGATCATCTGGCCTTCCCCGGCAATCGCCCTGGTGGGTGCGCTGCTTCTGCCGGCCGCTGTGGAGGTTGGACTTCCCCCTATCTCTGCGGCCATGGCGATCAGCATGTTCGGCTACGGCTGCGGCCTTACCACCGACTTTGTTATCCAGGGGATGCCCGGCATCACTGCCAAGGCAGCAAGCATTCCGGTGGGAGACGTCATGATGAAAAGCCTTCCCATGCTCATCGTCTGGGCCATAATTGCCCTACCGCTCTCTTTCATGTCCGTCAGGAAAGATATTAAGGCTACTGCGGGCAAACCAATCACATGGGCCCCCTTTGAGGCCTCCGCCGAGGCCATGGCTGAGAGGGAAAAGTGGACAGAGGCAGCACCGGGATTCAAGAAGTTTGCCCTCTGGATTATTGCCATCCTTTTCCTTCTTGATGTAGCGGGGATGTTTTATTTCAAGCTACGTGGCGGCGATGCAACAGCCCTGCTCGGCGGCACCGTGGCCTTGGTCATGGTGATCGTGGGAATCGGGGTTTACGGACAAGAGGGCTTCGGGAAACTGGCAGACCACTCCCGTGCAGGCTTCATGTTCGGTGTCCGGATATTTGCCCCGGTCTTCCTGATCGCAAGTTTTTTCTTCATGGGTGCACCGGGAACGGCAAAGGCCGTCTTCGGAGAAGGTGCCAGGGGTCTCCTCTTTGACCTCGGCCAGGCCCTGGCCAATGTAGTTCCGTTGAGCCGCGTCCCGGTCGCCATTGTCCAGGCAGTAGTGGGTGGCATTACCGGTCTGGATGGTTCAGGGGCGGCTGGACTGCCCCTCATGGGCGCGCTCTCTCAGGCCCTGGGGGGACCCACACACCTGAATATAGCCACGCTGGCTGCCTTGGGACAGTTTTTTGCAGTCTGCGTGGGGGGCGGTACGATCATCCCCTGGGCGGTAATCCCCGCTGCTGCTATAACCGGTACCGATCCCATAGAGATTGCAAGACGCAACCTCGTGCCCACTCTACTCGGATTTATAGGTGTTGTGATCGTAGCCATCTTTATGCTGTGATAGTAAGAGAGAGGAGAAGAGTCAATCATCTGCCGCCAGGCGGCCCAGCCTTCTTCCTGCCCACCATGCGGATGCGGACGATGTGGTCTATTGACATAACGACAATGGGAATGACCATCGCCACATAGGTATTATCGATCCCATAAGGGTTGCCAAGAAAAAACCAGACAGATGCACCGAGTGCCGCCGCAATGAGTCCTATTGTAGCCCCGAGGCCGCTGCTGAACATGGGCAGATAAAAGCCCGACACGGCCACCAGCGCAACGGCGGTCCTGAGCGCCTTGGAGAAGAACATGGTTTTCAAGATGCCCGGCATGAAGAGCACGAAAGGCAGGGGCAGAAAACCGACGAGAATTGCGACGTAACGGGTGATCCTGAGTTGTTGCTCAGGACGGGGCTTCACAAGGGGGACTACGAAATCGCGCACGACCAGAGAGGTCATCCCCAGGGAAACGGTGGCTACGCCGCCGAAAACCGCGGCCACAATGCCGGCGGTTACGATGCCGCCCAAGAAGGGGTTCATGTGCTGTATAAAGACCGGAAGGGCGAAAAGGCTCTTCATGTTCGGGTAGAGGTACTTGGCCGCAACGCCGATGAATGCCGCCATAAGACCGATGGGAACACACCAGATCCCCGCGTACATACATGCTTTTCTGGCATCATTGGCATTCCCCACTCCGCACATGGTCTGCACAATCTGCTGGGTGACAAAAATGGCGCCGATGTTACCGATCGTCCATGCGAGCACGGTCGATCCACCGAGGGTCCCATCCCACGTGAAGTAATACGTCGGCAGGTGCTGGTAGATTACGCCGAAGCCGCCCGTGAGCTTGAGCGCGGTTACAACAGAGATGATGACGCAGAGGTACTTGAAGGAGGCGTGAATGATCGAAACCCAGGCAATGCCTTTGAGGCCGCCCAGCGAGAAGTATATCGTGCTGATAATGGCGGTCGCCAGTGCTGCGAGAGGTAGCGGTATTTTATATACCGTCGATATGGCCGCTGCACCGCCCACGTAAGCCGAGATATTTACGAGGAAAAGGGCATAGATCACAATGGCCGAGGTGATAAGCCGTGGAGCCTCCCCGAATTTACTGGCTATGGCGCCGGAGATCGTGTACTGTCCAGTGCGGTACAGCCTGCCAGCCATCACGATCCCCATGAGGGGAAAGGCTATAACGCAGTTGACTATGCTCCAAGATGCGGCCATGCCCGAGGTGAAGGCCTGCTGCGCAGCGCCCACCGTGGCAGGAGTCCCGATGAATTCGGACATCATAACGACACCGGCAACAGCCGCGGGCAGGGCGCGGGCAGCCACCATGAACTGATCCGTTGTCTTACTGCGTAGCCAGATGCTCAAGCCGGTGGTGATCACGATATACGCGATGACGATGACCGAAATGATGGTCATATTCCAGAGGCCGATTGCATTCATGCCCAACTCCCTTTTCGTTTTATGCGTTTACCGGCCACATCCAAAACGGCAGCCACAATGCTCTGATATCCAGTGCAGCGGCACAAATTTCCCTCCAATGCTCTCCTGACGTCCGGCTCGGTGGGATCGGGGTTCTCCGCCAAGAGGCCTTGGGCAGTGAGAATCATGCCGGGAGAACAATAGCCGCACTGAACCGCGCCGTGCTCGATGAAGGCCTGCTGCAGTTCAGACATCCTGCCATCCTTGCACAATCCTTCAATGGTGGTTATCCGGCACCCATCGGCCTCCACGGCGAGCGTCAGACAGGCGTTAACGGGTATCTCGTCCAACAGCACAGTACAGGCCGCGCAGTCGCCCATACCGCATCCCTCCTTGACTCCTTTTAAACCCAGGCTCTCCCGCAGGTACTCAAGAAGGGTCAGATTGTGGAGCAGGGTTTCCCGGTGTTTCACATCATTTACAGTAAGAACAACTGTTTTCTTCATCGGTCCTCACCCCCATTCTCCTCTACCAAACCTTCTTGTCTTTTCAGGGCAGACCTGATGGACCGTTCCACTAGCACGGGGATCACTGACAGGCGGTATTCCCGGGTGGCCCGGGTACTGGTGCGGGGGTTGCTTTCACTCGCTGCCAGTTTTCCGGCCTGAATGAGATTTTCAGCAAGGGCAGGACGTCCCGTCAAATAGGCTTCAGCGGAACGGGCCCGCAGGGGTGTCGGACCTGCGCCGCCCATGGCAATCCGCACCTCCTGAATGATTCCCCGGTCAAGGCTAAGGACCACCGCCGCGCTGGCAATCGCAATATCCATGGCCTTGCGCGGTCCTAGTTTGGTATAAGCCGAGGAACTCCCCTGCTTGAGAGGTATTTCCACGCCGGTGATTATCTCCCCTGTGTGCAGGGCCGTTTTACGGGCTCCCAGCCAGAAGGAGGCAACAGGAATTCTCCGTTTCCCGACCGGGCTCCAGGTCAGGATTTCCGCATCCAGGGCCAATAGAGGAGCGGCCGTGTTGGCTGTAGGCGCGCCGTTGGCCAGATTACCGCCAATAGTACCCCGGTTTCGCACCTGCCAGGAGCCGAGGCTCTGGGCCGCCTCAAAAAGTAGAGTGATCTGGCTGCGAATAGTTTTGTTGACTTCCAGACTGTGAATCGTGGCTAGAGCGCCTATCCACAGCTTCCCGTCTTCGCACCGATTTATCCCGCGCAAGTTCGGCAGACCCTTGAGGTCGACAACCAGTTCAGGACTGTCTTTCCCCGTGCGCATCGCCACCAAAAGGTCTGTGCCGCCGGACAGGTAACCGGGGACCATTCCGGCATGGTCAGCCAGGAGTGCGGTTAATTGTTCCAGTGAAGAGGGCCGTTCGTAGAGAAATGGTTTCAGAGCCGGCATCTTATTTACCATCCTTTCTGAAGGCCTCAAGGAGCCGCTCGGGGGTCATCGGCAGTCTTCTTATCCATATTCCCGCGGCATTGGCCACTGCATCAGCCACCGCGGGAGCCACAGGCCCTACGGGAGCTTCTCCCAATCCCTTCGCTCCGTAGGGACCAAGAGGATGGGGAACTTCTACGAGGATCGCTTCAATAGGGGGAACATCCATGCAAGTCTGGATTTTGTAGTCGTGGAAGTTGTTATTGAGAATCCGGCCCTTGTCGTCAAACGTGAGTTCTTCCGAGAGGGCGATGCCTAAGCCCATGGTTACGCCGCCGTGGATCTGCTGGACGCAGTTTGTCTCGTTGATCGCCCGGCCCACATCGCTGGCAGCAAAAATTTTATGGACCGTGGTTTGCCCTGTGCGGGTGTCCACCTCAAGATCAACGATCTGGGCAGCGTACATCCAGAAGCTCGTGGGATTGGCGCCTTGCCCTGTCTCCCTGTCGAGCCCTGTCCCCCCTTCCATGTAGGAATTACCCCGGCCGATCACATCAACGCCTCCGATTACCGCCTTGTTGAGGATATCACCGAAAGCATATTTATGGCCGGTTTCCGGATCGATTATGAGGCCGTTTTCCGCCTTTACATCGTCGGGATGGCATCGGAATACCTTCGCGGCATAAACCGCTACCTGCTGCCAGGCATCTCTGGCCGCGTTCATCACGGCATTGCCCCCGTGGAAGGTGCCGCGGCTGGCGCTGGTTGTACGGTCATAGGGAGTAATAAACGTATCGGGATGGCGCACCGTCACCTGCTCTACGGGTATTCCCAATTCTTCCGCCGCAATCTGGGCATAGATGGTAGAGGAACCCTGGCCCATGTCCACATTGCTGCAGTTTACTTCGACCGACCCTTCTTCCAGGACCCGAACCGTGGCCGAAGTTGCATGGTGACGCATGGTGCCCTTCCACGAGCAGGCCAGACCCAGGCTGCGATAGCGGCCATCGCCCAGGTCCACGACTGCGGGCTTCGTACCTGGCTTCCAGTTGGCCGCCTTTGCCACCTGCTCAAGGCAATCCTTCATACCCACCGCAACCATTTTCTCCCCTGTATGGCTTCTGTCTCCATCCTGGATGACGTTTTTCAGTCTGATCTCCAGGGGATCAAGCCCCAATTCATGGGCAATGCGGTTGAGATGGCATTCATAAGCCCAGGTGACGTGCGGAATTCCGTATCCACGGAAAGCTGTTGCCACGGGCCGGTTTGTATAAACGCAGTAGGCGTCAATTTTTACATTTTCTATACGGTATGGGCCAGCAGAGGTGAAGCCGGAATTCCTAACAACAAGAGGCCCGCAATCGGCATATGCTCCTGTATCCCAGTACGTGACAAGCTGGCGAGCCATTATGGTTCCGTCTTTTCTTACCCCTGTCTTGATTGTAGCCGTGCACCCGTGGTTGGTGATTCTGTAAAAGTCCTGCTCTCTGCTAAGGGTAAGACGTACGGGCTTATGACCGGACCTTTGGGCGAGAGCTACAATAGCGGGCTCTACACTGGGGTAAACCCTAGAGCCAAACCCGCCTCCCAGGGTGGGGATGGTAATCCTGACTTTATTCCAGGGCATGTTGAACAAGGCCGCCAGTGCTCTTTGCAGTACATAGGGCGACTGATTACAGGTCCACAAATGTAAGGTGCCCTCCTTCTCAAACTGGGCAATGACGGAATACGTCTCCAGGCAAACATGGTGATTGCGGGGCACTTCATAGGTCTCCTCAAGCACGTAATCGGACTCGGCAAAACCCTTTTCCACGTCGCCTTTGCGGATCTTAAAATGATTACAGATATTAGTACCGGCTATTACGTTGGCGGTGATCTCTTTTTCGTAATCCATCAAACCTTCATGCAGTAAAGGTGCAGTTGGCGACAGCGCCTCCTCATGAGTCAAAACCGGTTTCAGTTGTTCGTATTGGACGTCGATCAGTTCCACGGCCCGCTTTGCTATTTGCTTGCTCGTTGCAGCCACCGCCGCAACAGGTTCACCCGCAAAGCGAACGACACCCTGAGCCAGCACCGGTCTGTCTTTGACCATCGGCCCGTACAACCCCTTTATGTCATTGCCTGTCATAACCTCAATCACGCCATCCAGGGACAGGGCCCTGGAAACATCTATGGAGCGGATCCTGGCATAGGCATACGGGCTGGTCAACATTTCAGCTTCCAGTACTCCGGCCAGATCAAGGTCACCGGTATATTCAGCCATACCCGTGACTTTCTCCGCTGCATCCACCCGGAGCAATCCTTTTCCGATGAGTGTATCTTTTGTCAAATCAGTACCCCCTCCATCATATAAAAAGATCCAAAAGTATCACGTATTCAGCAGCTCCAGGATTTTTTCCGGCTTGGCCGGTATGGAATAAACCCGTTTCCCGATAGCGTCATAGATGGCGTTCAGGATGGCCGGAGTCGCGGGAACAGTCGCTATCTCCGAAATTCCCTTGGCCCCGTAAGGGCCTATGGGCTCCGGGTCTTCGACGATGATCACCTTTATCGAAGGCATGTCACGTATCGTCGGGATGCCGCAGCCCTTGTAAGTCGTGGTCTTGAACATGCCCTTTTCAACAACAAATTCTTCTTTCAAGGCATACCCCAGGCCCATCAAGGTGCTTCCTTCAATCTGGCCTTCGACCTTCTGCGGGTTGATGGCCACTCCCACATCGTGGGCCGCGATGATTTTGAGGACCTTGACCTTTCCCGAGACAATATCAACTTCCACGAAGGCCACATGCGTCGTGTAGGCATAGGTGGGATAGTTGCGGTATTCTTCCGGGGGTACCCTCTTCCGCGCCTCAACATCGTACAATGCATAGGTGGGGGGAGCCAGGTATTCGCACTCGCCCCTGATGGCTTCTTCCGACGGCAACGCCTTGGCCAGACTTCCAAGAGAGAGAATGGGCCGGCCGCTCACTTTATCAACGATCCGGTCTTCACGGAGTTCCAGGCTCTCGGGAATGCAACCGGATTTTTCCGCGGCCCTGGACAGCAGGTTGCCTTTGAATTCCAGAGCCGCCAGCTGGGCCGCCTTTCCGCATATCAGGGTCTGTCGTTCCCCTATGGCGCAGTTGTGCTTCGGAGTCAGGAGGGTATCGCCTGTAATCAGTCTCATCACTCTGGGCGCCAGCCCGGTCGCTTCAACCGCTATCTGCAGAATAGCCGTTCGAAAACCCTGGCCCATGTCGACGCCGGAAACTCTGGCCAGTACAGTCCCATCCTGTTCCAAAGTGAAGACGGCGCCTGCGTCTTCCGTTCTGCCTTTTCCCGCCCCCACGTTCTTGAAGGCGCTCGCAATGCCGATCCCCAGCCGTTTCGTGGGATCGTTCGCATAGACCGAACGGAAGTGGCCAATCTCCCGGGCGAGGGACTCTTCACATCGATCGAGGGTTGCCTTTATGCCGACGCTGGAGGTAAGAATCTGACCCGCAAAGGTCTTCTTCCCTATGGTCAGGATGTTTCTCCGACGAAGTTCAAAAGGATCCATCCCCAGTTTCCGGGAAAGTTCGTCCAATAGGGATTCCATGGCCATTGCCACCTGGTTGATGCCGAATCCGCGCATGGCACTGGTGTTGGCATTATTTGTATAGACGGCACGTGCCTCCACGTATGCGTTGGGAACCTCATAGGGACCGACCGCGAAAATGACTGACTGATCGAGGACCCTGATGGTGAGCGAGGTATAGGGGCCGGCATCCGCCAGTAAGTTCGCCTTCACGAAAAACAGCTTACCTTTCTCGTCCGCGCCGACTTCGTAATCCATCTGGAAGGGATGTTTCTTTGTGCCTACCCGAAACGTCTCTTCCCTGTCCAGGACAATCTTGACCGGCACTCCCAACTTGAAGGCCCCCAAGCCCAGAAGACACCCGAAGCCCGAATCCGTTCTCCCGCCATGGCCCCCACCCAGAGGTGTCACGACCACTCGCACCTTCTCCACGGGCAGGTTCAGGCTCTCGGCAACCTGCTGACGGACGTGGAAGGGCCCCTGGGTTGGAAGATAGACTGTGAGGATCCCGTCCTCAAACAGTGCGACCCCCGCATCCGGCTCCAGATAACCAGGATCAACCGCGACCGTTTCAAAATGGCCGCTCACAACGTGCGAGCACTTCTTTCTGGCCTCTTCAATATCCCCTATCTCGTGGACGATCTGTTTGCACAGGTTTCCATCTTTGTGGAGCGCAGGGGCCCCCTCGGCTAACGCGTCGGTGACGGAAAATACCCCGGGCAGTTCTTCATACTCGACGTCGATCAGATCGGCCGCCCGCCTGGCCACGTCCATGTTCTCCGCGAAGACGAGGGCAACCGCATCTCCAAGGAAGCGGACACGATCGCTGCAGAGAATAGGATTATCGGCCTTGATGCGCCCGAAATATTTGCTCCCCGGGATATCCTCAGACGTCAGAACCGCTCTCACCCCGGGAATTTCTTTGGCCCTCTTTCCGTCTATCTTCTTGATTCGGGCATGAGGGAATCTGCTCCACAACACCTTTCCGAAGACCATCTTCTCTTTCAGAAGGTCCGCGGCAAATATCGGTTCTCCAAGCACCTTCGCCAGGGAATCGTAATCAGGGATGGACTGACCTATTCCGGCATGGATTGTAACCGGTTCTTGAGACACAGGAGCTTTATTGATCCGCAGCTCTTCTGCTGCGAGCTTCACGGCATCGATGATTTTTACATAGCCCGTGCAGCGACAGAGGTTATGTTCCAATGCCTTCTGGACCTCTTCAACATTCGGATTCGGATTTTGATCCAAGAGGGCCTTTGTTGCCATGATCATTCCGGGCGTGCAGAAACCACACTGGATCGCCCCGGTTTTGACAAAGGCAGACTGAATTGGATGAAGTTGACCCTCCGATGCGAGCCCCTCAATAGTCTCGATTTTTCTGCCGTCCATTTTCACGAGGCGAACCTGACAGGCCCGTCGCGCCTTTCCATCAATGATAACCGTGCAGGCCCCGCAGTGACCTGTGCCGCATCCATTCTTGGTCCCCATCAGGTGCAGGGTATCCCGTAGGAAATCGAGAAGAGCCGCTTCCCGGTCAGGATCCGTGGTCACCTGCTTTCCGTTAACAAAAAATCTCATCGCAGCCCCCATCTTCCTGACCCCTCACCCAAGCCGGAGGAATCGATAATTGTCTTACAATGAAAGGTCTTTTCTTAATACACTCGGTTGGCCTTTGTCAACATAACGCTAACATAACGATGTGTGGCTATGCGGTGTTATCGCTTTCTGTCCGTAATGTTGATATCGAAGCACTCAGCTCGTTTTCAGGATTTATCAGGTGAAACGTGGAATGCGGTCGGCGTGCGACGGCGCAGCTCACCCCCAGGCCCTCACAGAACCGTACGTGAGCCTCTTGACTCATACGGCTCGGCTTTGGGGTCAGGTCTTGTTTCTTGCACTTGTTGATGATGGACTTTCGCTATGGCTCGCCCGTTACGCATATAATACCCCGGCGCCCTCTACCATGTGACCTCACGGGGTAATGCGCAGCAAGACATCTTCCTGACCGACAGGGACCGGGAGCTGTTCCTTTTCATTCCCGATGACACCATCAATGAACACAGCCATTCGAGGGAGAACAAGTTTACCGTAGCATCCTTCCGCAGACTCGATGCTTTTGCCCGTCCTTCTGTGGTACAATCGAAAGGGGAGAGAGTGATGGAATGGGAGCAAAGCAGATGAAGAAGCTTTTCGTTTATATCGCCATGATGCTACTCTTTTCTGCGGGTGCTGTTTTTGCAGGGGAGGGCGACAGTTACGGGACACAACCGTACCGCCCCGAATCGGGGAGCGATCCCCAGGCACAGGGGGCCAAACCCGATTCCGGCAGCCAGAAGAGCTGCGACCCGACCTCCGGCGAGTGCAGGCCGGAAAAGGCTGAGGAGGCAGGATCATCATACCGGCAGGAGGAGCCGAACAACGGTGTCAAATCCCGTTGGCAGCTCGACATAGGCGGATCTGTAAAGATGGATGTAGAGCGCCGTCAATAAAGGTCTCTTTCAGATGGCGATCAGGTCATGGTAGCTTGAATAACATACGGACGGTACGTTATTCTCGGCGTGAAGTACACAAGTCTTCAAGCTAGGTTATGAAAATGGAAGGCCCAGGATACCTTTCGGCGAACTGGTCTTATTCGAGAAAGCTCTCCAGCCGCTTCCGCCGGGACGGATGTTTCAGCTTTCTGAGCGCCTTTGCTTCTATCTGCCGTATGCGTTCACGCGTGAGCCCGAAAACATCCCCTACCTCTTCCAGGGTGTAATCTGTCTTCT
>Ga0209039_10001857_pt1 | contig 18859 bp, 16 predicted proteins | sample BogFormECP12_OM1_FD_188238 | JGI IMG/M metagenome (GOLD analysis project Ga0209039, IMG submission 188238) | Bog forest soil microbial communities from Calvert Island, British Columbia, Canada - ECP12_OM1 (SPAdes) (version 2) | ecosystem: Environmental > Aquatic > Freshwater > Wetlands > Bog ...
TTCTGGTTCAACGCCTGGAGCAGTTCATACAGGTCACCTTCCATCACCAGATCCAGATTTGCGGTAGGCTCGTCCAGAAGCAGAACGTCGGGTTCGCAAGCCAAAGCTCTGGCTATGAACAATCTCTGGCGCTGCCCACCTGAAATCGATGCAAAAGGTTTCTTCAACAGACTATACAGACCCACTTGATCTATAGCCCTGCCAACTATCTCTTTATCTTTTTTCGAATAACGTCCGAACGGCCAACCATGACCGAGTCGCCCCATCAGAGCTACGTCCATAACTGTTGCCGGGAATTGCGGATCCAATTGTACATGCTGGGGCATATATCCAATGCGCGGTCTTGCTTTCTCGGGAGTTACTCCAAATACCTGGACCTCACCGTGCGAAGGACGGAGCAAACCCAACATGAGCTTCAACAAAGTGGTTTTGCCTCCACCGTTAGGCCCGACGACAGAGACAAAATCACCTTGCGGAATCGAAAGGTTGACGTCTTCCAACACAGGATGACCGTCATAGGAAAACGACAAACCTGTTATGCGAATTGCCGCGAGATCTTTTTCGGTCATGGTCCGTGCCTCACATCAGCTAATGGTCATATTCAAATAGTGAGACGCGATGAGGTTTCTGCCAAGACCACCCTCCCCTGGCCCCTCCCGTCAATGGAGGGGGCTACATAACCCTCTCCCTTTGCGGGAGAGGGCAGGGTGAAAGGATCCTTCACGCAGAATAACCACCGCGAATTCAATGCGCTCCACTATAGCGGCTCACTTCTTCTGTCCCTGAAGTGCCGAGTCCAGCTTGTCTGCCATTTCTTGCAAATTCTTGAAGTAGTCCGGGGCCAGATCGTCAAGGGGGACCACCGCCCCGTCAATGGACTTGGCCAGAGCCTCTGCACTCTTCTTGGAGAACTGAGGCTGTACGAAGATGACCTTCACTCCGTCCTTTTTGGCCATTTCTATCAATCTTGCGAGTTGTCTTGCCGTGGGTTCTTTACCTCCAATTTGCACTGGAACCTGCTTCAAGCCGTACGCGTCTCCGAAATAACCATACGCAGGATGAAATACAAAGAAACTCTTGCCCTTCACAGGCGCAAGGGCCTTTGTCAACTGCTCGTGGATTGCGTCCAAATCCGCTTGGAAGTCTTTCAAATTCCTTTCGTACTGTTCCTTATGGCTCGGATCGATTCGGACTAACGTGTCGGCGATGGTTTTGGCTTGAACTTTTGCAAGCTGGGGATCGAGCCACGAGTGTTGATCCAGGTCGCCGGCCTCGTGGTGGTGCTCATGCCCTTCTGCGGCTCCACGGCCATGCTCGTGCTCCTCTCCCTCTCCGTGGCCGTACTCTGCCTCCTCGGCCTCAGACTCTTCCTCGGTCATGGTCCGCAGTTTTATCCCCTGCTGGAGATCGATCACTTCCACATTTTTGAACGTTGATCCCACTTTCTTCATGAGGGTTTCCTCAAAGGCAAAACCCATTTTAAAAAGAACCTTAACGGCTGCCAACTTGGCCATGAGTTTGGGCGTGGGCTCAAATGTGTGCGGGTCCTGCCCGGGCCCAACCAGAACGCTGACTTCCAAATTGGGGCCTCCCACACGCTCCACGAAATAGGCGATAGGCAGGATGCTGACGAATGCCTTGACCTTACCAGCAGGTTTGTCCTGGGCATTGCCGGGCAAAACAACCCACGTGGCAGCGAGTAACAACAGGATCAGAGTACATGAGCGTCTACGCATGGATCGTTATCTCCATAAAAGTTAATACATCCGAAGCGCTGCGACTTTTCAATCGGCTTCATGAACATGTACGGCTTCATGGGGGCTACGCTCGCACACCACATGGACCGCATTACAAGTATTGCATTCCTCAAAATGATGCTCATTCACGAAAAGGTCCCAGTGCGGCCGCTGATTAGGCATCATGACGCCTGTCCCCTTGCATAGCGGGCATATGCTGTCGAGCGCTGCGACCAGTGCAGTCCGAATGAATTCGGACCTGTTGGGAATCCCTTTCATAGCATCTCTCAAGGATTCAGGGACCTTGAAAGTAATGATATCGACCTTCTCTTTTTTCACGGGCAGTTCCCTCAAGATGTGAATAGTTTTCGACCTACGATGTTATTACTAAGTATTACTCTTGGCCACATAATACGCGGTATTACCTAACCATGTCAAGCAACTTGTCCTGGGATTCCGAAATCTGCGCCGGCGGTGCATTTTTCACATCCAGAGGAGCCGGTTCCGATGAAAGGTTGGGTGGTTTCAAGACAGGTGGTAGTAGCGCTTGGGGACGGTCCGTGATTTGTGGCCAGGAGGGGACGAAAACAAACCCGCGTAGCATCAGAGCCGATGAGGCAAATTAGGCGCACCCATCGCCATGGCGGCCTAAGTCACGATTTCCGAATCATTGATTGTCCGGCAGCCGTAAGGCCATAGACGCCAGGGGAGTGGTCCCTTAGAGTCGCCTACGCGAAACAGCGAAGAGCCAGCATCTTGTCCCGGCTACTCTGGAAGCCAATTGGAATCAACCTTTGAGTTTAAGCGGCTTGTCGCAGCACGTCAGACAGTCATCTGGTTTGCAAGCCTTGGAAGCTTCCTGTGAACAGTCACATTCTTTGGCAACTTTGATCTCCAGACCGCAGGTCTCGCAAGCCCAAACTTGATTCAATTTGAGATCAGCGCAGCATGATTCCATGGATCATCCCTCCTCGATGGTTCAATTGTGCTTGTAAGTAATGACCTATGAATTACGATTGCACGCGGTAGTCAGCATGTCAATCAGTTAGTCCTTTCAATATCCTTTGGCTGCACGTCATAAGACATTATTGGCACACACTCATTCTCTCTCTTCAACCTTTATCGCGTCCGCGAAGCGGGCGAACTCTGCAGGAGAAAGCGTTTCTCCCCGCCTGCCAAGGTCGATACCCGCAGCATCAGCGGCCTGCGTCAGTGCTTGAGGTGCAACTCCCGATATGGGGTTACTCCGCAGGGTGTTCTTCAAAGTCTTGCGACGCTCCGCAAATGATGCTTTTGCGAGACGTGAGAGCAACCGACTGTCTTTAACCGGAAAAGGCGGGATCTCGGGAAACACGACTCTTACCAAGGTGGAAGTCACCTCCGGCGCGGGGAAAAACGCATGTGGAGGGATGTCGAAAACCAGCTCAACCTTTGCACTTATCCCGAGTAGAACGGTCAAGACTCCGTAGTCCTTTGTGCCGGGGTCCGCAACCAGTCGCTCAGCCACCTCTTTCTGAAGCAAGATGTGAAGCGAGGTGAAAATGTCGCGATTCTCCTGAAACATGAAAAGAAGCCGACTTGATATGTTGTAAGGCAAGTTTGCCACAACACGGAGTCTTCCTATTCTGCCGGCGAGAGAACGGAAATCATATTTCAGAGCATCCGCGTGTATCAGTTCCACGTCCGGGGAACCGGCAAATTTTTCCTGTAGGACCCGAAAGAACCCCGAATCAACTTCGAGAGCCGAAACTTTCGCTCCTCTGTGGACAAGGGCTTCGGTCAAGACACCCAAGCCGGCCCCGACTTCGACCACAGCTTCTCCGGATATGATTCCGGCCGCCTGCACGATTTTGTTCAGGTAGAGTGAATCCACAAGGAGGTTCTGCCCGAGCCACTTCTTGGGAGCCAGTCCGTACCCTTTGAAGATCCTTCTTACTTCAGATCCTTTGGACATACTGAATAAATTGCGCCTCGTTTCAGCAAAGCTTTGGATGTAGGACAACTTGGCCGGTCACTCTGTTGGAGACGGTATCAAAAACCGTAGGACCTTTTCTTAGCGCATGTTGAGCAAGTCGTAACATACCGGAAGCTCGCGTCATTTCAATACGTAGACTGGTTGATCTGCGCGGGGTTGCTTCTCCCCGCCTACCAGGGAGTCGTCGAAACACCTGCCGGTGGTCCGGGTGACGGCTTGGAGGACGCTATTTCCATGGCCTTGTTCAGGTCTTCCACAGCCTCTCGGGTCCTGCCCAGATTGGCCAGAGCGATGCCTCGATTGTTATAAGCGGCTGAGTCATCAGGTTTGAGCCGAATGGCAGCGTCATAGTCTATTACAGAGTTCTCATAATCTCCGGAAGCCGAATAGATGTCGCCCCTTAGTCTGTAAAGCGCTGAATTGTTAGGATTAAGGCGGATGGCTTGAAGCAGATCGTCGAGGGCCTTTTGCGTCTGGCCCAGATAAAATAAACCCCTGGCTCGCTGGCCTCGCGCGTAAGGATTCTCGGATTCAAGCTCCATAACCTTTGTGAAGTCGTCGATGGCCTGCTGATATTGACCGTTCCTGAGCAAAGAGACCCCACGCCGAAGATAATAGGATGTTTGGAGCGGTTGTAGAGACACCGCCCTGGTGAAGTCCTGAACGGCAAGACTTTCCTCATTCTTGGCGCTGTACGCAAGCCCGCGATAGTAATACAAGACCGCTTGAGGGTCGCTTTCAATAAGATGGGAAAAAAGGTCCAAAGCCTCATCGGGTCTTCCGGACTCGATTGCTTGTTTGCCGGCTGAGATGGCTGCTTCTATATCCTGTGCCAGGAGCGGCAAGGGTGCTACTTCGAGAAAAAGTGCAAAAGCCAAAACCACCGGCCAGGCGGCCTGCCGGATTTTCATGTTCAGTTTACTCTCCGGAAAAAATCTATTGTAAAGCACTGACTGATAAGCTCCAACTTGTGATGCTGTTTCCTGCAAGGCAAAAGTGCGAGCGCTGATGATAAAGCAAGGGGGTCGAACTTTGCAACATCACGCGGTGGCCAAAGGAATGCGGGTCGGCCCTAAGCGCACTCAAGCCGCAGTTGCGCTTGACTCAAGAGCACTCCAGTGTTACACAAATCGGATTATCTATTTCTTTCCATCGTTTGTCTTGGTGGAGAAAAGCTCACGACGAGGCCCGGCGCATGCTCACATTTCAGGAGTTGATACTTTCCCTGGAGAAATTCTGGTCAGACCGCGGGTGCGTGATTCAGCAGCCCTATGATATGGAAAAGGGTGCGGGGACAATGAATCCCGCGACCTTTCTGCGAGTTCTGGGCCCAGAGCCGTGGAACGTCGCTTACGTGGAGCCTTCCCGGAGACCCACCGACGGCCGTTACGGTGAAAACCCGAACAGATTGCAACACTACTACCAGTATCAGGTAATTCTCAAGCCGTCTCCTCTGGAAATCCAGGACATATATATTGAGTCCTTGGCCTCGTTCGGGATCGACCCCCTGGCCCATGACATCAGGTTCGTGGAGGACGACTGGGAGTCCCCAACGCTTGGCGCATGGGGAGTTGGATGGGAGGTTTGGCTCGACGGCATGGAGATCACTCAGTTTACGTACTTTCAGCAGGCCGGAGGGGTGGACCTGAAGCCGGTCTCAGTGGAACTGACCTACGGTATCGAGAGAATCTGCATGTACCTTCAAGGGGTTGAGAGCGTTTACGACCTGAGATGGACGCGGGACATCACGTACGGGGATGTCCACCATCGCTCAGAAGTGGAAGGCTCCATCTACAATTTCGACAAGGCAAACGCAGACATGCTTTTCAAGCTGTTTGATATGTACGAGGCTGAGGCAGATGCCCTCCTGGACGCGGATGATCCGCTGGTTCTCCCCGGATATGACTATTGTTTGAAGTGCTCACATGCGTTCAACGTACTGGATGCCAGGGGCGCCATCAGCGTTGCAGAGCGCACCGCCTATATTCACCGCGTGCGCAATCTGGCCCGTAAGGCTGCATCGGCATACCTGGCGCAAAGGGAAGCGATGGGTTTCCCGCTCCTGGACAAGTTCAGAGAAGGTGGGGCTGCATCATGAAAGGCGAGTTCTTCCTCGAAATCGGTACTGAAGAGATCCCGGCCGGTTTCATTGGCCCCGCTACCGGGTCGCTCTCGGATCTCTTTACAAGAGCAATGAGAAGCGCGCGCGTGGCACACGGCCGAATCGAGACCTACGCGACGCCAAGACGACTTGTCTTGTGTGCGTCAGATGTGGCTGCTCGCCAGGAATCCGTAGAAGTCGAAAAAACCGGACCTCCCACGGCTTCCGCGTTTGACGAGCAAGGAAATCCCACCAAAGCCGCAATAGGGTTCGCACGAAGTCAGGGTGTTGAAGTCGCCGACCTGGTTATAGTGAAGACCTCGAAGGGCGAACAGGTAGCGGTCCGCAAAATCGAAGAGGGACAATCAACCATCCAGGCGCTGAGCGATATCCTGCCCGGGCTGTTGGAAAGGATTTCCTTTCCAAAAACAATGCGCTGGATGGATCTGGACGTACGGTTTGCCAGGCCGATTCATTGGATTGTCGCGCTATTCGAGGGAGAGGTAGTGCCATTCTCCTTCGGAAATGTCAATAGCGGCAACGTGAGTCACGGTCACCGATTTAAGAATCCGGCAACCTTTCGTGTTACCGGATTAAAGGATCTCAAGAAATCGCTGGAAAAGCAGGAAGTGGTTCTGGATCAGGCCGAGCGGCGCAGCCAAATCGATGTGCGCATCAAAGAGTTGGCGGCAAGCGCGGGCCTTCGGGTCTTCGACGATCCAGAGCTTCTGGACGAGGTTAATTTTCTGGTGGAGAGCCCGTACCCGATCATGGGAGAGTTTTCGGAGGATTTCTTGGAGCTCCCGGCATCGATCCTGATCACATGTATGAAGAAGCATCAACGCTACTTTTCAGTTCAAGACCAGGATGGCCGGATCACCAACAGGTTTATCGCGGTGAACAATACGCCTGTCAAGGACCCGTCGGTTTCGGTCCGCGGGCACCAACGAGTACTGAAAGCAAGGCTGGAAGATGCACGGTTCTACTTCCGTGAAGACAGGAGATTGCCGCTGTTCGACCGTCTCGAATCACTTAAAGGGGTGGTTTTTCATTCCAAGTTGGGTACAGCATACGAGAAAGTCGAACGGTTCACTAGCCTTGCAGTGAGCTTGGCGGAACGATTTGCACCTGACAAGATCAAAGAAGTCGAACGGGCAGCATGGCTGTGCAAGTGCGACCTGGAAACCGGCATAGTTTACGAATTCCCGGAACTGCAGGGTATCATCGGCAGCTTTTATGCCAGAATGGACGGAGAACCCGACGAGATAGCCACAGCGGTAAGGGAGCACTATCTGCCCGCACATGCGGGGGACAGCCTCCCCAGAGGAATCATAGGAGCCCTCGTCTCCATTGCCGATAGGATGGACACGATAGCAGGTTGCTTCAGCGTGGGCCTGATCCCGACCGGCACCGCGGATCCTTACGCTCTTCGTCGGCACGCCCTAGGAATTATCCAGATTCTTATAGAACTGGATCGCCCGCTCGATATTGGTTGGCTAGTGTCTGAGGCAATAGATCTGCTTGCAGAGAAACGGACTCGCGAACCGAAAGCGGTTCAGACCGAGGTACTGGAATTCATCCGGACGCGTTTCGTGAACTTCCACACCTCACGTAACTTCCCCTTGGACGTGGTCGAAGCGGCCGTGCGAGCACGGTTCGACGATGTGGTGGATGCACGCAGGCGAGTGGAAGCCCTGGATCATTGGAAGAGCCGTGAGGACTTTGATTCCATCATAATCGGGTTCAAGCGTGTGGTTAACATCCTCAGGGATACGGCGCCTCAGTCAGTGTCGCAAAAGTTGCTCGCACAGGATGAAGAAAAGAGGTTGTACTCGACTTTCAAGGACGTGTCCAAGAGGGCAGATTTGCTAGTCCAAAAAGGAGAATACGCCAAGGCCCTGGAAATAATTGCTGAACTTAAGTCGCCCATCGACGAATTCTTTGATGCGGTAATGGTGATGGTGGATGATGAAGGATTGCGCAACAACCGCCTCGGCCTGCTGCGAAAAATAGCCGAATTCTTCAGTCAGATAGCCGATTTCTCGTTTATCGGTTCCACTGCGCAGGGCAAGTAATACCACTGCGCTGTCCAGTGAGTAATCCCGCCTTGAGAGCGGCATACAGACTGTTATCTCAGGAACCCCGGATACCTTTCTCTCTTGCGATCAGTGCAGCCCCCAAGGCTCCGACCGTATCGGGCTTAGGGGGCACCGAGATCTTCGTCTCGAAGGCCTGGCTCAGCGCTCGGACCACTCCGTGGTTGTGAGCGACCCCACCAGACATGGCTATAGAGAGGCCATCCGAGGTCGGGGCTACCCGCCTGACCAGAGCCACAATTCTCGATGCGATGGCCCGATTGAGCCCGCTGACGATCTCGTTTACTGCAACGCCATCTGCAATGAGCGACACGACTTCACTCTCAGCAAAGACAGTGCACATGCTGCTGAGTATTACACCGCCTGAAGCGCCGGTGTCCAGCTCACTCAATTCCTCTATGTCAACCTGGAGCGCTCGCGCCATTGCTTCCAGAAACCTTCCGGTCCCGGCCGCACATTTGTCATTCATGGCAAAGTCGGCCACTTGTCCATCGGAGTCCAGTCGAACCGCCTTACTGTCCTGCCCTCCGATGTCTATCAGGACCTGGGTGCCTCCAAACAGGCTATTTATACCCCGTGCGTGGCACGTGATCTCGGTGACTGCGGCCAATCGCTTTTCTACTCTGTCACGACCATAGCCGGTGGAGACGGTGGCCCTAATCTGATCCTCAGTTATGCCCGCTACCTTCAGCACCTCGTCGGTGGCCCTGGCTATGGCTTCCCGATTGCGTGCTCCAGTGGGCACAACTGACGAGGCCAGAACTCCTCCGTTATTGTCCAGGAGCACGGCGTCGCAGGATAGGCTACCTAGATCGACTCCCAGAAAGTACATGTCGCGCCTCCCGGCTAATCTCTTAGTCCTGACGGATTTGTTTGGAGCATCTCCATAAATGCCTCGAGCCTGGTTCTTAGTTGTCCTTCCGCAAAGTTTCTCGTGTCCACGCAGTCCACTTCCAGGTTCACCACGGGAATTCCCAACTCCTTGAGGCCAGCCTGAATGAGTCCTCTCGCTCCGGTACCCTGACGGCATCCCCAGTGGCATGGGTTTATAGCTCCGTCGATCTTGTACGCTTTGGACAAGTGCCGAACGTGATTAAGTCTCCGATTGATTTCACCATTTAGCGGCATGGTAATAGTTCGTTTGGCAATGCCTGTGAAGGGATCTGCCGTATCTATAGCCTCCCAGGTGATGTCATTCAACTCATCGATCACGATGGACGCTTGATACTCCTGCTCCAGCATCTTGATCAGCGGATTCTTGAACTGGATTCGATTCTGAAGCCACAGCAGCCTGACTTTCTCTTCGGGTACGCCGCTTTGTCCGTTTCGGATCATCTCTTCGAATTCGTCCCTATAGGCCTGCGCTATCTGGATTCCCGCGTCCGTCCCAAGGAACAGGGCCATGACAATCCCGAAATTGGCAAGGCTTCGTCCGTTGGACGGGGATGGGACATTCTCCGCCAGCCGGTACACCTCGACCATCAACTCCCGCGCCCGGTTTGACTTCTCTATCGCCTTTCGGAGTTTGCCTTCGTCGAGCGATTCACCGGTGCGGGAACCGATAAACCGGATCATATCCTTGTATTGATTCGCGAGGTACTGGACACTCTCAGGTGTGTCGGAACTGGGAACGTCGAGCACGAACAGCTCCTTGTTGAACATGCGGGCAAGGTTTTCCATCGCCGCTAGGCCCCCCGTACACGGGCAGGTGGTTGCGATCATCACGTCCGGAACCGGCATGAGTCCTTTCAACGCAGCGCCGATAACGGCCCGGTGATATCCGCACGTGTCGGCTCCGAAGCCGGCATGTTCCGACTCTTCTAGAAACATGCCCACATTTCCCGTGGCAGCAAGCATGGCGCCGACGAATTCCACGAAACATGATGTGACATTCATCGCAGAGAGCATATCAAAGGGCGCAACCACTCCACACCATGCGACTCGATGCTCCCCTGAGTATAGCCTAATCCCTAGCTTCGCTATCTCGAGAGCGAATTTCCTGCGAGCGTTAGGCTTGTCCGGGGTCTTCCTTATTTTGGCATCGATACGTGATTCGAGCATCTGGAAGTATTGAAGCATCACGGTTTCTTACCTCAGCATTTCTACAAAGGCTTCTATTCTAGTTCTCTGTTGACCCATCGAGCGCATGGTGCAGTCCCCCTCCAGGACGAGCAACGGCAGGCCAGCCTCACGCAGGACCTTGCGAATTGCCGGAAGACGGCTTGTGTACGGATCGCAGAATTTCAAGGTGTAAGCGATAACCCCCTTCGCGTGGCACCTCCGAGCCTCAGTCAGGACTTCCTCAGCAATCTTACCCGGTCGGAATGGCTCGAACGTTCGAGCGCATCGCGGCTGATCGAGCAATCCGCGGGCCAAACGCACGAATACCCCCTCGGAATCTTCTCCGCCGATATGGCAAAAAGCCCGCAAGCCGGTGCAAACGCTATCTCCTGCTACGTGAACTCCACTCGACTGAAAAAGCGCAAAGGCTTCTGGGTCTGGTAAGACGTTGCCGAAAAGGTAGACAGGAACGCCGCTGTCCGCAGTCACCCGCAATTCAGGCTCTTCCTCTACGGTTTTGAGGAGTTTCACTGTTAGGTCAACCGGTTCGATGGCCGCTCGGTTGAAGAGATCTTGCAAGCGAAAACTTCCGCCCTCCAGTGTGCCCCCGCGGACCCGCTGACTCACCTTGTCGAGCAACTCCGCCATTTCGTTGAATTTATAGACGCTTGCTGAAACATCGGCCTGATTGAACGACTGCCCACTCCATCCTGAAAGGGTTTCAGAAAGTCTTGTCAATTGACCGGCGAAAAAGGAGACTGCGCTCTCCTCGTTCGACACCGGTAAGTCAATGAGCGCCACCCGGTGATCCGGCCTCGCCGCACGCCACGCGTCGGACAAGCGCCGCATCGAATCGCAACAATTCATGAATACCATTCCGTCAAGAGCTGGCAGATCGTCGTCCATCGCCCGGTCGAGAAGTCGCTTGACGTGCGGACAAAGATTGTCGTGTAGAAGCTGCCCCGCCCGATCAGGTGAATCTCCGATCGGCAGCACGCGGTGAGGAGTGAAGCCGGCTGCGTGAATGAGGGCCGTGGGGGTGTACGAGCACACATGGCCGTTCCAACGGATTCTCTCTTGCGACATCACGGATTTCCTTCGTGTGCGCTGGCGAGCACTCGCTTCAACACGTCTGTAGCCTTCGACAGGTCTTCCTCGGGAATTCCCTCGAAGACGGTGGCCAGGATTTGATCCACTGCCTCAAGCACAGGCATCATCACGTCTCTTCCTTTCTTCGTGAGGTTTATGCGCTGGACACGCCTGTCGCTCGCATCATCACGCCGTTCCACAAGGCCGTCACGCTCCATTCGGTCAATCAGTCCCGTCATGGAGGACGTCTCTAATCCGGAACGCCTCCCCAACTCGACTACCTTGAGTCCATCTTCTTTCCACAAAGCAAACAGAGCGCCCAGGTAGGCTGGCTTGACGTCGCCGACACCCGCCGAGACCAGGCCTTCCTTAAGCGCCGACGTCACCACGAGCGTCACCCTGGAAATGAGATAGTAAGGACAGTTAACAGGATCGATCACTTATTACTCCTCGCGGCACTGAATTTCCTGTTCCCACGGATAAAACGCATACACATATCATGCATCCGGATATACCATATAGCAGTATTCAGGATACGAAATAATATGTCAAGAAAATAATACTGCTGGACTTATGGCGTTTGCCTGAATTTCTGTTGGAATGGCCTCTGAACGGTCGCTATGTGTCACCATGTTATTGCGAGGAGTCAAGTCCTGCGGAACGAGGGAAAGCAATCTCTTCTTCGGTGGGACAGACACCTTGCCCGTCATTTATGTACAGGCGAGACGCCTGCCCCACCAATGGAGATTGCCTCGGGCTACGCCCTCGCAATTACAATTTTATCCTTTGGCAAAAGTCTTAACGGTATCGTCCGTATTTCAAACTGTTGTTCTCGTAGTAGCCAGGCGGACGATCATTTTACCAATCACTACAGGTTCGCCTTGAGAAAGGACGCCAGGTTTTGGCGTGATTGGCAAAGGACAAGCTTTTTTCTTATGTTCTTGCGGTGGACGAGCACTGTCTGAGGCGATATGCCCATCACTTTGGCAATCTGCTTCGAGGACAATCCTGACCGTATCATCTCGCATATTCGGATCTCGCGCGGCGTTAACGGGTGACCGCTCTTGACTATATTGAAGCCAAATGAGGAGAGCATGTTGGCCAAATTGAATTCAAGGGACTTCAGGAGGAAATTTGCTGTTTCCGAGAGTTCTTGAGACTTCATTTGCTCGAGTATGGGCCGCACCGTAAGATTCAAGTTGTGGGAAATCTTCTTTTCAACTTCCTTTTTCTGTTCCTCGATCCCTTGTATGATAATCTTCAGTGCCTCATTGGTCCTTTCCAGGCTCTCAGAATATCTTTTCAGTTCGCTGCGTGAGTTTTCAAGGTCTCTGGTTCGTTCTTGCACCTTTGCTTCAAGGGAAGTTGAGTACAGTTCCAGAGCCTCGTGCTTTGATCGCAACGCCTCTTCCGCGGCTTTAGTGTCGCTAATGTCTCGAAGCGTCACGATGACTCCGACAGGACTTTTCGAGCCATCCAAAAGAACCGAATTGTGCATGAGGCCCGGAAACACTGTCCCGTCAGCACGGGCATGCTGGATTTCAGCACTGGATTGCTGCTGTGATCGGGCCTGTAGCAGAGCCTGCGCCACACATGGTACCTGGTCTGGGGGGTGAAACTGTCCAAGGTCGTTCATTGCCATTTGCTCACGGGTAGACCCGTGCATAGCCGCAAAGGCCTTGTTGGCAAACATCAGCATGCCGTTCAGGTCTACGACGGCAAGACCCTCCGAACTCTGCTCTATAGCTTCTGACAGAAGTCTCAGTTGTTCTTCAGCTCTTTTTCGTTCCGTGACATCGCGAAACACCAACACTATGCCCGCAATCTTGTTTTCAGCATCACGGATCGGGGCAACATTAAATGCTATGTCCACGTGGGAGCCATTCTTTGCTGCCAGCAGGCCGTGTCCGCGACCGTCCACGCTCCCGCCGCTCCCCAAAAGTTCTCCTGCCAGGCTTCCAGTCCGCGCCTCCGTACCGCTCCGTACGAGGCTAAATACTGCTTCTAATGGCCGGCCGTTTGCCTTGTCCGCGGTCCATCCCGTCAACAATTCCGCCACTGGGTTCATGAGCTTCACAAAGCCATTTTCATCGGTGGCAATCAGAGCGTCAGCAATGCTGTTCAGCATCACTGAGAGCCACTCCTGATTTTCTCTGAGCTTCACCCCCATCTCGTGTCGAAATAGGGCCATCTCCAGGGTGGAGTGCAGTTCTCTGTCGCGAAAGGGCTTTATCAAATACCCGAAGGGTTCGGTCATTTTTGCCCTCTCCAACATTTTATCGTCCGCGTAGGCGGTCAGATAAACAATGGGGACTCTGAAGCGGCTATGAATGACGTGGGCGGCCTCAATACCGTCCATGCCACCTTGCAGGACCACGTCGACCAGTGCCAGGTCCGGACGTTCAGTTTCGGCCTTCCGCACAGCCTCCTCTCCTGTGGCAACAGTCGCGCAGACCTCATAGCCCAGCTCCTGAAGGCTCGCACGTATATCCTGAGCAATAATTCCTTCATCCTCCACTATCAATATCCTTGCTTTGGGCATAGGCCGGCCCTCCAAATCGCAAGCTGTTTCCACACAGAGCCTTATATCATTTGGAGAAGGAAGGCGGAATAGTGATGACACGGACGAAGTGGCCGGAGATCATATTAGCCATCTACACGTGACTAATGCAGTCTTGAGGGCTGGCGCGGTATTCTGGAAATGCCTTTATGTAAGAAGGCGTTCAGCGCGCAGGCAGTCCCGCGTTCCGCGCGGGATCACCGCGGAGTGCGCCGAAAACGCGGAGGGGAAAAATTGCTTGCACACCACCGCAGAAGCCACGGGGGATTACGCGTTTTGGCCAGTATTGTCTTCACAGGCACAGACCCGAAAGCGCTAGGCATCACCTGGAAGAAATGCAGAGAAGACAGAACCCTCTGCCATCTCAGCAACCTCCGCGGTCAAAAATTCCTTATGTCAGAAGGCAGCGGAAATGGTAGGGGCTAGCGGTGCGGGCGATCGCGGGTCGCGCTGTACCAAGGACAGTTGTGCCACATCCCAGAAGGACCAAAAGCACCCAGCTACGGCGCGCTATTTGTCCAAACGGTTAGAATGATCTTCAGCTAACAAAGGACCGGACCGCGAAGCCCCGGAATGATTGAGATTCGGCTAGCTAATCTCACCCATTCGTAGATCAGACCTACGCGCCCCCGTCGAGTGCGAGATATCGGAAGTCAACCCAACCTGCGCGGCCGGAGGGAGTAATCACTCTGAACCACATGGTATCGTTAAGAAGGCGCTTTTCAGTAACTTTAACCTGCTGCCCCTCCAAAAGCTTCTCAACAATCTCAGACTTTTGTTGAGGCCGTTTGCGCACACGCAACTTCTCGGTTACTACGTGGCCCTGACGGTTGAGTCGCATTGAATAAATTTGTTCACTTGCATCGGCTCGGGTTTCGAATCGCTTCTCGATGGCCTTATGGCCGCTAGCGATTGATGAGGCCTTTGCCTCTTTGGCAAATCCTCCTTCTACACTGCCTGTTTTTCCGGTTTGAGAATTCAGCCGCGCCTGTCCTTCTAATAATCCGGCCGTGGGAACGCGTGGGCTGTCCGGATTCTGAGGGCCGCCTTGGGCTCCCGAGTCCTGCTCGGATTTCATAGCCTGCAAAAACCTGCTGTTGCTGGCGGTCTCCTTCCTAAGGTTCTCGATCATCCTCTTCAATTCGTTGATGACCCGAATGTTCTGCTCTTGCTTCTTTCCCGGCGTGGTCGTCGAAGCAATCTTTTCATGGATTGTCGAGGAAGCCCACAGGCAATAGATTTGAACCAGGCAAGTGAGAAAGACCAATCCGAGCAAGAGTCTGCACAAGCGGCGGAATGGCAAGAGCGCGTGGTTGGCGTCATCCGGGCAACGAGAGACTTCGAGTTTTCTCTTTACCCAGAAATGCCACAATATAATAAGTACAGCCAGAGCCGCGAGTTGAAGGGCGGCAACTGTGAGATGGATTACCATTGGGGGAACCTCCAACCAAAGTCACGAATATATTTATCATTAAAACCACATCATTGCAATGATTCTTTAAAGTAGTGGGTGGGGGAATGCGAACGAATCAAATGTGGCGACTCGAGGCCCTCGCGTTTGGCACAGTAATTGCTTTATTCTAAGCCAACGAAACACGTACAAAACCATACCCTTTGAGCCCTTTACCAAGGGCTCTTTTTTTTGGAACGTATGAGATCGGCCATCCAACACCGGTTTGTCGGAATTGCTCGATGCAGCAATTGCCTAATTTGGCGATGTGAATCTTCCCATGCCCATAGCCACGGGTGAGAAATAATTTCGCTTCACTACAAAAAGGGGTAATTTATTTCACGCTGAATCATCGTTATCTTCAATGGACTACCGCGGTCGGCCGGCAAAAGGTCTTGACATCTCCCGATGCATCTGTTTAGATGAACGTTTTAGAGGTTTGATCAGAACGTCGGGGATCACCGTGAAAAGAACATTTCAACCGAGCAATACATCTCGCAAGAGAACTCACGGGTTCCGCATTCGGATGAGGACCAAAAGTGGAAGAATCGTCCTCAAGCGGAGAAGGGCAAAGGGACGCAAGCGTTTGTCGGTCTGATGCCGAAAGGTTCAGGCTGACCAAGCGAGACAGAATTCGCCAATCCTCCGACTTTCGGAGGATTATGAGAAAGGGTGTCCGTTATTATACGCCTCATTTTCACATCCGCATGCTCAGAAACCCGCTGGGCATAACACGGTTAGGGATCACTGCCAGCAGGAAAGTTGGGAAGGCTTGTGCTCGAAACCGGATCAAAAGAAGGCTAAGAGAATACTTCAGGCTGAATCGGGACAAAATGCCGTCCGGAGCAGATATGGTATTCATCGCTTCGCACGAGGCCGCGGCCCTGGAAACGAAGCAGCTCTTCGCAGAGTTGGACCGGTTTTTCGAAACGATATTCTGAACCTGGGGAAATATGCCCTTGGCGGGGTGATTCGACTCTACCAGATCCTGATTTCCCCTCTCTTCCCTTCGGCTTGCCGCTTTTATCCCACCTGCTCAGAATATGCTCGTGAGGCCGTGTTTACATACGGTGTGTTCAAAGGAGGCGCTCTGGCGGTCAAACGTGTCATGCGGTGTCGGCCATTTGGGCCCGAGGGCTTCGACCCAGTCCCTTAAAGACTCCCCGGCGCGCAAGGAAGCGTTCGCTCAGAGATCATTCCCAATAATATCAGAGCCCCACGTCGGGGGAGAGAATAATGGATCGCAACCTTGTTCTGGCTATCGTTTTATCCATAGTGATAATTGTTGGATTTCAGTTTCTTTTTCAAACTTTTTCGCCTCCTCCGCCTAAAAAATTGCCGACTACCACAGAAAGCACAAGCCAGCCGGTGCCTGGGCCTCCGGCCCGACAACAGGCGATTGAAAAAGAGCGGCCCGCGGTGACAGAGGCTTCGCCCGCGGCAAAGCCTGAACCGCGCGTGCCGACGCCGACTGCACAGATCGGCGTCGCTCAGGCTGAGGAAGTGCATGTCAAAGTGGACAGCTTGAAGTATGAGGCTATCCTGTCGTCGAAGGGGGGCAGGATCGTTTCATTTAAGCTTAAGGATTACACAAAGTCACTCCAGGGCCCTGAACTTGTGAATTTATTCGATCCGGAGGGCCCGGATACTGCTGGCCCATCCATAATGTTCACGCGACGGGACGAAACCTTTAATGACGCTTCGCTGACGTTTGATCACGACTCTCCCACTAAGTCCGTCACGTTGAATGAGGCAGGTGCGAAAAAATCGATCACGTTTCGAAGTACTACTTCGGCCGGACTTGCAATAGCGAAAACCTATACTTTTCGGGCGGACAACTACGATGTAGGCTTTTCGCTCACACTGACTAATACGTCGGGTGAAGACACAAATTACTTGATCACGTTCCCGTGGCGAAAAATCTACAGCGGGGAACAGGGTGAAAGGTTCAGTTGGAACAGCGCGGAAATCCTCCTCAATGGCCAGTTGAAAGACTACTATTTCAAGGACATAAAAGGGGACGAAGAACCTTCCGGGCAAGTGGAGTGGGCCGGGCTTGGCGACGTTTACTTTTTCAAAGCCCTTGCCTTCGGGAGGAAGCCTGCGAGCAAAGTCACCCTCTTCAAGCCTTCAAAGGAGGGCGTTGCTGAGGTCTGGGTAAGGTACGGGGCGGTTGACCTGCCACAGGGTCGACCTGTCGAAATGAACTTGTCCATTTATCTGGGACCCAAAGAGGAGCACGCGCTGCAGGTCGCGGGCGACAACCTTTCTCGCGCCCTGTTTTACAGTAATTACAAGATCCTGGACGTTGTATCCGAATATCTCATCACATTTTTGAGATTTTGCAACTCCGGCTTCACGGTCGCTGGGATCAGGATTCCAGGCACTCACAACTATGGTTGGGATATTATCCTCCTGACAATCCTTATCAAAATCCTTTTCATCCCACTCACTCACAAGAGCATGAAATCCATGAAAAGGATGCAGGAAATTCAGCCGCAGATAGCGAAACTGAAGGAAAAACATAAAGATGACAAAGCGGCCATCAATAAGGCCACCATGGAGCTGTTTCGGGAGCAAAAGGTAAACCCCCTCGGAGGCTGCTGGCCAATGTTCCTCCAGCTTCCGGTCTTTGTAGCTCTCTATCAGGCCCTGTCGTACGCGATCGAGCTGAGGCATGCCTCGTTTCTTTGCATTCCATCCATCTATCTTTGCATTAACGATCTCGCCGCGCCGGATCCGTACTACGTGACTCCTATCCTCATGGGTGGCACAATGGTGCTCCAGCAGTGGATGACCCCATCCGGTGGAGATCCCACCCAGAAAAAGATGATGCTCATGATGCCGGTGGTATTCACGTATCTATTCCTCAGCTTTCCGTCAGGCTTGGTACTCTATTGGTTGGTCAGTAATGTACTGTCCATCGGGCAGCAACTTATTACCAACAGAATGGCCACGTAAGGAGGAACGTGAACATGTCTTCCTACGAGTTTACAGGGAAATCGGTGAAAGAGGCCATTGCCAGAGCGTGTGAAGAGCTGAACCTGGACGAGGAGCTCCTGGAAGTGGAGGTCTTGGAGGAAAGCACAAGGGGCTTTCTGGGCATTGTCGGGCAAAGAGACGCACGTGTCAGAGTAAGAAAACGGGACATACCCAGGCAGATCTCCGCAACGCCCGAAACTTCGCCTGCGAAAACTAAAGAGGACGAGGTGCCTGCTCAATCGCACCACGAGGCTGAACCATCTGAGAACGAAGTTCTGCCGGCCGCCCCTGCTTCGCATCGGATTGATTCAGCCCCTGTGGACCCAGCCTTAGTCGAGGAGGCGCGTACTGTTCTAGAGCAGATTCTGTCGAAAATCCCGGTAGAGGCGGAGGTGGAATCATCCATTGAGAATGGAGCGATCTATCTGAACATCAAAGGGGACGGCTCCGGGCTCTTGATAGGGAAAAAAGGCCAGACCTTGGACGCTCTCCAGTTTCTGGTCAACAAGATCATCAATAAGGAAAACGCCCCGGGCCACAAGGTTGAGATTGTCGTCGATACTGAGAATTACAGGCTTCGCAAAACGGAAAACCTCCGCGATATGGCCTTGAAAATTAGTCAGAAGGCCAAGAGGACGTTCAAACCGGTCTCCATGACGCCCATGCCCCCTCAAGAACGTCGCATCATTCACATGATTCTGGCTGAAGACCGCGAGGTCTATACCAAGAGTTACGGCGAAGGCGCACTTCGCCGAATAATTGTTTATCCTCGTCGCGGTGCGGCCAACAAGCGCCGAAGACGCTAGTGT
>Ga0209039_10001859_pt1 | contig 18833 bp, 23 predicted proteins | sample BogFormECP12_OM1_FD_188238 | JGI IMG/M metagenome (GOLD analysis project Ga0209039, IMG submission 188238) | Bog forest soil microbial communities from Calvert Island, British Columbia, Canada - ECP12_OM1 (SPAdes) (version 2) | ecosystem: Environmental > Aquatic > Freshwater > Wetlands > Bog ...
AGGTTGAGTCTTAATGCGAGCGGATTTAAGCGCTTTTGTCATCATCCAAGCAAATTCTCGTTGAGCCTGATCTTCTGGCTCTTGTAGAGAATCTTTATTCCTTCCGATCGGGTTATGTGACCTATTTCATGGGTTACGGTGCCAGCTTTTTCCAGAACGTCCATTGCATGATCCTTGTCTTTTTTGTCGACTATCAGAGCAAAACCCCAGCCCATGTTAAACGTTTTGAACATTTCTTTATCGATTATTTTTCCTCCAAGATCGATTGAAGTTTTCTGTATCAAATTGAATATTGGTTGGGGATCGAAATTGTTGAACTCGAAGCCTATGCCGCTTGAAAACTCGACCAGTTTGTCGAATTTTAAATATGCATCGCCTGTTATGTGTATTGCTGCTTTGACTTTGATTTCTTCGGAGACTCTGAGCAAGGGTTTCACGTATATTTCTGTCGGCTCAAGGACCTCTTCAACCAGACTTCTCGTCAAGCCTTCAGGGATGTCGTGTGCCTCGAATTTTCCTCCCCACTTTTTGAACAATACTCTTCTGGCAAGTGATATACCGTTGCTGTGGAGGCCTGAACTCCGCAATCCTAGAACGACATCACCGGGCTTTATTTCTGTGCCAGATATTATTTTTTCTTTAGAGACTGTTCCTAAAGAAGCGCAAACCATGTCAAAACCGAATCCATCCGTCAGGCCTCGTATTAGCTCGGCAACGTCGCCTATCTCGCCGCTCGGTACCACACATTCCGCCTCGGTAGCGCCTCTCACTATCCCTTTCATGAATTCAGAAATCAATGCTGGATCCGATCGTTGTGCATGGATGTTGTCGGACAGGGCAAGCGGCTTTGCTCCGGAACGAATCACATCGTTGACGGCCATTGCTACTCCGTCCACTCCGATTGTGTCAAACTTGTTTGCGAGCTGAGCCACGAGTACTTTTGTGCCTACTCCTTCGATGACTAGGTCCATGTAGTAGTCTTTGCAGGGAAAGAGTTTTCCGTAAGGGAGGTTGATCATTTTTCCGTCGTGACTGAAGCGATATGTTTTCTTGAGTACTTGCAGTGCCTTCTTGGATTTGGCTCTTAGTTTTCTGTCTACTCCAGCGTTGGCATAGGTGATGTTTCGTTTCACAGCTACCCCAAATCTATTCAGCTGTTCGATTTATAAAGAGGGAGACTGCCGTTTTGGGAGGAACGTTGGTTCTCTAGAAAGTATTTTGCTTGCTGGAAGTTTATCCATAATAATTAGCTGCGTTCGAAAGACGAGCTGCGTTTCGCCTGAAGTTTATTGAGGCTCTGGGATCTTGAGGTGGCTAACCTATGACATGGGGTTCACAAATGATTGCGGGGACTTTTGGTCCAGTTTGAGGGCCCAGAAGCATATCTGACAAGATGTAGTATTCTCTCAAGAAGTCAAGGCCTTTTTCAGTGGCCATGCACATTGTTCGGCCATTCACTGTATCGACTGAGATGAAACCTATCTCGATGAGAGAGCTTAGGAATTTCTCCAATTGCGTACAATTTATACTTGCGTGTTTCATGATTGCGAATCTGCCGCCTCTGCCATCCTTTAGAGCTTCCAGAATGAGCGCGATTATCTCAAAATGGCTTCTGTATTTCTTTCCCAGGGGCAATTGGCATGATTTGTATTTGCTGCGTGAAGGTAGACAGATCAGGTTGCGACGTATTAAATAACTTGCCATCTTCCCATGTCTCCCTGATGTATTTACTCCATTTAAACACTTACAGATTTTTTCTGTAGACTCCGTTGAAAACGGGGAAATTGGAGTTGACAAAGTTGAAACGGCATGTTTCCATGCAAAGAGTTTAATATAGCTATTCAATTGAAACTATTGAATGAGGGCCGAGGGCTTGTCTAATCCTGGGCTTTCCCAAGATGAAATAAACTTCCTCGATGAAACTGCCAAGTCTGATTACAAAGATGCAACCATACGTTTGCGAGAAGGCGAGTATCAATATAGTCTCGCGAAAGCCATTGCATCCTTCCATCTTGAAATGCATTTCCCCGATGTCAAAGACATAATAAGGAGACTATATGGAGACGACAAAGCAAATGACCTACAATTTGTGCGAAAAGTCCAAACAGTCTTGAAGAAGATGGAGAAAAGCGGCATTGTTAGGATTCTACCTAAGAGCAAGCCTTGGGAGCTGCAGAAATATTCTCTTTCTAGTTTCAAGTTTCAGGATAGTGACAGGAGTTCTGTCAGTTTTGCGTCTGACGAGGAGAGGGAGACCTTGCGAAATCATCTGCGGTTAATAGTCAACACGCAGAAGCCGACGACGACAACGGTGAGTCGTGTGCGGATCGTCGCTTTGGTCCTGTCTACGATCGCGTTCTATTCAATAGTTTTGTGGGCGTTGTTTCAACCCGTTGTAGATGTCGTGGTTTTCATTCCCGCACTCGGCATATCTGTCGTTTTTTCTATCTTACTTGGAGAAACGTTAACCCTTGAAGTCCATGGGAGGTAACACTTTGGCGAAGTTACAAAAGATCCTCAGAATAAAAAACGTTGACGTATCTGGCAAAGCTTTCTTGGCGTTATCGATCATATCATTGCTGACGATGGCATGTTTTGCCAAGTGGAATTTGGTTGTAGAGGCACAGTCGAATGTGATCAATGTTGGTCCGTCGGCCAATTTCCAAAAAATCCAAGACGCAATCAACAATGCGACAGCAGGAGACACAATCTTAGTGGCCAGCGGCACATACGAGGAAGACATCACGATAAACAAGCCTATTACTCTGATAGGAGAAGATGAAAACCTGACCGTGATTAACAACATCAATAACGATTGGGTAATTCAGGTTAGCCAGACGAACGATGTGACTGTGTGCAATTTTACTGTCAAGAACATCAAACCATTTATTGAGGATACGGGGGAAATATACATATCTTCTAATTGTCACAACATCACAGTATGCAATGACACCATTGAAAATGGTGTTGATGGAATCATAGCCTTCGCTTCGAGCGGCGACCATTTTTGGGGCAACATCATCGCGAACAACAGCGGTTCCGGCATCACGTTTGACTATTCCAACGACAATGATTTTTCAGGCAATATCGTCTCAAACAATGTTTTGGGATTATCGTTCACTTCAGCGGATGGCACTGTGGTCTCGGACAACACAATATCAAATAATAGTCAGTGGGGAGTAGGTCTGTACTTTTCAGACAATAATATCTTTTACCACAACAACTTCATTAACCAAAGCCAAGTGTATTCTCCAAACTCGAATAATATCTGGAGCAACGATAGTGAAGGCAATTATTGGTCGAGCTATTCAGGATCAGATTCGCATGGAGACGGCATAGGGGACACGCCATACGCGATAGTCTCCTCTGAAGTTGATAACTACCCGCTCATGGGAGTATTCAGTGAATTTAATGTTTCTTCCGGCACTGCGACCTACCAAGTATCGGTTGTATGCAATGAAACCGTGAATGATTTGAGCTTCGGGTTTGGGCAGCAGACGGGAAATGAATTAATCAATTTGGAAGTGACTGATGAAAATCTTACGGCGGGTTTCTGCAGATTAACTGTTCCCAACAGTTTGATGAAGCCTCCATACACGATTCTTGACAATGAAGGAGCAATTTCATATGCGTTGCTTAATGCCTCGAATCAAGTCAACTCACTCGTGTATTTCACGTTTCCCAGTACTAATCAAACGATCACTGTGATCTCCTCCGAATTGCTGCAGCTTTACATTCAATTGTCGAATGAGTTGACTGGAAACCAAACAGAGCTACTAGGAGTTCTCGGATCGTTGAATGCCACTTATCAGGGTCTTCTAGGCAATTACACGAGTCTTTCGACTTTTCTTAGTCAGCTTGAGAGCAGTTACCTTGCGTTGAACGCTTCGTACCAGCAGCACTTGTCCACGTATTCAGAGAACACGCAGAACCTTCAAAATTTAATATACATTTTTGCGGCGACGACTGTTCTGTTTCTAGTGACGACAGTTTACCTGTCAATGCGGGGTCAAACAGTTCGTAAACGCACAGAAAGCCACGTCTGACGACAAGGATCCCTGTAGGTCTTTTAATGGTATATAGAGGAAGAATGTATCCTGATAGTTGGTTGTTTGGGCTGCGTATAATGTCGCAAGAGGGAGATTCTTGATGCAGCACGTGGGGAACGTATCTGTTGTCAGAGGGTTTTAGGGGGTGTTGAAGGAATGGAGAAGAAGCGCAGTGTAGGAAAGAACAATGATGAAGACAAGAGATTGAGGTTCATTCTGGATTCAGAGTCGAAGGGTAGGTATGTGGCGGTAGACTTTGATGATGGTATTGTATGGTTTGCGAGTAGCGATGAGGATTCTGTCGAGATACAGAATCCTAATGAGAAGAAAAAGTCCGTGTTGATGGCTAGGATGATTGCACTAAAGAAGGCGAAGAAGGTAGAAAACGTCAAGGTCGTGAGTAGAACAGAGAAAGGAAAACTAGTTGGACTTTGGCTTGTGAAGAAGTAGAAGTGTCCGAGTACAGGCGTGCGCTTGAAGGTGGATGTCCACTCGGTGGTAATTAATAAGTCTGAAACGAGTGTCTTTAAAGAAAATAGGAGCGGTCGTAGTCCAGCCTGGCTAGGACATCGGCCTCCCACGCCGACGACCCGGGTTCAAATCCCGGCGACCGCACCATGATTCGGATTTGAATCCGGTGGACTTCCCCGTATTTTCGGGTTCAGAATAGTTGTTGTGGGGTTTGCGTTTTTTGGACGATATGAGTGAAAGGGCTGTGTTTTGTTAATTTTTTGGAAAGGTGTGTTTTGGGCTTGTTTTTGGTGGCAAGCTTTGGTTCATGGTTTGTTCACGTCTGGATTCGGCGTGGGAAGGCTTGAATCGTCTGGGAAAGGTGTGAATCGTTGTCTTTGGATGGATCTGTACGCTTCGAAACTGTGTTGCAGAGGGGAAACCTGAACGTTCAGTTCTCTGGATTGGATGTGCGGGCTGGTTATTCAGAGGGACATGAACATTGCTTTGACTTGTTGTATGCCTCGCATTCCTCTGATTCTGCCGATTAGGTCTATTATGCGTTGGTTTGTTCCTTGGGCTATGAATATTTCTAGGCAGTATTTGTCGGCTATGTGTCTGTGCACGTTCTCTACGACGACGTCGTCGAATTCATGTCTGACTTCGGTGATTTTTAGATCTACGTCTCTTCTGGCGTAGTCGCTTGTTATCATTATCGTGGCTGCTACTTCTCCTGTTTCTGTTTTCGCGACTTCTGATTCTGCTATCAGATTTCTGATGGCGTCTCGAAAGGCTTCTGATCTGCTGTAGTATCCGCGGGTTTTCATGAATTCTTCGAATTTGACGAGAAGATCGCCTGGAAGGGTTATGCTTATTACCGTCATGTGAGTCAACCTTGCTCCTGTTATTAATTCTTGAATGTAGTAATATTGTCCAGTTAATATTCTGTTTGGCTCTGTTAGCACTATTTTAATAATGTTTGGTCGCGTCTCTAGTTTGGACGAAAAATGAAAACCAAGGAAACGTCAGAGCTACAGGGATTTGAACACTTCGGTGGCAGAGCATGGATTCTGCTGGCCATTGCGTTTGGGGGAACGATTGCGGTTTCCGGTTTGCTGGATGTTTTCCTGGGCGGCGTGAGGCTTGGTTTTGTGGTTCCAGTGTTGAATGAGCCTGCAACCGTGGCTAGGATGCTTTATTTAGTTTCGATTGTGGCTGGGGGATTGATTATTGGTTTTCTTGGATTGAAAGAGCTCGTTGTTGAGAGAAGGTTTTCAGTGGAGTTTCTGATGACGGTTGCGGCTTTTGGCGCTGCCTACCTGGGTTTTCTTTTCGAAGCGACAACGGTTCTCTTTCTCTATACGGTGGCGGAGTATTTTGAGGGCCATATTCAGGATCGCGCAGTGAAAACGATTGAGGGGCTTTCAAAGTTCATTCCTGAGAAAGCTTCAGTGATCACTGATGGTTCGGAAACGGTTGTTGATGTGAAGGATGTTCGACCTGAAATGCATATAATCGTGAGGCCTGGGGAAAGAATCGCGTTGGATGGCACTGTGACTAAAGGTTACTCTTCTGTTGATGAGTCGCTTGTGACAGGAGAGTCTGTGCCTGTGTCGAAGAAGGCCGGTGATTGCGTTTATGCGGGAACGATTAATTCGAGTGGACTTCTTGAGGTGACTGTCAGTAAGGGTTCTGAGGATACGCTTGTATCAAGAATAGCGAGGCTTGTGGTTGAATCTAGAAAGAGGAAAGCTTCAATTGAAAGGTTCGTTGACAGGTTTGCCCGAGTCTACGTTCCTATTGTTATCGGTCTAGCCGCTTTCTCAGCTTTTGCTGTTCCAGAGTTGACCGGTGGATCCTTCAGTACGTGGCTGTACAGATCTCTGATTCTGCTGGTGGTTTCTTGCCCCAGCGCCTTCGTAATTTCGGTTCCCGCGACCATTTTTGCCGCCGTCACTGTGGCTGCTGGCAAAGGTGTTCTCGTTAAAGGCGGAGTGTACATGGAGAAGCTGGCGAAGGTGAAAGCCGTCGTTTTCGATAAGACAGGAACTTTGACTCTGGGCCAGCCAGTAGTCAACGATGTTGATTCCGTCGTGAAGTCTGATGAACGGGCATTGCAGTATGCGGCTGCATTGGAACAGTTTTCCAAACATCCCCTTGCCGAAACCATCGTTAAAAAGGCAAAGGAAGAAAACCTAGATTACAGTGATTTGAGGGTCGAAGGAGTGGAGGAAACTCCTGGCAAGGGCGTATCGGGCTTTGTTGAGGGAATTCACGTCGTCGTCGGTAACATGGAGCTCATGAAACAACATGACTGCAACTGCGAACAGATTAGCGAGACCTACGAGAACGAGAAACACACTGCCGTATGTGTTTCGATGGATAAAACAGCTGTGGCTTCCTACTGCGTCATGGATGACGTGCGAAGAGATGCGGCTCAAGCAGTCGAAGAGTTGAAGGAATCTGGGATCCATGCTGTAATGTTAACAGGTGACAAGAAAGAAATTGCAGACGATATCGGAAAAAAATTGGGAATCGACGAGGTTCATGCTGAACTTTTCCCTGAAGACAAGCTGAGAATCCTGAGCCAAGTCAAAAAGAAATATGGATCGGTCGCGATGGTGGGTGACGGTGTGAACGATGCTCCCGCCTTGGCAGAATCAGATGTGGGAATAGCGATGGGAGGAAGCAAAGTTGATGTGACTCTCGAATCAGCCGACATCGTGCTTACAAGGAACGAGTTGTCACAAGTTCCGTATCTTATCAGGCTGGGCAATAAAACGATGGGTGTCGCGAAACAAAACATAACCGCTTCATTGGCCGTGAAGATTGTTCTAGGCGGCTTGGGATTGTTTGGCCTCATACCTTTATGGTTCACCGTGGCTTCAGGTGACGACGGCCTCACACTGCTTCTCCTACTAAACACTTTACGCTTGGCTCACGTGAAAAACTGAAGCAATTTGGCGCTAGCGATGACCAAAACCTGTTCTGACTTACAGGAATACTTGGTTACGCTTATGGAAAAAAAGGGTGATGATGTTTAGTGTGGAGCGAATACGCCTGAGAAGACGAGCCAGACTAGGAGTGTTTTGGCTATGAAGCTGAGGATTATGTATGCTCTTTCTCCGTATAGATAGTCTTTCCAGCGTCCGACGCCTTTGTATTGGAGTACCATGTTGGCTGCGAAGACCATGAAGAGAATAAAGTAGGTGAAGAGTATGAAGTATACGAAGGTTGGGGGGCCTTGTCCTCCGCTTGTTGATTCTACTGCGCCTATGAAGTACGCGAAGATTACGATCCAAGGGAGCCCCCCTGAGATGCAGCCGAGGTTGAAGGGGGACCAGTTTGTTTTTTCGGTTTTCTGGTTTACGAGTTCCATTAGGTAGCCGAACATGATCATCATCGCGTTGAGCACGAAAATCATTGTCAGCGACCAGAAGTCCAGAATGCCGACGAAAGTCGATATTAGAGCGATCATTATGGAGCTTGAGAGAGCATATTCATACCAGCGGTAAGGGTTCATGCCTTTCCTGAGGTTTTCATTGTAGCTCTTGTTTTTGGGGTAAGCAATTGTGAAGTGGGCTATAGTGGAGATCAAAGGGAAAGATGCTAGCAGGATCCCAAGGTTGTTGAAAGAGAAAAGCGCTTGCGGGTTCGGTGTCCATGGCGGAGGCCCTGCAGCTTTCAGGTAAAACGTGTAGATTTTTACGGGCCAGTTCAGTACGACGCCTAGTGTCAGCATCAAGATGCCTTGAATAAGGTGCAAGGCTCCAGCAGCGGCATTGAAGCGTTTTAAGTATCCGAAAGAGATTGGTGAATGAGCGATTATTTCTTGTCTTTCCTCGTAGTTCATGAAAACCGTTTATTACAAAAAGGAACTAATATGTTTTGCAGGTTTCCACCATTAAATTGAGGTGTTTTCGTATGGTTTGACTCGTTTTGAACGCTTTTACGTTCTAAGAATGAATTGTTGATTGACTCATGGGATACCGTTGGTGGTTTGCTATATTTGCAGTTTCAGTTTGCTCAGGTAGTGTTCTTGAAGTTTCGCGATTTTGGGGGCGATAACAAGGCGGCAATAGGCTTGTTCGGGATGCCGTTTGAAGTAGTCTTTGTGGTATTCTTCTGCTTCGTAGAAGGTTTTGAAAGGTTCAAGTTTTGTGACTATCGGCGCGTCCCAGAGTGCTTCCGAGTTGAGTCTTTGGATTATTTTCTCGGCAACCTGTTTTTGTTGCTGCGTGTGGAAGAATATTACTGATCGATATTGTGTTCCAACGTCTGCCCCTTGGCGGTTTAGAGTCGTTGGGTCATGCATAGTGAAAAAGATTTCCAGAATTTCTGTGTAAGTGATAACTTGTGGGTTGAAGGTTATCTGCACGACCTCGGCATGTCCAGTCGTTCCCGTTAAGACTTGCTCGTATGTTGGGTTCTCGAGATTGCCGCCTGAGTAGCCTGATTCAACCTTCTCAACCCCTCGAATTCTATTAAAAACAGCTTCGGTGCACCAGAAACAACCGTCCCCCAACGTAGCAACTTCTCTTACCTGCTGCTTCTCTTCAGAACTGATTTTTGACATGTTTTTCAAACCCTCATTCTTGGCGCGCCTATATTAGATTCTCTTACTAACCAATCGCTGTTCTGAAGCCGAATCTTAAAGTTTTGCGTCGAGGCACAATGCAATATTCAAGCTTGAGCATTTCTGGAGATGCAGAGGTGTGTCAACCGACAAAGAATGTCAGGAGACCCAAATAGCAAAAACGTTTACTCCGGAAAACCTTATCAGGAAACCCGCGCTTCTCGTATTCAAAGTCATCCCGAAGTGTGGTAAAGCATATGATGTCAAAAACGCCTATCGAACTAAATAAGATTGGGAAAAGAGAGGCAGATATGGAAATCATGCGAAGTGCAATAATAGCAGAGTTAGATGCGATAAGTCTTTACGAACAGCTAGCGGCCCAGACAAGTGATATAGATTTGAAAAAGGTTCTGCTGGATATTGCCCGCGAAGAAAAAACCCACTACGGCGAATTTCACGAAATGCTTCTGAGAATAGACCAAGACCAAGTAAAGGAAATTGACAAAGCAAAGAAAGAAGTAAAAGAACTGACCGAAAAATGACTTAACGCGCGTTCAAGACATAATCATTGGGAAAAACATCAAGTTGAGACAACCTCTGAAGGAATACAAAGCAGTCTGCCATCGAGACTGCCCTGATACTTGTTTTGTAGACGTGCATGTAGAACGGGGCAGAATCATGTCCACGAAAGGGAGCACTGAAAACCCTATAACGCAAGGATTTCTCTGCCCCAGAGGCAATGGCGATCCCGAACGTGTCTACAGCGAAAGCAGGGTACTCTATCCGCACGTGAAGACCAATGGAAAAAATTACGGGGGCTTCAAGCGAGTCAGATGGCAAAAAGCAATAGAGTTGATCGCAAGAAAGCTTCGACAAACTATTGCTCAGTACGGGAATGAATCGGTTCTAGTATTGAATTATCCTGGAAATCAAGGCCTGCTTGCTTGGCAGTATCCCGAAAGGTTGTGGAGTTTCCTTGGAGCAACGAAACATGTGGTGCGTTATGCAGCACATCTGGCCATGAGGGAATCTGTCTGCACTATGGATTTAGCTACGGTCTGCAGCCTGAAGATTTGCTGGACACGAAGGTCATAACCTATTGGGGCTATAATGCATTAGTTGGATCTCCTCACCAATGGGCTCTCAGTCTGAGGGCAAGGAAAAACAAGGGAACAAAGCTGATAACTGTCGACCCGAGAAAGAGTCCGACAGCCGAAGCGTCAGACATCTGGCTCGACCCTCGACCGGGTAGCGACGTAGCCTTGGCTTATGGTATTGCCCGATACTTAATCGAGAAAAACTACGTGAACAAGAATTTCATTGAAAAGTGGACTTTGGGTTACGATCAATATGAAAGGGCAGCGATTAATTGGACACCTGAACGTGTCAAACAGATTACAGGAATCGATTGGGACCGAATTGAAGAAGTCGGAGAACTCTACGCCAAGAAACGGCCCGCAGCATTTATGATAGGTCTGGGATTTGAACAAGTCATTTCATGGAGCTGAATCAACACGGGCAGTGTCCCTATTACCAACTCTGCTCGGATACCACAGAGGCTTCCTCTACAGCAACAACAGAGGAAGATTCATCGACTGGACCTATCTGAACGGTGACAAACTGACCTCGAAAAAAGCTAAAATTGTGTCCCAAGTTGCTTTGGGCAACACGCTTAAAGATGGAGACTTCAAATTCGTTTTCATTTATGGCACGAATCCCGCGGTAACCCTGCCAAACCAGAGCGCAGTCAGAACGGGACTTTCAAGGTCAGACATGTTCAAAGTAGTCCATGACACTCACTGGACAGAGACTGCGAAACTGGCAGACGTAGTGCTTCCGGCTGCAACCTATTTGGAGAAGACAGACCTTGTTCTCTCGGATTACCATAGGTACTGCCGGCTATCGAACAAAGCAGTGGAACCGCTTGGTGAAAGTAAACATGAAATATCCTTGATGCATGAACTTGCCAAGGAGCTAAGAATAAGGGACGAGTGGGTTTACGAGGAGCCATGGGAAGCGCTTCGCAAGACTCTGCGATTTGCTTTCGAAGAAGGTTCCGTAGATGATCTTTTCAATGGGAAAATAATGAAACTGAGGTCTAAGCCGAAGACTGAGTATCAGACGCCTTCAGGCAAAATAGAATTGTACTCCTCCAAAGCAAAGGAAATGGATCTAAATCCGCTGCCCGAACAAGTGCCGCTTGGAGAATTGGAAAATGGATGGTTCATTCTCTTGAACAGTTCACTGCCAAACTACACGCACAGTCAATTCACTGATGTCTACGGCCCCATACCGCAAACAGTGTGGATCAACATCGAAGACTCAAACACATTGGGAATAAAAGATGGCGAAGAAGTGCAAATATACAACAATTTGGGAGAAGTCACTTTGCGAGCTATCGTCACAAACAAGGTGCCAAAAGGAGTATTGTGGACACCTCGCCCCGTGACAGGTATCAACGGTAATCCGCTGAACAGCTTGGTCTCCAGCACATCTCAGACTATTGGAAAAGGTCCAATGTTCAACACAACTAAGGTGAAACTCGCTCTACGCAAGCAAGAGCGATGCGAATGAAGAGCCCAACCATCAAGCATTTGGTAGCGCGTGCAGGGAACTTTCGAAGCGAAAGCAGGCAGTAATCTACAGATATGGGACTATCCTGCGATACAGGCAGTCAACACCGTTCAAAAGAATGAGAGTACGACAACAGTTGTTTTCCCTATCTTCTCTTCTGTTTCTTCCCGCCGCGAGCTCTTCTTGTTTGATGCCCCTTCTGCCTATCGATTGCTTTTCCCATAGGTCTGCTTCTCTTGCTTACTTTCGTCACTTCCATCTGAAGCCCGCTCGAAAGCTGATTCCGCTCCTCCCGGATGCTTCTCCATCCAATTCAAGGCATAAGCTTCTGCTTTCGATGCAGTCGCATACGCAGGCGATACAGTCTCTCCATTATCCTCAATCCTTATCCTAGGAAACAGCAGCACCACATAATGTTCTCCAAACTCTTTCTTGCTAACGATCAGATTCTGTCCTGTGATCTCATTCACGAATCCTCTCTGGCGATCTATTTTTCTCCAGCCTTTTATTATTTTCAATTACTATTCCTCAGTAACTCTTCCTCTAGCGTACCCTGATATTATTCCTCAAGATATCTCACTCATTTTCCATATTTCGATTGTTTTAGAAAGAATAGTCAATTTCGAAAGTACTGCAGCTACATGGTGAGGTAGCCTTTGAGCCTTAATTGCTCAGTCTGATTCTTTCTGTAGCGCCAAAATATGTCGCCGCGTGTGTCTGATTGGAAGTCCCAAGGAGAGACCAACACTATGTCTCCGTCTCGAATCCATACACGCCTTTTCAATTTGCCTCGGACCCTGCATAGTCGTTCCTTGCCATCTTGGCACTTGACCATGATTCGGTCGAAGCCAAGCATCTTGACTGCCACACCTAGAACATCATTCTTGCTTGGGAACAACATGTTTTCCAAGTTTTCTTCGTTTATGACTTTTCTCTTACCCAAGTGTTACACCTCCAGAACCATCAAACATGGTTACGTCAGTATCACAACTAGCCAGAATGATCAGAGAAAAAGTGCACTTTGCGATCGAACTCTTCCTCTAGAGAATCCTAACTACTAAAAGGTGTGTAGCCAAATATATAGGTCTATGGGCACCGATTTAAGAAGACGCAGCCTTGCACAACCTTACATTCAAAGCGGCAAGTACTTTGGGTCATTGACCTATATCTTGGCGCGCGCTGAATCATTTCAGCCCGAGAACGCGCATTAAAGGTTAAAGACATTGGTGGGTTCCTGCTCGGTTCTTCCCTTCCACCCGTCTCCTCGTCTTGCCCATGCCTGCTTCTCATCAAAATTGAAGTTCGCACTTCTATTTTCTGATTGCTTGAGCATGCGTTTAGAGAAGCATGTTCTGCAGTAGACTGGTTTGCCCGCTGTAGGCTTGAAAGGTACAGTAGTGGCGGTGCCACATTCCGTGCATTTGACTTCGAACATTCTTTTTTGCAACCTGCAAATCACCTCTATTGGTTTTGAGCGGGATTAGTAAATGTGAGAAATGGAAGAAAAATGATGCCAAGCTAGAGTCGTTGGCTCAACTTAGAATCTTCTTGGTGGTCCTCGTTTCGAATAGCATTCTCGGCAGTAAACGGGTCTGCTTGGGTCAGGCTTGAATGGAACTTCACAGTCTTTTCCACAATCAGCACAGACTGCTTTATGCATCTCTTTCTCGTACAATATTATTTCAACTCCTGGTATGCTGCTGTGCAAAAATCGCTTCTTACACGCTGCATTAATGTCCGTGGCGAGGCTTATAAATAGAGCACCTTCAGAAAGAGAAGCGCGCGTTAGTCTGGGATTACAGATTGCCCTCCTATTCAGAGTGTTTATAGCAGAACAGGACTATTGCAGAGGGCACAATCTTGCAAAGCAATAGATATAATATTTGGGATAGCTTAGCTTTGAAGAAATGCGTCCTCAGAGAAGAAGGTAATCTTAATCTGCACAGCCACAGAAGAAAAACTAGGGGTCTAAATTGTCTCAGCAAATACTGCGTACGAGATTCAGAAAAGATTTTCTTGTTATTGGAATAGTTCTCTTGGTTTTGGGTTTCTTCTTTTTTTATGTGGCAAGCAGCGTTGGCTATGACTATGTGACGACTTACAATAATGAAGTTAATCTTGCCTATCCTAGCGATAGTTCAGAGTATTCGCAGTTGGGCGCATATGAATATAGAGCTGCAGTCGTCATAATGCAATCAAATGATGTTCTCACAGTTTCTTATCCGGAAAATAGTCAGACTAATGGAAAACTTCAGATAGTGCTAGTGGAGGCAGCCGTCAATATCAATGGTACTGTATTGGCTGTTTCTGGGTATACATCTTACTATGGGTTCATTTACTACAAGAATGAACCATCTAATAATGGAACAGATGTTAATGGAATTGCCGTTGATGTGTATCTTGTTTCTCAAAGTGTACAAAACTTAACCCTCCCAACAACAACAACTCTCAATCATTATGAAACGCCTCAATGGCTCTATTTTAGTATAGGTATAGTTCTTTGTTTACTAGCCTTAATTCCGATTTTTAAATCGAAAAAGTAAGCCTGAGTCAGGCAATACAGAGGGTTCTAGCTAGACTCCGAGGCAGAAGAAGGCTATTATCTAAGAAAAATCATAGGTTTTGCTTATTGATACCGACATAAGATGCCTAAGTGCGGTCGAAGAATGTGGCAAGGAAACATTAAGGAGTGAAGCGTACGGAAAAAAGAGAAAAGATTATAGTAATAATCTCCACAGTCCTTTTGGCTGGAATCATAAGTGGTCTTGTTCTAGTAATGAATTCAGGAACGACCAGGGTCAACTGTAGTTTCGATTTGGAAAACAACAACCTTTACGTCCATTATGATAGTTCTCTGGACCCATTGTACCATGTTACTTTGGCAGTTCAATGGAACAATGGGACAGCAATACTCTACGATGCAGGAACAAGCAGTGGAGGAAACAACAGCTCCGTGACTATGCCTTTCGACACGAGCCAATATCAATCAGAAACAGGCTTGGAATTCAACATTACCACTGTCTGGGCACAGACCTCACCATAGGGCAATTATTATGACCAATAAAGAATGGAGAACCGAAGCTTCAACAATCAAAAGCCTAATGTTTCAAAGATTTCGGGGATTTCCTAGGTTCTTCATTGTATGGCCCGCGCTACGGTTTTTATATTAACAAGATCCTATTCTTTGCAGGGCTGTATTTTGTCTAAAGCAGCAGAGCTAGCATTTGTCGAAGATAGAATGAAGGAGACAAAACGAAGAGAACGGATTGCGATCGCCTTCCTATTTTTAGGGTTGATAGTTGCAGTTGTTGGCTTTACGTTTCAGTGGCTAGGATTGTTTGGCACATTGGGAATTTGGATTGGTGTTCTTGGCATTGTTTTAGCGGTAATTGAGATCATAGGCTATGCAGCAAACAGCATTATATACTCCAAGCTTATGCGAGAATCTGAGGCAATGGCTGAGGCACCTCCGACATGTCCTAGGTGTGGAAAAGAAATACCGAAGGGCAACCATAAATTCTGTCCTTATTGTGGTTCCAAATTGACCCCATCACTGCGAGTAAAATCCAGAAGGGAAAAATGAGGCACAAAAAAGAGTTTCGACCCTTACTTATGCCATGTTGATAGCTAGTTACTCAGTTCCTTTGACTTGTGAAAAACGTGTGCGCACCAGCGCGCGCTAACAAAGTGTGAAACCCCACAAACCTATTTCAATACTGAATGGGATATGTTTTGTGCGGATGCATGCACATGGAAGCTGAGTTCGGCTGGATAGAGGTGAACGGAGTCAGGTACGAAAAAGACATCATCATACACACCGACGGCACGATAGCTAAGAGAGAAAAGAAAAAATCCAGAGATCTAAAGCCCAAGTACGGTCATACTCCTCTCTCTCAACGCGAGCTGACGTTTCTTGAGAATGAAAAGCCCGACGTAGTGTACATTGGAACGGGCCATCAAGCGGCGTTGCCCATCACACCAGAAGCCCAACAAATCCTGAAAAAATACGAAAGCATCATCTTGCCCACACCCGAGGCAATTGAGAGGATAGACCGAGAGCACCGGAAACTGGTCGCACTGATACACGTAACATGCTAGCGCGCGGGCGCGCGTGGGGTCCCGTCCTCAGCACCATCATTGAACAACCCGCTGTTAATGAAATCCTGACCAGCGCGCTGTTCTCCCAGTTCTAGCTAGACTTATTACTCCATAGGATAATCATCTAGTCTGCCGCGGCGCGCGCGCTGTTCTGAACCATCTCCAAGCCACTTGTGGCGACTCCTCCAGCGTTACTCGCCTTTCCTGGGGCGTAGAGTACACCTGCCTTCTGGAAGATTTCAATTGCCTCAAGAGTGCACGGCATGTTTGCACCTTCGGTTACCGCTTTGACGCCGTTGTCTACTAACTCCTTTGCATCTTCGCCACTGAGCTCATTCTGCGTAGCGCATGGATATGCTAGGTCGGCCTTGATGCCCCAAGGCGCCTTCTTCGGCTCGTAAGTAATGCCCGTGAAATTCTCAGCGTATTCGCGGATGCGTCCTCTCTTCACGTTCTTAAGGTCAAGCACGCAAGCAAGTTTTTTCTCATCAATCCCTGCGGGATCATAGATGTAGCCGTCAGAGTCACTCAAAGTTAACACCTTTGAGCCGAGCTGAATGAGCTTCTCAACAGCGTATTGGGCGACGTTGCCGGAGCCAGAAACTATCGCGGTCTTGCCTTTGATTATGTCCTTCTTTGTCTTCAACATCTCTTCGCTAAAGTAAACTGCACCATACCCAGTTGCCTCTGTCCTCACAAGGCTGCCACCATAAGTTAGACCTTTGCCTGTAAGTACACCTGTTCCGTGATTGTCAGTGATTTTGCGGTAGGCACCATACATGTAACCAATCTCTCTCCCGCCAACACCAATATCACCTGCAGGAACGTCCACGAACTGACCAATGTGTCTATAGATCTCGGCCATGAAGCTTGTGCAGAATCTCTCCACTTCAGCATCTGTCTTTCCCTTCGGATCGAAATCAGAGCCACCTTTGGCACCACCCATAGGAAGAGTAGTCAAACTGTTCTTGAATGTTTGTTCAAATCCCAGAAACTTCAGGACTCCAAGATTCACTGTCGGATGGAATCGGAATCCGCCCTTGTAGGGACCGATCGCAGAGTTGAATTGGAACGGTAGCCGCGGTTTACTTGAATATTTCCATCGTCGTCCTTCCACGGAACGCGGAACTGTATTATTCTTTCTGGTTCAACGATGCGCTCAAGAATTGCGTTTTCCTTATACTGTGGAAACTTCTTAATAGCCGGCTCAATTGTAGCCAAGACTTCGTATGCTGCCTGGTGAAACTCCCTCTGAAGAGGGTCTTTATCAACAATGGTCTGGTAAACTCTCTCTATGTACTTGTCCAATGTCCTTCACTTTTACGTTTGTAAAGACTCGGAAGGGAGAGTTGAATGACAACCTTTTAAGCATTACTTTCTTTGCGGTCAGATCCCTTGATAAAACGTGCATGTGGCTGGATTCGTTTGTAGCAGGCGGGGTGGAATTTGAACCCACGACCACCGACTTAGGAGGCACTATTGATTGGAATAGCTACAGAGATTTCCTTATTGGGAAATATGAGAAACAGTATTCCATTGCTCTTATAACTATTCTAAACGATTCCTTGAATGCTATTTGAAACCATCAAAGATTCTAACTTTGCCTTCAACAATAAGACCTAATGCTCTGAAAGCTTTGATAGCCTTATCGAAACATCAGGGAACATATCTGATGTTCAAAGAGAAACTTAGACAGTATGGAATAAAATGGGTTAAGCCAGACAACTTTAGCGTATTCCTCGGCATACTAAACAATACACATGAAGACCTAAAGGATTGGTATAGGGCAACACAGAAAATCTTGGATGCAGACTACAAACTATTCCTTAAATTTGTTCTACTGAGTGGACTGAGAAAAGGAGAGGCATTAACAGCATTCAACAAAATCATATCCCTGACTCAACGCAATAGACTCAAAGAATACTACAATAAGAGTTTTCTATGCTTGAACATTACAGATATTCAACTGAGTTTTTGAGAGGAACAAAGAACGTTTACATCTCAATAATACCATGCAAGCTTATCGAACAAGTATCTAGCTGCACACCTGTCACGTATCCAACCATCCACAAATTCCTAGAAAGAAGAAAAATCAAACTCAAGCTAAGAGAGCTAAGGTCCTACTATGCTTCATTCATGGTCAGACACAACATAATCAGCGAAGAAGTAGACCTACTACAAGGCAGAATACCAAAATCAGTCTTTGCCAGACACTACCTGAAAGAGAACCCCAAAGAACTCAAAAACCGAGTACTAACAGCACTAACACAACTAGAACAAACACTAAACTAAACAACGAAATGAATCGAAACATTCCTCTCTCTTTTTCTTTCTGTGATAGATGAGCTCATGCGTAAGGCAGAACGTACTTCGATGAAAAACTTCTGTGGACTCCTTGAAATCTTTGGAAATTAACATTGTCTAAGGGCTTTGCTCAAGTGAATGATAGAAGATATATTCTTTTGGTCCTTTCAAGTATCCCCCTTCCTTGTATCCGCGTCTCTTGAATGCAGCCAGTGCAGCAGGATGATCACCATAAAACACTAGATCAGCATACCCTTTGCTTTTCAGGTAAGCCTCAAAGAAATCTAGGAATTGGTTTCCGTAACCTTTGCCTCTACACTTCTTGATCAACCACCATTCATGAAGCTCAACAAAGTCTTTTTTCTTACCTAGTAGCTTTTTCAATGCCTCACTGTCTTCCTTGTCTCTTGGAAACCCCTTTCTGTGCTCCTCAGTGTTGCTTTCATGCCAGACTGCGTGACCTACAATTTTCTCATTTTCCTTCCAGACAATAAGTTCCGACTTGAACTTTATTATGCGAACAAGTCCTTCAAGAAGCCCACTGTATTCATTTCTATTCCAATATTCCTTGAATTCTTCAGACTCAGGGCTATAACCAACCTCAAACTTCAAGGGCCAGTCCCCGTCAACAGTCTGGTTGCCCAACTTGTTTATGCTAAGTTTTTTCATTCTTGGTCAGTATTTTTGGTTCTTTCCATTCTTCTCTGAGGATGCTATACAGGCAATCGTCACACCATTTTCCTCGATTGAAATCACTCTTTCGAATTATCCCTTCTTTCGTG
>Ga0209039_10001860_pt1 | contig 18831 bp, 16 predicted proteins | sample BogFormECP12_OM1_FD_188238 | JGI IMG/M metagenome (GOLD analysis project Ga0209039, IMG submission 188238) | Bog forest soil microbial communities from Calvert Island, British Columbia, Canada - ECP12_OM1 (SPAdes) (version 2) | ecosystem: Environmental > Aquatic > Freshwater > Wetlands > Bog ...
GTGGCGATACGATACTGGTCGATCTCGTCCTTGTGCATGGCACGTAAGAACTCGCGGGTGGCGCCCTCGATATCCTTGGCGTTGGTGATGGCCCTGCCCACGACGAGCATGTCGGCGCCGCCCTTCAGAGCGGTCTCGACGTTCTCGACCTTGACGCCGCCGGCTACCGCGACGAGCAATTTCTTACCTGCGGCCGCCTTCTTGATCTCGGCGATGTTACCCCAGGCATGCTCGGCTTTCTTGCCCTCGGTGTCGATGCCGCGGTGCAATTCGACGATGTCCGGCTTATGTTTCAAAGACTCGACGACCTTAGCCGGATTCTCCACGTTAAGCATGTCGATAATAGAGTAGATGCCGACCTTGTGTGCCTCTTCCACGAACTTCTCGATAGTCTCCAGGGGCGCCAGGCCGGAGCAGACGACGGCGTCAGCGGTCGCGTCCGCGGCCATCCTCGCTTCCAGGTTGCCGGTGTCCAGCGTTTTCAGGTCGGCCACGATGAAGGCGTCCTTCCTGAATTCCCGGATCTTGCTGATGACAGACAGGCCATACTGCTTGATGAGCGGGGTGCCTGCCTCGAAGATGATGTGGTCGTTCTTGGGCGCCTGGGTGAGCACTTTTTGCACTACGGTCAGGTCCGGCGCGTCGATGGCGATCTGCAGGTACGGCGGGTCCCACAGCCGCATGATCTTGTAGCCCATGATGCCGTGGACGCCCCTGTCCTTCTCGTACATGACCTTATCGACGCCCGGGAACTTCTCCATCGCCCGGGTGAGCGCGAGCTTCGTGGCGCCGTAGTTGTACTTGTAAATGCGGGTGTAGTCCTTGGCCTCGGGGTGAATGAAAACTGAGACGATGATGACGATATCTTCGCACTGGTCCTTCGGTATGACGCCCTCTTCGACGGCGTCGGCGATCGACTTTGCGACGGCCGCCTGCGCGGGCCCGAATATCAGGCTCGCCTGTGCCATGTTCTTGACCGTGACTTTCGGTATGATGAGCGTCGCGGGCTTCGGTATCAGGTTTGGCCTCACGACCGCCAGCAGCGGAGTGTGCCCCGCCGACATGTTAGTTAAACCATTGGCAAAAGCCATCCCGACCGGTCCGTCCTTGTCGCCGACGAGGAGGTCGATGTGGGCGATCTCGTTGCCTTCGCCGATCAATGCTTCTCCGACTAAATACACGATTACTACCTCATAGCGCTCTAATACGCTTCTTAGTTATAAATCTTGGCGTATTACGGGCATTCGTACTTCAATAGCATTGCGTCCTTTACGTCGGTGCTCAGGAAATAGCTTCTAGATCCCCCGTTGCACTCGATCGTTACCATATGGTCCCTGGCCAGCTTTCGCATGTGCGAATAGGTCGTGCTTTTCTCCAGGCCGAACATGTCCGCCAGGCTGTTACTGGTGATACCGGGTTTTTCCATGACGGCCGTTAGTAATTTTGCCCGGGTCTCGTTCCGCAAGTGGGAGAAAATGACCTTCTGTCTGTCGCTATACGTGGAAGAGTTCTTGTAGAGCCGTATGAACTTGCCGAACCGCTTTATTACTATCTTACAGCTCGACTGGAGCATCCGTATGTGATATCGTGCCGTGCCCATGTTTATCCCCTGGTTTTTGGATATCTCCGTGGCCGTGCAGCCCGGGTTATTTTGTACGTATTTGAAAATATCATTCCTGTAGCGGTTTTCGTATGAGCTCCTGAGCTTGCGGACCACCATCGGGAGAAGAATGACCGATCCCGCAGCCGCCCCCAGCGCGCCGGATATGTAAGCGAGCTGTATCCACAGCGGCAGTTGCCAGAACGATACTGTGGCGTCGGCCCCGCTGTAGTCCGCGTGCGCCTGCTGCTCCGGGGTCAGGTTTTCCCATGGCACGGCCGGCTCAACGGTGTATCCCCCATTATCGGCGAGTACCGGGATCATAAAAAATGACGATAGAAATAATATTAATAAGGCCAGGCCGGCGTTTTTTATCATAAATTCCCGGTCTTTTTACTGGTATTTAAGCTTTATGTCACTATCCGTTAACTACGGCCCTAATAACGGCTAACGCCACCCGGCAATCAGCTTGTGAATGCATGTGCGTCGCAAACAAGACCAACGGTTAAAACGTGATGCGACCGAAACTCATAGAAGGCCAAATACTAGCTTTATTTTTCTTTCATAAGGCCGGGGCACTGGTAGTGGAGAGGCATTAGCTCGATGAGGGCGGGCTTGGCATCCATATCGATATAATATAGCTTGCTCTTGCCTTCCCACTCATATGTAATGATATTATCTTCGAGCAATTTTTGCACGTGCCGATAGACCAGACTTTTTTCCATGCACAGCTTTTCCGAGAGCTTCTGGTTGTTGATGCCCGGGTTTTCCATGATGACGCTGATGATGCTGCGGCTGGCGTCGCTCCTCAGGTGCGAGGCGATGAGTTTCTCCCGCTCGTCGAAGGCCGACTTGTTCACGAACAGCCGGGAGTACTTGCCCATCTTTACCAGCACGATCCGGCCCTCGTCACACAACTTATGGATGTGGTAGCGCACTGTGCCTATGTTAATGTCGATCTGGCGGGCCAGCTCTGGCGCCGTGCAGCCGGGATTGCCCGATATGAAGGAGAGGACGGACACCCTGTTATGGTTTTCATTTTTATTAAAGCGGCGTGACACCAAAGGCAATACCATAAGCGAAGAAATGAGGGTAAAAATGGACAAAGATGAAATACACGATATCTGTATCCACAGGGGTAGCTGCCAGAAGCTGATCTCATTAAAGCCGCTCGAATCGTTTTGCATGGCGGCCTTCTGCTCTGCCGTCATGTTATTCGGGTCCACGGCCGTTACAACATATCCTCCCTGGTCCGCATGGGCGATAGGAGGCGTAAAAAGTAACAATAAAATGATAGGGGAGAATAAGAGCATCCCGAAAAATATGGCCGCTCTCCGTCGAACTAGAGAAGTGGCCGTAAGCACATATTTTCCCCCAATACTGGCCATATAGTCAACATACTTTGACGAAGCGGTATTTAAGCTTTCTCCAATGGCGTGTGAACTGTAAGGGATTGTTTGGTCTTTGTTCCCTTTTTCAGCGTATCGACGAAAGCCAGGACTTCGTCGACGCCCTGGCCTTTTGCCACCATGTCAACGATGGCGCTGCCTACGATGGCCCCGTCGGCGCCCATGCCGATCACCTCGTTCACCTGGCCCGGGCCGGAGATGCCGAACCCGACGGCGACCGGGGTGCCGTTCGAGCATTTGACCGTTCGTCCGACCGTCTCGCCCAGGCTCTGCGACAGGCTCTTCCTCGCCCCGGTGACCCCCATGCTGGAAACCAAATAGATAAAGCCGGAGGCGCCCTCCAGTATCATCCTCATCCTGTCCGGGGGCGTATTGGGCGTCACTATGTTAATATAGTCCACATCATTCGCCGCGCAGGCGTTTCGGACCTCTCCGCTCTCCTCGAAGGGCAGGTCGGCGATGATCAGCCCCGAGACGCCGGCTTCTTTACAGTCCCGGGCAAACTGCTCCACGCCGTGCTGGAGCACTATGTTATAGTAGGTCAGGTAGACGACGGGCACCTTCTTCTTCAGCCGCCCGGAAAGGGCGAACGCCAGGTCCGTGTTCATGCCCGATTTCAGGGCCCGGTCTACCGCCGCCTGTATCACGGGGCCGTCGGCGATGGGGTCGGAAAAGGGCACGCCCAGCTCCAGCACGTCCACGCTGCCCGAATCGATCAAGGACTGTGCCAGCGCGAACGACTCCTCCGGGGTTGGGTCGCCCAGAGTAATGTACGCGATCAGCGCTCCCTCGTCTTTTTTGCGGAGCTCGTCGAACTTGTCCTTGAGCCTCAAAGCGTCACCCCCATCTGCCGGGCCACCGTTTCCACGTCCTTGTCCCCTCTGCCCGACAGGTTGATGATCAAAATGTCATTTTTATGGAACTCGTCCTTGTGTTTCATGGCCCATGCCACGGCGTGGGACGATTCCAGCGCGGGCAGGATCCCCTCGACCATGCCCAGCTCATGGAAAGCCTCCAGCGCCTCGTCGTCGGTCGCATAGCTGTATTCCGCCCGGCCGATGTCCCGGAGTAAGGCATGCTCCGGGCCTACGGCCGCATAGTCCAGCCCGGCGGATACGCTGTGGGTATCCAGTATCTGGCCGTAGCGGTCCTGCAATATATACGTATAAGAGCCGTGCAGCACGCCCTTTTTACCGGTCTGGAACCTTGCCGCGTGTTTTCCGGAGTTAATGCCGCAGCCCCCTGCCTCCACGCCGATGAGTCTCACAGTCTCGTCCTTCAGGAAGCCCGAAAAGATGCCTATGGCGTTGCTTCCACCACCAACGCATGCCACGACCGCGTCTGGTAGGCGGCCTTCCTTTTCCAGTATCTGGGCTCTCGCTTCCCGGCCGATAACGCTCTGGAAGTCCTTGACGATGGCGGGGTAAGGATGGGGGCCGTAGGCGGTCCCGAACAGGTAATGCGTGTCGTCCAGGCAGGTCACCCAGGCCCTCATGGCCTCGCTGATGGCGTCCTTCAGGGTCTTCGTGCCGTTCTTGACGGACACGACTTCCGCCCCCAGCAGGCGCATGCGGAACACGTTCATCTTTTGGCGCTGGATGTCGACCTCGCCCATATAAATGGTGCATTGCATGCCCAGGGCCCTGGCGGCCGTCGCCGTGGCCACGCCATGCTGGCCGGCCCCAGTCTCGGCGATGAGCCGGGTCTTGCCCATCCTTTTGGCCAGTAGCGCCTGGCCCATGGTGTTGTTTATCTTGTGGGCCCCGGTGAACGCCTGATCCTCCCGCTTCAGGTAGATCTTAAAGCCATATTTGTCGCTCATGTTCCTCGAAGGCGTGAGCGGCGTGGGCCTGCCCACGAAATCCTTCAGATACGCGTCAAGATCGGCCCGGAACGTCTTATCGTCCTTGAACTTGAGGTATGCCGCCTCCACTTCCTGTAGCGCGGGCACGAGCATCTCGGGCACGTACATGCCGCCGTACTCCCCGTATCTTCCCGGGATCTCAACGGCCATTGTGCGCACCCCTGGCGTTCTCTACGAACTGATTAATGAGTCGGATGTCCTTCACTCTTCCATTCCCCTCGACGCCGCTCGCCACGTCCACGGCGTACGGCTTTACACTGTTTATCGCATCGGCCACGTTGGCCGGCGACAGGCCTCCCGCCAGCACTACCGGCTTCCGTATTCCGGAAACGATCTTCCCGGACAGCGCCCAGTCGTGCGTCATGCCGCTGCCGCCACGATTCGGCGACATGGTATCGAGCAAAATGGCGTCTGCGACCGCCTCGTAGGCATGGGCCTTCCCGATCTCGTCCCCGCCCCCGATGTGTACTGCCTTTATGAGCTTCAGGCCGGGCATGGCCTGCTTTATTTTGATCAGCATTTCAGGCGGCTCCTCTCCCTGGAGCTGTATGGCCCCGGGCCTGATTTTAAGGGCCGCCTCCGCGGCTTCATCTGCCTCTGAGGGCATCATGACGATGACCGGCGTGACGAAAGGCGGCAGGCTGGCGACGATCTCCGATGCCTGCTCGATGGTGATGCGCCTGGGCGACGGCGCCAGCAGCATTCCGACCGCGTCGGCCCCACAGGAAACGCACTTCATGGCATCCTCCACGGTGCGCACGCCGCATATCTTCACCTTGGTCAAAGGCCTGCCCCCGAGGCCGAGCGCTCCACATATTCGGCCAGCTTATCCCGGGCGGCCCCCGAGCTTATGCGCTCGTCGGCCACTGCCAGGGCTTCTTTTATCGAGGAGGCGCCACCTCCTACGTATATGCCGCATGCAGCGTTGAGCAGCACGATGTCCCTTTTCGGGCCCTTTATCTCGTCGTTCAATATTTTTAGCGTAATACCGGCGTTCACCTTAGCGTCCCCTCCGTGGAGGTCGGCGATCGTGGCCTTCGCGATGCCTACGGACCCGGGCGTCAGCATGTAAGAGCATATCTCACCATATTTCAATTCGCAAACATGCGTTGTCCCGAAGGTCGAGACCTCGTCCAGCCCTCCCACGCCGTGGACGACTAACGCCCTCTCGACGCCCAGGTTCATCAGAACGGTGGCGACCGGTACTACCAGCGCCTCCTCGTATACGCCCATGACCTGCGCCTTTGCGGATGCCGGGTTCGTCAGCGGCCCTAGCAGGTTGAACACGGTCCTGATGCCGATCTCCTTCCGGGGGCCCAGGGCATGGCGCATGGCCCCGTGGAATACGGGGGCGAACATGAAGCCGAACCCTATGTCCTCGATCATACTTTCCACGGCCTCCGGCTTAAGGTCTATCCTGGCGCCCAGCGCTTCGAGCACGTCGGCGCTCCCGGACTTGGACGTGACGGACCGGTTCCCGTGCTTTGCGACCGGTATACCCGCGGCCGCCACCACGAACGAGGCCGCCGTGCTGATGTTAAACGTCTTAATGGAGTCCCCGCCGGTGCCGCACATGTCGACTAAATTCCCATCCACCTGAGGGGATATTTTGATGGCGAAATCTCTCATGGCCAGCGCGAAGGCCGTAATTTCGGGCACCGAGACGCCCTTCATGCGCATGGCGGTCAGGAATCCCCCGATCTGGGACTGGGTGGCCCTGCCCGACATGATGTGGCGCATGGCCTCTTCTGCCTCCTCCTGCGTCAGGTCCCTGCCATCCACGAGCTTTTGTATGTAGTCGCGCATATCGACCGTCGTTTGTACTATGTTAGGCACCCCCGTATAAAAAGTTCTTAAGCAGCACCTTGCCGTAGTCGGTCAGGATGGACTCCGGGTGGAACTGGACGCCTTCGACCGGGTACTCCCTGTGGCGTATGCCCATGATCTCGCCGTCGTCGCTCTTTGCCGTCACTTTCAAACAGTCGGGCAGCCCCAGCTGCTTTACCGTGAGAGAATGGTAGCGGGCCGCCACGATGGAGTCCCGTATGCCGGAGTAGATGCCCATGCCGTCGTGCCGGATGCTGCTGGACTTGCCGTGCAGCGGGGCGAAGGCCCTGGAGACGATGCCGCCATAGGCGATGCCGATGGCCTGGTGGCCCAGGCAGACGCCCATGATGGGGATCTCCGGGCCGAGCGACCGGATGATCTCGACGCAGGAGCCCGCGTCCTCTGGCTTTCCCGGCCCGGGGCTCAGGATGATGCGGTCTGGCGCCTTTGCCCTTATCTCCTCAATTGTGATGGTGTTGGGCACCACCTCGGGGTTTCCCCCGAGCTCCCCCACGTACTGGTAGAGGTTATAGACGAACGAGTCGATGTTATCGACGATCAAGACCTTCATGTTATTCTCCATCCTTTTTCACCGAGCGGCTCAGCGCGCTCAGCATTGCCGCCCCCTTGTTGACGGACTCCGTGTACTCATTTTCGGGCACCGAGTCCATGACTATGCCGGCCCCGGCCTGGACATATGCGCGGCCGTTCTTCAGGAGGACGGTGCGTATGGCGATGGCCAGGTCCGCGTTATCGTTAAAACAAAAATAGCCCACGCAGCCTGCGTACAGTCCTCTTTTTTTGCCCTCGAGCTCCTCGATGATCTGCATGGCCCGGGTCTTCGGGGCGCCCGACACGGTGCCCGCGGGGAAAGTGGCCACCAGCACGTCCACGGAGTCCTTGCCGTCCTGGAGCTCGCCGATCACGTTGGAGACGATGTGCTGGACGTGGGAGTACTTTTCAACCGCCAGGTAGTCGTCCACCCTCACGGTGCCGAACTTCGAGACCTTACCCACATCGTTCCGGCCGAGGTCGACCAGCATGACATGCTCGGCCAGCTCCTTGGGGTCGGACTTCATCTCTTTTTCCAGGGCCATATCCTCGGCCTCATCCTTGCCCCGGCGCCGGGTCCCGGCGATGGGCCTGACCGTGACCTTCCTGTCCTCGACCTTTACCAGGATCTCGGGGCTGGAGCCCACGATGCCCGTGTCCCCGAACTGGAGGAAATACATGTATGGCGATGGGTTGATCGACTTAAGGGTGCTGTAGAGCACGACCGGGTCTATGTCGGCGTTGACCTCGGCCCTCTGGGACAGCACGATCTGGAAGGCGTCGCCGTCCATGATGTACTCCTTGGCCCGCACCACATTCCGCATGAACTCGTCCCTGGACGTCGTATAAAAAACGTCCAGCTTTTGCGCCCCATCGGATGGCGGTGCGGCCTTTCGCATTTTGCCCAGCGCCGTCTTCATGCCCGATATCCGGGCGGATGCGCCTTTGATGTCCGCCGTTCCGTGCGAGAAATCGTTGGCCACCAGCAGGAGCTTTTTCAGCCGGTGATCGAATATCGCCACCTCGTCCGCCAGGACCAGCTCGGCATCCTTGCAATCGATGTCGTCGCAGGCTGTACGGCCGATGTTGTCAAAATACCGGATAAAATCATAGGAAATGTAGCCGACCAGGCCGCCGAAAAATACTGGAAGGGGCGCCTCCTCTCCCAGGAATACCGGTGGAGCGGGCCTAAAGCCGGAAAGCAGGTCCTTGAGGAACGCCACGGGGCCTGCATCATAGTATGTTTTAGCGCTGTTAATGAAAATGGCGCCATCCTTGACCGCGATCGCGTTCGAGGCGCTGCCGATAAAGGAGAAGCGGGCCGACTTTCCTCCCAGGTCCGCGGACTCTAGAAGGAATGAGCCTGCCCCTGGCTTTTTCAGCCTCAGGTAAGCGTCCAGAGGGTCTAAGGCGGCGTCCGCCACCTTGACGACCGGCGTCACAGACAGCGGCCTCTTTTTCCGCTCTAATATATTGGGGACGCTAAGAAGCGACCGGCTATAATCGTATTCCTGCATGCTATTGGCCTCCGTATACCAGCGCCCTGAGCGCAGCGCCGGGGTCGCCCGATCTCATCAGCGCGCTGCCGATGAGGGCGGCGTCGCAATATCCCAGGGCTTCCTTTAGCTGTGCCATGGTCTCTATGCCCGAGGCGCTCACCGTGATGCCGTCCACCAGCGGGGCAAGGCGCCTGGTCCTTTTCAGGTCTACCTTCAGTGTATCCTTGTCCCGGTTGTTGATCGCGTAAAACCTGGCCCCGGCGAGGTGGGCGCGCTCGATATCCTCCTTTCCGTGGATCTCGACCAGGGGTTCCATGCCCAGGGCGCGGGCCTCGTAGAGCATGGCGGCGAGCGCCTCCGCGCTAAAAAATGACGATATGAGAAGGACGCTGTCGGCGCCGTAGGCGTATGACTCTCTGATCTGGGAGGGATGGAAAAGGAAGTCTTTCCGCAAAACGGGAAGGCCGCAGTTTGCCATGGAAAGGTTTTTCATGGAGCCGCCGAAAAAACGTTCCTCAGTGAGGACCGATACGCCGCATGCGCCATTCTGTTCGAAGGATGATGCCAGGGCTGCCACGTCGTCGACTCGCCTTAACGTGCCAGCAGTCGGCGAAGCGGGCTTGATCTCGGCGATGACCGGGTTCAATCCCATCTGCCTTGTGGATAATATATGATCGACCAAGCTCCTCGGCCGCCTGTCTTTCGTTATGGTACCCTCGAATGGCACATAATTTTCTTTGCAAGAACGAAGGATATCCGTAAAGTTCAATGGATTCACCATGTACAAGTTTATACTCTAATGTATAAAAACATACATCAAGTTAAATATATAAACGTTGCGAATGGATGGCGATAAATGCCAGCCGGAGGAAAAGGGAGTATTGCTTACGGGACAAAAAAGAGTGAAAATAGCGGCAGGATAAGCATAATGCCTCCTGCCGATGCTTTTTATTTCTTAAGCTCTTCGATGGCGGGGCTCGCCTTGAGCTGCGCCAGCTCCTCTTCGTGCTTCGTGAATGGCATCCACCAGTTGTACTTCTTCATGAGCACCATGATGGCCGGGACGATGACGAGGCGCATGAGCGTCGCGTCGAGGATGATGGCCAGGCACAGGACGAACCCGAACTCCTTGAGCATGACAGTGCCCGAGATCATCATCGAGCCGAAGGCTGACGCCATGACGGCGCCGCAGAGCGTGATGATCGTGCCCGTAGACTCCACCGCATGGGTGATCGCGTCCTCGTCGGTCCTGCCCTTGAAGACCTCTTCCCGGATGCGCGACACCAGGAAGATGTCGTAATCCACTCCCAGCCCCATGAGCACGCAGAACAGGATGATGGGCAAGATCCAGTAGACGGAGGCCTGCATCCAGTCCTGGAACACTAAAATGAACGTCGCCATGGTCCAGGTGATGCTCATGAGCAGCGTGAACACCAGGCGGGCCGGCGTGAAGACCGACCTCAGCAGGAGCATCAGTATGATGAAGATGCCCAGGAGGACAGCGGGGATGACCAGCGCGTATTTGTTCGTGCACACCTGCTGGTATTCCAGGGTGCCCACGGAGCCGCCACCCAGCAGCAATGTCGTGCCGTTGCCCTCGTCGGCGGCGAAGGCATTGAGCTTTACGTTCAGGTCGTTGACCGACTGCATGGCCTGCTCGGAGAACGGCGATCCGTTGAAGGATACGTACAGGACCGTGGTCCGGCCGTCCAGGCCCGTGCTGTTATCCATGTATGTCTGGTAGTAGTCCTTTTCCGCGCCCTTGTAGGAGGACAGGTTATCGTAGTTGATGGTCGCGCCCTCGGGGCGGGTCATGGAATAGACCCTGTCTATTCCAGGCGTAGACGCCAGGGTAGCTGATAGGTCCTCGATCTCGTTGAGCGCCTGCGGCGTATAATTGCCGTCGGCCCCCCTCAGGTTTTCGGGCAGCGTGGCGACCACCATGCCCTGCTCGAAGGCGCCGCTGCCGAAGCCGTTATTGAGGATGTCATAGCCGACCTTACTTTCCACTGTGTCGGGCATCATGGAGACGACGTCATCGCCCAGCGTCAGGTGGGAGAAAATATACAGGGCGGGCACCGTGACCAGCAGCGCAAGTATAAGGATAAGCTTGGAGTGTTTGAGCACTTTGACGGTTATTCCCTTCCAGATGCCGGCGGTCATCCCCGGCCCGGACTTGTATAGTTTCCTGGGCCAGAAGAGCCTATCGCCCGCGATGGTGAGCACGGCGGGCACCAGCGTCAGCGCCACCAGCATGGAGAAGAACACGCAGACGGCGGTGCCGATGCCTATGGAGCGGAATATGCCCTGGTCTATGAGCATGAGCGAGCCGAAGCCGATCATTGCGGTGGAGCCGCTGGACGCTATGCTCTTGCCCGCGTTGGCGACGGCCGCCCTCACGGCGTCCTTTATCTCGGCGCCCCTGGACCGCTCCTCCGCATAGCGGGAGAGCATGAACACGCAGTAGTCCGTGCCCGCCCCCAGCATAATGACCACCATGAAGGTCATCACCAGGTAGAATATGTCGATCTGGGTGCTGAGGATGCCCATGAAGCCGAAGCTGGCCGCGACGGCCACGCCGATGATGATCAGCGGAATGATCGGCGTCAGGAACGAGCGGAAGTACAGCGCCAGCAGGATGAGCACCAGCGCGATGGTGACCTTGTCGATGTTGTTGACGTCATCCATGGAGGACCACTGGGTGTCCACGGACATGGCGGTCGAGCCTGTGACGTAGGCATTTACGCCCGAATACTGGCTTTCATTGAGCGTATCGGCGACCTGTGCCCGTATGGCAGCGACCGCATGCTGGGAGTCCTGGGATTGCTCGAGGCTGTCGATGGAGACGATGTATAAAGTTACATTGCCCGAGGCCAGGTTATTGACCACCGAGCCCGGCAATATCTGGGGATCATCGTAGCCGTGGCCGGCCTCCCACTGCGTGGCAAAGGCCTTGAGCTGTTCGTCTGTCTGGTTCCTGCCCAGGCCCAGGAGCGCCTGGAAATAAGTGGTATTCGATGTCAGGTTCAAACCGCTCTCGGCCTTGGAGATGACGTAAGACTTAACGGTGTCATCGCTGGCGTTCCTGCCCAGGGCGTATATTTCTGCGAGGGACTGGTTCTCCGAGGCGTTGAGGCCCTTGCCCGCTTCCGAAAGCACGTATGAGCCCACTATGGTATCGTCGGGGTTCGGGCCCCACCCGAATATTTCCTCGACGGTTTGCCGATCGCTGGCGTTCAGGCCTTTCTCGGCCTTGTCAAGGATGTATTTGTCGAAGTCCTGCTGAGTGGCCGCCGGCCCCAGGTTCCACGCATCCTGTATGACGTCCTTCGCGTCCTGGCTGGCGTTATCACCCAACGTCGCTATAGCCTTGCCTACCAGGTAGTTGCCTACGATGGCCTGTGAGGGGTTCCTTCCTAAATTGTAGATCTCCGAGGCCGAGCTGATATCGACGCCCGGCATGCTCGAGGCCGCCGTCTTGAGCACGAGATCATCTATCTGCGACTGAGTAGGCGTCGGGCCCAGGACGTCGTAGATGCTATACAGTTGCTGTTTCTGGGCCGGATCGGTGATGTTTTGCATGCCCGCCACGGTATTCACACAGAACGCCTCGACTCCCGAGGGGTACTGGGCCAGGTGTAGGTTATTGACCACGTTGAGCATCAATTGCCATTGCTGATCCGATATCTGGCCGCCGCTGTGCATGCCGTTGATGTACGCCGGCGCGACGGCGTTGACGGCATTCTGCGCACGGGTCTGGGGATCGGGTACCGGGTTAGATATCCAGTAAGCGTTGAACTGGCCCATGTAGTTCTGGGCCATGGGGATATTTGCGGGCGGCATTTGAGAAATAGAGTTATTGACATTCTGGTAGGCTGCGGCGCTGCTCTGGGTATCGTTCAGCCCCGACTGGTTCGCCTTGACATATGCGCCCAAATACAGGGAAGGCATGCCCAGGTAGATGTCGGCGATGCCCTTTATCTGGAATAGCCCGCCATCCGCCGACACGATCTGGTCCCTGGCGGCATATAATTGCGAGCTAGAGCTGACGATCGTTTTGTCGGCTTTCATCATGTCGCTGTTGGCCTTTGTGACGTTATCCCACAGCCAGAATAAATTATTGCTGGAGTTCAGCACAGTATCGGTCGCGTTGTATAGTTGCCGGTTGCCGTCGCTGGCATTATCGAAAGCGTCGTACAGCGAATGGTAAAGGTCGGGGGTCATGTTGACGACCGTATCACGCTGGATATTGTATATGGACGACGTGCCCGTGAGGTTCGCGATCGAGGTATCGTTCTTCACCCGTGTGTCCAGGTCATCGATGAAGTGCATGGACGTCGTATTATTATTCGACTGGACCACGGTCAATATCTGGTTCTTGTAATCACCGGGGAACTGCTGGTCGTACTTGTCCTTGGCTACGAATGCGCCGAGGTCCTTGGGTATGAACTTTTGCGTGTCATATTGTAAGTGTGAAGTGAAAACTCCCACCAGCGGGATCGATATGGCAAGGGCGACCAGCCAGAACGCTATGAACGCCCACGGCCGCTTCGTTATGGCCTCGCCCAGTGTCTTGAATATTGAAACCATTGAAACCCCTAACCTATTATTTTATTAGCCTCTAGTTTCAGGCTGCCGCTCTTTATTCCCAGCACTTTCTCGAAGACGTCCTCCGCCGCGCCGATCTTACGTCTGCTCTCTTCGCGGTCGGCGGAATGGGCCAGGGAATCGTGCAAATACCCGTAGGTGTAGACCATGAGACCCACGGTCTCCATGGGGTACTTGACCTCGAATAGCCCATCTTTGATCCCCTCCTCGACGATCCCGGCGATGGGCGGGATGGTCGCCTCGAAGGACCTCATGAGGTACTTCTGGTGGGTAATAAGATTCTCGTTTGAATGTAAAAACTCGATGAAATTCCGCTCGCAGGGGTCCATCGTTAAGGTATAGTTCACGATGGCCTGCAGCTTTTCCAGGGGGTTGGTGGACGGGTCGGCCGCGATCTTTTCGATGGTATCGATGCTCTCCTGCATATAGTGGTCGACCACCGCGTCCAGCATATCGTACTTCGTCTGGAAGTAATAATAAAAAGTTCCCTGGGCCACGCCCACTTTTTTAACGATATCGCTGACGGAAACCTGCTCAAAGCCCTTTTCCTTGATGAGCTCGCATGCCGCCATAACAAGCTCCTGTTTTCTCACTGTCGGGTCCTTTGAAATTCTCCCCATCCTGATCCCTTCCTGGTCATCTAGTGGCCAATATTGATTTGACTGATTATTAGTCAGTACAAGGCATAGTCGACATAAGCATATTTAAACTATATAATGGTTTTCTCCATAGATTTGATCAACTCAGCAGGGAATGAAGAAGCGAATGATTAAAAAGAACCTAAAACTACCATACTCCCGGCAGCAGGCGGTAGTGTACTTGCTTAACGTACTCCTTGTACCCCAATAATTCTTCCCTTAACATCCGATCCTCCAGGCTCGTTCGCACGATAAGGAGAATTATGCTGACGGCGATCGGGACCAACGCCCAATAGGAACCCAGCATCAGAGGCTGGGCAAAGAAGTATATGATCGAGCCCAGATAGCCCGGGTGTCGAACGTAGCGGTACGGCCCGCCCATGGCGACGGTGTGGCTGTCCCCTTGAATGCGGACGACATGGGAGAAGAACTTATTACTTACCATCGCCCAGGTAAAAAGGCCATAGCCGAACACATATAATGCCATTGCAACCGTCTGAATAAGTAGCGGGACCTGTCCGGACCAGCCGAAGCGCATATCCAGGCCGGCCACAAGCGTGGATATCATTAAAAATATTCCCATCGGAGCCGTTATCATGGGGTCCCATTTTTTGGCTCTTTTAGGGCTTTCCATTCGTTTCTCGATCTCCGAAGGGCTCATGACCAGCATAGCGAACAAAACGTATCCACAGCTGATAATGAGGAATGCCCAGGCCATAGCCCAATCCAGGCGACCGGATGATACGAAAAGGATGATACCCATAATGATGAATGGCAAAATTTCTATCATGAAGCCCTTAAGACGTATCCTGGTATCCTTCGATCTCCCAATATTTATCATAGATCTATTTTCTGCCATAATGGATCACTTCTTGTGTAAACCGTTCCCATTTTATCTGGCTACTATAATGTAAGTATTCCCGTAGACTTAACAGATGATTAACTCCACAATATTTAATATAGTTAAAGTAAAATTGAGTTATCCACGGATGGCTTGCTTTGAGACTAAGGAAAGAGCTAATGGATGCTGCGTCGTGCGCCCATGGCGGTAAAAGAAAAGAGATAGCCGGCCGAATGGGCATCGATGAGGCGTCGCTGCTGGACTTCAGCGTAAACCTTAACCCTTATTTACCGCTCGATGCCAGGGAGGCAATTCGAGGGGCATACGATACGATATTTTCCTACCCGGACGATCGCTATGATGATTTTCGCCGCAGCGCCGCCAGGTTCGCCGGCGTCGGCCCCGATAACATCATACCGGGCAACGGGTCCATGGAGATCATCCGGCTCATCGCCGAGTCGGCCATCGAAAAAGGCGATACAGTGGCCATTCCCGTCCCGACGTTCGGCGAATATGAGCGGCAATGCCGGCTCTTCGGCGCCGTGATACGCCACGTGAGCTTTGACGATATAGCGAATAGGGAGTACTCGAAAATGAAGGGCTGCAGGATGGCCTTCTTCTGCAATCCCAATAACCCGGATGGCCGGCTGCTAACCGCCAAGCAGATGGAAGAGATCCTGAAATATTGCGCCGATAACGATATCATCGCGGTCGTCGACGAGGCGTTCATCGACCTGGCGGACCCCGGACAAAGCGTGGCCGGACTGGCGGAAAAATACGATGATACACTTATCATGCGTTCGCTTACCAAGTGCTTTGCCATTCCCGGCATGAGGCTCGGCTTCGGCATTTCCAATAAAACGACGGCAGACGCGCTCAATAAGGCAAGGCTGACCTGGAACCTGGACAGCCTGGCAGTGGAGGCGGGCATTTTTTACATGGATAACGCTGACGACCATATGAAAGCGTCCCGGGCCTACGTAAAAAAAGAGCGTGAGTGGCTCGCCGACGAGATAAAAATGATCGAGGGAATAAAGCCGTTGCCCGCCAGCGCTAACTACTTCCTCGCCGACGTGAGCGGCACTGGAATGTCCTCGGGCGATTTTACGGATAAAATGCTCGGGGAGCGCATCATCGTGAGGGACTGCGGGTCATTCCATATGCAGGGCTTTATCAGGCTGGCCGTCAGGTCCCATGAGGATAATGTGCGCCTCGTAAACGCATTGAAAAAAGTGGCGGGTGCCGGGAATTGATCAAGTTCATCCTGGAGGCTTTCTTCCTGGCCGTCGCGCTGGACCTGGTTTTCGGGGAGCCGAAGCCGGCATTCCACCCGGTGGTCTGGATGGGGACGCTCATCGGCTTTCTTGATAAACATGCGCCCGGTAAAATGAAGCGCCTATACGGCGTCATTATGGCGCTTTTCTGTATATTGATCTCCGCCATAGCGGGATATGCCGTCGCCGTGCCCCTGTACCGGTTATCGCCGCTCGTATCGCTGCTGGCGACCGCCTATTTATTAAAGTCGTCCTTCAGCTTTTCGTTTTTATGGCAGGTGTCCGCCGACATTTACGGCGACCTGAAGGCGGGGCGGATGGACCGGGCAAGGGCCGGTCTGCCGGCGCTCGTCGGAAGGGACGTGAGCGGGCTCGACGGGGGCCAGATGGCCTCCTGCGTCATAGAGTCCCTGGGCGAGAGCTTCGTCGATGGCATTTTCTCGCCCCTCCTGTATTTTGCCATTTTCGGGCTGCCCGGCGCCCTCGCATACCGGGCCATCAACACGCTGGACTCCATGGTCGGGTATAAGGATGAAAAACACAGGGAAATAGGCTGGGCTTCGGCGCGCATCGATGACCTGGCGAACTTCGTACCCGCCCGTTTATCGGTCCTCCTGATGGCCGTTTTTGGCGGCCCGCTCCGGGCCATAAAGATCGGGGTCCGGGACGGCCGGAATGCGCCCAGCATCAACTCGGGCTACCCGATGGCGGCGTTCGCCGGGGCGCTGGGCGTAAGGCTGGAAAAGCTGAGGTATTACGTGCTCGGGGAAGGCTTAAAGCCATGCGGCATCGAGGATATACCGAGGGCGATCAGGCTTAACAAGCTCATATCCGCGTTACTGGCAGCCATTATCGTTGCCGTTCTATGGCTTACGCCGCTGCCGCTTATAGGAGGCTAAGGATGGACTCAGGACAATTGCAAAAGGGCATAAAGGCCGGCATCGGATTTTTAACCACGATCCCTGTCGGGGTCGATGAGGCCGGGTTCGGAATTTTCACGGAAAATATCCACATTTTCGTCATAGTCGGGGCCATCGCCGGGCTTTTGCTCGGCGCCACCGGCTTTATTCTCGGGTCGTTCATGCCCGTTAAGCTCGTGCCCGTGCTCATGGTCGCCGCGATCTTTTTACTGACGGGCATCAACCACCTGGACGGCTTATCGGATACGGGAGACGGTATCATCGCCTCGGGTACCCGGGAAAAGAAGGTCGCCGCCATGAAGGACGTTCACGCCGGCGCGGGCGGCATTCTTTTCATCGGCATGGACCTGCTTTTTATTTTCTCCGCCGTGTCGCTGTTCGCGGGCTTCGGCAGTGTATATTTAATGATCGGCCTGTTCGTCGCGGAGGTCTGCGCCAAGCTCTCGATGACGACGGTGGCCGCGTTCGGGAAAAGCCTGCATCCGGGCATGGGCTCGATGTTCATCGAAAAAACGAAGAAAGAGCATTATTTGATCGGGCTCGCCATCGCCATTATCGCCTGCATGGCGGCTATGAGCCTGCCCCTATTGCCGTTTATCCAGCCCTATTTCTGGCGCCCGTACGGGGGCATACTTTTGATCCTGGCGGGATTTCTGGCGGCGGCCGCTTCCGTGGGCGTGGGCCTGATAATGGTGGACATTGCGAACGATAACTTCGGGGGCGTGAACGGCGACGTGATGGGCGCCGCCAATGAGATAGGCAGGATCGTAGCCCTCGTGATCCTGGGGACTTTGATATGGATGCTCTGGTGATGGCGGGCGGCAAGGGTAAGCGCATGGGTGGCGAGGAGAAGCCCATGTTACTATTAAAAGAAAAGCCCCTCGTATCCTACGTTTTGGGCGCTCTGCTGGCCAGCACAGCCATAGGCCGGGTCCATGTGGCCGTTTCGCCTGGCGTGCCAAAAACGGCAGCCTATGTTATGGAATATCCCGATGAAAGGGTCTCGCCCGTTGTAACGCCGGGGTCCGGCTACGTGGAAGACATGTGTAATGCAGTCAATACGCTGGGATTGTTGGAGCCGTTCCTGGTGGTATCAGCGGACTTGCCACTCATGACGCCCGACGTCATAGAAGGGGCAATATCCGCGTACCGGCGATGCGGTAAGGAAGCGTTATCGGTCAGGGTCGAAGCCCGGGGCGAGCACGAGATGATCCTGCTGGATACAAGCAGGCCGACCGTGCCCGCGGGCATCAACATAGTGCATGGCGCCCACATGGACCGGGCGCAGGAAGAATATGTCCTGGTTTTAAATGATCCCGGGCTCGCCATGAACGTGAACTATAAAAAAGACCTGGAGTTGTGCGAGCGTTTACTTAAGGCCGATGTTAAACGTGGTGAAAAATAAAAAGTCTCCTCCAAAGATCATAATGGCTCAAAAATATGCATTTTTCACCTTATATTGTGTTGGCGACACACGTACGTCCCGGCGGTTCCAGAACACGAACCTCAATTAAATCCCACGAACACACGAATTTTTTTTAGAGTTTTTCCACGAAGGCACGAAATCACGTGGCGCACAATTAACCCATGAAAACACAAAAGCATGACCAAGAGAATTAAGTCACCAAATCACAGTTTTAAAACAAAAAAAGAGTGACCCGAATCCACGAACGACACAAAAACGAAACACGAGAATACGCTTATGTCAACGTTCCTCACGATGCCAAGACCAAGAATTATTTTATCAAATCCTTGTATAGCGACGTTTTTCTGTTTCAGTTTGGTGGCGTTCGTGCCCT
>Ga0209039_10001861_pt1 | contig 18830 bp, 19 predicted proteins | sample BogFormECP12_OM1_FD_188238 | JGI IMG/M metagenome (GOLD analysis project Ga0209039, IMG submission 188238) | Bog forest soil microbial communities from Calvert Island, British Columbia, Canada - ECP12_OM1 (SPAdes) (version 2) | ecosystem: Environmental > Aquatic > Freshwater > Wetlands > Bog ...
AAAACGCTGCTGCAGCAGATACGGGACAAGGAACAGGAGTTTGCACACAAGATCGACACGGCAAAAAAAGAGGCAGACGCCGTGTTAACGGTTGCAAAGACCGAGGCTGAGGAACTGCTCTGCACTGCGGACGCAGAGGGAAAGAAGAGTGCCGAACTGGTCTACTGGAATGTGCGGGGGAAGACCGCTGTTGAGATTGAGGCACTCACGAAAGCTGCCGAATTCGACCGCACCGCTGTGTCAGAACGGGGAGAGAGAAACATCCCTGCGGCCGCGGAAAGGATCGTCAGGTACGTGACCATGGAATAAAGCCGGGGTCACCCGGCGGAGGGTCGTATGCTCCAGGCAATGAAACGCATCCAGGTGATTGGGCCAAAAGCGGAGCTGGGACATGCAGTCGACCTCCTGTACGAGGCAGGGACCCTCCATATCGAGAATGCACCGGAACTCATTGCAAAAGACGAGATAAGCCTTGCCGGGGTCCGGCAGGAAGAGGCTGAGGAGATTGCCGGGGTCCTTGGCACGATCAGCGCGATCTTTTCCACGCTGCCCGCGCTTGCCGACGACCCCGGCACCCAGTCCATGATCCGGGCCGAGCTGGAGAAAAAGACCCATACAGAGCTGGTCGCCCGGGCCCGTGCGATCATCAGCACCCTTGAGACAACGACACGGGAACTGGCGGCCAAGAAGACTGAACTCACCCTGTCGATCACAACGTTAAACCGGTACGAGAAGGTCCTCGATATCATCCACCCTTTGGAGAAGGAGCTGCCGACACTCGAAGGGTTCGAGGTGACGATCCTCCTCATCCAGGAGGAGCACCGGGACGTCCTTGAGCTGATAAAAAAGGAACTCGACACCATCACCGGCAACCGGTTCGAGATGATCGCGACCACGGTCGATGCCGATACCCTTGCCGCCATCATGGTCTTCCCGAAAAAATACTCCGAGGAGATCCACGCGTTTATCTATTCCGTAAACGTGAACGAGGTGAGGCTCCCCAAAGAGTACACCGGCAGGCCCTTTTATGAGATGTATGCCCTGATCGAGGAGGGGCGGCTCCATGCACAGGAGGAAATCGCCCGCATCGATGCTGATCTCCTCGCCCTGGCAAATACCTGGTACCAGGAACTGATTGTCTTAAAAAACCGGCTCAGCCTGATCCACGCCGAGGTCAGCATGTACCGGAACTTCGGCGTGTCGGAATACATGTTCGTGATCATGGGCTGGATCCCGAAAAAATACCTGGGCAGGACCCGGAAGATGATACACGACCGGTTCTCCGACCGGGTGATCGTCCACGAAATCCCGGTAACGGAAAAAGATATGGAGAACGCCCCTGTCTACTATGACAATCCCCCGTGGGTCAAACCTTTCGAATTCATCATGCAGCTTGTCGCACCCCCGCGGTACTTCGAGGTCGATCCCACGCCGATTCTCGCCATCTTCTTCCCGCTTTTCTTCGGGCTCATGGTAGGGGATATCGGGTACGGCCTGGTCATCCTCGCGTTTGCACTTGTGATCCGGCACCGGTTCCAGGCAATCGGATTTGCAAAGAACCTTGCCAATATCCTCATCATATCGTCGATCCCGGCTATCATTTTCGGCTTCCTTTTCGGCGAATTTTTCGGGGATCTGGGGGAGACTCTCGGCTGGCTTCACCCGGTGCAGGTGCTCGGCATCACCTGGAACCGCGTGGACGCAATGATACCCATGCTCATCCTCGCGATAACCATCGGGGTCATCCATGTCTTCCTCGGCCTCTTCATCGGCATCCGGAACGCGATCATCACGAAGAAACGCAAGCATCTCTACGAGAAGACCGGCATGCTGCTCGTGATCACCGCAATCATCGTCCTTGTCGCCATGCTCGCCAAGGTTGTGCCGGCGTTTTCAGTCTATCTGGCGGTCGTCCTCATCGTTATCGGTCTTCCCCTCATCCTGATGGGAGCAGGGGTATTCGGCACCATCGAGGTGATGAGCACGGTCGGAAACATCCTCTCGTATTCCCGTCTCATGGCGATCGGGATGGCTTCGGTGATCCTCGCCATGGTGGCAAACCGGCTCAGCGGTGCATTCGCGTTTGCCATCATTGGGATAATCGTCGCTCTCCTGCTGCACGCGCTCAATGTCGCGCTTGCCATGTTCTCCCCATCCATCCATGCAGTGCGTCTCCACCTTGTCGAATTCTTCTCGAAATTTTACGAAGGGGGCGGGATGCCATACAAACCGTTTAAGAAAGAAGTGCCGTAAACAGGTTCACGTGACCTGTGGGCAGGACCGGGAATGTGCGGTAAGTGGGGGTCATATATGAGCCAGGATTGACTCCCCTTCTCTGTGGGGCATTGATTCATACGTTCAGATCTACGAAAAATCGGAAATGAAGGCAAGGGCTCATGTGCCTCGAGCCACTCCGGAGAACGGCAGGGCAGGGAATTTGCGTGGAATTTGTCACTGATCCGCCGCGGGGGCGTCCCTTCGGGGGCGGCGGAACTCATCGCAATTCGGGGAAGGAGATATGAAAAATTATCATTCAATGGTACAGAATCCTACAAAATCAGAGAGTTTCTCCGGTAATACCGCACCATCCACATAAAAAATCACTTCCCCATCTTCTTCGTTCTTGCCTTGCGCTTCTTTCTCTCGATGATGCTTTTGACCTTTTTGAGCCGGAACAGGTCCTCACGTTCCCGCTCCTCGATTGCATTCTCGATGTATTTCGCCTGGCCCTGTAATTCCGGGATTAGGATCTGCTCGAGTGCATTCACCCGCCTGCGGTTCATCTGGATCTCGGTCCCAAGCCGCCGCATCGCCGTCTCGATCTCGGCAAGCTTGATGAGGAGATCCAGCTCCAGCTCGTACCGCTCGGCAGTCTCATCGATCCGGGCGCTCGTGGTGATTATGCCGTAGCCCCGCTCCAGCATGGTCTTGGAGACGCGTTTCTTCTCGATCACCGGGACAGGCACGCCCATAATGTTCTTCCCGCTGATATCGATCGTGATCGACCGCCTGGTGGCAAACGACGCGGACCGGAGCGTGACCGGGTCATCGACCGCCTCAGCGATCATCAGGGCAAGGTCGGCTGCCTGCGAGACCTGTTCCAGCTCGTCGCGGGACTCCGATACGGAGCTTAAGATCTTGAAAAACTCTTGGATCAGGGCATCCATCTTCTGCCGCAACAGATCCCGGCCCTGCTCTGCAAGCCGGATCTGAGCCTTGAGCCTCATCAGCTCCATCCGGGTCGGCCGGACCTGCTCCATACGGTTTTTCAGCTCCCCTTGGACGACCCTGTCGCGTCCTGTGCGGCCGGGTGGTATTTCTGGATGTGCTCCCTTTTGATCCTTTTGAGTTCGTCCACCGGAAGCGTGCTGAAGAGATCCCACGCGATCGAGAGTGTCTTTTCTATCGGCCGGTCTTCGTCACCCTGCGTGATGAACTGACGCTCGAACGCTTCCGCGAACTTCAGGTATTTCCGGTCGAGATCTGTCAGCGCCTCTTCCCCCACAATGGCCACAAGGCGGCGCAGGTCACGCCCGTAGGCGTAAGACGCGTACAGCTGGTCAGCCACGCCACGGTGGTCCTCACGGGTCTTGCCGGGGCCGATGCCAAGGTTCATGAGCCGGGAGAGGCAGGGAAGGGCGTCGACCGGCGGATCGCCGCCGCGCCGGAAGATGTCCCGCGAGAGGACGATCTGCCCTTCAGTGATGTAGCCGGTCAGGTCTGGCACCGGGTGGGTGATGTCATCGTCCGGCATGGTCAGGATCGGGATCTGGGTGATCGAACCGGGCCTGCCTTTCAACCGGCCGGCCCGCTCGTAGATCGAGGCAAGGTCGGTATACATGTACCCGGGGTACCCGCGCCGGCCGGGCACTTCCTCGCGGGCGGTCGAGATCTCGCGCAATGCTTCGCAGTAGTTGATCATGTCGGTAAGGATCACGAGGACATGGAGGTTATGGGTGAACGCCAGATACTCCGCGACGGTGAGGCCGCACCGGGGGGCCGCCAGGCGCTCGACCGTCGGGTCATCGGCAAGGTTCATGAAAAAGACCACCCGGTCGAGTGCCCCCGTCCGCTCGAAATCCTGCGTGAAAAACGATGCCTCCTTGTGGGTGATCCCCATCGCCACGAAAACGACGGCAAACTGCTCGTTCTCGCCCAGGACTTTTGCCTGCCGGGCGATCTGGGCGGCAAGCTTGCTCGCCGGGAGGCCCGCCCCGGAAAAGATCGGCAGCTTCTGCCCGCGCACCAGCGTGTTGAGGCCGTCGATGGCTGACATGCCGGTCTGGATGAAGTCGGCCGGCTTGTCCCGTGCGGACGGGTTGATCGGCATCCCGGCGATATCGAGCACGGCCTCGGGGATGATGTCAGGACCGCCGTCGCGGGCTGTTCCCACGACGGAAAAGACCCGGCCCAGCATGTCTTTTGACACTGCGATCCGTGCAGGCTCACCGGTGAAACGTACCGTGGTGCCGACAAGATCGATCCCCCGCGTGCCTTCATAGACCTGGACGACCGCATGGTCTTCCGAGATATCGAGCACCTGCCCGTTTCTCACCTCGCCGTCCTGGAGCGTGATCTTCACGATCTCGCCAAACGATGCCCCTTTTGCCCCGGTAACAAAGATCAGCGGGCCGGAAACATACCCGATCGTGCGGTATTCCTTGGTCAGCAGTGAGGCCTCTTTCATTTCTCCACCTCCAGTGCCATCATCCGGTCGCCGATCTCCCGGATCATATCCCGGATAGCCCCCAGATCACCGACGTCCTTCATCCTCCCGATGGAGGCCCGGAGGGGAAGTGCCTGGACCTGACGCAGGCTGACCCCCCGGTTCATCGCGAGGTTCACCTGCTCGTAGTAGGCCATGATCACCTTAAGCATCAGGTACTGCTTTTCCATGGGACAGAACGAATCGGTGTCGGAATAGGCACTCTGCTGGAGGAAGTCCTCGCGGATCATCCGGGTCACTTCGAGGATCGCCTTCTCGCTGTCAGGCAGTGCGTCCGGGCCCACCAGCTGGACGATCTCCTGCAGTTCCACCTCTTTCTGCAGCAGGTACATTGCCTTGTCCCGCAGCTCCCGCCAGTCACCGGCAATCTCCCGGCCGTACCACCCGGCGATGGAATCCAGATAGAGCGAATAACTCTTAATCCAGTTCACGGACGGGAAATGCCGGCGGTAGGCGAGGCTGGTGTCCAGCGCCCAGAAGGTCCCGACCACCCGGAGCGTGTTCTGGGTGATGGGTTCGGAGAAGTCCCCGCCGGGTGGCGAAACCGCACCGACGACCGTGACCGACCCGGTCCGTTCCCCGGTGCCGAGGCATACAACCCGGCCGGCCCGCTCGTAGAAGGCTGCAAGCCGGGTCGCAAGATAGGCCGGGTAGCCCTCTTCACCCGGCATCTCTTCAAGCCTGCCGGAGACCTCGCGCAATGCTTCGCCCCAGCGGGAGGTCGAATCTGCCATCAGGGCCACGTCATACCCCATGTCGCGGAAGTACTCGGCGATCGTGATCCCGGTGTAGATCGAAGCCTCCCGCGCAGCGACCGGCATGTTCGAGGTATTGGCAATCAGGACCGTCCGCTGGATCAGCGGGAGCTTTGTCCGGGGATCGACGAGCTCCGGGAACTCCACGAGCACATCGGTCATCTCGTTGCCCCGCTCCCCGCACCCTATATACACGACGATCTGGGTATCCGACCACTTGGCAAGGGTCTGCTCGGAGACGGTCTTTCCCGTCCCAAAGCCGCCCGGGATCATCGCGGTCCCACCCTTGGTTACCGGGAACATGCAGTCAAAGACCCTTTGTCCGGTGACAAGCGGGAGGACAGGATCGAGCTTCTTTGTAACAGGCCGGGGGATCCGGACCGGCCAGAACTGCATCATGGTGAGCCGTACCGAATTGTCAAGGACACAGACCACTTCATCGACAGTAAAGGCACCCTTGAGAATCTCCGTGACAGTGCCGGAAACTTTCGGGGGCACGAGAACCCGGTGCTCGAACTGGAACTCCGCGACGGTCCCGATGATATCTCCGGGCAAGAGGTGATCCCCGGTTTTTACCGCGGGAACAAACTCCCACTTCTTTGCCCGGTCAAGGCCCGGGGCGGTGATGCCCCGGCCGATGAAGTCCCCACTCTTTTTGAGGAGCTCCGGCAGCGGGCGCTGGACGCCATCATAGATCGAGGAGAGAAGCCCGGGGCCAAGCTCAACAGAGAGGGGTGCACCGGTGTTTTCCACGCCCGCCCCCAGCGTGAGGCCGGTCGTGTCCTCGTATACCTGGATAACTGCCTCGTCACCTTCGAGCCGGATGATCTCGCCGCGGAGCGCCTCGCTCCCGACATGCACCACGTCGTACATCTTCGACCCGATCATCCCCTTTGCGATGATCACCGGGCCCGAAACCCGAGATATTGTTCCTGTTATCATACCATCACCTCTTCAGCACGATATTGTACCCGATCGCCTTGCGGAGCAGCCGTTCGATATAGGTGCGCCGGTCCACTTCTTTTTTCCTCGCCGGGATAGGGATGATGAGCGGACGGTGCATCTTCTCGATCCGATCCATGAGTTTCTCATCAAGCGAGAGCATGTACTCCTCATTCACCGCAACGATCCCGATGTCGTCCCTGTGGAGGAGGGGGGGGATGACGACCTTCGCCTCTTCTGTGTCCCGTACCTCGAACACCTCGACCCCGGCAAGCCGGAAGCCTGAGGCCCGGTCGCTGTCTGTCACGATCACAAACTTATACATACACGAGTTCCTCCCGGAGGTGTTCGACCGGGAAATCCGCGGTCTTGCACCGCGAGATAACCCGGATATTGGTGATCTCGTTGTATTTTGCCCAGAAGTACCCGATCATGGAGGCGACGCTCAGCGGGTCTCCCGAAAAGGAGCGGGTGCCCTGCATGACAAGGTAACGTTCCAGTTCTTTTTCGATGACTGATATTTTCTGGGCCTTCACCGCGGCCTCAGAGGTGGTGGAGAGGAACCGGTACCGGGAGTCAGCCATCCCTGCAAGGACATCCCCGATCGTGTGCAGGGTGAGCAGGCGGGCAAGCTTTTTGAGGTCATATTCCAGTCCCCCCGCGATGAGGAAACGCTCTGCCTCGACCGGATCGACGTGGTCCCGGATCATCCGCAGGACCGTCTTGATGTTGACGACATCGATCTCGATGGCAAGAATATGCCGAATCAGGGCGTTGTTCGGATCAGGACCCTTGACCGCACGGAGCACCTCCTCGTAATAATACCGGTCAAGCGCACATTCAAGAGTACTGATATCGCCTTTCTGCACAAACTCCGGGAATGCGGTGGTGAGCGGCTTTGCCCACGGGATGCGCCACGTAGCAAGCAGGTCGATTACAGCCTTGGGATCCTGCTGCCGCACGAGCTCGGTCAGGGCCGCTTCGTCAAGTTCGCCCGCGGGCACGAGGCACTCGAGGATCTCCTCGTTTGTCACATGGATATTTTTCCCGCGCAGGATCGTCTTGATGTTCTGGACGTCCCAGCGGTGAAGGAAGATCCTGATGTACCGTTCGGCTTCCTCTTTCTCTGCAAAAGCGAGGATTTTCCGGAATGTCCGGACAAAATTTGTGCGCAGGGCATACTCTATGCAGGACATGCCGGCATATCTGCCCCGGCCATCAATAATGTCGTCACGATAAGGGGTCTTCTCAAGCTCACCCATCAGGGATTCAAGGTCGGGCTGGAGGATCAGGTTATCGAGCGTGCGGTGATCCAGCAGGCGGCTCTTCATTCCCCGAATCCGGGCATTGATGTATCCCCAGTCCATATCAGTCACCCAACAAGCGTGGTGTGGATCTCACGTCTCTTGTGTTCCCTCACCCGCTCAAGCCGGGACTCAATCGTATTGGAGATGGTGATATGCCCATCCGGGGAACTTGCGGACAGGCCGCCCATGCACGCTAGATCGGTACGGATCTTGCAGGACACCTTCATCTCCGCAAGTGATTTTTTGCAGAGGTCAAGGTCCCGGGGATCGACATGGATGACAAACGGACCCTCGCCGGTCGCGCTGATGGTCTCCTCAAGAAGGCGCCTGAAGATACCAGGGTACTTCCCGTCCTGCCGCACGGCTGCGAGGCGCTGCCCGGCCATCTCAAAGGCGGTCTCAAACATCTTCTCCCGGGTCACGAGCGCCTGCTCCTTGATTTTGCCTTTTGCGAGGAACAGCTGCTTGTTCCTCTCGATACCGGCAGCGTTTTCGGCTTCTTTTACGGTGCGCTCCACAACCACTTCAGCCAGTTTCTTTGCTTCCCGCCGGATGGCATCTGCCTGTTTTTGCGCATTCTCCCGGAGCTCCCGCTCTTTTTCCTCTGCGCTCTCTTCTACGGATTTTAAAAGATTTTCATAGGCCATGGCAACATCGACCTTCTGTTATGCAGCCGGTAAACAGCTGCCTGCGGCTCCCCGTGCCCGGATATCACGATCCCATGAGGGGAAAGAAGAATTTACGGGAAACACGGTGTTTTTGTGGTTGTCCCCCTGCACATGCTCTGTGACGTCCGGGTTTTCAGGTAACCATCAGGATGATCATCGCGGCCACGACAAACCCGAGGATGACCAGCGTCTCGGGTATGGCCTCGAGGATGATGATCGATCCCACTGTCTCTGGCCTTTCAGCGATCGCTCCCGCTCCTGCTGCGCCAATCCGGGACTGCGCCCACCCGGTGCCTATGGCGCCACCGGCAAATGCGATAGCAGCTCCAATCGGGACTTCCCAACCAACCATATCGATACCTCCCTCTGATAGAACCTAACCGAGTGCTGATATATTAAGGTATTGCGCATTCGTCCGATGGAAGGCATATTCCACCCGGATTCCGTTATTGCGTGGGAGGGGTGCTCCGTGTATGGGAAAGGATCTCATCCATCTTTTCCAGGGTCGCACAGGGCAGCGCATGCCCCTTTGTCCCCGCCCAGAGAGCAAGGAGATCCCGGATATCCTGGTGCGTGAGTGTCGAGAAGGTGTACCGCTCCCACTTCTCCCGTTCGAGGCACCCCCAGAGTTCGCCGAGAATCTCCCGGAGCACCATACAGTCCGCCCCGCAGAGGGCCGGCCAGTTGACCGCTGAAGCGCGCCGTATCTTCTCTATTGCCTCTTCAACCGCCTGTTCCTTTCCCAGCTGGAACCGCCGCCGGCCCAGCTCATCTTCACTGGTACGGGTCATAAGTGTGGTGTATCGGAATTGTTCTGTTCAGGTTTATAGGATTTTCCCTTGACCGGGAACGGCCCGGGCGGGAAGAGTGTTTTTCCCCTTGTACTTTACGATCACCGCAAAGTATATGGCTGCACAGCGGGACTCACTCATTATTCCCCTCAATGGGGTGGGAGGAACACCTATGCCGGAAGCAACCCAGGCCGAGGTGGGAAGGCGGCTGTACCACGTCCACCGAGAAAAGAAAGTCGAACATGCGATCAAGCTGATGCAGCAGGGGGCGGGGCCTGAGTGGAAGTCATTCTCCGAGGAGGACATCCTTCTTTTGTCCCACCTGATGCAGTGCACCTGGAACGTCATCGACCAGGATCGCTGGGAGAAGATCCCCTTTGGCAGCGTAACGGTTGGTGAGATCCGGCAGATCCTTTCGTATGGAGAAGGGGTCAGGCCGGGACGAAACCCGAAACCCGAATCCGTTGAGACGATCAAAAAGATCCTGCTGGGACTCTCCTGAATTTTTTTCTTTTTCCGCCGTTTACACTTTTTCCCTCATAGTGGCGCAGGTGCAAAAGATCGCGGGGGGTTGCTGTTTTAAGGCCCGGGAAGCACTACTGCAGTTACTCCGTTGCCACCCGTATGCAGTCCTCAATCGTCCCGATGCGGGCCTGCCCTCCGCACATATTGGGCACGTAGGCAAGGGCCTTTCCGGAGTTCACCATGATCGAATGGTACTGTTCCATCGCCGGTGATACGACCATGCAGGTGTCGGCAAAGACCCGGGCCCCGCTCTTTTCGATCGAATTGACTACTTTCACGTTCCGGTCGATCACGCCCTGCGCAGCAAAGACGTAAAGGGGTTTTGTCACGACTTTCCCGGCAAGGAGCCGGGCTATCCCGGCAAGTTCCATGGGAGAACAGTGCGGGCAGCCGACCGCAACGGCATCTACCGGGATCTCCGAGAAGAGACGGGCAATCTCGGATTTTTCAACAGGAACGGTATCGAGGCCGTCGAGGTCGTACCGGTTTTTCCGGGCCTCCGGGGTCGTTTCCTCGACATGGTAGAGCGCAACTGCGCCGGTCGCCGCCATCGCAGCACCGATCGCCTTGAGCTGGTCTGGTTCCGGCCGGATCCCGCGGAAGAAGGGGACCTTGTTACCCACGAGTTTTCCCGCATGAAACCCCAGCGCCCCGAACTCGGCGATGCCCCATCCGGCGGTATCAGCATGGACATCGATCACCATCTGAGGCACGCGGTTTTTGGCAAGGTGCAGGCCATAGCAGGGGGTCTTTCCCACGAGCGCCGCAGCAAGGGCGCCTGGGCCACCCTCGCGGTTGGTCCGGGCCCCAAGCACAGAGTTCGCGTAGCTGACCGCTGACGATTCCGACCATGCGAGGTGATCGCCATACCGGGTCTCGTGCAGGTAATAGGGGGTGCAGGTACAGTCAAGGCGTATACCCAGCCGCTCATAGGCGGCGACCACGGCCTGCTGATTTTTGGCAAAATCCGGATCGATCCCCATCTCCTCCCACCGGGTCCGGGGCATGCCGATCGGGTTGAGCACGGCCGGAACCACCGCCCTGGCATCGAGGCTTGAAAGCCATTCAAGACCGTATTTCCCGATCGTCTTGTAGGACGCACCGCTGACCTGCGCACTCCTGATCGGGACGAGTTTCTCTGCGCCAAACACTTTCCCGAGGGCAATGAGCAGCTCGAGCATCTTCTGCCGGGTCTCTCCCTGCTCGCCGGCAAGGATCCGCTCGTCTTCCGGGTCGAGCTGCATGCCGGTCACCATGTGGCACGCCGGAACTCATCCTCGTGGCCCAGCACCATGGTCGCATCGACCCCGATTTTGACATTGGTACCATCCTCTTTCTGGCAGGGGTCAAGCGATGATCCCCTGACACCGGTGACCACCATGACGTCCCGGTCACCACTCACCCGGGTCGCAATCGCATACTCGACTTCAACTGGATCCGTCGGATCGATATCTTCGTCCACGACGACCACATGTTTGAGCGAAGTATGTGCAGCAAAGGCTGCCATGATCGCGTTCTTCCCGTCGCCCTGTGTGCTCTTTTTGATCTGGATAACCGCGTGGAGGTACCCGCACCCGCCCTTGGTGAGCACAACGTTTTTCACCTCGGTCACACCGGCAACGGCCCGGTAGATCTTGGGCTCATAGGGGCACCCCATCAGGATCTTGTGCTCGTCGCCCCCGGGGAGGATGCTGTGGTAGATGAAACCGGATTTCGTGTACATGCCGGTGAACTCGATCACCGGCTGGCGCCGGACCGGGTCGTAGGTGCCCGTTATATCGACAAACGGCCCTTCATCCGTGACATCCGCACCGATATACCCTTCAAGGACGATCTCCGCGTCGGCAGGGACAAGGACACCGTTACTGCACTCCCTGACCCGTATCGTACCACCGAGCAGTTCTGCTGCATAGGACAGTTCCTTCCCGGCTGGGACCCGGGTGCAGCTTGCAAACGTCACTGCCGGGTGCATGCCGATGGCCACCGCGATTGGCAGGCGCTCATTGCAGGCCAGCGCTTTTTTGAGCATCACATGGGTATGCCGCCCTTCCACGAGCCGGGTAGCGACCCGGTGGTCGTCAAGGACGAGCATGCGGTGGATGGACGCGTTCTCCAGGCCGTCCCATTTCGAGAAGACAATGCCGGCCGTGAAGTATCTGCCGGCATCTTTGGGGAAAAAGTGCATGACTGGGATACGGGTAAGATCCGGCTTCTTCATTACAAATTTCCCGTCGCAGACGATCTTCCCGTCAAATGCGGCGTCTGCGAGCTTGTGCACCATTTCTTTCTCGTTCACGCCAAGCGCAAGCGCAAGCGCACGCCGGTCAGCGGTCACGTTCATGACCGCCCGTGCCCCGCCCATATTGTGGAAGAACAGGATCTTGTCCGTCGCTGCCGCCTGCTGCGCAGCCTTCATATCATCGGGAGAACACGGTTCCGTTATATCGACAACGAGCCCCTCTTTGCGCATCTTTTCAATAAACTCACGCATCGTAACCACTCCATCGTTCCGAGAGCGTATGGGCGACCCCGAGGTGATCGAGCACCCGGGCCACCACCATATCCACGAGGTCGTCGATCTTCTCCGGATGGTGGTAGAACCCGGGACTCGCCGGCATGATGGTTGCGCCGGCTTCGTGCGCCGCAAGCATGTTCTTTAAGTGGACCTGCGAGAGTGGCATCTCGCGGGTGACAAGGATGCATTTCCTGCGTTCCTTCAGGCAGACATCGGCGGTCCTTGTGATCAGGTTGTCCGCGTAACCGTAAGCGATCGCAGAGAGGGTCTTTGCACTGCAGGGGACGATGACCATCCCGTCGTGCCGGTGGGATCCGCTCGCAATTTCAGCGCCTATTGTACCGACATCGTGATAGGTCGCGTGAAAACCAGAAAGGTCGACCCTTTCATGGCGTGCGATTTCCTGCGCGACCTCAGAGATGATCAGATGCACGTGGGCATCCTGGCACAGAACCTCGAGCAGGCGCCGGGCATAGCAGATCCCGCTTGCACCGGTCACTCCGACCACATATTCCTTTTTCATTGTCACGCCTCCACGCTCTCCAGTGGTACCAATGTCGGAGCCCCTAGGTAAAAAGAGTTTATGCGAAAACGGGCCCACAAACCGGGGCAAAAGAGGATCTATTTCCGGATCGGGGCAAAGAAACGGTACCGCACCTTGGACTCCTCGACACGACGGGCGTGGGACGGGTTGAGATCCCGACGGGCTTCGATGACGAGAGTGTTGAGGATATTGTGGAGCCGGAGGGTGTCAAAGTCCTTTTCCTTGTGCTCGTTGAGGAAATCAAGAAGGTCGCTCACGCTCTTGAGGACACCGGAGCTGGCGATGAGGTTGAGCCGGTTGAGGGTCAGCGCCAGGTTCTTTTTTGCGATATCCATCTTGTAGCTATCACTCCCGGCGAGGTTAATCTCGGTCACGGCATTGAGCAGGTCAGTGTACACCCGGAGCTTGTAACTGCTCTCGTGCATCCCGCGCTCCGCTGAGCGGAGCCTGAGGAAGGTAACCGCAAGTACGGCAATAACGATGATGACACCGCAGGAAATAACAAACACATCGCTTGTGATATCAGCCATTTCATTTCACCTCAGGGAAGTCGCTTTGCCACATCCAGATTAACCCTGACCAAGGTCCCTGTCATGACAATCTGGTAGAGTCCCGGCGTATACATGGGATATTGCTGGTAAGAGTCATTAAGATATGTCCAAGTGAAAGTCCGGGTTTGCAGGGTATCAAGGTTCGTAACCCTCATCCCAAACCAGCAATCCTGCGGCGTACTGCTGAGGTTGCTGATAGTGTATTGGATCGCCCATGAGGGGTCATCTATCCGGAGCTGCTCGTTAAATGTGATGTTCTGACCGGAGAAAGAATAGGATTTATAGAGATATTGAGCGCCAAGGGACAGGTTTGGCTGGGTCTCTGTAACCGTGGGAGTAATATTCACCGTTGCTATCGGAGCTGTGGTGATGACCGTCCCGTTCTGCCCGGCTGGGCTGGTGTCCAAGCACCCTGCACACAAGATACCGATGAGAACCAGAAGCATGCAGAGCATCAAGGAGAGTTTCATCTGCGGATAATGTTGGGAACAAAGACTATTAGAGTTTATTATTCGCATGAAGGACTACCGGTGCATCGTCGATCAGAAGAGGGTATCCTGGCGGGTGGGCTTTTTTATATGCAGGATCTCTGCTGCGGCATCGGCCACAGCATCGCGGAACCCGGGGAGCGTATACACGCCCAGCCGCCACTGCTCGCGCCGGGTCTGGTTGAGGGTCTGCAGGCGGGGAGATAGTTCGGCAAACCCCACGACGGCATGCCGGTTTTTCACCTGGACCTCCAGCGACATCTCCCCGGGAACGGGGGGTATGTCCACCAGTACGTCGCTCGGCTGGCACCCGGCTCTGCCGGCGATCTCTCCGGCGACATCCCGCGCCCGTTCCACCGGCCAGCCGGTCTGGAATGCTGCTGCATTGACCCGGTCCTGCCCGGCGTACACGGCTCTTTTGTAGAGCCGCCTTTCGTAGAGCCAGCCGGCCATTTTCCGTGCAAGAGGGCTTTTGGAATTTTTGAGTTCGTGCATGCATTCCCCGTCATCGAGTGCACAGATATGCTCAAAGTCGCCGGCAGAGCCGGTTTCCATATGAGCAAGCACCGCCAGCTGAAACATGCACTCACCAATCCGGCTGACGTGGTGGTAGTAAACACTCGGGCGCATCAGTGTCCGTGCGATGAGGAGCGATTCTGCAGCACTAACACCGTTTTCGTCAAGTACGATTCCTTCCGGGGTCAGGTGCAAATTCCTGATGAGTCGGTGGGCGTCTACCGTGCCGTACGGGGCGCCGGTGTAATACGCGTCCCGGAGCAGGTAGTCCATCCGGTCCACATCGAGATCGCCGTGGATAATCCCCGAGAGCCGGTGGCTTCCCTTTACGATTGCACAGACCTCGGATGGGTTTATTCCCAGCGGTTCTAAAAGCGCCCCGAACTGCGCCTCGGCGATCCCCGCGATATCATCGTGGGTGCGGCCGAGGCGGGCTTCCATGAGAGGCTCGCTTGCGTGGGAGAACGGCCCGTGCCCCACATCATGGAGGAGGGCGGCGATCATCACCAGCCGGCGGTCTTCATCCGAAAGACCGAACTGCCGGGAGGCTACCCCCGCCAAGTGCATCGTTCCCACCGAATGTTCAAAACGCGTATGGTTGGCCCCGGGATACACCAGGTACGAAAAACCGAGCTGACGGATATAGCGGAGACGCTGGATGGCCGGGGCATCCAAAATCGGCAGGATATCCTTGTCCACTTCCACATAGCCATGGACCGGATCCTTGATGATCTTGAGACTCACTAAAAGAATCTTCTTATACATCGCATAAAAGTATTGAGTAATGATTACGTTCCTTTCGGGCGGGACCGGCACTCCCAAGCTGCTGCGCGGGGTGCAGAAGGTGATGGACCGGCATGAGATCTCTGTTATCGTCAACACGGCCGAGGACATCTGGATCTCCGGCAACCATATGTCGCCGGATGTCGACACGGTCATGTACCTTTTTGCCGGAGTACTCAACACCGACACCTGGTGGGGGATGCGCAACGATACGTTCACCACCCACGATGAGATCCTCCACATGGGCCTTGGGGAGTACATCGCGATCGGCGACCGGGACCGGGCGGTACATATCGCGCGGGGGAACATGCTCCGGGAAGGGACACGATTAACGAACGCCACCCGGACCCTTTGCGACCGTTTCGGTGTCCGGGAGAATATGCTCCCGATGACTGACACTGAGGTCACGACACGGGTAAAAACAGAGCTGGGCCTGATCCATTACCAGGAGTACTGGATCAGGTCCAAAGGCCAGATCCCGATCGAGGATGTCGTGCGCTGTTCAAAGATACCCCCGGAGAGCACCGAAGAGGTAATCCAGGCGGTCGAGGCAAGCGACGTGGTGGTCATCGGGCCTTCAAACCCGATCACGAGCATCACCCCGATTCTTGAGTGCAGGGGAATCAAAGAGGCCATGGCGGACAAGTTCGTCATTGCCGTGAGCCCGTTTATCGGGGATGCCCCGGTGAGCGGGCCGGCGGCCGCCCTCATGAAAGCCTCGGGCTTTGAACCAACCTCGGCAGGCACTGCAGCGTGTTACAAGGATCTCGTTGACCTGTTTATCCACGATACCCGCGATCCGGTGGAAGTAAAAGACGCAATCCGCCTCGATACGCTGATGACCGGGGAAGAAAAAAGTATCGAACTTGCAGAACATATCCTGTCCCTGGCAACGAAAAGATAAGCCATCTTCTGCTCTCTCGGAAATGACCCTGTGCATTCCCGTCATCCCGACCTGACTCCATTGCACAAGTATTTTAATTGATCATCATGATAACCTCTCCAGTATAAGGAAAACGGAATGAAGCGGCTTCTCATTATTTCAGCCTTAATTGCCTGTGTTCTCATCACCGGGTGCATATCGAGTCAGATAGTGGGCAAAGGCACCCTCCAGTTTTCAAGCTCGCCGCAGGGCGCCCAGATATATCTCGACAACCAGTACCAGGGGACAACCCCAAGTACTCTCACGGGTGTATCGATGGGGGCACATACGCTTGAAATCCGTGATCCCGGTTACGAGAGCTGGTTTGACAATATCACCGTTACAGCGGCAACTTCGACGTATTATGCTGCGTTGACGCCGCTTGCAGCCCAGGCTGTCCAGCCCAATCAGGGACAGGTATCCACGACAACCGCACCGGTATCCCAGCCCACCGTGACAATCCAGCAGGGCCAGACGGTTATGACTATCGGCAGCACGCAGACGTTTTCCGGGACATGCATGGGAAGTGATACCGTCATTTTAGTGCTCTTTGGGCCGGGCGCCTACACAAACGGTATGCAGATAGCCCAGGTACCGGTCAGCACGATCAACACATGGAGTTACACATGGAACCCAGGGTACAGGATTATCTCCGGCACCTATACCATGATCGCCTTTGATAAAACAAAAACTGCCTCGGCAACAGATACCTTCGGTGTCGTCGGCGGGGGATCAGTCAGCATTCTTGCAAGCTCCAGTATTGTACCTCCGGGAGGGACCGTGACTTATTCCGGTCTCTGTACAACTGGTGCAAACAGCGTGATCCTCACCCTGTACGGTCCGGGACAACTCTCCACAGGTGTACAAGTAGCAACCCTCACGCTCAATGCAGACGATACCTATTCATACAAATACACCTTCGACCTATCGCGACCTATAGGATCCTATACGATGATGGTGAGCGATCAACAACATACCGCTTCAGCATCAGCGACCATCTCCCTGAGCAGCTGACCATTCGCTCAGCCGGCAGAAGAACGGGCATAAAAACCCTTTTTGGATACATCACATTTCAGGAGGGATCTGAAATCCTGCACGGCATAATTTTACCTTGAATGGAAATCAGGCCATATTGTGGGCATCCGATACCTATTTGAAGGATTTTATACAAACAATGAACCCGTGGGAGAATATCCATGGCGATCATAAAGAAAATTCTTAACATTTTCAAGTCCGGGAACCGTGAGGAGGAGGAGGCCCGGCTGCGTGCCCAGCGGGAACGCTATGAAAATTTCCTCAGGGCACTGACCAGCGGCGATCTCGATACCCGCTGGAACGCTGTCCGTTCTGTCGGCGATCTCGGGGAACCGTTCATCGAGCCGCTCATCAATGGCCTCAGGGACGAGTTTTGGATCATCCGGCGGGGCTCTGCCGATACCCTGGGCAAAATCGGGGCATCTGCGGTAGTACCGCTGATCGGTGCGCTGGCCGATCCGGGCGAAGATATCCGGCAGGAGACCATCAGGGCGCTCCAGCTGATCGGAGAGCCGGCGGTCAACCCGCTGACTCAGGCACTTAAGCATAATCACCCCTTCATCCGCCGTGGCGCTGTCCAGGCCCTCGGGATCATGGGAGAGAGCCGTGCGGTGCCAAACCTGATTGAAGCCCTGAAAGATGCAGATCCGTGGGTTCGCCACGAGGCCGCGGTGGCACTGGGCAGGATTGGCGACCCGCACGCCGTGGCCCCGCTGATCGAGAGCCTCAACGATCCCCTGGAACATGTGCGGATGGCTGCGATGGCGACACTCTGCTCCCTGGGGCAGGCATCGATCTCCCCCCTTATACAAGCCCTTGTCGACAAGAACGAGGATGTGTCCCGCCGGGCAGCCCTCGCACTGGCCACTATCGGCGAGCACTCGGTCGAGCCGCTGATTGCTGCCCTGTCGAGCCAGAACCCGGGGATCCGCAAAGAGGCCGCATCCGTCCTTGGCCAGATCGGGAATACCACAGCAATCCCTGCACTCATCGATACGCTTGCAGATCCCGACAGGGCAGTACGGATAGACGTCGTCAAGGCACTTGCAGCACTTGGTGTGCCGGCGATCGCCCCGCTCATGCAGGTCTTCCGCGAGGGAGATGTCCGTACACGGACGGGCGCCATGGAGGCACTCTGGATGCTCGGCCAGCCGGCCACCACACCGCTTATCATGGTACTCAAGGACGACCAGAGCGATGTGCGAAAAAGGGCGGCCCTCCTCCTTGGCGAGATCGGTGACCAGAAAGCTGCAGACCACCTTACCGGCCTCTTATCCGACGAGAACGTTTCTGTGCGGCGCGAAGCGTTCGAAGCGCTGGAAATGATCAAGAAGCGGGATCGCCAGTAATCCTCACTATTTCTTTAGCGCACAGAAATTTCATTACTCCCTTGCCGGCTTACCCGTCCCCTTATAACACACATCTTTTATCCGGTGCCTGACCGATTATGAAGGAACCCGCCCAAAGGCACACCCCGGACCATTATGACCGGTGACAAAAACAAAAGAGAATACGTAAAACAGGGAAAAATCTACACTAGTGAGGAAGGCAGCATATGGAGTCAGAAGATATTCTGGATAGTACGCTCATTTCAAAGAACCGGCTCGAGGCACTGGTAGACGGGGTCTTCGCATTTGCCATGACCCTGCTTGTGATAGGTTTGAGCGTCCCTACGATTCCCAAGGCAGAAGCCGCAACCGAACTGCCCGTGTTCATCGCTTCCATGTTCCCGCAGTTTCTCAGCTTCCTGATCGCGTTTTTT
>Ga0209039_10001864_pt1 | contig 18806 bp, 23 predicted proteins | sample BogFormECP12_OM1_FD_188238 | JGI IMG/M metagenome (GOLD analysis project Ga0209039, IMG submission 188238) | Bog forest soil microbial communities from Calvert Island, British Columbia, Canada - ECP12_OM1 (SPAdes) (version 2) | ecosystem: Environmental > Aquatic > Freshwater > Wetlands > Bog ...
GAGAGCATTGCGCGCCGCATTGTGATCGGAAATATGCTCAAAAACGTATTCTTGCATGCCCTCCCGGTCGTCGGGATCAAAATCCCCAAGATCGCTGGATTGTTGGCTGGTTGCATCGAGCATCTGCTGATGAATCAACTGATGATTTATATTCCACGTCCCAATGTCATCAAGAGGTATTGGATCAAGCTGGAAAACTTGTAGGGCGATATAATTAACGGTAGCCTTCACCTCCAAGCCCGTTCCGCCGCCGCCAGATACCGTCACAGTAGGCGCTTGGCTGTATCCAACGCCTGGATTTGTCAGGTTCAATTGCAGTTTACCGCTGACAACGGTGAAAGTCGCTGTTGCTTGGATTCCGCCTTGAATATCCGGTGGGCCAATCGTCACGGTGGGCGCCGAGGTGTAGCCTGATCCAGCCGCGACAACAGAAAGACCAGCAATGACGCTGCTTTTCCTGCTGATCGCGTAATTTATGTCCTGGTGATCTACGTAATTCGCCGTACTCCAGACAGACAATTCCCGTGGAGTGTTCGGCGGATTCCATAGCTGAGACGTACTCATTTCCGCTTTTTCGACACTACGACTCTTGCCGCCAGGCCAAATCCACCGCTGCCGTATCCGTTCGGCGGCTGGAGGATCGGATTATCATTCCATTTTTGGCCATCCGCGTTCGGACCATAATTGTATTGGCAGCCATCCCCACCGGCTACCCCTTCATCCGTCACATAGATTGTCCCGGCCGGAGCCTGGGATATATGTCCAGCGGGATTCATAACCCTTGTGGCGTTCGCCGGAACGTCCGGTTGGCTGGTTTCCACCATTCCAGGAAAATCCATATTTCCCTTTGAATTACGCTTTACCATTTTACCCTCCTTAATATTGTCCTGGGACAACGAGACCAATACTTCCAATTTGGAACGTGGACGGAATATACGTCAGTCCAAGATAGTTTATGGTAATATCGGCATCGTTTGTAGATAAACTTACACCTAGATAGATGCCAACGGCATTTGTCAGGCCGGTAACAAAGAACGGGTATCCAAATTCATAGCCGCTAGATAGAGAAAAAGTGTATGTTCCAATTGGGTATTGGCCTCCATCTGTATCAAGATTGAGCGTGAACGTGACCGGCGCCCCAAATGTCCCGGTATTCACGGATTGCAGCATTACCGAATAGGCTTCTTTGGCGATCAGAGGATTGTTACCGCCGAAAAGTTTTGTGGAAATGGTTTTCGATAGGTCTGTATTTGGCGTTTGGAATAGCGGGTAGATGCTGGTCCCGTCCGATCCCCACGCCGTGAGATTAGAATTCACCTCTTGCGTCATGATGAATGTCAAATTGACGCCCTGGGACGCGATAAACCAGCTCTGTTCATCCCAAACGATCATTTTGTTTTGCAGGGTGAACGTGGACGGATCAAGCAACGTCATTAGCAAAAGGTAATATTTACCACCATAGATATTGGCCACGGCCGATGTCGGCGTCAGAGCGCCAAGGGCGGGCGGGAACGACGCGAAGGTAAACAGCGGGTCAAGTTGTTGACTGATTTTTGTGACTGATCCGCCGTATAATCCATATACGCCAAGAGGATTGGCAAAAATTATGGTGCGCCCAAAATCTTGGCAAGAATCCCGGAAAGACGTTCCAACTTGTGGATCTGTATTTTGGTAATTGAATGTTGTGGTAGTTGGGTTGCCGCTGGTCGTCACGCCGGAAATGATTGCAACCGATGAATCCGCGATAGGATAGAGATACCCATTCGATTGGCGGAGGGCCGAGAATCTTTGCCGCAAGAATCTGTCTGTCGCGGTGTAAATCAATCCGCCGTCGCTAGTGGCAAAATCTGATATTGCTCCTGGAGCGGATACAAACATCCGGTTTCCATTGTTTTTTGACGGCGGATTTGAAGGCGGCGTGAAGGCATCGGCTATCCATACCCGCCCCTGATAGGATTCCAGGGTTGTCCCGCTGATCCCATACGGCATGAGCTGGAGCGTGGCTGTCGCGCCGCGATTTAAGCCGCTCTCAATCTCCACGGCCGGGACAGAGGTATATCCCGAGCCAGGATTATTGACCGTGACAGAGCCTATGGACGTGGGCGTGAGCGTGGCAATGGCCGTAGCGCCTGTGCCACTTCCTCCCGTGACCGTGACCGATGGGGCGCTTGTGTATCCGCTTCCGGCATTGGTTACGGTGAATCCTGTAACCTGTTCGTTCGTGACAATGGCGGTGGCTTTTGCCTGGACGCCACCCGCCATGTTCGGAGCGCCGATATTAACCGATGGAGTCCCGGTGTAACCAGAGCCGCCAGCCGTTGGCGCGATGGTAGCTATCGAGGTGGGCGTGAGAATTGCCGTGGCCGTGGCACCTGTCCCGCCGCCGCCGACGATGGTTAGGGTGGGGGCGGCAGTGTAGCCCGTGCCGCCGCTTGTAACGGTGATTGATGAGATATATCCGGGCGTGATGAAGGCCGTCGCCAGGGCGCCCGTGCCAGGACCGCCAAAAGAAACGGCTGGTGCTGATGCGTAGACTGATCCTGGATTCGTTATAGTGACATCCGTTACTGCATTTCCGGCAACCGTGGATGTTGCGGTAGCCTGGACACCGCCCACGCCTGGCGGTCCAATAGTGACAGTGGGGGGTGAGCTGTATCCCGTTCCTCCAGCCGTAACAACGATACTGGATAGGCTGGTATTTGACAGTACGGCCGTTAATTGAGCGCTATTGTCACTACCGCCGCCTGTAATTAAAAGCTGGACAGTATCATTAATGGCATACCCCGTTCCCGGCGTTAAAACCGTGATCGACGCAACAGAGCCATTTTGAATGGTTGATGTAAATGTAGCTCCGGTCCCGGTTCCGCCATAAGCAGTAATTGTCGGCAATGATGTGTATCCGCTACCGCCATCGGTAATGGTGATAACGGGTGAGACCGATCCAGCCGTATAGATAACCGAGCCGTCCCAAACCCAATAGTCATTTTGCGTATTGTTGTTTCCGACAATCAGATATTGAGAACCCCATTGGATACATCCAGGCAAGCTGCCGCCACCGATGTAGAATGTTCCTGCCACCGATGAAATTGCGGTGACGGTTCCATTAGATACTTGTACTTGATACGCGGTTCCGTCCGATAAAAACACTACCACGTATTGGGTCGCGGATATGTTATAGAAAAATCCGTTGATGATGGTTTTTCCATTTGCCGCCGTGTAAAGCGCCGGTCCATTGTCCCAAATCGTGCGGAGAAATCCGTCACCCACGCGGACGAAATTTTCAATGTTGTAAAATTCCTGGTCTCTTATTGCTGGCCTGGATGAAGACAGATTCAATCCAGCAAACGGGAATGACGAATAAATCTGGAGGCCAGGCGGTATCCCCAATTCATCGGATTGGCTTCGGCGGGCCATTAATATCCACCTGAATTATACCAATCAACCACGCGGCCATGTTCCGTCGCACCACGGCTACGGCCAAGCGTCGATTGCCATATCTGAAACATGGCTTCTGCCTGCTGCGGCCTCTGTGTTCCAAGATAGCTTAAATAAGCCGCGTAATATTTAACGGCATTTTGAAATGGATGCGGAATAGAATCATAATCGCTATCCGTGTAGAGTGATGACGGCGTGCATCTGCATTGCCACTCCATTTCCAAGGATTGGCTTGGCACGGGCCAAAGCCACACATTTGCATTCACGCCATCGCCATCCGTCGCCCAAACAAGCGGATAGCTGGAGACGATGTAATTGTATGACCTGGCGTAAGCCTGAAAATCATCCCACGGCATGTAATTCAACGCAGGGCGCATTGATCCCCACGATACCGCGAGAGAGGTAATGTCCGTTACAAATTCAATTCCCGCATTTGTATTCTGGATGATTGCCAGAGCCATCGAGAACGGATATTTTTCTTGGTTAACAATGGTGTTGAAAGGCGGGGTGGGTGGGCTACCGGGCGTGAATCCGCCAGGGACCATTGAGCCAGGTTGTGCGGCATTTCCATTTGGCGCCATCCCGGTTGCCAGAAGATTAAGGCATCCCGTGGAATAAGCTATTTGTCGCCGTGCCTCGTTAATCCAGGTTGTGAGCTGAGAAACAGGCGTAAGCAGCCCCAAATTATCGTGGAGCAAGGATTGCGTATCGGTGATGTATTGGCTGAGCTGCACTCCAAAGCTCCAAAATAAAAAGCCCAGCGGCGATTGAACGCACGCCGGGCTTTTCGTTGTCTGGCAGGACGTTAAGACGGATAGATATAATTTTCCGTATCGTTGAGACCGCCCACGGACACGTTCAGAACCGCCGCCGTGGTGATAATGCCGTTGAACGTGACGTTGAGCGAGCCAACGGCCGGGATGGATTCGTAAGAACCGCCATCAATCACGGTCTGGTTCGTGGTAGAGAGCGCACCGGCCCCGCTGGTCGTGGTGGCAACAATGGCAGGTCGCATCGTCACGAGATTTTGCTGAGACCCAGGATTGGTATAGGCGGAGGCCGTTCCGAGAGCCACCGGAGTCGGTGTGGCGCTCAGAGTGACAAAGCCAGCCGACGCCGTGTATCCGGCGCCCGCCGTGGTGATCCCAAAAGCGGTGATCGCAAAGTTCATGATCGCGGTTGCCGCCGCCGCACTCCCGCCGCCACCCGAGAAGGTGAGGGTGGGAACGGAGGTGGTGGGAGTGCCGTGGTTCGTCACCAGAACCGCCGTAACGGTCCCGGCGCCGGTCAGCGTGGCAACCGCCGCCGCATTTGCGCCCGTGGAATCCCGAGGATCGTTGAAGAAGCTGATGGTGGGAGGGAAGGTGTAACCGGCGCCCTGGTTTGTGACAGTAACCGAGGTCACGACGCCAGAGGAAATGGTGCAGTAGCCGGTGGCCGGAACGCCAGGCGACGGCGGCGCGGAAAAGACCACATCGGGCGCAAAAGTGTAATTGCTGCCGCCATATCCAACCGACACGCTGGTATTCACCGCGCCGCCGACAATCGCCATCAACGTGGCGCCCGTAGTGGTGGTGACGGTGGGTGCCGATGTGTAGCCCGAACCGGCATTTGTCAGATAGGCGCCGACAACGCATCCGGTGGTATTGGCCAGGCGCATATTCACGCCATCCGCGCTGATGAAAATATCTTTGCGCGGGCTGGATATCGCCCTCCAGATCGTCATGATCGGGTCGTATTCCTGGAGCTGTGTATAGCGGCCCAAGGAAAGCCAATAGCCATTGGCAGGAGGCGTCCACACGCCGCCAGCCTGCAAGGCCACTTGGCTAGAGGTGAGGTCCGCAAGGGTGTTTGTGACACCAGGACCGCCAAATCGAATAGGCATTTCCTAAATCTCCTGAAAAATGGTCATGGAATCACAGCACTGCCGGGGGACCAGGCACATTCGGCCAGGCCGGTGCGGCCAAGCCGGTGATATGGGCGCCGGAAGAGGGTTTGGAACAGACAAGATCGAGGGCGGTAAGCAGGACGCCGATACTGGCGAGCTGTCCGAGCGGGATCATTGATTCAAAGCCTGTGAAAATGAACGGCGCGGCTTCGGACATATACATAGCGAGATAGCGCGAGTTGATGATATACATTTCCCCTCGCGGGCACCACGGATCGGGGAAGATGGGCGTGTTTAGAACCTGGATCGCCCGGAAACCGGAATTCACCACGTCGCCCTTTCCATATCGGCTGCGCGGTGTGGTCTGATACTGCTCAAAGCCCATGAAATCAGCCATGAGCGTGGCCCAATCGGCGGGATTCATCACGGCAAAGTCTGCATCTTCACCGCCCGCGCCGGTTTGCACGCGAGTTAGCATCGTGGCCATGCCGACGCGAGACGCTAGGTTGGATATACCGCCCTGGTTTGGATAGTATTGGCCCTGCCAGAACGAATTTGACTTGCTGATACCGCCATAGGAGGAAACATTCGTGCCGTTATCATAGGCCATATAGAGGCTATCGAGCGCATCCAGGTTGTTCGAGTTGTTTGTGAACAGAGATTGCGCGATGGCCTGTTTGATAACTACGGCCGCATCCGCCGTAACGGCACGTAGCTTCGGAATAATCACATCGGATGATTGGACGATGGATTCCAAGTTAAAGAACCCGATGGGGACCATGCCGATTTTTAGATTGAATGACGCATCGTTGATTGCGGCCTGGTCTTCAGGCATCGGAAAGTCGCCCGCGAAGCTGCCCCAATTGAACGTGGTGAAGGAAGAACCCTGTGTCGGGACCGTAATTTGCGAGGCGCCGCCGCGTGCAGATTGAGCGTTGCTCAAAAGCAGACTGAGCAATGGGTGAGACTGGTAAATCTGCACGAATAGCGACGGGATAACAGCACGATTGGTAATGTTTGTGAGCTGTTGTCCAAGCGCGCCGCCTGGCATTAAACCGCCAGATACGCCGCTCGTAAAGAATGTCTGTGACACGGCTTATCTCCTATGCGGCGTTGGCCGCGTCCTCATTGAGAATTTTGGTTACTTCGCTGTCGAACCATTTCAGTGGGTCTTTGTGCAGCGCTGCGATATTCTCATCCGAGCCACGATCATCGCCGGTCCCGTAGAGGTGAGCATATTGCGGCGCAAAGGCGTTTGGCTTGATTGGCGCGGGGGGTTTCGGAAGCGTTTCCATGTATGCCGGTGCGGCAATTTCCGCGTCGGCAATGTTCTTCTCATTCATGAATTTGAGAAGATTATCCGTCGCTTCCGGTGACAGCTTGTATTTCTCTTGGGCGCGGCTGATTGAATCACGAATCTGTTTTTCCGCTTTGGCACTCTGTGCCGCTTCCTTTTCGGCGGCGCGCTCATCCTGTAGCGCCTTTAGCTGCGCCTGTGTCACGCTCAGTTCTTCCCGGATCGGCGCGACAACCGCATCACCAACGTCAATGCCCGGAAGATTAAGTGACGGATCAAGCTCTTTGAGCTTGCGCTGCGTCTGGATTCCGCTGGTTTTGTCGCTAGTGAGCTGGTTAAGCAGCCCCACCGCTTTCTTGTAGAGCGCCAAATCGGCGGAAGAAATCTCTACGGTATCGGATGCTTCGGACATTAGTTGCCCTTCCCATTCGTGCCGTCAGTCGTGGTGCCGTAGTGCTGCAAACCCATGCCAGCGCTCCTAGCGCCGGAAGGCAATCCGGCCGGATCGGCGCCGATGCCCATTGTATCGAATGGGACGGTTTTCATGATCGGGTCTTTGCCTTCGGCGGGGACCGTATTGACGTAAGGGCCTGGACCTTTGGGCATGATACTCGCTCCTGGTTATGCCGCACTTGCCATATCGGGCGCCCCGTCAGGGCCTCCGGGTGAGGGCGGCGGGGGTAAAGCTGGGGGGGCGTTGGGCGATGATGGCGCCGCCATACGCTGGAGCGCCGCATTCGGTTGCTGCGTCGCAAGTTTCTGTATCAAAGCCATCAACTGCGTGATTTGGGATTGATCGGTGGCCGGTTGATTTTCGGAGTGCTTAGCCAGCATGGCAACCGCCTTAAGGACATCATTATGGACATCCGACCCCATGGGGATCGCGGGCAGGGCCTCTTGGAGCAGTGTGACGGCTGATTTTACCTTTGACGCCGCCGCCAGGGCGTTTCCCGGATTGCCTTGCGGCGCCATCATGGGGCCTATGGCGGGCGGGCCACCCATAAGGCCGGGCGGAAGAGGGGGATGGACACCAGGCATTCCACCGGGCGCACCACCGGGGCCGGGGGGCGCTCCACCACCAGCACCTAAGAGGCCAGCTAAAGCAGGGGGGATGGGTCCATCGAATGGGGGCATGTTTTTGCTGCGGCAAAATGCGGATGTTTTTTACGCATCCGCGATTTGGCTTACTTGCGCTTGCCGCGAGATCCTTTACGCCGTGCCATTTTGGAAAATCCTTCACATTATAGCGTTACGGGGAGTGCATTCAGTCTTTTGCTGAATGTCGATTACTTCCGCTTGCCACGGTGCATCTTGCGCTTGGCCATGTTCCACACTCCTCTATTTCGAGGGGACACCGGCTTTGCCGGTCCCGTTGTGTCCGCCCATATTGGCGTGGCCTTACTATTTCCGTTATCTTTGAATCGTCAAAAGAATAAGATAAAAACTCGTTTTATGCAGCACACTTGCTGCACTTTTTGATTTTCTTTGTTTCCTTTTTGGAATTTGCAGCAATAATTCCATGGATCATGCGGATTCGCTTAGCTAGTAATTCATCTATTTTTTCTTCAATTTCTGGCTTAATTTTCGTGCGCCCAAGCTTCCACCTAACCACCGCCGTTCTGGAAACACCTACGTTGCGCGCAAGATCGACCTGCCAAAGTCGCCCGTAAAGCAGTTGTCCGCGAAGTTCTAATTCAGATGGCGTCATCGGTTCTGAATGTCCAATCTTCCAATAGATCATGCTTCATGACGCTTACAGCGCCAATCATTTCCGACATGCCACGGCTTCCTTTATCGACTCTTATACAAACAAATCCTCCATCTGAAATTGCAGCTATGGCTATGGCGACAATTTCACCTCTCTCTGCTTCCTCCAGAGTTTTTTTCAACAGCGCGATGACGTTTTTATTTGGGCCTGGCGTTCTGTACTCGCCAAAAGGTTTGATAATATCTGCTGTCCTATTTGGGGTTTTCATTTTCTATTTTCCCTTTTTTCCAGGAGGTGGACCGCCTTGCTGCATTTGCTCTTTCTGCACGGCGGCGGCGGCAACCTCTGCTGTTTTGACCTCCGCGATAACGACATCAGCATTCGGCGGATTTATTTGTTCAACAAACTGCGTATTCGACATGGCATTTGCTTTCTTCAGCAATATTGCCTTCTGTTGCGCTTCTTCTCCAAAGGCAGGGGAAGAACTGTGGGCATCAACAGATACGCGGATATTATGCGGGATTTCGTGCATATAGAATTGGTACGCTTTCATACCGGGAACCGGAGGCTGCACCGATGGATCAATCAGCTTTCCAAGCAATTCCGGCGCGAATTCTTTTTCCGGCATAACCCATGCAGTTAGCAGAGTGCTTGATTTTGCCTTTAACAAATCTAATAGTAATCCAGCGCATTGCTGTATTGATCTTTCAATGCGAAGCGATTTTGTCTTGAAGCGCGGGGTAGCATTTGAAGTCAATTGACCCGTTTGACCATGGCTTCTAACGGAAGGTGAAGCTAATCCCTGCAATGTTGGCGTCATGCCCGTCATTACGTCAAATAGTCGCTCTGTTTGCTGGAGGCTGGTCCATAGATCAGGCGGCAACGTTGGCGCCAAAACAGTAGGCGGCTTTGCGGTAGGATCGGGATCGTGCATCCACCCTCCCGGTTTTGTCAGCTTTGATTTCTTGTCCTGGTCCATTCCAGAGCCGCCTAAAAAAGCCATTGGCGGATTCTCTTGGAGGCGTAGAAGTCCGTTTATTCCATTCACTCTTTTGTTTAGCTGTCTTTGCAAAAGTGCCAAATTGGCAACCTCAGAACGACCCCAAAAATAGTTCTGCAAGCGGTTAGGGCAGAATTCGACAAATGGCTGTTTAAAGGACAGGGGGTTTTCCTCGAACGGCTTTCTAATTGATTGTTTATTGGCAGGATCAATGGCATCGGCAAAAATATTCATGCGCTGTTCTTTGCCAAACAGGATGATATTTCCCACGAGTTGGAAGGTACTCCATTCTCGCCTCCCCTCATCATCCGCCCTAGAATCATCGCGTATCCACAGCTCATCCACACGGACAAGTTCAGTGATAATCTTAGGATCGAATGACGGGTATGGGCCAGCCAGCCATTGGACCATTCCATTTGTTGTTTGCGGATTCGCGGAGCCTACGCCGCCCACGCCCTGGTAGGGCTGAAATCCGCCGACAATGACTTGCTTCAGCATCGCTGCTTGGTCCGGGCCATCGGCCGAGCGTGTCTGCATGGAAAACTGAATCGCCCGTTTATAAAGTTTCTTTGAATCCGGGTGATCTTTTATCAAAATCCTGAATTGGTCTCTGGTAAGATACGTTGAATGAACAAACGCTTCTTGCTGGTCAAGGCTGTTTATATCCGCCCTCAATACGCCCATAAATTCCGGCATAATCAGATGCGGCTCCAAACCGTTAACGGTCCAGATCATCTTGATAAACGTTATGCCTTTCACAAGCGCCCATCGCGTAGCTTCTTCAAAGAGCGTATCTAATTCCGTTTGCCTAGATTGATCCATAAGCTCATGTGAAACGGCCTCCGCTTGCGCCCGCTGCAATGCCGAACCGCCGCCTGGATATGTCGTAAGATAGCGTAAATCGGTGGTAGTACAGATATAACTTGTCAGGTCTTCAATGCTGTCAAAAGTTTTATTGTAAATCGCAGCATCGCCATTTTCATCGCCAGACAAGTATAGGTTTCGGAAAAAAGCGCCTCTCTGTAGGCGATCAAGATTATCAGGCGTGCATTGGCGTATGATTTCATAGAGCCATTCTTCAAGGTCACGATCAGGGATAATCACGATATGATACTCCCATCTGCACGGCGCGGGTTTAGGAGCGTCACGGGAGGCTTTTGCTTGGCCCGGTGAACCATCTCCACCGGATTAGGAGCGCGGGGATCAGGAGGCTTCGCAAAGGCTCCTAGAGCCTTGCCCTGAGCCGCCGCTTGGACCATGCCCCGCACTCGCGCACCCAAGGCATTGTTTCCAATCTTTGGCGCCCCAAACATGGCATCTGCGCGCTGCTGCTGCCCCGGCGGTAGCTTAGGGGCCATCACAGCACCCGCCCGGCCGTCTGAGGACAGGTCCGTCATGCCGTGGTCTTCCATCACCATATTAGCGGCCATATCCATGGCCTTTACGGTGTTCGATCCTCCCACGGACGGCGCCTTGCCAAGAGACATATCCAAGCCCCTCGTTTTCTGCACCGCCTGGCACTTGGGACAAGCCTTATCAGGCACGTCTCCAGCATCGGGCAAATCGCTGGTCCCCTTGAAACGATATGTATGGGAGCATTGATGGCACCGATTTTTGATCCAAAATTCCATTTTCAGTTTTCCAAATCTTCCAAATTGGAAAGCGGTCTCCAGCACAGAGGGTCAAAGTGTAGAGAGGTATTATAGAGCGGAATCACCCATGCGCCTGTCTTTACCCACTTCCAGCCTTTTAGCTGGCGTGTGGACCGCCATTTTGCCGCGAATCCCGGCGCCTCTGTGTCATCAGAAACCATCACGGTTTCCCCGTTATACGGGTATTTCCTGGTTTCCGCGTCTTCAGGGTTCAATAGGCGGTAGTCGTAAATAGATTTTACGGGCGTCGGCGGAACCGATGGCGGAGAAATATTATCAGTGGAGGGATTCGGGTATCGAGGCATGGATTTTTCCTTTCGCTATGCCAAGCCGCGTTCTGTCATGAATTTGTTGATCGGCGGCTCTGGTTTCGGCGCGTTCAAGGCGCGCATGACGCTGTTATTCAGGACATCAGAAACTTTAGATTGCACGTTATCCGTGGCCCTCATGGCCCGTTCATAGGTCAAGCCTTGCGCGATCATCGAGGGGCGTATCCAGCTTTTCCAGCACTCATCCGCCAGAGCCGCCGCGAATACGCGGTCATCATGCAAGCCACCAGGCGCCCCCACCTCAGCGCCTTCCTGCACCACCTCGTACATTTCCCGGATGCAAAGCACGGAATTAATCACGGTCTGATCGGTAACATGGCTGTCGCGGAATCCGCCCATAAGCCGGAATTTCGTGCGAACGGTTGTCTGCCAGTTATAGATATAGCCAGCGCCCATGGAATCGGGACGATGATACAGATACCACCGCATCGTTTCCAAAAAGTTTGTGGCGCCAGGCGGCATATTCATCGCCTTTTGGTATTCTTCAGAGCGAAGCTGTTGACGGACGGAATTCAATTCCATCATCACTTGGTCGCCAGGACCGCCGATTTCCAGATTTACAATGCAATTGGAATACCAACCGGCGAGGTGTGCCATAACCCAGGCAGCTTGCCCGGCCGTGTGGTTATTGCTGGAATATTCCGCAACCTGCACCCACTTGTCCGCGAAGCATCGGACAACGCAAATTACGCTGTTGTCGGCGTTGTCATTTCGTCCATATGCCGGATCAAAGCCAATCGCGTATCTGGCGCCTGGTACGGGGTCTTCCCATACTCGTAATTCAACCTCGTTGTATCTGTCAGGCGATATGATTTGCTCACATTTGGAGGCCATGAAGCTATTGCCGTGATAATAGCGATACCAAAGCGAGGGTATGTTTCTGGCTCTTTCCAAGTCATCCGTAACTTTTCTAGTTTGGAAAAACGACATGCCGGTGGAAACAAAGGCGTCGTCTTCCGTCCAAGGCTGGTTCTCATCCAGCATTTCTTGAGAAACAGTCTTGTTTGATTCCTTCCACCTGATCCACGCAAGCTGCTCTTGCGTGATCTCCCAGCCGTAGGCTTCTTTTACCTCGTTGATCTTTTCTTTTTCGCGGATCGACGGATAAGAGTTTCCAAAAACCTTGAATCTAGGGTCTTTTTTGTCAATGCGGTTAAGCGGCTTGCTCCACCACCCGGCGAACAGTCGCCTTTTTACGTAAATATCCGTACCGGCGTCATCCCACATGGAGCGCCAGTGGTTTTGGCCGTGCGCGGTGGATTCCATAATGTAAAGTCGATTGGGATTATCCATCGACATGGTTTCCATAAAGGAATTCAATCCCTCTACACGACCATATTTGGAAACCTCGGAAAGCAAAGCGACGGTATAGGCACGGGACTCACCCCATGTTGTTTTCGACTTTCCCGCCACCAGGAAATCCAAACGAGAGCCGTTTGAAAATTCCAAAAAAGCCGCGTTATTTTTGGTTATTGTGAACGCCTTCCCAAAGTAGTTTTGGGGAAAGCTTCGCATGTATCGCGTCAAAACGTCGCGGAAAGCCTGGCTATTTTTGTCATTATCTATGACCAGGGCGCCGAAAATTCGGGGGTGGATGGCCAGCCAAAAGAGCAAAATGGCCAGCGTAATTGTGGAAATCCCAAGTTGGCGGGATTTAAGTATCAGGAAAATATGGATTCCATCGTCTAGGCCATTTCCGATGAAATCCAGCGCCCTTTTCTGACTCTCCCAAAGGTCTAGCTTCGTTCCCTCTTCGGGCGATTCCGCCGCCGACTCCTTACTATCAATCCGCAAGTTTTCGATGAATTGGGAGAACGCCCGGAGCCATTTTCCAAATTTGCTGGCCATTTCCGGCCATTAACAATTTGCCTCCATAGCCAGCAAGAAAAATTTACTGGAATGGCTTTTCAATGATCGGATGTTCCACCATCAGGCGGTTGAATACGCGGTCCTGAATTTTCTTCTGAATATATTGATTCGTCGCGTCTCCTTCCATTGCCTTTTCAAAATCTATCAGTTGGATCAAGAGGACGCCGTAAGGCGGGATTTTCACGCATAACCCGTAATCATCTTCTATCTCAACGGCACTTGGATACGTACCTTCTGTTGTTTCCATGGCCGCATGAATCTTGTGGCGGTAATACTCCGCCGATTTTTTGGTTTTGAAGCGTAGCATTAAGGTTTCGCCTATCCCTTGCAAAACGATTTTCAAAATCTGCATGATTTTCCTCCCTTTTGATTATTACTCCGCTGCTGCCCTCAATCCTTCACGGATTTTCAGGACGGTGGAATGGCCGGTGCCGGTCGTCTTATGCACCACCCACGGCCGCATGCCGCCCGCCAGCAATTCCATGACGCGCCGGTAGCGCTCAGGATCGGTCACTTCCAGTCCCTTTGGACCGGGGCGGCGCCCCTCTTCCTTGACCCGCGCCAAACCCGCCTTAATGCGCGTCTGGATCATGGACCTTTCAAATTCCGCGAAAACGCCAAGCATTTGGAACATCGCTCGGCCTGCCGACGTAGTAGTATCGAGGTTTTGCGTGTGGATGTAGAGGCCAACATCAGCTTGGTCCAAATCCTGGAGCGTGTGAATCAGGCTGGCCAGCGAGCGGCCAAGCCGATCAATCGCCCATACCAGCATAATATCGAACTCGCCCGCATCAGCCGCCTTTAGCATAGCATTCAGCCCCGGCCTGGCCTCGCGCCCCTTGCCGCCGCTAATGCCCTGATCGGTGTATTCGCCAACCACTTCCCAGCCACGCTTTTTCGCCAGCTCCATAAGCTCCCGCCTCTGGTTTTCTGTGGTTTGATCGGCCGTGGAAACTCGCGTGTAAATGCAAGCCCTCAGAGAGCCGGTTTTCTTAGTCAATTTAACCATTAGTCTTATCTTTCTCGTATGTGTGCTGATACTTGCCGCGTATCAGGGAATTAAACGCCTTGCCGACGCTTGGCGCGTTTTGCATGTCGCTGGCGATTGATGGCGGCACATTGTCATAACCAGAAACCCGGCCATCCTTCCACTGCACATAGAGTGTTTGGGTGGCATCATCATATCCAACCGCATCCAAATGTGAGCTGGAAACAGGAGTCAATTCAGGGATTTGGTTTGCCATTTTTCACCGCCATCGTAATTGTGAATTATATACATCTTAGATGATAGTCAATACTAATTGCTTAGTAATCGGCAAAAATTTAACGGACGATCCAAACCGTCTTGCCGCCAGTTGGTTACATGTCATCAAACCATGACTCGCGGCGGCACGGGCATTTCAAAATCATGCTTCCGCCAAATATGCAAAACGTGAGGGTGAATGTTTATATGGTCCGATGGCGGAACATGGTATTGCCAGCATAGCTCATCATCCTTGAAAAACATCCGTTTAACTTGTTCCATTTCATGCCAATTCGGGCAACGGTTGACGAGGCTTATAGAGACGTGATCCCAGCCACCATCATTAGAGGCTATGACCCTCATATATCGCCGCGTTGTTTTTGAAATGACGATAAAAGCCCCGTTATATATCCGATCATCATCAGTGAAATCATCAATTCTATATCCATCAAGTTCACGCAAATCTTTCATCTTGCCACCATCGTTTTGATTTAGATACATATTATTATTTCCAGAATCCTACGGTTTTGGCAAGTATGCTTGATCCACGGCCGTTAAGAGCTTTTGCTGTTCCTCAAAATAGCCGGATGATCTGGCTTTTCTCATGATTTCGGCAAGATCATCGCAAAATTGATTGACGGCATCAGCCAAGAGTTTGATAAATGGCTCATCCCGCTCTGTCCGCTGGAGCGCGGGGGGTAATTCCGGGTGCCAGGCATAGCGGTCAACAAAGTCCAGCTCCGCCACCCACATTTGCCCCTGCACCTGGCATTTATAAGCATCGCCAAAACCATCCACGATGTAGCCCATTTGCGTCTGAGGGGCGGGGCATTTGATCTCCAGCCCGCCGTTGCAATCCAGCAAGAGACGATCTGGACTCGCCCCTACAAGGCCGTTATCCGTAGTGATAAATCCGCAGGTTCTTACCCTAACGTCTTGAACAAACTCATAATTTCTCGCCGCGGCTTCCTCGTACAATTTCCCATGCTGAACCCATTCCAGGTGATCTAAGGACTCAAGTTGGCGATTCAGGATTTTTTCAGCCGCCAAGTAAAATGCGAATTTTCTGGAAGATGTGGATAGCTTGCCGCCAGGCGTTAAAATCTTGTCAAAATTTGAAGCCGTAGGCAGGCCAAGGCGAACGGCAAGCCATTCCGCACTACCCTGTTCAACTAGGATTTCCCTCACTTTTTCCTCCCATTTTCGCTTTTTTCGCCAAAAGTGCATTCAGCGCGGCGGGCGCATTTTTTTGCTCTATTTCGTCCAAGCTGTTCACGCCAAGATGCCGCAAATACGCTGTTGTATCGGTTTTTGTTTCTTGCATGAGCGCAACCAGGTCGTTTTTCTGCGCGGCCGTGATGTATCTGATACCCGCCGCCCTGGCGTCGTCATCCTCGCCGCGTCGCACAATGTTTAGTAGCAGCTCTGTCACATAACGCTTTCCGTATGAGAGCGTAGAGCCTGCCGCCTGGAGGCTGTTCCGCCCCGGCCCGCTATCCAGGGGCAGGCTGAAGCGTGCCGTCTTGTGGTGGCCGTCTATATGGGTGAGGGTGCCTATGACCACGCTACCGCCGCCCTCGCGGGCGCGTTCCTCGGTGTCAAACGAGAGGGTGAAGCCTTCCCGGTCCATGAGCGGTTGAATGACCTCCGCCATATCTTCCCAACGGGCGAATTTAATTTTGCCCTTGGTTCCCAGGTCAATTGTTCCGTTTTTCGGAATTTGGGGCAAATCTTTCCGTAACCGCCACTCGGCGCGGGCAAAGGCGATTTTCGCTTGATCGGCCATAACCTCGCGCTGCATCTGCAAAAGCGCCTGGAGATTGGCGATATTTGTATCCGGGTTTCGGGCGGCTTCCGCGATGATGGTTAAGAGAGATACGGTTTTTTCTGGCTCAGTTTGGACGATCTCGTTCATCTGTCCCTTCCTGGATTTCTATCCATTCTTTTAATGCCGCGATCATATATTTTGGCTTCATATTGGATACGTGCGCCATCTTTAATCCAAGTTCTCCCCGATAGATAACCGCGAAGTAAATGCCTTCGCCATCAAACTCTTCAATGGCTTTAGACAAAACAGTTTCCATTTTGGCATTAATTTCTTTTATATCTTGCTTCATATGCAATCCTTTCAATGTATTGCACAATATATTTCAGGAAGTTCATTAATTGTTCTTTAACTGAAATGGTATGCTTTTTTTTGGCATAACGCAATCCAAAATGGACACTTACATATTTCCTTGGTAAACAGTGAGTCCAAAAGAATATGGAAACCTTCAAGATGGATCATAAATCTTTTCTGGAACGGTTCGCGCCGGGCGATGCTTACAAGGCTTTTGATGTTTCCAAAGTGTGCATCAGCCATTGGAAAAAGCGCGGAATACCGCCAAGATTTTGGCCTCTGGCTGAAAAAATCGCCAAAGAGAAGGGCTGGTCTATGACGGCCGCCGACTTGGCCGAAACGGCGACCGGGACGAGAATTGAAAAACGTAGGGAAAAAAGCCGTGAAGGGGTTCGATGAGTCCTGGCTGAGAGACTACCAAACGCGCCAGGCGAACCAAACAGCGCCAGAACCGGCGCGTGCCGGGGAATACAGCTTCACGTTAAAAAAGCCATTGATCCTGCCCAATCGCAAAAAGGGCCTCCATTGGGCGGCGCAATCCAGGCTGATCCATGATCTAAGCCAAGAGGTGGCACAAGCCATCGGCCGTGGGCCGACTGAGCCGATCCCTAGGGCGCTTGTAAGAGTTTTCCGGCATGGGATACAGCGGCCCGACGATGACAACCTTACAGCCGCGTTAAAATGGCTTCTGGACGTGCTGCAACCGCGAAGTAAACGCCACCCTTATGGGCTAGGCATCATCTCCGGGGATGACCCCGAGCATCTTGTGAGTGAGATTTTTCACTTAAAACCACGATCAAGAGCCGATCAAAAAACCGTTGTCACAATCAGTGAAGTTGATCCACGAAAATAACGTTTTTCAAATGAGAATGGAATTATGCGATGGTCCGCCGCCGCTCATTTAAGCGCCCCAAAATAAGCGCAGCACATCAAAAGATGGCCGCAAACGAATATCGACCGTTGAATCATGATCTCGATCTATGTTTTGATTGTCTATTCCTAGAATTTGGCGCGACATGCCCGTCATGTGGAAAGGTGCAGAATCAACATGAAAAATGAACTATGGAGTGTCGAAAAAATTACCCTGTTGAAAGAGTTATGGGCGGCTGATCTCACGGCCGCGCAAATTTCTGTCATCATGGAACAGCGGGGGATGCCGACAAACAAAAATGCAATCTACAAAAAGTCTAGACGCCTCGGCCTTACGCCTAGGGAATCGCCCATTATCACTGTCTCCACCGACAAAACTAGAAAAGACATGACAAAGGCGCCTCGCCCCACTCCAGAGCCACAAAATCAGGCGCCATCTAATCCGGTGCTAGTGTCTGACAAATCACCTATATTGCTGAAGATGGCCAAATATGAGCGCGGTGAAGGATGTTGCTGGCCGATAGGCGACCCGAAAAAAGACGATTTCAGATTTTGCGGGAAAACTAGATTAAACCGTAACTACTGCAAATTTCATAAAGGAATCGCTTATCGGCCGATGGAATGTGCATAAATAAAAAATGCCACGGCGATTTGCACCGTGGCATTATTTCAATTTTCATATTATCCGTTGGAATCCCAAAAGAATTTAAGCGCGGCCTCTCTTAAATTACCTCCGCCCCACTCTTCCGCTAATCCGTTCAGCTCTCGTAGTTTTTCATCAAGTATTGCGTTTTTGGTTTTCAAACTTTCAAGAAAAACCTTCAAATTTTTCAGATTATTTATTTGCAATAAGCAAAAGGATTCCGTTTGCAACGAGAAAACATTCATTTATGTAGGTTAATACCTCGTCACTGAATATGCGTGTCAATTTCCTCCACCCATTCCCAAGAATCCCCCAGCTTTTTTCAATTTTGCCTTGCCTGTATCCGTCATAAGGGCTTGTGCGCCTTGGCCAGCGTCAACCGTTGCGGCTGCATTGGCCTGAGCCGTGACGCGGGCAGTGTCGGCCTCGGATTGGGTGACATCGGTTTGCGCTTTTGATGCCGCGATGTTTGCGTTTACAATGTCATTTTCGCGGTTCGCGTCGGTTTGCTCTTTTTGCAGCTCAATTTCTTGTTGCTCAATGACAAGCTGGCGCTCTTGATCTTGAAAACTCTGATCCCGCTTTTTGTCGGCTTGCGCCACCGCATTAGCCGCCGCATTGGCGGCATCCTGGCGGCGTTGGGCGGCTGCTTCGCGGGCGCGCTCTTGCTCCGCCGCCTGCGCCTCGGCTTCCTCTTGCGCCTGTTGCGCGGCGGCGGCTTGCGCCTGGTCCTGAGCCTGAGCCTGGCCCATG
>Ga0209039_10001865_pt1 | contig 18785 bp, 16 predicted proteins | sample BogFormECP12_OM1_FD_188238 | JGI IMG/M metagenome (GOLD analysis project Ga0209039, IMG submission 188238) | Bog forest soil microbial communities from Calvert Island, British Columbia, Canada - ECP12_OM1 (SPAdes) (version 2) | ecosystem: Environmental > Aquatic > Freshwater > Wetlands > Bog ...
CGATTTTTGATTTTTTATCCCTCTCCGGGGGGAGAGGGGGGACCGCAAGGCGGTGGGTGAGGGGTCCCTTTCAACCCAACCGACTTTGACGGAACCCTGGGTAAATTACAGGACGACCTGCCAATCATGTCGCGACAGGCAATGGTTTGTGTTACTTCATCCTCCACCCTTCATCCTTTATCCTTTACCCTTTCCGCTTTATCGGTCACACTAAACCATTACCCCGTGTCCCGAGACCCGTGCCCCGTTGTTTCAGCAGCTTCGCATCAATTTCCGCGATCTTGCCAAACTCCTCATCCCAGAAGGACTGGGATTTCATGCTTTCCAGGTAGGGCTGGGAATAGCCGAAGTTGGTCCAAACTTCTTCCTTGTAGCCGAAGAGCCGCTGTTTCTGTTCGCGCGGGCGCACATCCAGGATATCTTCCGCTCCTCCCCCGCGGAAAACCTCGTCGATCCGCGCGCCTAACTCACTGACGTGGAGCGGCCTGCGGCGCCCTTCAAAATCGGCGAGCACGGAGGGATAGCGGTCAAACCCGTCGGTGGCAATCGTCACCACATTGTCATCCGGGCCGAGGTCGAGGAACCGCGCCACGCGAATCGCGCCGAGGATGTTGCAGATGCCCGAAACACCGAACAATCCCTGGTAGCATTGGAGCGATCCCGCCGGCAAACCCAGGAACGGTTCGATGCCGTGCTGGCGGCGTTCGAGCAGTTCCAGACCCATCACGCAGTCTTCATCGTGGATCAACACCACATAGTCGGTGGTTAAGATGTTGTGGATCAGCGTCACCATCTTGTCGCCAATGCCCTCAATACGATGGCTCCCAAACCCATGGTTGAAGAGCGTGGAGCACTCCCGCGGTTCGAGCGCGGCCACCAGGCATTCCGGGTAAGCCGACTTGATTTCGTCGCCCGCCGCCAGCGTCCCGGCGGAACCCGGCGCCGATGCGAACACCGCGACGCGGCCATTTCCGTAAGGCTTTGCCGCCTCCAGCGCGCTGCGTCCGGTAACATAGCGGTGAAAGCGGTAATTGGGAAGCAGCTCAAATTGCGCCAGCACTTTGTTGCGCGGGTCCCGGCGATATTCCAGAGTGCGCTCCAGCACCAGGATGACGTCACTCTCCGACCCCGGCGTGAGGTCGAGCTGCCCGCCATAGTGGCGAATGCGCTCGTAGCGCTCCACGCTCATCCCTTCCGGCATGATCACGATGGCGGGGTAACCCTTGAGCCGGGAAACATACGCCACGCCAATGCCGAAATTGCCGGTGGAGGGACCGATCGTGGTGTTCTCGCCCGGTGCAATTTCCCCGGCCAATTCACCTTCCATGAGCATGGAGTACGCGGCCCCAACCTTGTGGCTGCCGGAGGGGAAGAAGCGCCCCACCATCACCACGATGTTTGCTTTCACCCCCGTCAACTCTTTGGGCAGAAGTACGTGGCGAATGCCGTGGTCCGGCCCCCGCCAAGTGATGTTGAAGAGATTGGCCGGATCAAGTTCATCGCCTTGCGCCGCCGCCACAGCTTTTTCCCTCAGGGCGGCCGGCAACATCGCAGGGTAAAGCATTTCGGCGTAGGTGGGACCGGGAATGAAAGTCGAATTGAGTGATTGGGTCATCGGGTCATGGATCCATTTTGGATTTTAGATTTTGGATTTTGGATTAAACGCCTGCCCGCTGTCCTAGTGTCTCCGTGCCCTCTGTGGTCAGAAAGATTGAACACAGAGGTCACCGAGTGGCTCCGTGGACTCTGTGTTAAAGCTTGAAAAGCACAGAGGACACGGAAAGCAGCATTTTCACTTTCCCGACGTGCTGACCTAAAGGTCAGCGCTACAACGGCACTTGAAGAATCCAAAATCGGCAATCCAAAATCCTCAAAACCTCTCCCACAAGGCGCGAGCGTGGATCGCGGCCTTCTCCGCCACTGCGCGCTCGTCCACGGTAACACATTCCTTGTGGCGCAGCACGAACCGCCCCTTGACGAGGAGGGAATCCACCGGCGCGTTGGCAATGCCGAACAGGAAGTGGCCGAACAGATTGTTGCCATCGAGTGGCGTCGGGGGGAAGTAATCCACGAGCAGAAGGTCCGCCCTCGATCCGGTTTCGATGCTGCCGATTTCCCATCCCCAAATCTTCCTGGCGATGACGCGGTTGGTGAGCAGCGCGACGGCGTAAGCCTCCTCGTAAGCCACGCGCGGGTCCCGCTCACGCAGCTTCTGAACGTGGAATGCGGCCTTGAATTCCTCCCACATCCGCGGCGTGTACCCATCGGAGCCCAGTCCCACCAGCACGCCGTATCGGACCATCTCCAGCAGAGGGGCGATGCCGACGGCGTTGTTGCAATTCGATTGGGGGTTGTGCACCACATTGATGTGGTGTTTGGCCAGTGCCACTATGTCTGCGTAACTCACGTGTACGCAGTGTGCGGCGAGCGAGCGGTCGTCGAGAATGCCGAGATCTCGCAGGCGTTCGACCGGCGACTTGTGGTACTGCCGAAGGGCGTCATCGACATCACATCGGTCCTCCGCTACGTGGATGTGGAACCCGGCGCGCAATGACTCATTCGCCTCCACGGCGCGCCGGAGCGTGGGGTCGCTAAGCGTGAAAGAAGCGTGTAGCCCAAAACTGCCGGCGATCAGGCCGTCTCCCGAGCCACTCGGGTGGCGCTCGAGAAATCGGATGTTCTCGGCAATGCCCTCCGCCGCATTCGCGCTCCCATTGCGGTCGGAAGTTTCGTAGCAAAGAACCCCGCGCAGGCCGACCTCCCGGAAAGCCTGCTCGATCTGGTCCAGGCTTCCCGCGCAAGCGTTGGGGCTGGAGTGGTGATCGACCAAGGTGCCCACTCCACACTTGGCGGAGTCAATCAGTCCCACCAACGCGCTGTAGTAAACATCGTCCAGATTCAAGGCGCGGTCCAGCCGCCACCAGAGCTTCTTCAAAATCTCCGGGAAGTTGCGCGGCGCGCGCCCGGCAAGCGGTATTCCCCGCGCCAGAGTGCTGTAAAGATGCGTGTGGCAGTTGATCAACGCCGGCATCAGGAGCTTGCCCCGCGCGTCGATGATCTCGTGGTCCGCTGTGCTCCCCTCCTTGCTGAGGAGGGGATTAGGGGGTGGTGCGGCGAGCTGGGTCGTAGGGGTACGGCTTGCCGTACCCTCTTTATTTTTCTCGCGCGACCGAACCAAGAGGGTACGGCGAGCCGTACCCCTACCATCAGCCAGGGTGTCCTCGACCTGCCCGATCGACCCGTCGGGAAGAATCTCCACCGCGCCGGAATCCAGCACGCGGTTGGCAGAATCGAACGTGAGCACGCGAGCGTTGCGAATGATCATGGCGCCGGTCTGTATCCCATCTCAATCTCCGCCAGCATGCTACCGATGTCACCTGTGGGATAATCCAATCGCGATGCGGCGCGGATGACTTCGAGCTTCTTGCCGGCCTTGCCCACGGGCTCCCGGCGATGTGCCTGATCAAGCGCCTGTCGGACCCATTCAGCAATCGATATTTGGCGGGAGCGCGCGGCGCGCTTAAGCTCGCTGTAATCGGAGTCCTTGAGGATGACTTGCAGCCGTTTAGCCATAAGTTGAATATATTTGGCTCATCACCATGAGTCAACTTTCGGCCGGCTAGGGTGCTGCCCTAATTTGGGCATTGATACACTTGGCTGACAGGGGACAAAAAATTACAACCCTTGGGGGTTTACCCATTGGGTACACCGCCCCCTGGTTTGTGAGCTAATTCTGTGTTGCGCTGGCAAAGAGCAGTCAGGCCGTGGCAGCACGCTATTTCGGGGTCAACCGGCACTTAGGGTTTTCTTTTAGATGCTGGAAATGAGTCCCCCCATAAGGTTGAACCGGCTCCTCGCAGGCGGGGCAAAGGAATCCGAGGTCTCCTCCGGGAACTTTTAGTTTAAGAGCATCAACAAGAGTCCTTAGCGCATCGGCAACGTCGGGCTTAATCAGGCAGTATGGTATTGTCGTCATGGAGGAGCCCTCCTTGAGGCTGAAATTATAACGATAAAATCAGTGAATTAGCAACACGCAACCGGCCCACTTCTGCCGTGGCCATTTCCGCCAAAACGTTAAGGGTTAGAATCATTTCTGGTCCATCTCAATCACCTACCTCCACACATGCCTTTTCTGGTGAACTCATTTTGGTCGTGATTTCTTTACCAGGACTGATGGTGACCAACTCCTTAGATTCCCATACTGCATTGTTAAAACCTGCGTGTCCCAGAACGAGCACATAATACTCTCCGGGGTCCGAGACAGAAATGCTAAAACGACCCTCTTCATCAGCCTGTCCAATGATAACCTGCCATTCTTTCTTGTTGGCTAAAGACCAATCGAGCGTCTTCTCCAGGGCAGAATGATAGGACCGCAACCACGCAGAGCACTGCTGCGATTCGCCCACACCTGAATTCTGAACACTCATCGCCTTCCTAAATTCAGTTAACCACTCGTGGTACGCAGAGTTCTTGTAGTCGTCTTTATCTAGCGCAAACTTCGGATTTCCTAAAGCGTAAAACAAATAAACGTCAGCCATTCTTGCTGGTTTGATGTCTCCAGCAACCGTGATTAAAAACACACGCCCAGAAATAACACCCGGTTTGACCCCAGGCTTACCTTGAGACTTGGCTTACCCGCCTAGTAGCGACGTAGCACCTGCAACAAACAGCCATAGGGCAAAACCGGAAAAGTATTTGTTCAATTGTCGTGTTCTCATTTCGTCCTCTTCTTTTTGGGATTACCAACTTGGAGCAAGGCATTTGGTTGTCACTTCTTCTTATGAAGAGTGAAGCCCTGGATTAGCCAGCTTTTGGGGGTGTTGCAATCAGGGCCGTTTTCAAGTTGAAATATTTCCCTTACCTTCTTGCCGATAGTCGTATTGACTGTTCGGAGCGAATTTTCGTTAACCTGTCTTTGGTATTCACGCATAAGTTCTTCGTTGTTTTGGATGTTGAGGAACACATGGTCAGTGATATTCCTCAAAAATTCTGAGACAACCTTCTCTGTGTATTCGTCTAGGGTCATATCGGACTCCTTGTTGGCTGGGCTGGTTGACGGATAAAGTAATGCGAAGAGTACACCTATAAGCACGGACATGCAAAGGGCAATGGAGGCTCGGGTCCGCCAAGTATATTATTGCCGTAATTTCACGCCTATGGTTATTTTGCCTACCGCCTTCTGCTTTTTGCCTTCCGCTCCGCTCACTCGGCAACTTCGTACGTAACCGGCTCATCCGCCATGGTCAAGGCCATAATCGCCTTCGCCGTGTGCAGGCGATTTTCCGCCTCGGTAAAAACCATGGAGTGCGGGCCGTCAATGATCTCGTCCGTCACTTCGTTGCCGCGGTCTGCCGGAAGAGGATGCATGTAAAGCGAATCGAGACGGGTTAGCCTCATCTTGGCGGCGTCGCAAATCCAGTGGCGATACTGCTTGGCGATACGCAGGGATTCCTCCGGCTTCGCGCCCATGGTGTCAAGGCAGCCCCAACTCTTGGGGATGACGATGTCGGCGCCGCGGAAGGCCTCGTCCATGCTGTCCACCACTTCGAACGTCACGCCCGCCTGCCGCGCGTTTTCGCGTGCCGCCTCCAGCGTTTCCGGCATCAGCCCGTATTCGGGAGGATTCGCCAGCACCACGTCCAGGCCGAATCGCGGCATCAGCATGATCAGTCCCTGGGGCACGGAAAGGGGCTTGGCGTAACTCGGGGTGTACGCCCAGGTCACCGCCAGCTTGCGACCGCGCAAGTCCTTGCCGAGCTTTTCGCGAATCGTCATCAGGTCCGCCAGGGTCTGGCAGGGATGGTCCACATCGCATTGCATGTTGATCACCGGCGCGCTCGCCCAACGCGCCACCTCACGGATGTATTTGTTTCCCTCCCCCGGAACCAAATCGTGCCGGATGGCGATGCCGTGGCCGTAACTCGAAAGGATAATCCCCGTGTCCTTGGGGCTCTCCCCATGCGACACCTGCATCACGTCGGCAGTCAGAAAATGCGCGTGGCCCCCAAGCTGCGTGATGCCCGCCTCGAAGGAATTGCGCGTGCGCGTGGACTTGTCGAAAAACATCAGGAAAATCGTTTTGTCCGGCAGGTAACGGTGGGGAATGCGGCTCTTGAATTTCCGCTTGAGATCGGCGGAAACTTCCAGCAGGGTTTCAATCTCGGAATCCGCCCACTCCTGCGTGGTGATGTAGTCTTTGCCTTTGAACAGCGCTTGCTTGGTGGTCACTGGTGGACTCCTTAACCTGGCTCTCCGTGGACTCTGTGCCTCAGAAGATTTCACACAGAGGGCACGGAGCCGCTCAGTGAACTCTGTGTGAAATCTTTTCCCGCCGCGGAGGACACGGAGAAAAATCTTCGCGGCAGGAGAAGGTACCAGGATTAAGCACTATACACCCGCAACGTTGGCGAAATTCACGTGCCGCGGGTCGCGGATGGATTCCACCAGCAGCTTGAGCTGAAAATAGGGCCGCATGTCGAGCACGTATCGCAGCGGTGACCCCGGTTTCGGTCTCCAGCTTACAATTTCGCCGCTACTGGGCCGGATTTCAACCTCGGCATTCCCGTCGGAAAACCAGGCGCGGTCGATGGGCGGGTTCAGGCTCAACTGATAAGACGCGCCGTCGATCGTGCCGTAGAGGGTTGTCTGGTCGCCCTCAAGAGCGATGTAAAACCCGTTGCGGCCCGCATATTTCTGGTAGGTTTCGAGGCTCGAGAAAAAGCGGGGCTTCTCGATGTACGGGCCGCCGTCTTCGGGGCAAAACACGTCGCAGTTTCCGCAATCGTTGCAGGCGTCGGCGTAGTTGGCCAGTTGATGCGCCTTCGCCACCTTGAAAACGCCCCCCGGAATGCGCTGCGGCGGCCCCTCCCGTGTCAGTTCAAAGTTGTCGTAGGCAACGTCCACTGCGGTGGTCTCGTAAACGAAATTGGCCACGTTGGGGCACACGGGCACACACTTGTCGCAGTTGATGCAGTCGTAAAGCCAGAGCTTGGACCCGATCTTGCGCGGTACGCCTTGGTTGCGCTCCCACGCGTAACGCGGGTTCTCCGTCGCCTCCTTAACCAGGATGGGAGTGTTGAGCACACCCGCCGCGTCAACGATCGCCTGTTCGAGTCCAGCCAGAGCGCGACGCAGAGCGTCCACCATGGCCGGCGGAAACGCGGAGGCATTTTCTTCGAATTTGCCGATGACCTGCTGGCACAAATCGCGATTGTGCAGGCCGTGCCGTGAGGCTCCATAGGCGATAGAAGGCGGCAAAATGTCTGAATTCAGCCATTCCTCGACGCGGCCAATTTGTTCTTGATCGGCACCGACAAATTGCCCGCGCAGGGAATCCACTATCCCCTTTATCACCTTTTGGTAGGCATTAATGCTTTGTCCACAATGGCGGAGCACAAAATCCGGCAAAGTGGTTGCACCCACGGCGCGCATTTTTTCGCCCAGCTTCTCCAGGTAGCGAACGAGGCGCGCGTAGCCGCCGGGCCGCAACAAATCCGTGCACGTGGTAACAGGGATGAAATTCATGGCCACGCAGTTCGCCATGTTGCTCGAATCGAGGCCGGCCGAAAAGGAAATGGGAATCGCCGCGCCCATGTGCTGGCGAAACTTCTGCACCAAGTTCAGGGTGAGAACGTGCAACGGCGCGCCGGACATGTACATGACTTCATCGGTGAAGAAGGTGCGATGATTCTTCACCACCAGCGTGTTGCTGAACTTCACCGCCAGGCGCTTGCCGCGCGAGCGCGCCAGCCGATCCAGGCGCGGGATCATCTCCATCGCCTCGACCCATTGCAGGTCCTTATCAAAAGCCTCCTGGGTCACCCGCAGATCGTGGTAACCCAGCACGTCGTGCAGCAGATGCTCGACGTGGGCCTTCCCGAGCAACGTTGGATTCAGCTTGACGCAGACGTTCAGGTCCATCTCGGTCAATAGAAAGCTGACAATGCCCTCGATCTCCCCGGCGGGACAGCCGTGGAACGTGGAGAGCGTGAGGGTGTCGGAGATGCGCGTGGGGAAAGGCAAATCGCGATAGCACGCCCAAGGGCCGGTGAGCGTAGCACGCAACTCATTCACGATGGCCGTCGCGTCCATCATCCGCTCCATCCACGCCCGCACGCGCGGTGAGCTGATCCCTTTCAGGTCGTAGCCCACGCTCATGTCGAAGATGGTGTGGCCCCCATCCTCGGGGAAACCCTGGCCCAGCAGCTTGGAGGCCTTCAAAATCTCGATGATCATCGCCGCGCCCACGTACTCGCGCAGCGACTGCTCAAGGCGCAACTCCTGCGACCATTCCACGTTGTAACCGACGTTGATGATATCGATGCAGGGGCGGGGGATTTTCAGCTCATCGAGGATTTGCACGGTCTTCAACTCGATAATGCGCGAGCCGCCCAGCCACGAAAGCACGATGTTCTGCACTAATTGATCGTGGGGTCCGGCGGCCGGCCCCAGCGGCGTAGACGCGGCGTGCCCATGGAACCGGACGGAGGTGTCGAGGCCGGGAAGGCCGCGGAAGAATTTGGCCTTCGGCAGGTCGAAGATTTTCCCTTCCCGCTCGTATTCCAGAAATGCCCGCCGCAGGAGCAAGGGGAGTGGAATAGGTACAAGCTCAGACATAGTAAGGTAGTGGTTAGTGGAGAGTGGTTAGTGGCTAGTGGCAACCACTAACCACTAGCCGCTAGCCACTGTTCTCACATAGGTCAATGGAAACGCCGCATAGAACTTGGCGGCTTCCACCAGGTGGCGAATGGGCACGCGTTCCATCACGCTGTGCGCCACATCCTCTTCGCCCGGCCCAAAGCCGATGGTGGGCACACCCATCAATCCCATCGAACCGACCCCGTTGGTGCTGAACGTCCACTTGTCGACCACGGGCGGTTTGCCGTGCAAGGCCGCATAGGCGCTGACCCCCGCCTGCACCAGCGGGTGATTCTCCTCCAGCACCCAGGTCGGAAAGTACTTCTCCATCGGGTAGCGGAGACCCGTGTAGCTGGGCACCTCGTAACTCAGGATTTCCAGCTCAGCGCCCTGCGCGCCCGCCAGAGCCTTCACTTCCGCCACCGCACTTTCCTTGGTATCGCCCGTGGTCAGGCGCCGGTCCAGGTGAATGGAGCATGCCCCCGGCACCGCGCACAGCGAGGGCGACATCGAGCGGATCTCCGTCACCGCAATCGTTCCCTTGCCCAGAAACGCATCGTCGCGCAGGCGCGTGTTCAGCGCTTCAATCTCCCGCACCAGGGGCGTCATCTTGTAAATCGGATTATCACCGCGTTCGGGGGCGCTGGCATGGCACGACCGGCCACGGAAATGCACCTCCATCTCCATCCGTCCGCGGTGGCCCCGGTAGACTTGCAGATTGGTGGGCTCGGTCAGCACCACGCAGTCCGCGGGGATACCATCCTCTTTCAGGATGTAGAGCCATGCGAGGCCTTCACAGTCTTCCTCATGCACGGAGCCCACCACGTAAAGCGTGTAATCTCCAACGAGCCCGAGTTCCTTGATGATCTTCCCCGCGTAAACCAGGCTGGCCATCCCACCGCGTTGATCGCTGGAGGCGCGCCCGTACACGAACCCATCTTCAACTTTGCCTTGGTAGGGATCCCAAGCCCATTCCTTGGGGTCGCCAACGCCCACCGCGTCGGTGTGCGCGTCCATCATAATGATTTTCCTGCCGGAGCCGATGCGCCCGAACAGGTTGCCCATGGGATCGATACGAACCTCATCGAACCCCACCTTTTCCATTTCACGGCGGATGCGCTCGATCACCGGCTTTTCATGGCTGCTCTCGGCGGGAATGGCAACAAGGTCGCGCAGAAAGCTGACCATCTCCCCCTCGTAGGATTGGGCGAGGGCCGCGATGCGGTCGCGATTGCGTATGATAGTTTCAGGTGCGTTCATCATGAGTTTGAGAGGAGACGAGCCGCGGACCTACAGAACAGGTCCGCGTTACATTTCTTTCCCTGGCACCTAACACCTTGCTTTTCTCTGCGCCTCAGCGCCTCTGCGGTGAAGGCAACTTCTTTTCGCGCAGGGCCCGCAACACATCTTCCGGCCGGATGGGAAGCTTTCGGAAACGAACCCCGATGGCGTGGTAGACCGCGTTGGCCACTGCCGGCGCCGGAGCATTGATCGGTATCTCGGAAATCGACTTGGCTCCGTAAGGCCCCAGGGGCTCCTCGGTCTCCACTAGAATCGTCGTGAGCTTGGGCATGTCTTTCGCCGCCAGCATTTTATAATCGAGGAAGGAAGGATTGATCACTCGTCCGGAGGCATCGAGCACCATCTCTTCGGTCAGCGCATACCCCAGGCTCTGAGCCACGGCGCCTTCGCTCTGCCCCTCCGCCTGCATGGGATTGATGGCCACGCCAAGGTCCACCGCAGTCACCAGGTGAATTACGCGGATCTGGCCCGTCTCCGTGTCCACTTCCACTTCCGCGAACTGCGCGCAGAAGGGCGGCGGGCTGTCAGTATTCCAGTGCGAGGCGTTTTCCATCACCTGCACTTTTTCCTTATACATCGCGTAGTGAGCCAGATCCTCCATGCTCACCGACTTCTTGCACTCACATTTGGTCACCACCTGATTGTCGCGGCAGGTCAGGTTATCCACCGGAACATCCAGCATCTTGGAGGCGATCCGCAGCAGGTGGTCACGCACCTTCTCCGACGCCTTCTTCACCGCGCCGCCGGAAATGATGGTGGTGCTGGATGCATAGGCGCCGACGTCGAAAGGTGTGAAGTCAGTGTCACCCGAGCAGACAATCATCTTGTCCAGAGTGACGCCCAACGTTTCCGCCGCGATTTGTGCCAGGACCGTATCCGCCCCCGTCCCCAGGTCGGCGGCGCCCACTTGCAGATTGAAGGAGCCGTCTTCATTGAGCTTCAGCAAGGCCGCGGCCCAATCAACTCCGGCAATGCCGCTGCCCTGCATCGAGCAGGCCACACCCACGCCGCGCCGCAGGTGGCCGATTCCTGAATGTAGGGCCGAACGGCGTTCGGCCGGCCGAGCGCCGCTCGGCCCTACATTCGAGCCCGACGGCCGACCCCCGACTAGATCGGGGGGGGTCGCCCCCACGTTCGAATAGTCCTCCCGCTTCCGCACCCAGTCAATCGCCGCCGCGCCGCGCTCCAGGCATTCCGGCAAGCCACAGCTTCTGATGTGTCGTGGCAGGCCTTTGCGCCCCTCACCGAGTTGCGCGGAGAGTTCGTCAATATCGCCGAGCCGGATCATGTTTTTCTTGCGCAGCTCGACGGGGTCCATCCCCAGCGTGTACGCAAGCTCGTCCATCACCGATTCCTGGGCGAAGTAACCTTGGGGGCACCCATACCCGCGGAACGCGCCCGCCACCGGCGTGTTGGTGTAAACGACGTGGCACTCAAACCGCATGTTGGGAGTGCGATAGATGGGAAGAACCTTGCTGCCCGTATTCCCCTGGACGGTGTTGGCGTGGCTGCCGTATGCGCCGGTGGTGGCGAGGACGGTCATCTGGTTAGCCATCAGCGTTCCATCGCGCTTCACGCCCATCTTGATGTTCAGAATCTGCGGGTGCCGGCTGCGCGCCATGTAGAACTCTTCTTCGCGCGTATATTCGATTTTCACCGGCCGGCGCGTGGCCAAGGCAAGCGCTCCGCAGATGTCTTCGAGCAGCATCTCCTGCTTGCCGCCGAAGCCGCCCCCAATGCGGGGTTTGATCACATGCACACGCTGCACGGGGATCTGAAGGATCATCGCCACCTGGCGGCGAGTGTGGTAGGGCACCTGGGTGCTGGTACGGATCACCAGGCGGTCGTCGGAGTCCAGCCAACTGATGGTCACGTGCGGCTCGAGCGGGCAATGCTGCTGGCGCTGGGTACGGAATTCGCGCTCGATGACGAGGTCCGACTCGCGGAATCCGTCCTCCACGTTGCCGATTTCCTTCAGAATATATCCGGCAAGGTTGTGCTGGGCGTCGTGAATGCCCGTGGAATCCGGCTCATCATGAATCACCGGCGCGCCGTCGGCCATGGCCTGCTCAATTTCCAGGATGGCAGGCAGAATTTCATACTCCACTTCAATGAGCCGCAGCGCCTCTTCGGCAATGGCGCGGCTCTCCGCCGCGACGGCCGCTACGCGGTCACCCACCAAGCGCATCTTCGAGTCGAGCAGATAGGTGTCGTAAGGAGAAGGCTCCGGCCAGCTTTGACCGGCGGTGGTGTGGGGCACGCGCGGAACATCCTGGTAAGTCAGGACGGCGTGGACGCCTGAAAGCTCTTTGGCTTTGCGCGTGTCAATCCGCTTGATGCGCGCGTGCGCGTGCGGGCTGGGAAGAATCTTGCCGTAGAGCAATCCGGGAATGTGAATGTCGTCGGTGAAGGCCGGGCGACCGGTGACGAGCTTGAACCCGTCCACCTTGGGAAGGTTTTTCCCGACGACCGAGCGGTTAGAACTCATCTCTATTTAACTCCCGCTGGCACTTCTCGCTACGGAGCGAAGAACAAGTCAAAAGTCAAAAGTGGCCACCCCTTCGGCGCTCTCTTCCGTGACAATTACCAGGACGATTCCCATCGCCAAATCCCTTATCGGAGCCGGAGATAATCTTCAACGCTGAATCCCGCATCTTTCAGAATCCGCACCGCTAGACCCCGGCCAATGTCGCATCCGGTGTGTATTGGAACGGTGACTGATACCTTGCGCTCCTCGTGCCAAAGCGTCAGATGGCTTCCCGCTTGACGGTCTTGGACAAATCCCTGGCCTTTCAAAAATCGGACGAGTTCGAGCGCCGTTACCTGCGGCATGCGGCTCAATCGGGAATCCCCATCGTCAACTCCTCAACATGAACAAGCCGGTCGTCTTGAGGAACATGCTGGCCATGTTCAATTAGGCTGGCCATATGTTGTTCGATGGCTTCTCGAATGTTCCGCCGCGCCTCTTCAATGGTCTTGCCGTTCGAAAAGCAACCGGGAACCGTAGGGCTGTAAGCAAGGTAGCCCTCGTCTTCGGGTTCTTTCTCAATGACGATCTGGAACGAATAAAAGCGCATGGGACTTCTCCGCAAACCGTTTGAAATGTCAACTTCCCACGAACCTGTAATTGTAGCCTTCCCGGGCCACGCGTGTGAGCTTAAAAGGAGAATAGGATCGTTACAGTTCTTCCTACGGCTTTGACTTTTGACTTTTGCGTTTTGACTTGTTCTTTCCTTTTGTGGCTTTGCCGCTTGCGTCCGGTACATCCGCGCCGCCGCCAACACCGCTTCCACGGGCTTGAGGTAGCCGGTACAACGGCAGAAGTTTCCCGCCAGCGCTTCACGCACTTCCGCTTCCGTGGGATCGGGGTGTTCTGCGAGCAACGCTTTCGCGCTCAAAATCATTCCGGGCGTGCAATACCCGCATTGCACGGCGCCGTGTTCCAAGAAAGCTTCCTGAAGTGGATCCAATTTTCCGCCCTGCTCAACGCCTTCAATGGTCAGGATCTCGTACCCTTCCGCTTGCGCGGCGAACATCAAGCAGGAGTTGATGGGTTTGCCGTTCACCAGAACCGTGCAGGCGCCACACTCACCCGTTTCACAGCCCCGCTTCACGCCGAAATAACCCTCGCGGCGCAACACATCCAGCAGGAGGTCGCCGGGCGCGATGGTCCACTGTTTCGGTTCGCCGTTCACCTTGAGGTCCAGTTGCATACTGTTCATAGTTTGCACCCAGCCTGGGTGGCGCACTCGCGCAGGGCACGCCGCGCCAGCACCCCGCTCATCTCCCGGCGGTACTCGGCGGAGGCCCGGCCGTCGCTAATGGGGCTGACCTCAGGCATGACCGTTTCACCCACGCGGGCCAGCAGGTCTTCGTTGAAAGGGTTCCCCAGCAGCAATTCCTCCGCCTTCTGCGCTCGCAGCGGAGTGGGGGCCACCGCTCCCAGAGCGAGGCGCGCCCACTTGATGCGCCCGCGAGAGTCAATCTGTAACCCCGCCGCCACGTTCACCAGGGAAATGTCCGTCTCCGTGCGTCCGAGTTTTTGAAACGACCAACCCCAGCGTCCGCCGCCCGGCAGCGGGGGGATAACCACTTCCTCCAGCAACTCGTCATTTAAGACGGTCCGGTGCGGGCCGGAGTAAAATTCGGCCAGAGCAATTTTGCGCTTGCGGCGGGAATTGGCCATCACCACCTGTGCATCGAGCGCTAGAAGCACCGCAGCGGTATCCGCAGCAGGGGAAGCGTTCGCCAGGTTGCCTCCCACCGTCGCCATGTTGCGGTTTTGAATCGAGCCGCACGTGGAGGCCGCCTTGGCCAGAATGCCGCCGGCGAGGGCGCAAATGACCGCCGAATGTTCAAGCGCCGCCATCGTGGTCGTGGCGCCGATCGCGCATCCCCGGTTATTTCCCCGGACATAATTCAAGCCCAGACGCGTGATATCGACGAGGAAGCGGGTTGACCGGTCGCTCTGCGTGACGATGTCCGTCGCGCCGGCCACAATCCGTCCGTGCTTTCCTACCTTGCGGAGCAGCAGCAGCGCTTCGCGAATCGAGGTAGGTTGGTAGAAACACTCAATGTGGTCAAACATCAGATCATTTTCGATTTTCGATTTTCGATTGACGATTGTCGATTGTTTTCAATCGTCAATCGACAATCGGCAATCGGCAATGCTTCTCCTGAATGGCTTTGGAGTATATCAAAGCAGGGGTGGGCTTCCAACCATTTTGGCGGCAAAACGGCGATGGCGAGCCAGGATTGGGGCCAGCGCGATGGTCCTGAGCTCGTGGTTTTCCACCACTAATCGTCCTTCCACGATCAGGGTTTCCACACGGGTGGGTGCGCAGAGCACCAGGGCCGCCGCCGCGTCTTCAGCCCCACTGTAACCCACGTCGCGGAGGTCGAACAGGGCAATATCCGCTCGCTTGCCCACGGCGAGACTGCCAATGTCATCGCGGCCGAGACACGCGGCGCCTCCCACCGTCGCCATGCGCAGCGCCTCCCGTGCCTTGAGCGCCGCGGCGCCGTGCGCCAACCGATTGAGCAGCAAAGCCTGCCGCGCTTCCGCCAGCATGTGGGAACTGTCGTTGGAGGCGCTACCGTCAACACCCAGGCCCACGGGCGAGCCGGCGCGGCCGAGGGCCAAAACCGGGGCGATGCCGGAACCGAGTCGCATGTTCGAGCTGGGGCAGTGGGCAATCCCCACGCGGGCACGGCCCAGGCGCTGGACCTCGCGGGAATTGAAATGAATCCCGTGCGCGACCCAGGTGGTTTCACCCAGCCAGCCCACATCGGCCATAAAATCCAGGGGGCGCTTGCCGAAATGCTTTACGCAATAATCCTGCTCGTCGCGGGTCTCCGCAAGATGGGTGTGCATCCGCACTTGGTGGCGCTGGGCCATGGCGGCGGTTTGGCGCATCAGTTCTTCCGACACGGAGAACGGCGAGCAAGGGGCCAACGCAATCCGCAGCATCGAGCCCGGCGTGGGATCGTTATATTTCTGAATCACCCGCTCGCAATCCTCCAGGATTTCGTCTTCGCTCTGCACCACGGAATCCGGCGGCAGGCCTCCCTGGCTTTCACCCACACTCATGCTTCCCCGCGTGGGATGAAATCGTATGCCGATTTTGCGCGCGGCGGCAATTTCCGCATCGATCAGTTTCGTTTGCCCGCGAGGGAAAAGGTAATGATGGTCGGTGGTGGTGGTGCAGCCGGAGAGCAGCAACTCCGCCATGCCCACCAGCGCGGCCACGTGCATCGATTCTTCCTCCAGGCGCGCCCACAGGGGATAGAGCCTGCGGAGCCAGTCGAAGAGCTCCATGTCCGCGGCGGCTGTGCAAGCGCGCGTGAGCGTCTGGCAAAGATGGTGGTGGGTGTTGATCAATCCCGGCAGGGCCACTGCATATCGCGCGCTGATGGTGCGGTCGGCGCGCAACCGCGCGGGCGGCCGTGTTCCGATCTGCTTGATTTCCCCGCCCTCGGCGTAAATGAATCCGCCGCGCAGAACGGTGTCTTGCGTGTCCATCGTGATCACGGTGTGGATATCGCGGATGAGCAGGGATGGTTTGGCGGGTTTAAGTTTGGACATATTTGTTTCTACCGCAGAGACGGTGAGACGCAGAGGAACACGTAGCGCGGACCTGCTGTTTAGGTCCGCGGCATTTCGTTGTCGATCCGGGACGCACCGCCGACCCGCACAACAGGTCCGCGCTAGCTTACTTTCGCTATTTTAGCAGAGCCATGAACCCCGCTTGTTCAAAGTGATGATCACCGGTGAGAGCCTGTGTGATGCCCTGGTCTCGCATCACAACAAAAGAAATACAGTCGGTCAGCGACCAATCTTTGTCAGGACGCTCGGCGTAGAGTTCGACGCCCTGGTCAAAAAGGGTTTGAGTCGGTGGCACGATCATATAGGCCGGGTCACCCCGCAGTGCAGTCAACAAGCGAGTGAAGGTTTCCCGCATCCCAGGCATCGCTAAGGCATCAGCCACTTCGGTAAGAACCCATGCGGTGGTGAGGAGGGGCTCGCTGGAAGTTTCTGAAAAGCCCACGGCGCGCGAGTGGGCCTCGTCATCAACGTGCAAGAGGGCAAGGAAATAGAACGTGTCGGCAAATAAAGGCTTCACTTCTTGGGTGTCCCATGAATGTAATGGTCGTGATTCTTCGCCCAGTCGGGGGGCCCGCCGTGCACGGTCCCAATGACACCCTTGAAGTGCTCAGCCAGAGTTTTCGGACCCCGAGGTTCTACCCGGACCTCTGTCCCCTCAGCGCTGAGTTGCTTCTTGAGGTCGAGGAGTTTGCGGCGGAGGGCGGGGTCTGCAGCCTGCCTTGCTATTTCTTCGGCCTCGTGTTCCCGACGGTCGATTTCCCCGTCCATTTTCTCCTGGTTCTCGTAGTAATACGCGAACGCGGAATGGATCTGCGCGAGCGAAAGATGAGGATGTTCACGGTGTATCTCTTCCGGGCCCCAACCGTGGGCAAGTTTGTCTCGTACGACTTCGACCACCTTGGTGTTCGCGCCGATAATCCATGCGACACCAGCGTCGTCGATTTCGATGTGGGATGTGACGGTCGTCGGCATCGAAGGCACCCCCCTCCCTGAGAACACATTATAGCATTCGCTTAGGAGCTGCGGTGGACGCCGACGGAACCAAGCAGGGTTCCATCAAAGTCTCGGGTGCCGCATGCCTCTGAAGGCATGAACGCACTACCTACGAAGAGACCCCTCACCCACCGCCTTGCGGTCCCCCCTCTCCCCAAGGGAGAGGGCTGAGGTTTTGATTTGTATCCCTCTCCCCAAGGGAGAGGGCTGAGGTTTTGATTTGTATCCCTCTCCCTTGGGGAGAGGGGGGACCGCAAGGCGGTGGGTGAGGGGTTTTTCTCAACCCCATCGGACTTTGACGGAACCCTACGGAACCAACTCCCGTTCCTTCAGGATCTCCTCCAGCCCGCTTCCATCCGGCGCAATGTCGAAGGGTTTCGTGACTGCGGACTGGGCGCTGCGAATGTCTTTCAAGCCGTTGCCGGTAACCACCGCAAGGACGCTGGCGGTGCGCTTGATGACGCCGTCTTCCACCGCGCGGCGCACGCCGGCAACGGCCGTGGCGGCGGCGGGTTCGGCGAAGATGCCGGTCAAGCGGCCGGTGCAGCGCATGGCTTCAAGAATTTCCTCATCCCCCACATTGATCATGGTGCCGCCGGAGGCTTGAATGGCCAGCACTGCTTTTTTCCAATTCCGCGGCACGCCCACCGCGATGCTGTCGGCAATGGTCTGCGGCTCGATCGGCTTCAGCGGTTCGCCGCTGAGAAAAGCGGTGGTCACGGGTGCGGCCCCCGCCGCCTGCACGCCCAGCATTTTGGGAGCATTCTCGATGAGTCCCAGCGTCTTCATTTCGTGGAACGCCTTCCACACGCCGGCGATGGTGCAGCCGTCGCCTACCGACACCGCGACCCAGTCAGGAACCTGCCAATCAAGCTGCTCGCAGATTTCCAGCCCCACAGTCTTCTTGCCTTCGACCAGGTAGGGATTGATAGCGCTGTTGCGGTTGTACCAACCCCAACGCTCGCAGGCGCCCTGGCACATTTGGAACGCGTCCTCGTAACTGCCGTGCACGCGCAGGACGGTGGCGCCGAAAATCAAGAGTTGGGTAACCTTGGGTTCGGGTGCACGCTCGGGCACAAAGATGACACTCCGCAGTCCCATCGACGCCGCCATGCCCGCGAGCGAGGAGGCCGCGTTCCCGGTGCTGGCGCAGGCGATAATCTTCTGACGTCTCTCGCGTGCTTTGACCACACCTACAGCGCTCGCGCGGTCCTTCAACGAGCCCGTGGGATTGCGCCCGTCATCTTTGAGGTATAGGGTCTTCAATCCCAGGTGCCGCGCCAAAGAATCGGCCCGCACGACTGGCGTCCACCCCACCTGAAGGCTCGGGAGCACAGCATCCTTGCGGATGGGCGACAATTCGCGGTATCGCCAGTGCGAGTATTCAGGGCGCTTGGCCAGGCTCCGACGGGTCAGGCACTTCGAAATCGCCGGGTAGTCATATTGAACGTCGAGCATGCCGGTGATCCCACACGCCGGACACGTGTAAGGAACGCGCGTCGAATACCTCGCGCCGCAAAAAACGCATTGGAGTCCCGTTACGAATTCCACGTTGAGATCCCTGTCGCTCGAAAACACAGGTTACCCCGGTTTACGTTGGAAGCCAACGCAAATACGGGTTGGTGCAGAGAGACTCATGAATAAAGTACTAACCGAACTTTCGCAGTTGAGGGGGTAGAAGAGCGGTAAGTGGTTTGTTTTTAATGAAGGGTTCTAAAAGGTCGGCACTACATTTTCAGTATCTCCT
>Ga0209039_10001866_pt1 | contig 18778 bp, 14 predicted proteins | sample BogFormECP12_OM1_FD_188238 | JGI IMG/M metagenome (GOLD analysis project Ga0209039, IMG submission 188238) | Bog forest soil microbial communities from Calvert Island, British Columbia, Canada - ECP12_OM1 (SPAdes) (version 2) | ecosystem: Environmental > Aquatic > Freshwater > Wetlands > Bog ...
GCCTCGGACAGCGTCGGATGGGCATGGATGATATTCGCCAGCTCCTCGGCAGTGCACTCCATCTCCAGCGCCAGCACCGACTCGGCGATCAACTCGGTCGCGTTCGGCCCGATGATGTGTACGCCCAGGATCTCGCCGTGTTTCGCATCGGTGACAATCTTGATGAAGCCCTCGTGCTGGCCCACGATGCTGGCCCGCGAGTTTGCCGTGAAGGGGAAGTTGCCGATCTTGACCTCGTAGCCTTCCTCTTTGGCCTTGGCTTCCGTCAAACCGACACTGCCTATCTCCGGATGGCAGTAGGTGGCGTTGGGAATGCGCTGCTTTCGGATGGGCCTTGCCGGCTTGCCGGCGATATGCGTGACCGCGACGATGCCTTCCATCGCGCCCGAGTGTGCCAGTTGCGGGTAGCCTGCGACGATGTCGCCTATGGCGTAGATGCCGGGTTCGGCGGTGCGCATGTATTCATCCACCTCGACAAATCCGCGCTCGACCTTGATCTTCGTCTTCTCGACGCCGACGTTCTCGGTGCGCGGCGCGCGCCCGACTGCGACCAGCACCTTCTCGGCTTCCAGCGTCTGCTGTTTGCCATCGACGGTAAAGGTGACCGCGACGCCGCTCTTCGTCTTCTCAATCTTCTCCACCTTGGCGTTGACGAAGCCGTTGATGCCGCGCTTGCGGTACACCCGCATGAGTTCCCTGGAGACTTCTTCATCTTCGACGGGAACGTAACGCGGCAGCATCTCCAGGATGGTCACGTCGGCGCCGAATGACTTGTAGATGCTGGCGAACTCCACTCCCACCGCACCCGAGCCGATCACGATGATCGACTTGGGGATGGCGTCCAGGCTGAGCACCTCGATGTTGGTCAGGATTTGCGAGTCGGGCCGCAATCCCGGTAGCATGCGCGCAACCGAGCCGGTGGAAAGAATCAAGTTCTTCGCTTTGATGGACTTCTGGTCGCCACCCTCGAGAGCGACGGTATGGATGCCGTCCTTCGCCGGGCCGGTCAACTTGCCGTAGCCCTTGATGACGTCAACTTTGTTCTTGCGCATGAGGAACTGCAGGCCTTTGGCGTGCTTGTCCACAATGCCCTGCTTGCGCTTCTGGATTGAACCCCAGTTCAGCGAGACGCCGGCTGTGTTCTCCAAGCCGAGTTCGGCGCCTTCCTTCACGTGGTCATACACCTCCGCGTTGAACAGCAGCGCCTTGGTTGGGATGCAGCCCACATGCAGGCAAGTCCCGCCCAGGTAGGGGTCCTTCTCGATGAGCGCGGTCTTCAGGCCGAGTTGTCCGGCGCGAATGGCCGCGGTATATCCGGCGGGCCCGCTACCGATAATGGCTACGTCGTAGATGGTTTCTGGCAAGTTCGTGCTCCCGTTCTATGAGTGGTGATGATGGCCGGGAAAAATGGCGCTAAGACAAACAGATGATTGTAAATCACGAAAGTACCACGGCGGGTTGGTTCGGGCGTTCGGCAAAACACAAGGTCAACCGCGGATTTTCGCGGATGAACGCGGATTGATTGGATTCTATTCCCTTGCATCGATGTGCTCGATCACCCTACCCCGCGAAAAACCGCACTGCGGATTTTGCTTGAAAGCTGATCCGCGTTATCCGCGCAAAGCCGCGGTTCAAGAGGGAGTTGAGTCTTTTTCTCCCGCTGGTTCGTATATCCCGTTAGTATGGTCGCCACCGCCTTCAGTTCGCTGGTTCCGATGGAAACCGAAGAGGCCCAAATCGCGCGTGGGCTGCGACGCCGTGACCCTGACTTGCTCGACGTTTTGATCGAGCAGTATCAGCACCGGCTGCTGCGCTACCTGCTGCATTTGACCGGCAATCGCGCCACCGCGGAAGACTTGTTCCAGGAGACGTGGCTGCGGGTGCTGGAGAAAGGCCACCTCTACGATGGCCGCAATCGCTTCGTGACCTGGCTAATGTCAATAGCGCACAACGTTGCCATCGACCATCTACGTAAGCGAAATCCCAGCAGCCTTGACAAAATGAAGGACCCGGAAGACGGCGTGCCGTTCGAGCCGGAGGCCAGCGGCCCGTCGCCGCTGGATCTGGCGGTCGCGCGACAGCAGCACGAAATGTTTGATGCGGCTCTAAGCCAGGTCCCTCCGCTGTTCCGCGAGGTGCTGGTGCTCCGGTTCCAGGAGCAGATGAAGTTGGAAGAGATTGCAAAATTGATTCGAATTCCCGTTGCCACCGTAAAGACCAGAATCTACCGCGGCGTGATGGCGTTGCGTCCCGCGCTGAAGGGAAACGCACAATGACCAATCAAGAACATGAGCGCGCCATCGACATCATCACCCGGCAAGGTGTTGACGACATTGCCGCCCATGACACCGCCTGGCTGGAGTCGCACCTGGCGCAGTGTTCCGAATGTGCCGAGTATGCTGCGCTGGTCGCGAGCACGGGTCAGCTCCTGCGGGCGGTTGCCGTCACCGCCAGCCCGGCGCTGGTGAGCACCACCCAGGCACGGGTACGGGCCCGTGCAGCGCAACTGCGCGAGCACCAGGCGCGTGTCGTTCTGATCGCGGTTTCCTTCTGCATCGGCGTGCTGTCGTCAACGGTATCGGCGTGGCTTTGGTGGAGGGTCGGAGGATGGGTGGCTGAGCACGTTGGCCTGCCCCCGTCGTACGTCGCGCCGGGCATTTTGCTGTTCTGGTTGCTGCCTGCGATCGTGATCGCAGTCTTGATGCTGGCCTTTCCTCATCATGGATTGGAGCAATCCCTCATGCTTTCGCTGGCGAGGGAGCGTGAAGGAGAAAACCGATGAACCAGGCAAAGTCTCACTTTCGCAGCGAACTCGCCATTATTCCGCCGGTGGCAACGGCTATTGCAGTTTTGGCGTTCGTGCTCATGCAGATCTGCCTGCTGGGGCTCCTGCCTCACTATGAAAAAGACATACCCCCAATGCCGGCGCTGGTGCTTATCAGCATATTCGGTGGCTTCGTCGTTGCCATCATCGTCCTGATGGTCGGCTACGTGTACGCCGACTCCAAGCGCCGCGGTATGAACCCGCTGCTGTGGACGCTGCTGGTGATCTTCGTTCCCAAGGCGATCGGCTTCATTGCCTACTTCCTGCTGCGCAAGCCACTATTGGAGCCGTGTCCCAAGTGCGGTACCACGGTCGGAGCGGATTTTGGCTACTGTCAGAAGTGTGGTTACGCACTGAGACCATTTTGTTGCCACTGCGGGCGCGCCATCAGCCACGATTTCGTGTGCTGCCCTTATTGCGGGAAGCCGGTAGGCGCCGCGCCGACGTCCTGATATCAGCGGGGAATTACGCGGGTTGAATTAGAATCCCTACTCATGGCAGCAGTCACTTATCTGGAAGCCATTCGCCAGGGAATCTGGGAAGAGATGGAGCGGGATCCCACAGTGTTCTGCATTGGCGAGGACATCGGGATCTACGGCGGCGCCTTCAAAGTGACCGAAGGACTGATCGACCGCTTTGGGCCGGAGCGCGTGGTGGACACACCGATTTCCGAGATGGCGATCGTCAACGCCAGCTTCGGCGCAGCGCTGACCGGCATGCGGCCGGTGGCCGAGTTTCAGTTCATGGACTTCATCAGTTGCGCCTTCAACCAGATCACCAACATGCTGGCCAAAGCGCACTATCGCTGGGGCGCACCGGTGCCGGTGGTGCTGCGCGGTCCCTCCGGAGGAGGGGTTCACGGCGGCCCGTTTCATTCGCAGAATCCCGAGACCAATTTTGCGCATACTCCGGGACTCAAGGTCGTCTGCCCGGCAAGCGCGTATGACGCCAAGGGGCTCATCAAGTCAGCCATCCGCGACAACAACCCGGTGCTGTTCTTTGAGCACAAGTTTCTGTATCGCCGCATCAAGGAAGAGCTGCCGGCTGGAGACTACACCGTGCCAATCGGGGAGGCACGCATGGTACGATCGGGCCGCGACGTCAGCGTGATTACCTACGCCGCGATGGTCTACGTCGCGCTGGAGGCCGCGGACATACTGGCCAAAGAGGGCTTCGAGCTGGAGGTGGTGGATCTGCGAACGGTGCTGCCTCTCGACCGCACCGCCATTCGCCGGACGGTGGAGAACACCAATCGCGTGATCGTACTGCACGAAGACACCAAGACCGGCGGTGTCGCCGGTGAGATCGCCGCGATCATTAACGAGGAGTGCTTCGACGCCCTGGATGCGCCGATCGTACGCATCGCGTCTGCCGACACGCCGGTGCCGTTCTCGCCCCCTCTGGAGGAGGCGTTTCTACCCAAGGTCGAAGACGTGGTGCGCGAGGCAAGGCGCCTGCGAAAGTACTGAACGCAACAGCGCGGCCAGTTCTTTACCAGTTGCCATAGTACGATATTGAATTCTCTGTAGCAGGCTCATAACCCATACGAGGAGACACATGCGCGGATTCATCATGGGAGTCATCATTACGCTGCTGGCGTTATTTGTGGGCGGCTATTTCTATGCGACCACGGGACACTTCGATACGCGGGCTGTCGGCAACACGCCCAGCACCCTCGAGCGCCGCACCGCTATGAGGTCGCTGGACGAATGGGTGGACAAACACGCTCCCAGGCAGGCCAATCCGTTCCAGCCGACGATGGAAAACATCAGGGACGGCTTCATGACCTATGACAAGAACTGCGCCGCATGCCACGGCAGCCTGAAACAGCCAATCTCGTCGATGCGCGCCAACTACTATCCACAGGTGCCGCAATTGATGAACGAAATCCCTGACGATCCGGATGGCAATCTGTTTTACGTGATCAAGTACGGCGTGCGCTACACCGCCATGCCCGGATGGGAGGGCGTTCTCTCCGATGACGATATCTGGAAGACGGTGGTTTTCATCAAGAATTCCGGACAGATGAAGGACAACTCGCAGCAACAGAATTCGCAACAACAACTACCGAAATGATTGCAGCGACCGACAACGCGGTGCCACAGAGACCGCCTGAAAGTGTTTCGCGAGACTGCCGCTTAGTGTTGCCGATTGGCGCTATCGTGGGGATTTACGCTACTTTGCACCATGTTGGTAGCACCAAAAATATTTTTTCCGCAGTAACCTTCCCGAAATCAATCACTCGCAGAAAAACATGATTTCGCACCCAATAATTTCTCTGGCGTATTTTTTTTTTCGTGCTAGTATCCTTCCAGCCACAAAGAAAAACTGACTGCACGAAAGCGGGTGCTTGCAGCGGCAAGCGTTGAATTACCGCAAGGTCGGGTTTGCAACATCATTGATTTCCATTTGACCTGTGCGCCGGTCTGTGGCTCTGTTTTGTTTCCCTCTAACATCGGTTTACCTGAGCGGCAGCTTTTCTGCCTTTGGACAATTTCTTATGTCTTTCTTCGGTACCGCCACTGCTAATCCATGGATGCGAGTTCTCGACGCGCTGGAAAAAAAAGTCAACCGCACCTCCTACGAAACCTGGCTCAAGCCTACCCGCTTCGATCACTCCCAGGGGCGCGTCTTGTTCGTGCGCGTGCCGAACCCTGAGTTCTGCCACATCGGCGAACGATACGGTGACCTGATCAGCGAGGCCATCGATGACCTGGGCATGGAATTCCAGGACGTCGAGTTCATAACCGACGAACCGCAGCGTGGCAACGGCACAGCTGTCCGCGCGCCCGAAACGCGGCAGGATGCCCCCACTCCGCCGGAGAGTCCTATGGTCGGTCCCGCCCAGCAGCAGCGCTTTGATTGGGACGGCGCCGCTCAGCTCAATCCCAAGTACACATTCGATGATTTCGTAAGCGGCTCAGGAAATCAGTTTGCCCACGCCGCGGCTCGTGCCGTGGCCGAACGGCCATCGAAGGCCTACAACCCGCTGTTCCTCTATGGCGGTGTCGGCATGGGCAAGACCCACCTCATGCAGGCAATCGGGCACGAGATCAAGAAGCGGCAACCCGAGAAGTCGATCTGCTACGTGTCGAGTGAGCGCTTCACGAACGACATGATCAACGCGCTGCGCTATAGCAAGATGACCGGCTTCCGCGACAAGTACCGCACCATGGATGTCCTCCTGATGGACGACATCCAGTTTCTGGTGAACAAAGAACGCACGCAGGAGGAATTCTTCCACACCTTCAATGCGCTACACGAATGCATGCGCCAGATCGTGATCGCCAGCGACCGTCCGCCAAAGGAGTTGGCTGAGATCGAGGACCGGCTGCGCAGCCGCTTCGAGTGGGGACTCATTGCCGACATTCAGCCACCTGATCTGGAGACGAAGGTTGCCATCCTTCAGAAGAAGGCAGAGACGGATCAGGTGGTGCTGCCCACCGATGTTGCCCTGTTCATCGCATCAAACATTCGTAGCAATGTGCGCGAACTGGAAGGCGCGCTGATAAGGCTTACCGCCTACGCGTCGCTTGCCGGCAGGGAACTGAACCTGCAAACCGCACAAGAGGTACTGAAGAACCTGATGGAATCGAACATTCGCAAGATTTCGATCGAGTCGATCCAGAAGGCTGTTTCGGAACAGTTTGCCCTGCGGTTGGCAGAAATCAAGGCCAAGAACAATTCTCGTGCTATTGTCTATCCCCGACAGATTGCCATGTATCTTGCCAAACATCTCACCGATGCCTCGCTACCTGAGATTGGACGGCAGTTCGGCGGCAAGCATCACACCACTGTTCTGCATTCGGTTGAGAAGATTGACACGCTACGGAAGACAGACAAGGATTTGAACAGGATGCTTAATAAGCTCACCGAGAGTTTGAGCTCATGAACCGCGCATTCAGCGCGGTTTTTCACGTTAGCGAACAGTTTTCTCCGGTAGCTCCTGTGAATGCATTGTGGATTGGGTGCAAGACTGGGACGCAATCTTGAATTCAGTCCAATACACCACAGTACCGCACGGTTCCGGGCTTTGGATTTCAACACTGTCCGGTATTGCTGCAGCAGAGCCTGTTTGGTTTTACCCTAAATTTCCACTTTTCCTGCGTGCCTGCTGTTACTACTGGTTTTATATGTTTTTTATTTGGTATAAGGGTTAACAGTATTCGCGGGCCTTTTTGTGCATCGTCATCCCGGCCTGAGTGATCCGCAGCCGGGGACTTGAGTTTAGGGCCTGCCAAGGTGGAAGATATGGCTGCCGAAGCAACGGGAACGATTCAAGGCACTGCAATGGACATCAGCGTCAGCAAGTTAGAGTTGCTCAGGGAACTCACTGCGACGCAAGGTGTGGTCGAACGCAAGACCACCATTCCAATTCTTTCCAATTTCTTATTCGAGGCTGCGAATGACCGATTGACCATTACGGCCACCGATCTGGACCTGAGCCTGCGCACCTCCTGTGCAGCCAAAGTGAAGCGCGAGGGCGCATGCACCATTCCTGCGCGCAAGCTCTACGACTACGTCAAACTGCTGCCCGACGGCGATATCACCATCAAACTGCTGGAGAACCATTGGGTCAACATCCGCTCTGGCCGCTCCAACACCAAGATGGTGGGGATGGCCCGTGCCAACTTTCCCGGACTGCCAACCTTCCCAGCGACCGGCAGGGTCAAAATCCCTGCGCAAACCCTACGCGCCATGATTGGCCGAACAATCTTCGCCATCTCCAGTGAGGAGTCCCGCTACACGCTTAACGGCGGATTGATGGTGCTGAAGCCGGAATCGATCACCATGGTTGCGACCGACGGACATCGCCTGGCGCACATCGAAAAGCAGGGTGAACACTTCGACGTGAGTGGAGAGAACAAAACGCTCATTCCCAAGAAGGCGATGAGTGAGATTTATTCTCTGCTCGGCGCGGCCGGCGATGTGGAGTTCGTAGAATTCGCCAAAGACGACGCCACGCTCTTCTTCCACATTGGTGAGCGGCTTCTCACTTCTCGTCAACTGACCGGCCAATTCCCCAATTATGAGGCCGTGCTTCCGCGGGAAACCACCAAGTCAGTTGTCGTTCACGGCGCCGATCTCAACACCGCGATCCAGCGCGTCGCGCAATTTGCCGACGAGCGCTCGCGGGCCATCCGCATGAAGCTCGACAAGAACGAGCTCAAGATTTCATCTTCCTCAACCGACGCCGGCGAGTCGGAAGACTCAATCGAAACCGCCTACACCGCCGATCCCATGACCATCGGCTTCAACTCTGAGTACCTGCTGGATTTCCTGAAGGCCTCCAACGGCGGCGAGGTTCGCCTGGAGTTCAAGGACGCCCAGTCCGCAGGCCAAATGCGTCCCGATGACGCAGGGGACGACGGTTTCAAATACCGCTACGTCGTTATGCCGATGCGGATCTGAAGGAAGCCGTCAGCCCTCAGGTATGTATTTGAGAACGGAATGCGATGATCGGCTTTGTCACTCGAGGTATGGGAATACCACGATTGATCACTCGCAGGATTGTGGCCGCAAAAGTCTACTCGTAAGCCAGCGCGTCGATAGGGTCCTTTTGCGCCGCTTTGATCGCGGGATAGAACGCGCCCAACAGCGAGCCGATGAGCGCAATTGCGGCGGCTCTGAGCAGCCAGCCGCCGGTGATAAGAATTGGAAGTGTCTGGAACTTCGTCCGTAAGCCAGCCCTGGCGGCGTAGCTGAAGATGATTCCGAGGATGATTCCTGCGACGGCAATCACTATCGTCTCCCGCAACACCACGTTCACGATGTAGAGCTTGTCGGCGCCCAGCGACTTGAGGATGCCGATCTCACGGGTGCGCTCCATCACTGCAGCGTACATCGCCTGAAAGATGACGATGAATCCGATCGTCATGGCGATCGAGATGACCACGTCGATGAAGGTCGAGAACATAGGAATGCTGCTCGAGGTCATCAGGCTGAGATACTCTTTCAGCGAATGCACGCCGTATTGCTGCATGCCGGGAATGTTCTTGATGGCGCGCACGACTTCGTCGGCGTTGTTGGGATTGTCGAGTTTGACATAGAAGATGGTCGCTTTACCCTGGGCGCCAATCAACTCCTGAATGGTCTTGATAGGCAAGAATTTGCGTGCGCCTTTGCCATGCTCGACAATCCCCGAAATCCGGAACTCATGATTCAGCGTCTCGACCGTATCGCCGACCTTCAAGTGTTTCGACGAGGCGAACAAATCGTCGATGATGATGTCATCCGGCCCCTGAAACGGTCCACCCGAAAGATACCGGAAACCACCGCTCACCGCGTTGAACGAATCCATGTCGATGCCGTCGATAACTTCGACGGCGCCTGCGGTTGAAAGCTGAGTCACTACAGGCGCGACGGCGACGACATGCGGCAACTTCATGATTTTGTCGGCGACTTTGATCGAGACTGGCGCGCCGCTGACGCCCATCAGGAGAGACGAGTTAGGCGGCTGCACCATGATGTCAGCGCCGATGCCTGCCTGGCGGTTTCGGCTGTCGTCCAGCATCCCGACCGACAGGCCGACGATCAGCAGAATGAGCGTGACCTCAACCGCCACCGCGATCACGCTGATCATGGTGCGGAACGGGCGATGCACCAGGTTGGCAAGGATCATCCGGTTCATGCGGTCACTGCTGGCGTCTGCGGTGATAAACCGCGAACTCGAAACCGGGATTGGGCGGGAAGAGCTCGTTGATCTTGCGCAGCCGTTCGGCCAGCGCGTTGGGCGCCAGCAGCGGATAGTCACGCTCACGCAGGTCCTGGTAATCCACGTCGAGATAGAGCGAAAGCGTATATACCGCGATGGCATCCGCGAACGCCGCTAGCAGATACTCGTGGCGCGCCTTCTCAGCTTCGGGACCGTTGGTGGTCGCCACCTTGCGCAACTCGTACGCGTCCAGGCTGGTTTCGCCGCGGACCTTGTCTGCCACCTGCTTCCAGACCAGGTCTGCAAACTCCTGCGAAACGCCCACCTGCTCCACGAAGTTGTGGCCTACATTGATGAAGAACTCGAAGGCGATGGCAAAGCTGTCTTCCATCAGCCGCGTGGAGATGAATACGCACTGCGAGTCGCCCAGCGTCTGATTGCGGTGGCACACAGCGCTGTCGGAGAGCTGCACGTCGTAGCGGTCGGCAATCATGGTCTCGTCGCCAAGGTTCAGCGTCAGCGGGACGAAGTAGTATGCCTTGCGGTTGAGCGCCGCTGCGATGGTGCGAGGCACAACCGCCACCATACGTTCCACGTCCTTGATGGCGGTGGTCACTTCTCCCATGACGGAGTAGCAGATACCATTGCTGGCCTGCGAGACGGGCGCAAGGCGTACCACTTCCGCCGGGGTTCGGGTTACGGCTTGGGACGTCGAAGACATGAATCTTTCATTCTAACGCAGAAGAAGTGTGCATCCGGTCGCTTTGACCGGCTCTAAAGACGCGCACTACACTTGCCTGTAACCCCACGCAGGAGGCGACCCGATGATCCGCGAAGATATTCTCCGCCAATTTCCAGAGTTGTTCGGAACCAAGAAGGTGAACGGTCGCGACGTCAATGTCGAAGAAACGATTGCGACGCTTACCCGCGAACTGCGTCCTGCCATTGCCGAGGCCCTCAACGCCCGCAGGTTGCTGCTGGAAAGTGCCGAGCCGGTGCGGAGGAAATACGCCTGGCCGCGGTGGGAGGAGACATTCGAGGATCCGGTCAGGGGACGCTCGTGGACATTTCGCCAGATTGTCCAAGGCATGATCGACAACTTCCTGGATCGCGAGAGCGAATGGCGCTGGCGTCTGAACGATGAAGTGGACGTGCCCGCTGACGTGCATCCGTTGAAAAACCCTGGGCTGGAGCTTACCGGTCCGTGGCATCCGCTGGATATGGCATTCAACGCTTTGAATAGCGCCGCGCCCATGAATATGCCGGATTTCGAAGATGCCTCGCCCTCGCACTTCCAGCCCCAAGGCACGCCCAAGGGCGAGCCACTGGGAACGTTTGCGGCCTTGCAGAACGCCAAGGACATCTTTCAGGGCCGCTGGGCCGGCAAGCCGTACGAAGTGGTGAAGAAGGACAAAAAGCGCGCGTACCAAATCAATCGGCCTCCGCAACAGTGGCCCACGCGACTGGTTCGTCCACCCAGCATTCACGTGCTCTACGATCACGTCACCGTCGATGGCCAACCCGCTCCCGGCCTGATCTCGGTGGTCGTTCTGTGGGTACTGAACAACTACGAGGCGCTGAAGGGCGCTGGCACGGGCGTTTATTTCTACATCCCGAAGATGCAGACACCGCGCGAGGCGCTCATCGTGGAGAAGCTGCTGGCGCGGATGGAAGGCTTCATCGGAGTTCCCGCCGGCACATTCAAGATCAAGATTCTCTACGAGGAAGGCAATGGCGGCCGTTATCTGCCCGCGATCGCCTGGGTCTTCCGCCGACGGCTGCTGGGAACCAATGTCGGGCGCTGGGACTATCTCGGCAGCCTGATCGAGATGTGGAAGGACGATCCGAACGGCATCTTCCCCGATCCGCAAACCGTCGGCATGGCTGCGCCGAACATGATTGCCTACCAGCGCTGGAACGCGCTCACCATGCTCATGGCGGGCATGAAGCATGGCGAACTGACGCAAGGTGGGCCGATCGGCGGAATGGCCGCCGTGATGATGTATCAGCCGGGCGATGCTTATGGTCGCGCGCGCTATAACCCGGTGGCTATGCGCGCGGTCGTGGTGGACAAGCTCCGCGAGCGACTGCTGGGGCTGATGTTCGTGCCCGACGAGCCAATCGCCGCAGGCCGGCAGATTCCGCTCGATCCCCTCCCCCCCAGACAGCACATTATCCTCCAGAATATCCTCGCTGGGCGTGTCAAGGGACGGATCTACGACACGTATCGTCAAAGCTGGGTTGCCAGTCCTGAGCCCGCATATGTGGCCGCGGGAAACGGGCCGCTGCGCGTGCCGCTGACGGAATTGCAGGCGATCCTGGATGCGCCACGCGAGACCGTGGACGCGAATGGCAAGCCTGTGCCAACCGTTGCGAGCGGTCTGGTGGATTCGGAGCGGGCGCTGCTCGAATCACGCGGCTTGCTGATTGCGCACGGCTGCATGATCACCCCCAGCATCATCGGCAGGGACGAGTTTGATGCGCCGGAGAAGATCTTCACCCAGAAGTTGTGGGACGCCATCTACAGCGTTCCGAAGGGCGATGTCACCATCGAGCACATCCAGCACGCGTTTTACATGGCCGCGAACTACGGCTTCCAGATCCTGAACGGCAACTTCGCCGCGGCCATCGACGATTACGAGCTCAAGCAGCGCTTCATGAACGATCTCGCCACGTACCGTATCGACGTTTCGTGGCTGTGGACGCTGGTTGCTCATCAGGCGGTCATTACCAAGGACGGACACCTCCAGCGGCAGGCGCTCACCGAGGATGGTGTGGTGCTGGCGCCGAGCTCCGAGCAGGTCAAGGCAGGAAGCCGCTTCACCAAGGAGCTGTTCCAAAAGGTGTGGGATTATCACAACGAATGGACTGCAGCGTTCTTCGCGGAACTCGACCGGCACGGCGATCCGGGCCGCTTCGACCGCTCGAAAGCGCCGGTCATCATGGAACTGCTGAAGCGGCAACTGCTTTCGCCGAGATACATACAGCACAGCGCGCGTGTGCTGTTCGTCATGGGACAGGCCGGTGACGAGGAGCGCAAGCAAATCCTCGACGCCATCTTCGATCTTTCACGCGACGAGATTACCAAGCGGCTAAAAGCAGGCACCATGAAACCCGCTGCGTTGGCCGCGCATGATTACGTCTATGACATTTTCCCGGCGGGGAAAGAGCAGCTCGCTGCTGTTCCATAAGCTCTGGAGTGGGTGACAACGCGCGCTACCAGCATTGCGAGCTCAAGGTCCTCGCTAGGATGACAGAGTCTGACGGCTGAAGGCTGGCCGCTACTCTACCCCTTGCCTTCGCTTTCCTTGTAAATGTACTTGATGCTGGGCTTGTAGATGAGCAGATTGGAGGCGCCGGTGCGATTCACCTTGAGGCAGTACTTGTCGTACCACTCGATGACGCCGTGGATCTCCTCGCCGTCGTGCAGTACCAGCACCATGGGCGTGTGGGCCTGCATCTGTTTCTGATAGTAAAAATTTTCGGCGTGCGTCTGCTCCGGCGGAGGGGCCTTCTTGCCGCCGTTGGCGGGACGTTCAGCGCGGTCGTGGCGATCATTGCGGCCATCACGCTCGCGGTGGTCGCCGTCGTGGCGCGAGTGATCATTGCGGTTAAAGGCGGGACGGATGAGCTTGCGATTGGCAAATACGTCGGAGTCAAGGGCGCGACCCACGGTTGTGGAGTCCATGGAATCTTTCATGGTTATGCTCCTGTGGTCTGCACACCAGCCTTTCGGCGCGCCAATTCAAGCGTGTAAAACGACGTGGCGCTCTGACGTAAACTCGGCTTGAATCGCCCAGGGCTGTTCCAAGGTGTGAACTTGGGAACTACCCTAACACACAGCAACCGGCAAAACAATGAATTCCGCGCTGCTACTTTTGTGTGAGTAATGCTGACGCGGGTTACCGCTCCAGCGATGTGGCGAAGGTGTCGAGGGCGAGTGACCGCAGCAAATTCCTGCGCATGCCGCTTTCGAGTTCTCCCAGGCGCCGCGTCGCGGTGACAATCCACGTAAAGTCAGCCTGGGCCGCCAAACGCGCCAATTCCGGCTGGATGTCGTGATTGCGCACGAGCTCCGGCGTGCCCGACTTCAGGAACAGCATGTCTTCCAGCAGCGCATAGAGAGTGCGAATCAGGCGCTCGGTCTTCGCCTTTCCTTCGGCGCCCGAGCGGTAGGTGTCGGTGACGCGGAAGAGGTCGCTGTGGTCCTGTTTGCCCATTGCGGGCGCGAGCAGCGTCAGCGCGTCCTGGCGCGCGGCGAGATAGGCGGGCAGGTCGAAGCTGCGTGCGCGTCCCAAGCCTCCCCCGCAGACGCGAGCGACCAGGGCGCGCTCGCGGGGCTTCCACTCAGGACGAACCTTCGCGAGATACTGCTCGACCTCATCGGCAGGGACGGGCGCAAGGCGAAGATGCATACAGCGCGAGCGGATGGTGGGCAGCAGCGCTGAAGGATTGTCGGAGAGCAGGAAGATGGTGGCGAACTCAGGCGGCTCTTCCAGAATCTTGAGCAGCGAATTGGCCGCTTCCTTCATGAACTCGGCGTCGCTGAAAATGTACACGCGCTCGCGGCCTTCGACGGGCTTGTAATAAATCTCGTGGATGACATGCCGCACCTGATCGACCTTGACGAGCATCTGCGGCGGGTCGGGCGGGATGATGAGCACGTCAGGATGCGTCTGCACCAGGATGCGAGTCTCGCGCTTGTCGGCATCGCGCATGCTCTCGCGCACCTCAACGGCTTCGGCGAAGCGCTCCTCCAGTGCGTCGCCCTGAGCGATACGAAGGCAGTTCGCGCAATGGCCGCAAAAGTCGGGCAGGCCGTCGGTGATTGGCCGCTCAAGACAGTTCATGGCTTTCGCAACCATGTGGGCGAGGGTGAACTTGCCTGAACCCTGTGGGCCGGAGAGGATTACGCCGTGCGGAAAGTGCTCGCGCGCCAGCATCTCGCGCAGCGTGCGAACAACTTCGCTGTTGCCGTGAAAGTCAGAGAAGGGCATGGTTTTTCAATTCGATGTGGCCATCAATCGCTCCCGCACAATTCGCGCGATCTCCGGATAGACAACCTCGAGCGGAGGCCGCGCATCCACCAGCGCGACGCGCTGCGGCTCGCGGCGGGCGATCTCCAGAAACGCATTGCGCACGCGCTCGAAAAAAGCACGGCTCTCCTTCTCAAAGCGGTTCTCGTCAGGCTGTCCACCTTCGGGCACAGAGTCGCCCGATGGATATTCCAGCACGGCGGCCTTATTGCGACGGCGGGCGCGGGCCACGCTGGCGCTTGCGTCGGTGTCCATCAGGATGGTGAGGTCGGGCCAGAGTCCGCCACACAGTACTTCGTGCAGGCGCAGCACCGCCTCGCTTCCCAGCTGGCGGCCTCCGCCCTGGTAAGCTTCGGTGGAATCGGTGAAGCGGTCGCAGAGCACCCACTGTCCGGCCTGCAACGCTGGCAGAATGACCTGCGCAATCTGTTGCGCGCGTGAAGCAAACATGAGCGCCATCTCGGCGTGGGCGTCCAGTCCAGCAGTACGCGAATCCAGCAGCACGGCGCGAATGCGCTCGCCAATTTCAGTGCCGCCCGGCTCGCGCGTGGTCACCACGTCAATTCCCTGACGGCGCAGCAGGCCGGCGAGCTTCTCCAGTTGCGTCGTCTTGCCGCAACCGTCGAGGCCCTCGAAGGTGATGAACTTGCCGCGCGATGGGTGTTTCGCCACGGAGGTCATGATAACAAGCAGTCAGCACTCAGCAGTCAGCATTTAGTTGAGTCAACCTCCGGGCCACACAAATAAACGCAGAGACGCGAAAAAGTGTTACAGCATTTTTGAGAAATATTTTTCGAAATTCCCAAAATGGAACGACAGGTTTGTGCGGTTGCATCGTGGTACCTCCGCCGCTCTTTTGATCCTATTTCCCACTTAGGGTGTCTAATTTGCGGCCAGACTTGAGCGGAACGATACCAAAACCTCCATTTGGAGATGATTCACGGTATTTTGTCCCACTCAATGGCCTGCGCAGCTCCCCCTCGCGCGCATCTTCACATCAAGCAGTCGGCACTCAACAGCCAGCATTCAGGCTGAAAGATAGTCTGAGCAATCACGGACCTTGAACGGCACAACCAACAGTTGGTCCAAGCCAAAGTTGCAGTACACGATCTCTTCGCTCTCCCGGAAGCCGCGCAGGATGTGAGCATGGGTGCACGAAGCGCACTTGGACTGCTCTCCCACCGGCGTTCCGTTCTTGACGGAAATCGTAGTCACATGAGCCGCCTTCTAATCGGCACGACGGCCGAGGGTTGTACTGGCCGGAGGACCGCCGAGCGGGTCTCGCATGGCGTCCTGATTCCCGGCCGGTTCTGTTAATGTCTGGACCGCTAGGCGATCTTGATTACGGTCAACCTGGGCCTTGCGGTTTCTCCAGGCTTGACGAAGCCGATGGTCTTGTCGGGCTTGGGGATGCGCTTGTCGATGTAGACAGTGCACTCGCAAACTCCGAACTTCATTTCTCTTAACCCGCCTCCGTAGCTGCAGAAGGTGGCCTTCTCGCCCTTGAAGCCCTTCTGGGTCACTTCGTAGACACACGAAGAGCACAGAGCCTCGCGGCTCTTTACGCTGGCCAGAATGTTTAAGGTCAACATGGCTCACATTACTGCATTGCAGAAACGCATCTTTCACCCGCCGTATCAGCGGAACGAATCCGTTCCCTGAATTTGCAGGCAAAGACCGTAAAATGTCGTTCCGTTTTGTATCAGGGCACGACTTCAGTCGTGCCGAAAGACGTTTTCTTTTTGGGGCTTTTAGCCCCTGCATGGCTTAAGGGACTAAAGCCAGGGTTCCAAAGTGACCCTTGCGGCACGGCTGAAGCCGTGCCCTGATACAAAGCGACTCGGGGAAAATGTCTCGTTTAGCGGTGGGTAGGTGCTGGGCGCCGGAAGGAAAATTAACTGAAAAGGACAAATCCCGCCCGGCGGCCATCGAGCACCAAAACTGGCGCCGATTGCCCACACATCGACATGTGCGTGTTAGTTATCATCGGGCGTTTCTCCTGACGGAGACTGTACCTTGCCACAACTCGGTTGTGGATTGCAAGAGGAAAATGCGACAATTTGGCGCAGCTTCACGGGACATCGAATTTGGGCTCGGAACCAGCCGCCATCGTACTCGAAGATCGCAGTGTAGCCAGGAGACGAAGCGGCTCCCGCACATCCCGCTGCCGTTCAAGGAAGTGATAGCGGATGCCTCTCCACGTAAAGCCGGAGAAGTTGGGGAAGAGAAAGGCTAACGGCAAATGCCAGGAGACAAATGACCACGGGACCATACACAAAACCGGGTCGGTTGGCCGATGTTCTTGCGCTGATCCAGGTGCTTGCACTCGACCCAGATACTAAGCGCAGCGAAGATGGGATGAATAAAGAACTCCAAGGAGGTCCAACTTCAGCCACCGGTTGGTTTGAACTCGCGAAAGAGCATCGCGAGTTCTTTAGGGTCAACCCCGAACATCAGTATGGTCTATCGCTCGTGGCGCGATATGTGCTACCCAGAATGGAAGGAGATAAACGACCACCCTTGTCGTCTGACTTCGCGGCCGCACTCCTCCAGACCGCCATTACTATTCACGACCGCCAAGTCAGCGCAGCCGAACGATGGAAGTCTTTCATGCCTTTGTGGGCTGCCTTAATCGGTGGCATCTTTGGCACAGTTTCGACACTCGCCACACTTTGGTTAAAGGGCTGGTCAACGAAGTGATGGACTTAGAAGGAACGTCGCTACCACCCCCAGCCCTTCTTTTCCGAGATTTCGTTGTAACAGCGGAGCCACCGGTCCCTGTAATCTTGATCCTCAAGCTCTTGTGGAACCCGCTGACAGCAGTTTGGGCAGAAGCTGCGACCTTCAATTAGGATCATTGCGAGCGGTATTTGTCGTTCTGCGGATATGTCTTGTCTGCAGACGCTGCACGCCTGTACAGCTTTGAGTTCCTGACGGAGTCCGAGAGCGACGCGTGCCTTCACATTACCTGAATTCTAAGCTTGCGACGTTGGTTTACAAAGGGCATAATTTCGGAAAGTTGCCCTGTCGCAGATTATCGCAAGACAATAGGCTCATCCTGACCGGCTCCTCGCCACGCCGCGGAGGTGACCATGGCCGACTCCACCAGCTTCGATCTCTATCTGGAACCGTGGCTTGTCGCGCGCGTACCGCGCATCGCGGACTACAGCCGGCAGCTTGCCGACTTCCATCGCTGGGTCTGCACCGAAGTTGACGAGCAGGCAAACTACACCGATCGCTACGCTCCTCCGGCGCTGGAAACCTACGATCGCAGCGGCGAGGTGGTGAATCGTATCGTCGCCAATCGCTGGTACGACGAGCAACATCAGGAGCTTTATCGCCGCGGCATTATTGGCCTGCCTTACACCGAGAACGCGCCGCATCTGCTCACCTTTACCATGGGATACCTGCTAGCGCAGGCCGACATCAGCCTGCACTGTCCGGTCACGCTCACCGGCGCGGTTGCGTATGTGCTCGGCTCGCACGCGCCGGAGAAGGTGCGGCAGCGCTTCCTCTATGACGTGGTGCGCACGGACGGCCTCGCTAAGACCGGCGCCACATGGGCGACCGAACAACACGGCGGCAGCGATGTGGGAGCTACGACCACCGTGGCTGTCGCGGAGGCTGATCATTTCGCTCTGCACGGCTTGAAGTGGTTCACCAGCAATGCCAACAGCGGACTGGCGGTGGCGACGGCGCGTCCTGAGGGGGCCGCGTCCGGCTCGTCTGGAATAGGGCTGTACCTGGTCCCGAGTCATCTCGAAGATGGGCGGCCGAACCACTATCGCATTCGCAAGCTGAAAGACAAGCTCGGTACCAAGGGGCTGCCGACAGGCGAAATCGATTTGCTCGGGGCTGAGGCCGTCGAGATTGCGCCTCCGCCCGAGGGCTTCAAACTAATGATGGAGGCGCTGGAATACAGCCGCGTGCACAACGCTGTTGGATCGGCGGGGATGCAGCGCAGAGCACTGCGCGAGGCGCTGGATTGGGCCAGAACACGCCGAGCCTTCGGCCACGTGCTGACCGATTATCCGATGGTGCAGGACGAACTGCTGCGCATGCGGGTGCAATTCGAGGCCGGAGCTCTGCTGGCGTTTGAGGCGGCCATCGCATTCGACGAGACACAACAAAAACCTGAGCGCCGCACACGGCTGCGGCTAGCTACGGCGCTGGCAAAGTATGTGACGGCCGAGTATGCCATTGCGGCGACGCGTGCGGCGCTAGAGCTCATTGGCGGCAATGGTTATACCAGCGACTATCCAA
>Ga0209039_10001867_pt1 | contig 18771 bp, 10 predicted proteins | sample BogFormECP12_OM1_FD_188238 | JGI IMG/M metagenome (GOLD analysis project Ga0209039, IMG submission 188238) | Bog forest soil microbial communities from Calvert Island, British Columbia, Canada - ECP12_OM1 (SPAdes) (version 2) | ecosystem: Environmental > Aquatic > Freshwater > Wetlands > Bog ...
CCGCACCACCTACGTCGACCCTAACGCGCCGCCTGCCGCCGCGGCCGGGAGAGGGCCAGTCACAACCGGTCCGCAAGCCGGCCAGAATGTGCGTGAGATGGCGGGCAAGGACGGCCAGCAGGCCGTGCGCTTGCTCCGCCAGCACGCGGCCGAATACGGCGTGCTCCCCAATCGCATCGGCATCATTGGCTACTCGGCCGGCGGCGCGGTGGTTCTCTCGACGGTATATGGTCCCGCCGATGGAAGGCCCGATTTCGCCGGCGCCATTTATGCCGCCGGCGCAAATTCCAATCCACCGCCGGAAGGGGCAACCCCGCCGCTGTTCATCGCGGTGGCGTCCGACGACCAGTCAGTCGGAATGCAGGGGTCGATTGACCTGTTTGGCGCCTGGATCAAAGCCAAGGCGCCGGCCGAACTGCACGTCTTCCAGACCGGCCAGCACGGCTTCGCCAAGAAGGGCGGCGGGGCCGATCGCTACCTGGACCGGCTCGAGGAGTGGCTCAAGCTGAACGGCTGGTTGAGCAAGGCGTCGAAGTAGCCGTGGGTGTGAGTCGGGACAGGCGGCGAACCGGGCTTGGGCAACAGGACAAAGTTCCTTTGCCGAAGGCGCACTCCCCGGCGATCGGCCTGCGGGATGCCGAGATGTGGGCGTTGCTGTTGTGCGCTACCCTGGTCGCGCACCTGCCGGCACTCCGCGGCGGCCTGCTCTGGGACGATACCATGCACGTCACCCGGGCGGACCTGCGGTCCCTCCACGGTCTGTGGCGCATCTGGTTCGACCTGGGAGCCACCCAGCAATACTATCCGCTGCTGCACAGCGTGTTCTGGCTGGAGCATCGCATCTGGGGCGACGCCGCGCTGTGGTATCACCTGACCAACGTCGCTCTGCACGCGGCGTCGGCCTGCCTGGTGGTGCTCATCGTGCGGCGCCTGAAGCTGCCGGGCGCGTGGCTGGCGGGCTTTATATTTGCCCTGCACCCGGTGTGCGTGGAGGCGGTGGCCTGGATCTCGGAGCAGAAGAGCACCCTCTCCGGGGTCTTCTACCTGGCGGCCGCCCTCGCCTATTTGCGCTTTGACCGGGGTGCCCCTGGGGCCCGCCGCAAGTCGCAATATTTCCTGGCGCTGGGGCTGTTTGTTCTGGCCCTGACGACTAAGACGGTGACGGCCACGTTACCGGCCGCGATCTTGGTGGTCTTCTGGTGGCAGCGCGGCCGGCTGGCGTGGAGGCGCGATGTGCTGCCGTTGGTTCCGTGGTTCGCCGTGGGGGCCTCCGCGGGGCTTTTTACGGCTTGGGTGGAGAGCACCCCGCGATTGATTGGCGCGCAGGGGCCGCAGTACGCGCTCACACTTGTCCAGCGTCTCCTGCTGGCCGGCCGCGTGCCCTGGTTCTACGCCTGGAAGGTGCTTTGGCCATCGAACCTGCTGTTTACTTATCCTCACTGGAAGCTCGACGCCGGCGAGTGGTGGCAATACCTCTTCCCGCTGGGACTGGCGGCGCTGGCGGTTGCTCTCGGTCTTCTGGCGCGGAAAAGCCGCGGACCGCTGGCCGGCTTTCTGTTCTTCGCTGGCACGCTCTTTCCGGTGCTCGGTTTCCTGAATGTGTATCCTTTTCGTTATTCCTACGTGGCCGATCACTTCCAGTACCTGGCCGCGCTGGGGATCATCGTTCCGGCCGCTGCCGGGCTGACGGTTCTGGCAGGGCGGATTTCGCCAGGCAAGATTACCGCCATCGCCCTACCCGCCGTTCTACTGACAACACTGGGGGCCGCGACCTGGCGGCAGAGCGGCATGTATCGCGACTACGAAACGCTTTTCCGCGCGACTCTGGCAGGCAATCCCAACAGCTCTTTTCTCCACAGCAATCTGGGGGTGATCCTCATGTCCTCCGGACGGGAAGCGGAAGCGGCCGCCGAATTCGAGGCGGCGGTGCGCCTGACGCCCGATAGCCCCGACTATCGCGTCAACCTGGGGCTTGCCCTGGCCCAGTTGCCCGGCCGCATGGCGGACGCGATTGCGGAATATCAAACGGCTCTGCGGACCGACCCCCACTACGCGGCGGCGCACCTCAACCTGGGACTGGCTTTCACGTCGATGCCCGGCCGCCTGCCGGATGCCATCGCGGAGTATCGGAAAGCGATCGCGGAGTATCGGACGACGGTGCGGAGCGGACCCGACTTGTGGGAGGCGCATTTCAACCTGGGACTGGCCTACGGACAAATCGCCGGACGGGAGGCCGACGCCATTGCGGAATACCGGACCGCCCTCCAGATGAAGCCCGATTCCGCATTGGCGCACTTCCACCTGGGAAACACTTTCCACAAGATGGGCCGGCTACCGGACGCCATCGCGGAGTATCAGGCATCGCTGAACATCGACCCCGGCGTCCCGGAGGTCCACTATGAACTGGCGTATGCGTTGGCGCAGATTCCCGGCCGCGTGCCGGAGGCCATCGCCGAGTGCCAAAAGATGTTGCTCCTCAAGCCCGATGATGGACCGGGGCGGCAATTGATGGCGTCGTTGCTGGCGTTTCGAGACGGCCGCGGGCGGTAGCGAAATACAATACGGAATTTCATAGTTTTTTATCCGCCTATCTGCCAAAAATCACAGGCTGCGGGAGCCTGTGAAAATCGGCCCTGCGCGCCCTTCGTTGACCCTCCCAGCAGGTCCGCCAGCAGGCTCTGCCGGGACCCCGGAGGTTTATCCAAAGCTCGTTGTTTCAATATGATACACAGATTCAACAGAACCGGTTACACGGTTGTTACACGGTTACCCGTGGTTACCGGAGATCTGCCGGGATCAGTGTAACAGGCTTCCGAAAAAAGGGTCTGGACAGGATAATCGTTTCCTGGTAGTGTTATTCTGCTTACCCAAATTAGAGGTCTCGAGATCCTGTACTGGTGGAGCGTTCCGGAGTGGCACTGTTGGGAATAGCCGGGCGCGTCATTCCATCTTCTCAATGGCTATTCCCGCAAAAAAGGAGAAGAAATTGCGTAATCGTTTAGGAATAGGGCTGATAGCCCTCGTTTTGCTGCTCGCGATGCCCGTGTTGGCGCAGAACAGCGGCATCATTTCCGGCAGAGTCACGGACCCGACCGGAGCGGTCGTACCTGGTGCACAGATCACGGTCACCCAAACCGACACGAACGTGGACAGCGTCAGCCAGAGCAATTCTGAAGGTCTGTTTCGCGTCCCAGGCCTCCGGGATGGCCCTTATAAGTTGGCCGTCGCCGCCAGCGGATTCAAGAAGGCCGTGCGCGAGGGCTTCAACCTCCGCATAGGCGAGAATCTGGACGTGGAGATGACGCTCGAAGTGGGCGCGGTTTCCGAAGCCGTCGAGGTCACCGCCGCACTTCCCTTGCTCGAGACGCAGACCTCGTCCACCGGCCAGGTGATGGAGGGCGATTATTTCTACGAACTGCCCAACTATCAACATTGGGAGAAGGGCGTCCTGTACTATACCCCCCAAGTCGAAACCAGCAACGCCCCCTGGCCCGGATCGCTGGGCAATTGGAACTTCAACGGCGCCAACAGCTACCAGACCGCCCAGTTTGAAGACGGGCAGTTGGCCACCACCATGGACGGTGGCACCACCATCAATTCCATTTCGGTCGCCGACGAGGAAGTCAGGGTGATCAGCAGCGCCATGCCGGCCGAATACGGCCACGCCACCGCCGGCGCCCTCCTCGTGGTCAAGAAGGCCGGCACCAACGAACTACACGGCCAGGGCGGCGAGCTCTTCAAAGACAACGCCATGTTCCATCGCCGTTTCTTCCAGTTAATGACCAACCCACAACAGGGCGTTAGCGACCTTTTCCAGATGCCCGATTTCGTGGTCAGCGGACCGGTCATAATCCCTCACCTCTACCACGGCAAGAACAAGACGTTTTTCGAGGTTGGCGGATCGTACCACGTGGACAGCTCGTCCAATGCCAGCAGCTATACGGTTCCCACCTCCGCCATGCTGGGCGGCGACTTCAGCGCCTATTCCAACCAGATTTACGATCCCGGCTCCACGGCCGGAACCTTCGCCGCCGGCAACCTGTCGCGCACACCCTTCCCCGGCAACGTCATTCCGAAGAGCCGGTTCAGCACGATGTGGAACGCGATCGCCGGCAACAATCCTTTCGCCGCGCCCCAGGCGGGCGCCGGCAGCATACTCGCTACCGGCCCCAGCGGAAACATCGTTGCATCCGGCACGGGACACTACTATAACCTCACCAACCAAGTCCGCATAGACCACAGTTTCACCGACAAGTTCAAGATGTTCGGCAGTTTCACCTGGGGTAATCAACATCAGCCCGCGATCAACGCCGACATTACCTACCAGCCGTACGATCAGTACCAGGTATACACGTTGACCGTCCAGAACGTGGGCACCATCGGGTTTACCTACACCATTACCCCCACCCTGATCAGCGAGACCAGAATCGGTGAATACCGGCGCACGCAAAACCCGACTTCGCCCGGGGGGGACTTCGAATTTACCATGGCCAAGACCGTTCCCAACCTTCCCGCCAACGTGTACCTCAACCCCGTCGGCTTCGGCATGTCAGAGGGTAGTAATGGCAGCTCCCAGTTCGGTGTTGGCACCCTGAGCGTCCAGGTGAACAACGTCCACCAGTTCCGCCAGGACTTCACCAAGGTCAAAGGCACGCATGCCATCAAGTTCGGGTATGAATGGCTGTGGGAAAACGAAGTCAGCCACAATATCGGCAACCCGCGGCTGACCCTTACTTTCGGTGTCGGCGCGGGTAGTAACGCCGCCGTCGATCCGACCATGAACCTCTCGGGCACTGGGGTTGCGGTCCCCAACACCGGCGGCATCGGCCTGGCGAATGTCATGCTGGGATACGTTACCCAATATGCCTTCGCCCAGCAGGGGCCGAGCCTGCTTCCGGTAGACTCCAACCAGAGCTTCTATGTCCAGGACGATTGGCGGGTTACTCCCAAGCTCACCCTTAACCTGGGCGTCCGCTATAGCAATGAGACCCCGGCGCACAGCAAGTTTCCAGGGCAGCTCAGTGTCGGAAGCCTCACCGTGCCGGACAACTACTATACCTCCGGTTCCGTCGCCGGCCTCCTCACCTGCCCGGCGGGCGGATGCATGGGCGCCTGGGTCCAGCCCAAGGGCTTTCTCTGGAACCGCGACAACAACAACTTCCAGCCCCGCCTCGGCTTCGCCTGGAATGTCGAGCCCAATACGGTGATCCGCGGGGGCTTCGCCGAGATGATTCTGGATTGGAACCTGGGGTGGACCAACCAAAGCGAGATCGGCGGCGGCAGCTTCTATAACCAGACGGTCACCCAGCCGTCCAATAGCTACGCGCCGCTCTTCAATATCAACTCGGGTGTGCCGGCGTTCGTCTCAGTCCTGCAGAATTCCGCCGGACAGATCCCCACCTCGGCTTCGTCCCCGTCGGCGCGCCCCACGATTACCGTAGTTCCGGCCAACTACCACAACCCCTACACGTTGAACTGGAATGTCAGCGTTCAGCACGCGCTCAAGAAGAACTACGTGGTGGAACTGTCGTACGTCGGCCTGCACAACGTGGGCTTCTCCGGCAACTATAACTGGGATTCGCGGCCCTATGGGACCGGTATCGACGCCAACGGCAACGTGATCGACCTCACGCAGCAAGCCAATTGGGCCTATCGCAACACCTGGGTCACCAATTCGTCGGGCGTCAACGGCACCCAAGCCTACAAACCCTATCCCGGTTTGGGCGGCGTCAACTATCAGTGCAATTGCGTCCGCATGATCTACCATTCGGGAACCATCAAGATGGAAAAACGGTACTCGTATGGCCTGACCTTCCTGGCGTTCTTTACCTACCAGAAGGGCATCCAGAACTCCCCGGGTAATCTTTACCAGCCCAACCAGTTAATGCGGGCGGTCACCGGCCTGACCCAGAAGTATCGCTTCGTCAGCTCCATGCTCTACGAACTGCCGTTCGGCAAGGGCAAACCCTTCCTGAACCACAGCCGTCTGTTGGACTGGGTGGCAGGCGGTTGGTCCTTCTCATGGAACTACTCCATCTGGGCGCCCACCCCGGCCGGTATCAACTACTCGGGCGGCACCTACACGAACCCTGTGACCGGCGTGGCCGGCGGCCGGCAGGACTATCCGAACTATGAGCCGGAGCCCGGCAGCTCCCTCTACCTCATCAAGGACCCGCAGCTTCGCTCCAACTGGCAGGACATCGGGCCCGCCCGCTTCGCGCAAGCGACGCAGAACCCGATCGTCACCAACTGCGGTGTGACTCCGATTTACTACGCCAATGGAACAACCCAGGGCAACCTGTGCGAAACCGTAGCTCCGTCGTTCCAGAACGGCAACCTGCCCGGGAACGAGTGGATCGAGCAACGGATCATCGGGTCCAACGCGTCGATGTACAAGGACTTCCCGATCAAGGAGCGCTTCAAGGCGACAATCCGGCTCGATTACTTTACCCCGTTCAAGTGGTTCAACTGGAGCCAGGCGAACACCACCATGACACAATCCACCCCGGCCACTTTCATGACGCCCGGTCTCAATGACAATGGGGATTCGACTGAAGGCGGACCGTCGGAAATGCAGTTGTCGTTCCGCATCAAGTTCTAACGACTGAGGCTGACGACAGCATAGCTGCAAAACCGGGGCAGGTTCCAGAGTTTGGAACCTGCCCCTTTTCTTTGTCGCACGGCATAATGAGGAGGTGACCAAGGTTCGTCCCAAGCCGGCGGACAGGAAGCTGCCGCCCACAGCGCGGAGTCCCTGGCCCGACCTCGGCATCTGCCTGATTCTGCTGCTTGCGACCCTGGCCGTGTATGGGCAGGTCCGGCACTTCGATTTCGTCAACTACGACGATCCCGATAACGTCAGCCAAAACGCGCACGTCCGCGCCGGGCTGAGCTCGCAAGGCCTGGCTTGGGCGCTGACTTCGGGCGACTCCGCCAACTGGTTTCCGGTGACGCGGCTCTCCTACCTCATCGACTACCAGTTGTTCGGCCTCGACGCGGGCATGCTGCATCTCACCAACCTGCTGTTTCATGCGTTGAGCACGCTGCTGGTGTTCGCGCTATTCCGCCGCATGACCGGGGCGCGATGGCGCAGCGCGCTGGTGGCCGCTCTGTTCGCGCTGCACCCTCTGCACGTGGAATCGGTGGCCTGGATCGCGGAGCGGAAAGACGTGCTCAGCGGCTTCTTCTGGTTTCTGGCGTTGCTGGGCTACGCGCACTATGTGCGGCGTCCGTCGCCGGGCCGATACCTGCTGGTGGCGGCCCCGTTCTGCCTGGGCCTGATGTCCAAGCCGGTGGTGGTGACGCTGCCCTTCGCGCTCGTTCTGTTGGATGTCTGGCCGCTGGGCCGCATCTCGCTGGGGGCGAAACCGAAGGCCGGGGTTTTCTGGGAGAAGGTGCCCCTGCTGGCGCTCTCCCTCGGCTCGTCGGTGGTGACATACCTGGTGCAATCCGGCGCCGGCGCGGTCGGTTCGCTCGATTCCATCCCGCTCGCCCGGCGTGTCGGGAACGCCCTGGTCTCCTACCTTGTCTACATCCTCAAAATGTTCTGGCCCACCCGGCTGGCCGCCTTCTACCCTTACGCCCAGGAGCTGCCCGCATGGCAGGTTGGAGCGGCGGCTTTGGCTCTGCTGGCCATTACTCTTGTGGCGCTACGCTGGCTGCGCCACCGGCCCTGGTTCGCGGTGGGGTGGTTCTGGTATCTGGGCACGCTGGTTCCGGTGATCGGGCTGGTGCAGGTGGGAGCGGCGTCGTACGCGGACCGGTACACGTATCTGCCGGCGGTGGGGCTCTCGATCATGCTGGCCTGGGGCGCGGCGGAATTGGCCGAGCGATGGCCCAGCGCCAAGCCTGCCGTCGCCGGTCTGGCGGCCGCCGGTTGTGCCGCCTGCTTATGTCTGACTTGGTTCCAAGTGCAGTATTGGGAGAACAGTATCGCTTTGTTCCAGCATGCCCTCCAGGTAACCAGCGACAATTACGTGGCCTACAACAACCTGGGCAGCGCGTTGAAAAGCGAGGGGCGGATCGATGAGGCGATTGCGGATTTCGAGCGGGCCGTGGAAATCCGCGGCCGCTTCACAGATGCGTTGATCAACTTGGGCGACGCCTACCAGGCGCAGGGCCGCTTTGAAGAGGGCGCCCGTTACAGCTCCGCGGCGCTTTCCGTCAACCCGGCCTCCGTGGAAGCGCACGTCAATCTGGGCACCGCGCTTGGAAGGCTGGGCAGGGCCAGCGAAGCCGAAGCGCAATTCCGCCAGGCCGTGCAACTACGCGCGGACGACCCCAAGGCGCACAACGACCTCGGGCTCTCGCTCGCTTCCCAGGGAAAGGTGAGCGAGGCCCTGGAGGAGTTCACGGCGGCGGTGCGGCTCGACCCCGAGTATGCCAACGCTCAATTCAATCTGGGAGCGGCGCTGGCAAACTCCGGGCGGCTCCAGGAAGCCGTGGCGCACTTCTCCGAGGCTCTGCGGATTCAGCCCGATTTCCGGCGGGCGCGAGAGAGTTTGGAATCGGTATCGGCCCGCTTGCGGGCTCAGTGACAGCCGAAGGCCGCTTCCGAATTGCGCTGGAGCCGACTCGCCAGGTCCTGGCGTCCAAGCCGCGTATACACCGGGATCAGCCTGGCCGCGGCGGAACACGCGTGCCTCCGCACCATTTCGCACGACGGGTTGATTTGCGGACCGTTGGGGCCCGCCAGCAGCGCGCAGCCCTGCCCGCCTACGCCGTTCTGGTAGAGTGTCTCCAGCTTGCTCCTCAAATCGACGTCGGCCGTCGCGAACAGACCCTCGAACAACGCGATGGCGGCATCTTCCGCCTTGCCATCCGCCAGCGATGCAGCCGCCAGCAGGCGGTAGGACTCGGCTATCCGCGGAGCACGCCCGATGGCGGCAGACGCCGCGGCCGCGCTTTCGGCCGCTTCGCCGACGTGCAGGTACGCCGCGGAAAGCTCGTCCTCCAATTCGACGAACTTACCGGCATCCGGTTGCGAGCCGCGGAGGTGCGCTTCCACGATGGACTGGGTCTTGAGCAGCAGTTGCAGTTCCCTTTGGTAGGCCCCCTCCGCCCGGTAGTAGTCGGCGGCTTGCAGGAAGGCATCGGAGTTCAATCGCTCGTCCGGCAGCCCGTCGAGAATCGCCAGGCCCTTCTCGGCTTCCGCGATCACCCGGTCGAGATTGGCGTGGATGGGGTCGGCCTCGAACAGCGCCAACGCCAGCGCGCCGTGCGTCTTGTAACTGTTGGGTGAGGTTGCAACGCCCGCGGTGGTCACCGTGACGCTGTCCCGCCAATCGGCATTCCGTGCCCAGGTCCGGGCAGCCAGCATCACGCCGATTACACCCAGAACCACCGGCGCCATCCGCGCGTAACCGGTCTTGCGCCCCAGCCAGTCCACGGCCGCCACCAGGCAGATAGCCAACGTAATCGCCGGCAGATAGAGGAAGCGCTCCGCGAAGATGGTCCCGATGGGCAGCACCAGGTTGGATGTCGGCAGAAACGTCGCAAACGCGAAACCGATAGCGAAGAACACCGTGCGGTTGAAGCGCCAGGCCAGGAACGCGGCCGCACCCACGGCGGCGACGGCCATCCAGCCGGCCCAGTCCGCCAGGCTGCCGGTGGCCATGGGAATCTGGGCGTAAGAATAGTCCCACGAGAGGTGCGCCGGCCAGATCGGCAGCCCGAGGTATTTGCCGAGCAGGCGGATGGCGGTAAGTTTGGCGCTCCAAAACCCGGCCGCCGCCAGCGGATTGTCGAGGAACGGAATCTCCACCGGCGGCAATTTCGAGAGCACCGCCGCGCGTTGATACGCCATCGCCGCCAGGGCGGGCAGTACCGCCAAACAGCCCAGAGCCAGCGCGCGGAGGCGTCTTCGATCGCTCAATTCGAAGAGCGCCATCACTCCCGGCAGCACGACGGCATTCTCTTTCGAAAAGACTCCGCACATGGCGGCCAGCATGAGCCCGCCCAACCAGGCCCAGCGCCGCGCGCCCTGGCTTTCGGCGCTTTTCAAGTACATCCACAAACCGCTCAACACCGCGAGCGCGGCCAGCAGGTCGGCGCGCCCGGCGATGTTCGTGACGGATTCGCTCAGCACCGGATGCACCGCCCAGAGAGCCGCCGCCCAGGCCTTCCAGCCGGTCTTCCACCATCGCCGCGCCAAAAAGTACACCAGCAGAACGTTGCAGACATGCAGCAGGAAATTGACCGCGTGGTAGCCCGCCGGCCGGTCGCCATTTCCCAGGACGGCGTAATTGAAGAGGTACGTGAGGGTGGCGATGGGCCGGTAGAGACCGCTTTCGCCGTAGGGCCACCAGTAGGTGTGCCCCAGAATGAGTCGGAGGTTCTCCGTAGTGGCGGCGTGGATACGGTCTTGGAGCAGGATGCCCCGGCTGTCCAGCGAGAATCCGGCTTGGAACGAGTTGGAATACGCCAGCAGCGTGACGGCGCACAACCCGGCCAACGCCAACACGCCGCTGGCGGGCGGGGCGGCGCCGTGTTTTCCGGACCTTCTCATGCGCGGTGAAGAATCAGGGTAACAAAGTCGTCAATTGGAGTGGGCCTTTTGTGGGGCAGGCAATTTTGCCTGCGGACTCGCTTTCAGCGGGTCCAGCCGCCTGCAAGGCGGCCTGCTTTTTCGACCCGGCTGGCAGGCGGCGCCGCGAAACCCTGAACTACTGAATGGTGACGTCGAATTCGAAATATCCCTGATGGTTCTGGAAGGCGTCGCCGGGCCGGTCGTTGACCGAGAACCACGCCCGGCCGTCCATGCTCTTGCCGACTAACGCGCCGATTCCCTCGTCCGGCGCAAGAAATCCCGCGCCGCCGCGAATGCCCGTGCCTGGGGGCCCGTTACAACTGCTGGTGCTCCGCGATCCCGAATCCAGGCAAACGGTTCCAATCGCGCCGTGGACCGTGTAAGTGGAACCCGCGGGAAGCGGAATGCTCACGCCCCACTCCAACTGGGCGGGAAGCAGCATGTGGTATTGCCCCGGACCTCTTGCCTCCACCATCGGCCGCTCCGGCGTGCACTGGCTCTTGTCGGGCAGGCAGGCCCATTTCGCAAAGGAAATCCCCGAGTTCACGCTGAACGTGTTCGACGATGCTTCCGCCCGTTCTACCGTGATGGCGACTTGAAACAAGCCGGTGTTGTTATTCCATTCGCGGAAGTCCATGGTCCCCAGGAAAAGCCTGGTGGCGCCGTTGGGAACAAGGTAGCGGCGCGCCTCACCCTTCTTGGTCTTTCCGGCGCCGATGAAAAAGAGCTGCCGCAACTGTGGCGACAAGGAAACGAATTTCATGCCGATGAATTCAAAGTCCAAGGTCCGCGGGGCGCGGCTTTTGTCCGGGCGGGCATCGTCCAGGAACACACCGAGGAGGGAATCGTAGGGAGCCACGATGTTCGAGATTCCATTCTCCGGACCATCCATATGACGGGTGACATCGGCGCCATCGGGCCGATCGCAAAAGGGCGGGCAACCCGGCTGGTGCTCCATGCCGCCCGACACCGCGAAGGTAACCGCCACGGCATCCATGAGAGAGAGGTCCACCAGGACCGGCGATTGCTCCGGCGCGCGGTCGCCGTCTCCTACTTTGGTTCCGGCGGGCATTCCCGCCAGGTACGGGTTTGCGGTCGCGGGGACCCGGACCACCGTCGTCACCGGGTTCTGGGCCTGGCCACAAAAGCCGGCGGCGGTTCCGCCGGCCAGCCAGAGAGCTGTCGCAAGCCCGAGGGAATGCCTCATCGCGAAACTGGATATCTTAGTCATACCTCCTCATCGACGCTTCATCGATGCCCTGCGCTGGCCCTCCGCGATTTCGAGATCCTGGCGTGCGGCCTCAAAGTCGGGCTTGAGGCGCAACGCTTCGGAAAAATGCGCGATGGCTTCCTCGAGTCGCCCCGCGCGGGCTAGCGCCAGGGCCAGGTTGTACTGGCTGAGGGCATCGCCGGGCCGCAGTTGCGCCACCACGGCAAGTTCGTTGGCCGCTTCGTCCCGTTTGTCTTGGGCCGCCAACGCGACCGCCAACCGGTAGTGCGCCTCGGCATCGCCTGGCTCCACGCGGACGGCAATGGCAAGCTCGGATGCGGCTTCCTCATTGCGTCCCAGCTCGGCCAGCGCCGTGCCCAGGTTGTAGTGCCCCTCGGCGGACTCCGGCCTGAGCTGGACGGCGAGTTCGAGTTCCGGCAGGGCCTCCGCGGTCCGATGCTGCGCCGCCAGGGCCGCGCCCAGGCCGGAGTGCGCCAGGGCCATTTGTTTCCCCTCCGGTTGCTGCTCCAGCGCTCTGCGGTATTCCACTTCGGCCTCGCCCGGCCTTCCCAGCAGGCTGAGCGCCAGAGCCAGGTTGAGGCGCGCCTCCATGTACATCGGATTGATGCGCACCGCTTCGGCGTCGTGCTGGCGGGCCTCTTCGTTGTTCCCGTGCTGCAGGTAGTAATCCGCCAGGTTATGGTGCGTGATGAAGTTGTCGCTGGTGACATCCAGTGTATGGCCAAGCAGCGTCTCGGTGGAGGCCCAGTATTGTATCTGGAACCAGGTGACGGCGAGCGAGGCCGAGCAGGCTGCCACGGCCGCGGCGATCACCGCGTTTCGGGCGCGCGGCCGCCGTTCAACCAGTTCCGCCGCGCCCCACGCCAGCATGATCGTCAAGCCGATCATCGGCACGTAGGTATAGCGGTCGGCGTGCGACTGCGTGCCCACCTGAACCAGCCCGATCACCGGCACCAGCGTCCCCAGATACCAGCACCATCCCACGGCCAGGTACGGCCGCGCTCGGAACTGGCGCGCCACCGCGAGCGAGATGCCGGCCAGCGCCAGACCGGCTGCCGCCACGCCCAAGACGGGCAATGTGCGGGGAAGGGGATAGAGCACCGCCAGCCCGGCCGGCCAGAGCATGTCGCCGATATACACCAGGTACGAAACCAGTGCGTTCCCCAGCCGCAACGCCAGGGGCGTTCCAGCCAGAGGGGCGACTGCGCCGCTAGACCGCTGTGCCACGAAGGTCAGCACCGAGGCGCCCGCCGCGAGCGCCAGCAGCGGCACTTTTTCCAGCAGCCGGGGTTTCATCAACGGGGCGCGCCGCAGGGGCCATACGTCCAGCAGCAGCAGCACAAACGGCAGCGTGACGATCATCGGCTTGGCCATCAGACCGAGAGTGAATGCCAGCAGCACTGTCAGATAGCGGCCCGCGCCGGGCCGCTCCACATAGCGCGCATAGCACCACAGCGTGAGGAACCAGAAAAAAGCGCTGAGGACATCCTTGCGCTCCGCCACCCAGGCCACGGATTCCACGTGGAGCGGGTGCAGGGCGAACAGGAACGCCACCAGCGCGCTCGGCCAGCGCGCCCCGGTCATGCGCTTGAGGACGGCAAACAACAGCCAGGCGTTGAGCGCGTGCAGCCAGACGTTGGTCAGGTGATGCCATCCGCTCTCCATGCCGAAGAACTGGCAATCGGCCATGTGGGTGATCCACGTCAGCGGAAACCAGTTGGCGGCCTCGAAGGAGGTCAACGCCCACGCCAGGCTATCGGCGGTGAGGCCGGCGCGCACGTGAGGGTTCTCGCCGACGTATTCCGGGTCGTCGTAGTTGACGAAATCGTAGTTCCGCACCTGGCTGTAAACGGCCAGCGTGGCCGCCAGCAGCAGCAGACAGATCCAGAGGTCGAGCCACACCGCCGGCTTCGAGGGAACCTTGGCCACTTCTACTTCGCCGCCGCCACACAGGTAGTGATAAGAGCTTTCATCGAATACAATGTAGCGCGAATCGGGACATTATATAGGTGAGGCCCCATGAAACGTTTTGTTCTGCCGCTCCTGCTGGCCGCCGCGCTGCCGGCCGCCGACTCCCGCATCACGCCCGCGATCAACGCCTTCACCACCGCCTCCTACAAACAAGTCATGGGAGGCGACGCGAACCTGATCCTCTCCCCCTTCAACATTTCGACCGCGCTCTCCATGGCCCTGGCCGGCGCCCGCGGCCGGACCGCCGACGAAATCCAATCTGTCCTGCACCTGCATTACGACTCCACCTACGATTCCGCCTTGGGATCCCTGCTCGCCGGCCTCGCCAAGGCCGGCAACACCGCGGGCAACGAACTCCACACCGCGAACGGGCTCTGGGTGCAAAAAGGATTCGCCATCCAGCCGGCCTTCGAGAACACGCTCGCCAACAACTACCACGCCCCACTCACGCCGCTCGATTTCATCGCCAATCCCGAGGCGGCGCGATCCCGGATCAACCGCTGGACCGAAGAGCAGACGAAAGCCAAGATCCAGAACCTGCTCCCCGCCGGATCGCTCGACGCCCAAACCCGCCTGGTGCTCACCAGCGCGATCTACTTCTACGGCAAGTGGCAGGACCCGTTCCTCACCTCGCGCACCCAGCCCGCGCCTTTCACCCTGCCGACGGCCGCCACCACCCAGGCCAATTTCATGAACCAGACCTCGAACTTCGGCTACACCGATACGCCCGCCGCCCAGATCCTCGAAATGCGCTACGCCGGCACCGGAATGGCCTTTGACGTCCTGCTGCCGACCACCGTCGCCGGCCTTCCCAGCCTCGAGAAATCGCTGACCGTTGATAACCTGACGGGCTGGCTCGGCCACCTTGCCACCCGCAACGTGCAGGTAAGCCTGCCGAAGTTTCGCGCCGAATCCCAGTTCTCTCTCCGCCAGGCGCTCTCCGCCATGGGCATGCCTACCAGCTTCACCAACAAAGCCGATTTCTCGGGCATCGACCCAAAACGCGGCCTCGCGATCTCCGAGGTGGTGCACAAGGCTTTCGTCGATGTTTCAGAGCAGGGGACCGAAGCCGCCGCCGCCACCGGCATCACCATGCGGGCCACCGCCATGCGCATGTCCGAACCGCCCGTGGTCTTCCGCGCCGATCACCCGTTCCTCTTCCTGATCCGCGACACAAGCACCGGAGTCGTGCTCTTTATCGGCCGCCTGATGGACCCGCGGTAATCACGGTGCTGTAGCTGGTGGCGGCCAACGGAAATTGCGCTTTGCCGCCGCTAACCGGGATTCGCTCGGCTTCTTGCATGCCGCGTTGGGCGTCCGTGACCCACAGTCGCAGTTGTTGGACGCCGGGCGGAAGGCCCGTGAGGGTCGCGGTGCGGGCTGCGCCGTTGTTCACAATGTGCACCGTGTAGATGCCTTCGGCGATGTTGCCGAAGCCGGCGCAGGTGAGGTTGGGCTGCTTGTCGCACTCGACCGGGAGCGAGAAGGAGCGCGGAGGCGTCGAAGCCAGTTGCTTCAGGTTCCAGAAACGGCGCGTGGGGCGGAGCGGCCCGTTGTCGTTGAAGATGCCGCCGCCGGCGAGGACCGAATAGTCGGCGGTGAATTGCCATTGGAGGATCGACCTGGGCTGGGCGATGGCCAGGATGCGCAGGTACAGATTGATCTCGTAGAGGGCGAACGACTGCTCGTTGAAAATCTGGGGATAGCGATACGCGGCGGCATCGGTGCTGCCTTCGGCCACCACCAGCGGAACGTTCAGCTCGCGGGCGGCGTCGCGCCACTGGGCCAGGATCTCATCGGTGCATCCGCGCCAGGAGTGGAAATCCACCGCGCCGACGTACTTGACCGCCTCGGGATCGTGCATGGCGGGTTTGATGAAATCGATGGGGTTGGCGTCCGAGGTGTCGCCCAGCGCGAGCTTGGTGGCGAGTCCCTTGGCGGCGAAGTAAGCGCCGAGAGTCTTGATGAGCTCGGCGTGCTCGCGCGGGGTTTGACGGACGTCGATGCCGAGATCGGATTCGTTGAAGCTGAACAGGGTGGCCTCCACGCCGTACTTTTCCTTGAGGAACAGCAGGTAGCCGGCGATGGAGTCCTTGATGCGGGCCATCTTCTCGGGGTTGAGCGGATTGCCGCGCGGCCCGGTTTGCTGCGGTGGAGCGATGGCGGCGGCGCCACGGCCGGGCCCAGCGGGCGCACCGCCGCCGAGGATCGCCCAACTCGGCGGATGCCACGCGCTCACGATGACCGGCATTCCTTTTTGCGCCAGCCGGCGGGCCATCTCCATAGCTTGCACAACTCGCGGATTCACGTTGCCCGCGCGAGCGGCGGCCAGAGGATCGGTATTTTCATCGGGGTGCCAGATGCTCCAGGGCAGCTCCACGCGGCCCCACGCGATGCGGATGTTCTCCAGCGAGTAGTCGATGACCGGGGGGTCGGTGCGAGCGTTCTGCAGTCGGAAGTTGCCGCCGAAACCGTCGAACATCTGGCCCGGATGCGAAGCGTCGAGAGTAATTTCAACGGGGTTCTTGTCGATCTCGCTGGTGACTTTGAAGGAGAAGCTCTTCTTGCCGCTCTGGCCGGCCGTGGTTTTGCCCGTCAGCACGGCGAGCAGCACCTGGAGCGTGTAGCTGCCCTTGCGCCGGTCGTCGCGGACGATGATCTGGGTCGCTTCGTTGAACGTCACCTCGATCTGGCGGCTGCGGGAGATGAACCGCGCGCCCGTGGCCGTAGCGCGCAGGTATTCATTCTGCTCGCCTTCGCCGGCGGCCAGAGACGTTCGCGCGGCCGTGGGCGGGTCGGGATCGATTAGCTCGACGGAGCCGCCGGAGAAAACCGGGGCGGGCAACTCGATGCCGAAAAAAGCGCCGCCGATATCGGCCTCGGCGGGCGAGGTGAATTCGAGATCGACCTTGGCGGTGGCCGGTCCGGTATCTTCCACCACTTCGGTGGCAGTCATCACCCAGCCGGCGCTCCCGGGTTCGCGGAACTCGCGGGGCGTGCGCATCTGGACGGTGACGGTTTCGATTTTGCCGTTGCGGGAGTAGCTGTTCTGCTGTTTCTCGCGCCCGGTGCAACTCACCCCCGCCATTTCGGGCTGGGCGATGCACATACTGGTGCTGAGTTCCAGCAGGTGCCCATCGACGCGCAGCCCGGTCAGGTTCCCCCAAGCCATCACCTCAGGCTGGCCAAACGCCGCGGCGCCGAAGCCCGCCATCAGAATAATCGATCCGAAAGTTCGATTCATCACCAAAGATTTTAGCGCGACAATGCCCCATTGGTAGGGCATGCTTTAACTTGCCCACGGTCAACGAGCCTTGGCCTTCCGGCGGGCGAGCGGTTAGCGGCCTACTTGGGCACCTTGGTGGATTGCGACGCTACCGCCCTCCACTTGCCGTTCTGCTTTACGAAGACATCGGTCCAAACGTACTTGCCACTTGTATCTTTGCCGTTTTCCATGCTCTTTTCGGTGTCGCTTCCGGTTACGACAGCGGTGTTACCGAAAACACGAACGGTCATGGGTCCCATTTCAAATGTGTCCAGCGAATTGCCGGGCGTCTTCATTTCCGCCAGGGCCTTGCCCTTGTCCGTCCGCTTGCCGTCCCAGCCAAGTTCCACCCAGTTGTCGGCGAGGATGTCCCCCAGCTTTTCCGCGTTCTTGGTCTTCGACGCATCCACCCAATCGTTTTCGATCTGCTTGAGCTCATCGCTGGCGGCATTGGCCGAAGCCGCCGGTTTCTTTGTATCCGCGGCCTTGGTTTGAGCTTGTGCGAGCAGCATCCCGGCGCTGAGCGCCATCATCGACAGAGTTACCGTAAATCGCTTCATGTAGATTGTCCTTTTTGGTGAGTGTTGACTGAAGGTATCCCAGTTTGCCCCTCAGGTGCATCCAGTATACACCAGGACGGAAAACTGTCGGGGGCCGCCACCCAGCCTGCCGGCGTGCCGAGAAGGCCGCGCCAATTGTGGGGCAGGTTTTCAACCTGCGGCGGATTGTCAATCCGCCTGCCCCCTTGGACCCACCCGCCGCGACCTCGGAGATTCGCCACCACTCGTTGCGGCTTTGCCGCTATGTGGGCCAGGCGCTTCCGCCTGCCAACCGCCTTTTTCCGCCATTCCCAGGGGTGGAGTCGGGCAACTCGATCATACCGCGGTAGAATAGAATCGCCTGCCACCAATGAGTCAGATCACGTTTTCCATACCGGATGAGATCCTGCTTGCCTTAAAGGCGACGCCGGAGGTTCTTGCGTCCAGGATTCGCCTCGCCGCGGCCGTCAAGCTGTACGAGATGGGCCAGCTTTCATCGGGGGCCGCCGCCCAGCTTGCTGGCGTGCCGAAGCCATATTTCCTCAGCCACCTGGCGGATTACGGTGTGAACACGTTCGACCTCACCGAAGAGGAACTGATCCACGATCTCAAGAGTGCCTGACGCGATCTGTGACACTTCGCCGATCCAGTACCTGCACCAGATCGGTTTCCTGCATAACCCGCTGAGCATTTTCCGAGTTGCGCGTAAACCGCCCTGTGACACGTTCCCGGGCTCGCCAAGGGCCCTCAATCCGGTATGGGATCAAGTAACCGCGTCGCTCCAGGATTAGGCCCCATTGGTGAAACACTGCGGCTTTCGCCGCACCTAGCTGGAACGGCCTCCCCGTCACCAAGGCCGGGTACGGGTCGGCTCCAGGCGACATTCTGTACTTTTGTGTACAATTGGGGCATGAACGCCTATTGGCGCCCAGGCACAATTGGGCGGCAGCGCCGCTCAACCCAAGCCACAGATTACTCTGGCGGAGTGGAAAGGGGGATCGGCAACAGCAGGTGTAATTCGATGGCCGGAGGACTCTAAGTCCCATGCTCTTCGAGCGCATCCCTCTCTCCAATTGGGAACGGCGCTTCCTTAGTTGGAGTACTCAATTCGATGATCTGCGAGATCCTGCGTCCCTCGGCCTCGGGGGTCACCTCAAAACCGGCCAGTCGGGATCACCTCAAAACCGGCCAGTGAGACGCACCCAGGACAACCTTTCTTTTACCTTACCTATGGCGG
>Ga0209039_10001868_pt1 | contig 18768 bp, 12 predicted proteins | sample BogFormECP12_OM1_FD_188238 | JGI IMG/M metagenome (GOLD analysis project Ga0209039, IMG submission 188238) | Bog forest soil microbial communities from Calvert Island, British Columbia, Canada - ECP12_OM1 (SPAdes) (version 2) | ecosystem: Environmental > Aquatic > Freshwater > Wetlands > Bog ...
GCATCCCACTATGGCACTTCTCCACTTACCGACCGCCGAGGTTCGCCGGAAGCAGATGGGTTTGGGGAGACCCGGCGGAATTCCCAGATGGCGGAAAGGTTGAGGATTTGATGCCCGGAGGCTTGCGTGGCGGCGGGCCGGGTGAGGCACAGCGAGCCGAAGATGAGGAAGGTCAGGATTGAAAGGGCGCGACGGAACATTTTTGTTTCTCCTCTCAGGGGCTTCCGCGTTGCCATGCTTCCCGCACAGACTGATACCCGCCCGCAGCGGCAGGAAGCATTGAGCAGCCAATCGCCATGTGCGGCGCTCTATTGAGGCAGCTTCGGAAGCTCAACTAACGTTTTTTGAGTCGATCGAAGAATGTTGAATTGGAGTTGGCAAAATGAGCCGAGTCCAAAGCTCGCCAAACGCAAAGTGGTTACTCCTCTTCAGGCGGCGTACAATAGCGTCCATAGAACTCTGACAACTGAAACGCTCACAAGAACAGGGTGGCGCAATGCCCGAATCCATTGATTGGCCGCGGACGCATCCGCCGCGTCGTCGTCGTTTACTTCTCCTAATCGCCGCCCTCGTCGCCATCATCTTCGGCGGAGGGACGGCGTTGTCGTATTACATGGACGTGCTGTGGTTCGGATCGCTCGGCTACGGCAGCGTGTTCTGGAAAACGCTGGATCTTCAATGGTGGATCTTCGCGGCTTTTGCAGCGGCTACATTTGTCCTTCTGTACGGATCATTCCTGGCTCTGAAGCGTGCGCATCTTCCCGATTTGCCCGCCGATCACACGATTTTCATTGGCGGACAACCGTTAAGGCTGCCGGTTGAGCCTGTCTTGCGCATCATCACGCTCTTCGCTTCGCTCGCCATTGCCGCCGCAAGCGGTGCAGGCATGGCGGCGGAGTGGCCGACGCTTGCGCTCTTCTGGTACGCACCCCGAGTCGCTGGTCAAGTGGTGGACCCGATCTTTGGCAAGCCGCTGAACTTCTTTCTCTTCACCCTGCCCGCGTGGCAGCTCATCACAGGCTGGTTGTTTACGCTAGCCTGTATCACCTGTGGAATCGCACTTCTTTTCATCCTCATCACGGGCGGAGCTCGTGCGCTCGACCGAGGTCGCAGCGGTGGCATCCGCTTGTCTTGGCCCGGATTTTCTATCACCTTTGCGTTCCTGTTGCTGATCCTTGCAATCCGTGTGTATCTCGGGCGCTTCGAGCGATTGTTCGATGATCATACGATCTTCGGGGGTGTGACCTACACTGACGCGCACGTCACCCTCACGGGAACGCTCATTGTGTGCGCGGCGCTCGTTCTCGGCGCGGTGATCGCAGCTTTCAATGCCGTGCTGAAGCGACGCGGACGCTGGCTTGCCGTGGCGATCCTTCCGGCCGCGGTATGCTATGTCACCCTTCAGATAGTCGGCTGGTACAACAGCACCTTTATCGTCAAACCGAATGAATTGGTCCGCGAGCAGCCCTATATCAGCCACAACATCGACCTGACGCGGCAGGCCTACGGATTGAACCGAGTCTCCCAGCGCGAGTTCCCTGCTGAGACGACAGTCGAGGCGGCCGACCCGTCGAACAACCAGCCTACACTTCAGAACATCCGGCTCTGGGACTGGCACGCTCTCCAAGACACGCTCCGCCAGATTCAGGAAATCCGCACCTACTACGACTTCCCCGACATCGACATCGATCGCTATGAAATCGACGGCACCACTCGCCAGGTCATGCTCGCCACGCGTGAGCTGAACGTCGAAAAGCTTCCGGAGAGCAGCCGCAACTGGATTAACGAGAAGCTTATTTACACCCACGGTTACGGCATCACCATGAACCCGGTCAACGGCTTCACCCCGGAAGGGCTGCCCACGCTCATTCTGAGCAACATGCCCGTCCAGAGTACCGTGCGGAGTCTAACCGTGACGCGCCCGGAGGTCTATTTTGGTGAGTTGACCAATACCGACGTCTACGTCAAGACACGGCAGAAGGAATTCAACTACCCGCAAGGCCAGAACAACAATCTAACGTCCTACGAGGGCAACGGTGGCATCGTGCTCGGCGGTTTCCTGCGCCGCATTGTCATCGCGCTCGACCGCGGCGACCTCGCCAAGCTGCCGTTCAGCGATGACGTCAACAAGGATAGCCGGCTGCTGATGCGGCGCAACTTGCGCGATCGCGTCTCGGCTCTAGCGCCGTTCCTCACCTTCGATCCAGATCCGTACATCGTGCTCGGCGACGATGGCCGGCTATCCTGGATCATGGATGCGTTCACGATTTCCGACAGCTATCCCTACTCCAGCCATTACCGTCTCGCGGGCAACCCCATTAACTACATGCGGAACAGCGTTAAGGCAGTGATCGACGCTTACGATGGTACGACAACGTTTTACGTGTTTGATTCGGAGGATCCGATCATAGCGGCCTATCGCCGCATCTTTCCGAGTCTCTTCAAGGATGCGTCCACGATGCCGCCGGGGCTGCGCAAGCACGTGCGCTACCCCGAGATGTTGCTCAAACTCCAGGCTGAAGTCTACGGTCTCTATCACATGACGGATCCGGAAGTGTTCTATAACCGTGAGGACCTGTGGACCGTGGCCACCGAAGTCGGCATGACCGAGGGGGGTGAGCAAGCGACACAGATGATGTCGCCGAATTTCGTACTGATGAAACTGCCGGGCGAAACCGGAGTCGAGTTTGTGGAGATTCTACCCTTCACTCCGGCCAACCGGAATAATCTGATTGGTTGGATTGCCGGGCGCAGCGACGGCGCGCAATATGGCACGTCCGTGGTCTATAACTTTCCCAAAACCAAGCTGGTCGACGGACCGCTGCAGATCGAGGCGCGAATCGACCAGAACGCGCAGCTTTCCGGACAATTAACGTTGTGGAACCAGCAAGGCTCCCACGTGCGCCGCGGAGCCCTGCTGGTGATTCCGTGCGGACGTGCGCTGTTGTATGCGGAGCCGATTTACCTGCAGGCCGAACGCAGCCCGATGCCGGAGTTGCGCCTGGTGGTGCTCGCGCTGCAAGATCGGCTGGCATATGGACCGACCTTCGAGTCGGCTATGGCCGCCCTTTTTGGAGGAGCGTCGTCGTCGGTGAGCGCCGCGGCAGCGCCCGCGGAGCCGGCGGGACACGCACCGGCATCCGCCGCATCGGCCCAGCCAGCTGCAGATGTGAACGCACTCATCGCCGAAGCCGCCAAAGACCTTGCCGACTACCAGCGCCTCACGGCGGAAGGCAAGCTCGGCGAGGCTGGGCAGAAGTTGGAAGAGTTAAAGCGCGCACTCGACAGGCTGAACACGCGTCAAAAATAGTCTCGCTGCGATGCTGCGCTCTTCGTTTCCCGCTGTCCCCGCGAACCGGTCGGCCAGTGAGCTGGGTGTTTTTCGGACGACTTGCAGGCATACCGCAGTCTTACGAGTAGCCGGTTCTTCCGCAGAGGCACATTACATCCCAGTAGCCCGTCATCCGCGCGCCATCGGCATGCACCAATCGAGCACGCTGCTTCTCACAACGGGCCCATCTCGGTGAGTTCACTATCAACCGATGCTCTCTAGGTTCCGAAAAGCAGGCGTTCGAGTATGGGGCCAAGAGCCAAGGCTGGAAGGTAGCTAAGCGCCACCATCGTTATCAAGCAGGCCGTGAGCAGGACCCCGAACAGAAAGGAATGGGTCGGAAGGGTTCCGGACGAAGAAGGGGTATTTCTCTGCCGAGCAAAACAAGCTGCGAATGCCAAGGCAGGAATTGCCAACGCAAATCTGCCCGCCATCATGGCTAGAGCAGTGGTTAGATTGTAAAAAGGAGTGTTGGCACTCAGACCGGCAAAGCTCTGGCCATTGTTCGCGAAGCAGGAAGCATAAGCAAAGAGAATCTCGGTAAAGCCGTGCGCACCGGCGTTTGTGGTCAGGCCGGAGAGCCCAGCCCGGGTGCTCACAGCAATGGCAGTAAGTGGCAGGACGAACAACGGCGCAGCCAAAGCAAACAGCATGATCATCTTATTTTCAGCCGGCCCGATCTTTTTCCCCAGGTATTCCGGTGTACGGCCAACCATCAGCCCCGCCAGGAACACGGCAATCGCCGCGGTCATCACCATACTGTAGAGCCCTGTCCCCAGACCTCCGAAAACAAGCTCACCCAGCAACAGGTTGACGAGCAAAACCATGCCACCCAGCGAGGTGTAGCTATCATGTGCGGAATTATTTGATCCAGTGGCTGTATTGGACGTGACGACTGCTGTCAGCGTGGAGCCGCTGACGCCGAAGCGCACTTCCTTGCCTTCCATGTTTCCGCCAGACTGGAGGAAGCTAGTTCGGAAATCCACGCCCACGAGATGCGGATTCCCCTTCCGCTCAAAGTGGTGCACGAAACCCAATCCGCAGACGAATAGAAACACCATCACGCAGTAGAGAAGCCAACCCTGGCGCGACTGGCGAACCATCCTGCCGAAGGTGTTCGTCAATGCCGCAGGCAGGAGCACGATTGCCAACATTTCAATAAGATTTGTAAGCGGCGTGGGATTCTCATACGGATGAGCACCATTCGCGTTAAAAAAACCGCCGCCATTCGTGCCAAGATTCTTGATGACCTCCAGCGCGGCCACAGGTCCCTGTGGTATGACCTGCCTGGCACCCTCGACCGTCGAGGCGGTCACGTAGTGGTGGAAGTTCATCGGAACGCCCTGCCAAACGAGCAGCAAAGCGCCCAGTAACGCTCCCGGCACCAGAATCCAGAGCAGGGAGCGTGTCAGATCAACCCAAAAGTTGCCCAGCGTGCCGGAGAGTTGCCTGGCAAGGCCACGGATAAAGGCAACACCTACGGCTAGTCCCGCAGCGCCCGCGAGGAAGTTCTGTGCGCAAAGCCCGGCCATCTGGCTGAAATAGCTCATCGTGTTCTCGCCAGCGTAGGCCTGCCAAGTTGTGGTCGTCGAGAAGCTGATCGCGGTGTTCAGAGCCAAGTCCGGGGACAACGGTGTCGTGTGATACTGGGGGAAAAACCAGGGGAGAAACTGCTGCGTTCTGAGGATGCCATACAGAAGGAGAGTGCCGACAAGGCCAAAGACCACGAAACACGTCGCATACTCCTTGCTGCTCATTTCCACGCTAGGATCAACGCCGCTTATGCCATAGATGAGCCGCTCAACGGGAAGGCATAATCGATCAAGGAGAGTATGTTTCCTGGAAAAGACCCGCTCCATGTACCCGCCCAATGGCTTGACGAGCGCCGTCACAATTGCCAGGAACAGCAGGTATTGAGTTGCGCCCAAAAGATCCACTTGCCTCATTTAAGCGAGTCCAGCCAAAAGTCAATATCTGCTTGCGGATACTCTCAATTCAGCTCTTACATTGCTTCTTCATTGACTTCGTTAAGCAAACTGAACTCCGCAGGGAACCCTTGAAATTGCACTCCTCCCGGAGCAACTCTTTTCCATCCGTTGTAACCTTGGCTACCTCAGGTCTGTTGTGAACTTGTTCCCGCATGCCAACGTGATTTGTGGCCCAAGAAAGGCGTTCTGTGAGCGACGAGAACAGGCCTGGGAGGTTGTTCCTTGAGGAGGGCATTCTTGTGTGCGGCTAATTGGCGAGCAAGAGCCCTGCGCTTATCGCCATAGGTCCACTGAAAGAGCACGTAAACCATGAAGTCGAGCCCAAGGATAGAAAGCGCCAAGAACATGGTGATGGACATCGTTCCCTCCCCAGGGCGGCTCAAGTCCTGATTCACCCTGGAAAAGAGTCGGCGAGAGGGCACTTAAAAGTCCTGAGGAGTTCATCAGGACTTTGTTAGGACACCAAACTGGGAGAAGCACCAAAGCCGTGTCGCATCCGGAGGCAGTTGCTGACCATTCGTGATCTTCGCAATCGCAGGGGACATGAACTCGGCTACATCAAAGCCCGCCTCTTGTCACTCGATTACATTCTTGCTCACCCGGAGGATGACTATTTCGAGACAGCGGAAACCAAACGCCAGTATTTCATGCGCGATTCAATGTTCCGGAGAGTCTGTTTCTCCGATCCAAAGAACATAGCAAGGGCATCACGTTCGCCGACAGATTCCCGCTCTGCATTGCCTATCCTTCTCCCGATTACATGCCTGTGGTCACCTTCACTTACATCGATCCAGAGCGCCGAAACCTGGGCGCGTACATCGCTCACTTGCGCACCTATCGGCCATTGTTCCGGCAGCTTCCGGGTTTCCAATTCCTCTACATTTCGACAGCAGCGGGGCTGCAGAAAGAGGCGGTTGAACTCTTCTCACTCTTCGTGGAAGGCAAGGGTCGGCGCGAATTGACGCGTTTTTTCGATCTCCAAACCAAATGGGACAAAGAGCAATACAGGCTGCTCACCGAGCAAGACGTGATCTTTCTGAGCGATGCCCGAAAGCGTTACACCGGGGAGAGCATTGGCACTCTCTACTACCTCTGGCGACGAAATCAACTGCCGGAGGATCTTCAAATCGAAGGCGTGTCAGAATCGCAGCCAACGCAAAAGATTCTCTTCCGAAGGCGAGGCTAGCTCCGCTGGCGAAGTCCGAAGACTGGATATTCGCGAACCCGGAAACAGGAAGACCGTATTGGCCAGGTCGAATTCAGGAAAACTGGTTCGTCCCCGCAGCAGAGAAGGCAGGGGTTGGCCGGATCGGCTGGCACTCATTTAGACACAGCCATTCAACTTTACTTCATGCGCTGGGCGTCGATCTCAAGGTGCAACAGGAATTGTTGCGGCATGCAGATATTCGGACGACCATGAACATCTACACCCAGGCCGTTCCTAAAGCTCTACGACAAGCGCACAGCAAAGTCGTTCGCTTGGTGCTTCCTGCGCAGGTTGCCTGAGGTTAATGGCCCCTTGTGGCCCCTCGAAAACTTGCAAAGTATTATCTAGGAAGGAGATGTTGGTAGGGGCGGTGGGGATCGAAAACAATACCGATAGGAATCTAAAGGACTTAGAAGAAATGCTGGGGAACGCTAAGGCATTGAAAAGGAACAATAGGGAACGCAAGGGAATCCTTATTGGCCCCTCAATGGCCCCTCGGTTTTCTCGGTCCTGAAATTCTTTCGTTGTGTTCTTTCTCGCTGCCCAAAGAGCGGCGTCGGCTTCGGGTCAAATTTTGCGGCGCGGATGGCAAGCCGACAGCCGAGTCTCTCCTGGAAACGAGAATCCATCTGCATGATTGAAGGTAGCAGTTATTCCCCGACCGATTTCGAGTGACCTTCCTTGATAGCGAAAGGCGCGCTGTGGACCTTCAAACCGGTAATTCTGTGCGCGATTCACTAACCAGGATTGGCCGTTTCGAACCGCGTCACGACAGCCATTCAGCTAAGACAGTACGAAGCCGAACGAAAGGAACCGGCTGGGCCTCGCGGAACAGAGCGAACTCCGGCGGAGCAATCACATAGGCTTCGGATAAGCTTTCCGCCAAGCAAATGCAAGCGGTGTTAATGCGATATTCGTCGTAACGGCTGGCCGCCAGCCACACATAGAGCGCCAAGACTTGCGCGTCGAGCCCGCTTCCCGGAAGATCATCCACCGCGGGTAGCGGATTGATCTGATCTGGGTTTTCGAAGACAACCACGCTCGTGAATGGCTTCGGTTTGCTGCGTGCCCCGAAGCGTGCCACCAGAAGGTCTGGCCGCGCCCGGCGCAAGGCCTCCGACGCACCCCACTCGACAAACGAATTTCCGTAGATTAACGCGCCATTGCCACTTAGGTAGAGCGAGCGCAAGTATTCACGGATGACTGGAACGCCTGCGACCTCCGGAGGGCACCACGGCGTGACGTCCGATTTGCGAAGCCGGTCGTACACAGCGTCGGCGGCCGAAAGATCCTTCTGCATCGTGTTTATTTCATGTGAGAACTGTTCCCGAAAAACTGCGAGTCGCTCGTAACTCAGCAAAGTAGCGGGATAGCTGCCTTGTTCGAACGGTGCGTTTATTAGTGAGTCAACAACCTCATGTCCGGCGTCCAGAATCCAGACATTGGCGGCAGTACTTCCCGGACGGCGCGCAACAATGTCCGCCAGTCCCGCGCCACGCTCTGCCCTGGGCGTGCCAAGAAGTACTTGCGTCGGGCTCTGGCTTGCACCCGCATCCGGCCCGTCGAGTTTCACGGCACGACCGACGGATTGCCAGCGGCGCCAGACTGTTGAGCCGTCCAGTGGCAGCTTCTGTGGAATTACGAGCAGAAGTAGCCGATGTGAAGCGGCTATTGCAGGGCTCGTTTTTGCGGCACGCTCTTCCGCAGCATCAAAGACCTTCTGCACTGCCTTTCGCCACTCCTGGTAGTAGGGTGAACGGGCCAGCAGCGAGGCGTTCAGAATGGTCTGTTCCTCCGTGGAGAACTGCCAATCGCGCACACCCATTTTCTCTTCGACTTGGACAACTTCTCGGAAAAGAGCAGTTGATTCGGCTGGGCTCAAGCTGGCGAGAAACAGAAGCAAATGCACGACAGACTGGCGCTCATACGGAAAGAGATAATCCCAATCATGCAGTTGCTGCCGCGTAACGGGCAAGAAGGTTCGCGGCAGCTGCTTCAGCAGCCCTTCATCCAAGGCCTTTTGAAGCTGTTCAGGAAGTTTCTCGTGGGCCTGGTTGGTCAATTGTGCCCCTCTCTAGGCGAGATTGTCTCCACCGTGTTCAGCTCACAAAAGGCGGACCACCTCAAACCCGGAACTCAGAAAGCGGCACGCCCTGGAGCTCCATCCGCGGACACCCTAGCAGGCCCGCAACTGTCGGACAGAGGTCCACGTGCCGCACCGGACGCTCGATGACGGCCGCTTTCTGTACTGCACTTCCCAGTGCCATCATCCACGTAGAACGCGTAGACTCACTGTCGCTGCGATGATTAAAGAATCCATTGGTGGCCGAACCGTCCGGGTCACGCCCAAACTCGGGGAGAATGAACATGGTCGTTCTGTTTTTGTACTCGGCATCTCCTTCGATGTCCCGCCAGATCTGGTAAGCAAGCCGGTCCCCGGTGCGAATTCCCGCTAAGTGCAGCGCATACGAACCAAAATGAGCTACCTCCACGTCGGAAAATATGATCACTAGCAAACGGGGTGAAAACCTTCGCATCACTTCCCGGGTAACCAGATAGGTGAGCTCGTCACCCGATGTGGGACCGCCGCTACGAACAAAGGTGCTTATAGCATCTTCAATCACGGAGCGCACACGCGGTTCTAGGTGGTTCACTCCATCGAACACATTCCAGCCCAGGCCTTCGTAGTTCCCCGCTTCCAGCATAGCCTGCAATTCCGCCTCGATTCTTGCGCGGTCGGCAAGGTTGCCAGTGCGTCCCGCTTGCAGCGCATTGACGACAGCCGCCACCATGAGTTGTTTCGGGAAAACGACATTGGCCCCGTACGAAGGTCCGTACTCCGAGGCGGAGCTGGCGCCTACCAAGCTGGTCAACGCCTTATTGCTGGCGATGATCCATGTATCGCTTTGCGCCACTCGCAATTGTTTTCGAAAAAACTCGAATAGTGTTGGGGTTGTTGGAGCGAACTTGCCCCAGTCATCCAGGCGTTGCCAATTGCCTGTGAAAATGCTGGATATGGCGTTGAAGTGCGCGGTTACACCTTCGTTACGAACATCGGCGAAGAACAGGGCACGCCGCAACAGGTCGCCGGACAAATGAGGAATATTCTCGATGCCCTCGAGAGAAAAAGTCTCCGCTCGACGCACGCCGCCAAAAATGACGACAACCACACGCTGGCCGGAACCGCCAGAGCCGTGTTGTCCTCCACCGGCCAGGGATGTGCTGGGCAGACCTAGGCCCACGAGCAGGGCTGCAGCAGCACTAAGAAAATCGCGGCGCGATGGGTCTCCAACGCGTCCTGAACTACTGGAAAAGGTGCGAGAGAGAAGTTGCTCTTTTACTCGCATATACTGTGCCTCTGCGCTGAGTTTAGGGAAGCTAGTTCGTATTCGCCACCACGCTGCGCACTGATGCGTAGCTGGTTAGCGAGTCTTACTTTAACACACGCCGCCCGGAACGCTTGCGTGTTGGGTTCAGCGGGAAATTGCCGCGTGGCGGACGATAACCCGGTCACCACGATTCAAGCATTGCTTTCTGGGGCGTGACCAGTGCTGATCCGGAATTCAAACGCAACGACCAGCAGACTAAGACGCGCAGCAGAGAGGACTCTCGTCCGCCTGCGGTCAGGCTATATGTTAGTGCGCAGGCTCAAGCGTTCCCTTGCTTCTTTGCTGCAAACCGTAACTGGCATAGGATAAGGATGAGCATGGCAAAACAGCGGCGTGGTACTCATCTCATCGCGGACATTGCGAAGGTGTCCAGGGGCACAGTTGACCGGGCTTTGCACGGACGCGGCGGCGTTAACGAGGCAACGCGCCAACGCATTTTGCAAATAGCCCGGGAAATCGGGTATAGGCCGAATCTGGCGGCCCGAGCGCTCTCGGCCAACAGGGCGACGGCCAAGATCGGTGTATGCATACCTCGCGAGATTCACTTCTTCTATGACCAGTTGTGGAACGGAGTGTTGGAGGAAGCAGAGCGTGTTTCGCAGTTTGGCGTTGAATTCATAAATCGCCCTGTCCAGAACCTTGGCAAGGGCGATGCCAAGGTCTTCAAGGAACTCATGGCCAGCGGTGTTGATGGAATTATTCTCACTGCCGGCAATCCCAAGAACCTGACACCATTGATCGATAAGGCTGAGACCAAGGGCATACGCGTCGTTTGCGTGGACACGGACGCTTCAGAAAGTCACCGGTCCAGTGTTGTGTACGTCGAACCTTATCTGAGCGGCTGCGTGGCGGGCGAGTTACTCGGGAAGCTTGTTCCGCCAGGCTCGAAAGTGGCTGTCGTGGCGGGAATGCTTATGGCGGAAGACCACCGAAGGAAGGCCGATGGGTTTTCGGAAACGTTCCGGAAACACTGCCTGGGCGGCAAGATCGCAGCCGTTATCGAAGGTCACGAGGACGAAACCGAAAGCTTCCAAAAGACTCTCGATCTATTGCGCCGCATTCCTGAGCTCGCAGGGATTTACGTCAATACAGTCAACTGCCTGCCTGTTTGCCACGCTCTCCGGGCAGGGAACCTCGAGGGAAAAGTGAAGCTGATTACGAGCGACCTTTTTGTGGAAATGTCTCCGTACTTCAAAGCAGGCACGATCGCGGCGTCCATTTACCATCAACCGCACCGCCAAGGACAAATCGCCGTGCGTCTTATGGTGGACAATCTGATCTCAAAAATCAAATTTCCGCCTACCGTTCGTCTTAGTCCGGCCGTGGTGATTTCATCTAATCTGCACCTGTTCAGAGAGATGCGCCTCAACGAGTCAAAGCCTGCCGGAGTGCTGGGCGCCGGTTTGGCCCATGGAAGCGACCCCTAAACGCGACATTGAACCGCGATCGACCGATGGGTGGGCCGCTCCGGGCTCGTAGTCTCGCTGAAAAAATTGCTTGACAAACGGATAATATGTAGCGCATCGTGCACGTGAACGTACCAACCGTGCACGTGAACGTTGGTCACCAGAGAAGTCGAGCTTGCTCCGATGTATGTCTCAAATCGGATAAGCATAAGGAATACCTGCCCGAGGGGAGCGGGTATCGGGCGTCAACTCCGATGTCCAAAGCGGCTCGGGGCGCGGGTTTTCGAGATGGCATGGTTCGGGGTCCCGGATGTACGGGTCGAGGAGGAGCGAAATTATGATGATTTTAAACTTCGGATGCCGCAAGTCGACAGTGGTTGTGCTGCTGCTGTTGGTGGGGTTGCTTGTACCCGCAAACGTGATGGCCCAAGTCGACATGGGCTCGATCTCGGGCATTGTCCGCGATCCAAGCGGCGCAGGAATACCCAAGGCTAAGGTGGTGCTAACTAATGAGGACACCAACATCACCGTCTCAACCATGACGGGATCAGAGGGGCAGTATACCTTCTCGCCAGTAAAAATCGGGCGCTATTCCGTTTCTGCTTCGGTGACTGGATTCCAAACCGTTCAGCAGAAAAATGTGACGGTCGACGTTCAGCAGAAGGTAAACCTAGACATCTCGCTGACGATCGGACAAGCGACAGAAACGATCATCGTCGAATCGGCGCCGCCTCTGCTGCAGACTCTGGACGCGTCCGTGGGCCAGGTGGTCGAGGAAAAGGCTATTAACAATCTGCCGCTGAATGGCCGGAACTTTACCTTTCTCGCACAACTCTCTGCCGGTGTCACTCAGGGCCAGCAGGACACGCGCGGCTTGGGCGGCAGCGGAAGCTTTGCGGCAAACGGGTTGCGGCCCGCCCAGAACAATTATCTGCTCGACGGCATCGACAACAATACCAACCTCGTAGATTTTCTCAACGGTACTGCCTATTCCGTGAAGCCACCCGTGGATGCGATTCAGGAGTTCAAGGTCGAGACGAATAACTACAGTGCGGAGTCTGGCCGGGCGGCGGCCGCGGTACTCAACGCCACTCTGAAGTCGGGAACGAATGCGTTCCACGGCGCGGCCTGGGAGTTTTTGCGCAACGACAAACTGGATGCGACTAATTTCTTTGAGAATGCCGGAGGTCTTAAAAAGGGCGAATACCGCCAGAACCAGTTTGGAGCTACATTTGGTGGCCCGATCCGCAGCGACAAGACGTTCTTTTTTTTGGATTACGAGGGTACACGCATTCGCCAAGCCACTCCGTATACGAGTACGGTGCCGACAGCCTTGGAGCGCAGCAGCGGTTACACAAATTTCTCCGAATTGCTCAGCCAGGGCCCGCCTCCGGCCAGTTGTATGCAGAACCCAAGCCAATCAGGCTGCGTCATGGATGCCTTAGGGCGGGGTTACACGCTTGGACAGGTGTTCGACCCTTCTACGACGCGTGGCGCCGGGAGCGGTTTTGTGAGAGAGCCATTCGCGGGGAATATGATTCCCGCAAACCGACTGGATGCGAATGCGATTAAGCTCTTAAACCTGTTTCCCGCGCCGAACAACTCAGGCTTGTTCAATAATTACTCGTCGAACCCAGTCGTGAACAATGATACCGATCAGTTCGACGTACGTGTCGATCACAACTTCAGTTCCAAGGACAGTGCTTTTGGGCGGCTCAGTTATGTGAGAAATCCAGAAATCATTCCCGGACCGTTCGGCGGCATCGCGGATGGCGGCCCATTTTATGCCGGAAACCAGAATGGGACATCCTGGAACTCGGCCCTGAGTGACACGCACACATTTTCATCGACATTTGTGAATGAGTTCCGGCTAGGGTACAACCATCTGCGGGCCACGCGTGTTCAGCCCTACGCCAACACATCGGGAATCCCCGAGCAGTACGGTATCCAAGGCGTACCGCAAGGCAATTCGAATGGCGGGCTGGGCTCCATCTACTTCGGCAGTCTTAACTCCCTGGGCAGCAGCCAATACTTGCCTTCTCTCGAACTGAGCACCACATCACAGATTACCGACAACGTGACCAAGACCTTTGGGCGGCACACTCTGAAAGCGGGATTCCAATGGCAACGCCTGGGCTTCGCCATTCTGCAGCCGATCGCATCCCGGGGAACTTGGGCCTTCAGCGGTCTCTATACAGAGGTCCCGACCACCACCGGAGGCAACACAAACTATGCCCAGATGCTCTTGACGCCCATTCCGGGAACGCTGCCGGGCGCCGCTGATTACGTGGGAGGTGCTGATTCCGTCAGTGCGTCTAACATCGCCAACACTTCGATGCAGCACCGGTACTACGCGGGTTATTTTCAGGATGATTTCAGAGTGACGTCAAAGCTGACCCTGAATCTCGGGCTGCGGTACGAATACTTCGGCCAGTTGAAAGAGAATTACGGGGCCCAATCGAACTTCCTCCTTCCCGGGGCAAACGGGCGCTCGACGTTCCTGCTAACCCAAAAACGGTGCAATACTCCATTGTCTACGGACTTCAACACTGCTGCGGCAACGGATGGCATTGATATCGTCTGTTCCAGCCAGCCGGGTCTGGGCGTGTCGCAGAAGAAAAACTTCTCGCCGCGATTTGGGTTCGCCTATCAAATCGCTCCCAAGCTGGTGGTGCGAGGTGGATATGGGATCTTCTACGGCGGTTTCGAAAATTCCGTGATCGAGACCTATGTGGACTTTCCTTTCCAATACACGCTCAGCAAGAGCGATCAAGTGCCCAATGCACCAGTTACGTTTGACAATGGCTCTATTGGGACGCTTGAGACGGGAACCACCGGCCTTCCTCTGACTCCGGCCGCCGTTCAAGCGGGAGCAGTATCCTTCACGGGCGAGGACTATCACGTGAAGACTCCGTACACTCAGGGATACAACCTCACGGTGCAGTATGCGTTGAGTCCCAACGATACAGTGCAATTGGGCTATGTCGGGAATACGGTTCATCATATGGGCACGTACGTCAACCCGAATACTCCCCGGGAGATCCTACCGCCTGGACTGAATGCCCTGGCGTATTCGCCCTATCCTGATTTTTCTTCATACATGGTCTATTCCACTTTTTCAGGCAATAGCCACTACAATTCGCTCCAAGCCAACTACGAACGGCGTGTCGGCCACGGCTTGAGTGTTCTAGGCAATTTCACTTGGGCCAGTTGTATGAATGATGCCGTGGACGTTCTGAATCCGACGGCATTGGGTCCAAGCTACCGCGCTCCGTTCCTTCCGCATTTTGGCGTACACGGGGACTTCTCACGTTGCGACTTCGACATTAACAAAGTGCTACACTTCAGCGGGATGTATGAACTGCCATTCGGGCATGGCCGGCGCTTTTTGAAAAGTAGCAGCGGAATGGTCAACGCGATCGTGGGCGGTTGGGACGCCAACTGGATCCTGACGCTGCAGGACGGTCAACCCGGTACGGTCCCGTGCGCGATCGCAACAACTTCAGGCTTCGGGTGTTATGCCTTGAGGGTCCCCGGGGTGGATCTGTATGCCGGAAAGCACAATGTGGACCAGTGGATGAATCCGGCCGCGTTCGCCACGCCCCCAGTCGCCACGACGATCGGCCAAACTGACTACAGCCCATTGGGTGGCGGGCCTGCCCAATTCCGTGGGCCGGGTTTCCATCGCATGGACTTCTCGCTTTTCAAACAGTTCCAGTTGAGCGAACGTTTCCGAATGGAGTTCCGTTCCGAGTTCTTCAACTTGACTAATCATCCAAACTTCTCGAACCCGGGATTCGCCCTGAACGGAGTGCCAGCAGCGCCCGGAGCACTGAACTACAACAATCCCACGAATTTCGGAAAAATTACTTCGACGCGCGATGGGCAAAACGATCAACGCGAAATTCAGTTCGCGCTGAAGCTGTACTACTGATGTCGGACGGCTGAGCAGAGCGGGTTTCACCAGCGTGAGACCCGCTCCAAAGCGCTCCAAGGAAAGGTACCCGCAATGGATTCAACCGGTAACCCAGCTTCGGCCAGGAAAACGCCTTCGGGAGATACAACTCTCGCAGAAATTCGTCAACGACCCAACTGAGTTCTTGGCCGGCAACTGTGGCCGGCCAGATCAGCATAGCCACAGTGCTCCGAGAGGAGGAACAATATGTTTCGTGTAGTTTCTGCAGTGTCGTTGTCGCTGTACCTGTTCGTCTTGCCCGCGCTTGGCGCAGTGGGAGATCCGAGGAAAGTGGAGTTGTCGGAGAACTGGAAATTGGCCGCTGCGAAAGACGTACAAGCAGACGGTGCGGCCGTCTCTCGAGCCGACTATCAGGATCGTGAGTGGCACCCGATCCATCGCATGCCCGCGACTGTTCTCGAGATATTGCAGGAGGATGGTGTGTACCCCAACCTGTATGTTGGCGAGAACATGCTGGAGAACGTCCCGCAGGATTTGTACAAGCAGGACTGGTGGTATCGGACTTTGTTCACCGCGCCAGCTGGTTACTCCACCTACACCCTGGAATTCCCGGGAATCAACTATCGCGCGGAAATTTGGATCAACGGACAGAAGGTCGCGGACAACAGGCAAATCGTCGGTATGTACGCCGCTCATCAGATCAATGTGACCCAGTGGATCAAGCCAGGCACGCCCAATGCGCTGGCCGTCAAAGTGACGCCTGAGCGGCTGATTCAAGATGTCGATGGTGTGGAACTGGCAGACAGTTGGTTTGATTGGATCAACTGGAAGTATCTGGGATACAAAGGCGAGTACACCAGGGATCATATGTTCCCCGCTTCCTTCGTGCCCGACAGAAACGCAGGCATCTGGAAACCGGTTTACCTGAAAACCACAGGCGACGTCGCGCTCGAAAACCCAGTCGTCAACTCTGAACTCTCCCTGCCGCAAGCGATCGCGCGCCTTACGGTATATGCGACTTTGCATAACTTCGCCGCGCAACCCGTCACCGGCACTCTGAAGACGACCATTTCTCGGCAAGGCAAGCCAACCATTCAACTGGAACAGATCGTGACTCTCGCACCCGGCGAGGCTCGCGAAGTTGCACTCGATCCAGAAAAGTACCCCGGCCTGGTTATAACCAACCCCGACCTCTGGTGGCCATACACCATGGGTCAGCCCTCCCTCTACGACCTGAGTCTGGAATTTGTGCAGGATCAAAAACTTTCGGACCACTCTCACATTCGCTTCGGAATACGCAGCATCACTCAACACCGCGATCATGACGAAGAATTTCCCGGCAATGGCAAGGGCGGAAATTTTTATCTCCAGGTCAACGGTCGAGACTTCCTGATGCGCGGCGCTGATTACACTCCGGACCTGCTCTATCGCTACGACCCTGAGCGTGAAGCCAACATCCTGCGGTACGTGAAAGACCTCGGGATGAACATGCTGCGCTGGGAGTCGAAGATTTCCAGTGAGCACATTGTCGAGCTAGCGGACGAAGAGGGCGTCCCTCTGATGTTCGGCTGGATGTGCTGCAATCAATGGGAGAAGTGGGAGCAATGGAGCGAAGAAGACCATCGCGTCGCATCCGACAGCCTTCGCTCTCAGGCCCTCATGCTCCGGCCGCACGCTTCGGTGTTCATCTGGGCCAACGGAAGTGATGGCCTTGCACCGGAACCCGTGCGCAACCAATACCACAAAATTCTCTCCCAGGTGCACTGGCCAAACGCCGTCGTGGATACGGTTTCATCTTTCGCCAAGGATGCCAAAGGCGAGCGCATTTGGGATGGCATCATCATGGAAGGCCCCTACAGTTGGCGGCCGCCGACCTACTGGTTCAGCGGAAAATACGTCCCATCTCGCGGCTCTGCAGCGGAGCAGGGGGACAATGAAAGCATCCCCACCTTGGAGAGCCTGAAGAAGTTCATCCCCGCTGACAAGCTCTGGCCTATCAATGACACCTGGTTCTTCCATGCCGGAGGGATCACCGGCACCAATGTTCTCATGAATGTCCAGCGGGCTGTGAATCGTCGCTACGGACCTTCGAGCAGCGTGGACGAATTCGTAGAGAAGGCGCAACTGTCGCACTACGAGAACACGCGCGCGCAATTCGAAGACTTCGCGGCGAATGGCTGGGCCAACCACAAGATGACTCTCTACTGGATGTTAAACAGCCACTGGCCTTCGTTCTACGGCCACATCATTGACTATTATCTGAGTCCCGGCGGCGCGTACTACGGCGCGAAGAAGGGGCTGCGTCCGTTGTCCGTGGTCTTCGATGCCTACGCAACGGGTGATCACAGCCAGGCCAAAATCGTTGTGTTCAATCAGACTCCTGTCGACGTGCCGGGTTTGCGTGCACGCGTGCGCGTTTACGATCTGAATGGCAAGGTTGTCGACGACCGCTCCGCTGACGGCATCCAAATTCCGTTCAATAGTGCAAGGCAGGTTATGGTGCTACCTCGATATCCACAGAGTTCTCCGGTGTTCTTTGTCCGCTGTCAGTTGTTTGACAACACCGGAAAGCTGCTGGTCAATAACACCTACTGGCAGTCGCAGAAAGACGATGACATGGGAGACCGGAAAAACGATGACAGCTTTAACCTAAAGCAAGTCAGTTGGGCGGACATGACAGCGCTGAATACGATGCCCCAGGTACACCTCGAGGTCAGCGCTGAACTGACCACGATCGACACCGAAAAACATGTCGCTATCCGGCTACATAATCCGTCCGAATTCATCGCCTTTTTCGAGCGGGCAACCGTAGCTGCCGCCCAGAATGCGGACGAAATCCTCCCCATCCTGTACGACGACAATTACATCACTGTGTATCCCGGCGAAACCGCCGAAATTCATGGAACCGTGTCAAAGGCGGTGGATGCGCGTTGGATCAAGCTCGAAGGATACAATACGCCCGCGATTTCCGCTCAAATTAAGTAGAAAGTCAGCAGGCAGATCCTATGGGCCGAAGTTTGCCACCTTCAGTAATTTGCACCCAAGGTACACCGAGTTTTGCGAAGCGATCACGATTCTTCACCGTGATGCAGACAGAAATGTTCAACACTTTGGATCTCTAATATGGACGCGGAAAAATCACGTCTTCGCTTGTCGTCTCCCGTCGACGCCAGAGAACTGTGGCGTTGGTGTGCGATCCCATCGGCGAAATTGCTGGGGCATCCGGACTTACGTGTGCATTACCGGCAGGTGGCCGATTCTATGGAGTTGGGCGCGTTGATGGCCAGGGAATTGGTCGAAGCTATCGAGGAAAACAACAAGCAAGGGCGGGCCACACGCGCCATTGTTCCTTGTGGACCTACTTGTTGGTACGAACCATTTCGCTCGTTGGTCAATACGCGCGCCATATCGCTAAAGAGCCTGCACGTGTTCCATATGGACGAGTGTCTGGATTGGCAGGGGAAACCGCTCCCGACAGGTCATCCTTACAACTTCAAGACCTTTATGGAGCGCCACTTCTACGGAGGCATT